>CDZC01029573.1_pt1 | contig 357301 bp, 288 predicted proteins | sample 557371 | NCBI WGS metagenome assembly CDZC01 (sample SAMEA3182085, study PRJEB8094) | gut metagenome | biome: human; feature: gut; material: Stool; isolation source: human stools | place: Canada | collected 2013-01-21
AGACTACAACGTTGATAGGATGCAGGTGTACAGGTGGTAACATCATAGCCGAGCATTACTAATTGCCCGTTCACTTTTGGTCTTTGCCTTGTATGGCAGGTATATACGTTCAGTTTAAAATCTTTGCTTTTTTGCATCATGTCTAACTTATTTAGGTGACTATAGCATCAGGGTTCCACCTCTTCCCATTCCGAACAGAGAAGTTAAGCCTGATCACGCCGATGGTACTGCGTCAAGTGGGAGAGTAGGTAGTTGCCGTTTTTAGAGAGAAGCCTCCATATCGAAATGATATGGAGGCTTTTTGTGTTTATAGGTATAATATTTGTATAATGGTTACTTTCAGTAGCTTTTTTTCCTCTTTGAACCTTCTATTTTCCTTTTTCAGCAAGCAATTTCTTTTTAGTTTGAAACTTCATCCTTATCTTTACAGAATAAAAATGGTATAAAAAGGCTTTTTTTGAAAAATAGGACGTTTTTATTCCATTCTTTCCCCCTTTTTTCTAAGGGATTTTAGTACTTTTGGACTCGAATCTAATAAAAAGGGAAAAAATCGCAATTATATAATTATTAAAATTACTCCTGTGTATATGGAAAACAAAATTCAAGAGTTGACTGATAAGATTTACCGCGAGGGGGTCGAAAAAGGTAACACTGAGGCCCAGAAACTTATCGCTAACGCTCAAGATGAAGCCAAGAAAATTGTGGAAGACGCTCGTAAAGAAGCTGAAGCAATTGTGGCTGCCTCTCGTAAGTCTGCCGATGAACTGGCAGAAAATACCAAGTCGGAATTAAAATTATTCGCCGGTCAGGCAGTGAATGCACTGAAGTCTGAAATCGCTACACTTGTGACGGATAAGATTGTCAATGCGGATGTGAAAGCATTTGCTGCCGATAAGGATTATCTGAATGCCTTCATAGTTGCATTAGCTTCCAAATGGAGTGTGAACGAGCCTATCGTGATCTCTACCGCCGATGCCGACGGCCTGAAGAAATACTTCGCCGCACAAGCAAAAGCGTTGCTGGATAAAGGTGTGAAAATAGAACAGGTAAATGGTAATAAGACGTTGTTCACCGTTTCGCCTGCCGATGGTTCGTACAAAGTAAACTTCGGTGAAGAAGAATTTATGAATTACTTCAAAGAATTCCTGCGTCCGCAATTAGTGGAAATGCTGTTCTAAAACCACAGGATATGAGTAAATACTATTACTACTTGGTAGCCGGTTTGCCCGAACTCACTTTGGAGGATAGCAAACTGAGCTATACGGTAGCTGATTTCAAAGCGGAACTGTATCCGGATTTGTCCGACGAAGATAGACGGTTGATTGACCTGTTTTATCTGAAGTTTGACAATGCGAACGTTCTGAAATTACTAAAGGATAAAGACGCTGCCATTGACTCTCGTGGAAATTATTCTGCAGAAGAATTGGCTGAGTTTATCTCATCGCTTAAAGATGGTGACGAGGTGGCTGATGCCGTATTTCCTTCCTATCTCTCCACTTTTATTTCAGAATATTTCAATACTCCTGCCGAGGATGATTTTCTGCATGAGGATCGTCTGGCTGCGCTTTACTATGCGTATGCAATGAAGTGTAGGAATAAGTTCGTGTCTTCCTGGTTTGCGTTCAATCTGACAATGAACAATGTGCTGGTGGCACTGACTGCCCGGAAATTCAAGATGGATATCGCTCCGCTGATAGTGGGAGATACGGAAGTGTGCGAGGCTTTGCGTACATCCGGTGCCCGTGATTTCGGGCTGACAGGAGAGGTGGACTTCCTGGATCAGTTGGTGAAGATCAGTGAAACCGAAGAGTTAGTGGAACGGGAAAAGAAAATTGACCAGTTACGTTGGAATTGGATGGAAGAAGCTACCTTCTTCAACTATTTCACCGTAGAGCGTCTGTTCGTTTTTCTGCTGCAACTGGAAATGATAGAACGGTGGATTTCTTTGGATAAGGAAAAGGGTAATCAGCTGTTCCGCAGCATCATAGCAACGCTGAAGGATGAAGTGCAGATTCCCGCAGAATTCAGATAAAATAAATAACATAATTATATGGCAACAAAAGGAACTGTTAGTGGCGTTATCGCCAACATGGTAACCCTCGTCGTTGACGGCCCGGTGGCACAGAACGAGATTTGCTACATCTCGACCGGCGGTGACCGACTGATGGCGGAGGTGATTAAGGTGGTAGGTACCCATGTGTACGTGCAGGTGTTTGAGAGCACCCGCGGACTGAAAGTAGGGGCTGAAGCCGAATTTACCGGACACATGCTTGAGGTGACATTAGGCCCGGGTATGCTTTCGAAAAACTATGACGGTCTGCAAAATGACCTCGATAAGATGGATGGAGTCTTCCTGAAACGCGGACAATATACCTATCCGCTGGACAAGGGAAGCAGATGGCACTTTATGCCTCTGGTGAAAGTGGGTGATAAAGTGGAAGCTGCTGCCTGGCTGGGCCAAGTGGATGAAAACTTCCAACCCCTGAAAATCATGGTGCCTTTCACTCAAAAGGGTGTATGTACCGTGAAATCCATCGTAGACGAAGGTGAGTACAGCATCGAAGATATCGTAGCCGTACTGACTGACGAAGAAGGGAATGACATCCATGTGAACATGATACAGAAATGGCCGGTGAAACGCGCCATGACGAATTATAAAGAAAAACCGCGTCCTTTCAAACTGTTGGAAACGGGTGTACGTGTCATTGATACCGTGAATCCTATCGTAGAAGGTGGTACGGGATTTATCCCCGGCCCGTTCGGTACGGGAAAAACGGTGCTTCAGCACGCCATTTCAAAGCAGGCGGAGGCGGATATCGTAATCATTGCTGCCTGTGGTGAGCGTGCCAATGAGGTTGTGGAAATCTTTACGGAATTTCCGGAACTGGTTGACCCGCATACCGGACGTAAGTTGATGGAGCGTACAATCATTATCGCTAATACTTCGAACATGCCGGTAGCTGCCCGTGAAGCATCTGTATATACGGCTATGACGATTGCAGAGTATTATCGTAGCATGGGTCTGAAGGTATTGTTGATGGCTGACTCCACTTCCCGTTGGGCACAGGCTTTGCGCGAGATGTCCAATCGTATGGAAGAGTTGCCTGGACCTGACGCATTCCCGATGGACTTGTCTTCTATCATCTCCAATTTCTACGGACGTGCCGGATATGTGGTGCTGGGTAACGGTGAAACGGGTTCTATTACTTTTATCGGTACGGTGTCTCCTGCCGGTGGTAACTTGAAAGAGCCTGTAACGGAGAATACGAAGAAGGTAGCCCGCTGTTTCTACGCTCTTGAGCAGGATCGTGCCGACAAGAAGCGTTATCCCGCCGTGAATCCGATTGATTCTTATTCTAAATATATCGAATATCCTGAATTTGAGGAATATATCAAAACTCACATCAATGGCGAGTGGATCGGTAAGGTGAATGAAATCAAAAACCGCTTGCAACGCGGTAAGGAGATTGCCGAACAGATCAATATCCTGGGTGATGACGGTGTACCTGTAGAATATCATGTAACATTCTGGAAATCAGAACTGATCGACTTCGTAATCCTGCAACAGGATGCTTTCGACGAAATTGACGCTGTAACGCCGATGGAGCGTCAGGAAGATATCCTGAACATGATTATTGATATCTGTCATACGGAGTTTGAATTCGATAACTTCAATGAAGTAATGGATTATTTTAAGAAAATGATCAATATCTGTAAGCAGATGAACTACTCGAAGTTCAAATCAGAAGAATATGAAGGATTCCGTAAGCAGTTGCAGGAACTGATTGAAGAACGTAAAGCATAAGGAAAAGTACAATTTACCATTTACAAGGTACAATTTGCCGTTCGGCATGTGTGTGTAGGTGGTAAAAAGTTAGAATGCGAAAATTGTAAATTGTAAATTGCTAAATTGTAAATAAATAGATGGCAACAAAAGCATTTCAAAAAATATATACCAAGGTCACTCAGATAACGAAAGCTACGTGTTCGCTGAAAGCAACAGGGGTAGGGTATGATGAGTTGGCAACCGTAAACGGCAAGCTCGCCCAGGTGGTGAAGATTGCCGGTGACGATGTGACTTTGCAGGTATTTGAGGGTACGGAAGGTATCCCGACCAATGCGGAGATAGTATTTCTGGGCAAGTCGCCTACGCTGAAAGTGAGCGAACAGCTTGCGGGACGTTTCTTCAACGCTTTCGGTGATCCGATTGACGGTGGTCCGTCTATCGAAGGTCAGGAAGTGGAAATCGGTGGTCCGTCTGTGAACCCGGTACGCCGTAAACAACCGTCGGAACTGATTGCGACTGGTATTGCAGGTATCGACTTGAACAATACGTTGGTATCCGGACAGAAGATTCCGTTCTTTGCCGACCCTGACCAGCCGTTTAACCAGGTAATGGCGAACGTAGCACTTCGTGCCGAGACGGATAAGATCATCCTGGGCGGTATGGGTATGACGAACGATGACTACCTGTACTTTAAGAATGTATTCTCCAACGCCGGTGCGCTCGACCGTATCGTCAGTTTCATGAATACAACGGAGAATCCTCCGGTAGAACGTTTGTTGATTCCGGATATGGCGTTGACGGCAGCCGAATATTTCGCTGTGAACAATAATGAAAAGGTATTGGTACTGTTGACTGATATGACCTCTTACGCTGATGCGTTGGCGATTGTATCCAACCGTATGGACCAGATTCCTTCAAAAGATTCTATGCCGGGTTCTCTTTATTCGGATTTGGCTAAGATTTATGAGAAGGCAGTACAGTTCCCAAGTGGTGGTTCCATTACCATTATCGCAGTGACAACATTGTCCGGTGGCGATATTACGCATGCTGTGCCTGATAATACGGGTTACATTACGGAAGGTCAGTTGTTCCTGCGTCGTGATACAGATATCGGTAAGGTTATCGTTGACCCGTTCCGTTCACTGTCCCGTCTGAAACAGCTCGTTACAGGTAAGAAGACGCGTAAAGACCATCCGCAGGTGATGAATGCTGCTGTACGTCTGTACGCCGATGCTGCCAACGCCAAGACGAAGTTGGAGAACGGTTTCGACCTGACAAACTATGACGAACGTACCCTTGCATTTGCCAAGGATTACTCCAACCAATTGCTGGCTATTGATGTGAACCTCGATACAACTGAGATGCTCGACGTGGCTTGGAGCCTGTTCGGTAAGTATTTCCGTCCGGAAGAAGTGAATATCAAGAAAGAACTTGTGGACCAATATTGGCCCACAAATTAAAAATTAATAATTAAAAATTAAAGCTACGCGGTAAGGACGGATAATGTGATTGATCAGAGGGCTGTTGCTTTTGGGGTTAGGATTGTGAAAGCTTGCAGGTTTTTACAAGAAAACAAAAAGGAATTTGTGTTATCAAAACAAGTCCTTCGATCAGGAACAGCAATAGGAGCTATGGTTAAAGAGAGTGAATTTGCTGAGAGTAAAGCTGATTTTGTTCATAAATTGAGCATTGCACTGAAAGAGGCAAATGAAACGAAATATTGGTTGCTTTTATTGCACGAAAGTGAATATTTAGATGATAGTTCTTATGAATCGGTTAATGAAGATTGTTTGAATTTGATTCGTTTACTTGTTTCTATTATTAAACGAATGAAATGCGCAGCTTGATTTTTTTATTAATATATAATGTGATAAGTATGAGCCTTTAATTTTTAATTTTAAATTTTTAATTAATAAAGTGGCTATAAAGTTTCAATATAATAAAACTTCCCTCCAGCAGTTGGAAAAGCAACTGAAAGTGCGGGTACGTACACTCCCTATTATCAAGAATAAGGAGAGCGCACTACGCATGGAAGTGAAGCGCTGCAAATCAGAAGCTGCCGCGCTGGATGAGAAGTTGGAACGGGAAATCCAGGCCTACGAAGCGATGTTCGCCCTTTGGAATGAGTTTGACTCCTCATTGATAAAGGTGAGCGATGTACATCTCGGCGTGAAGAAGATTGCCGGTGTACGGGTGCCGTTGCTCGAAAACGTTGATTTCGAAATACGCCCCTACAGCCTGTTCAATGCCCCCAAATGGTATGCCGACGGCATACATTTGCTCAAGGTGTTGGCACAGACGGCTATCGAACGGGAGTTTATCGTCGCCAAACTGGGCTTGCTGGAACATGCACGTAAAAAGACTACCCAAAAGGTAAACCTCTTTGAGAAAGTGCAGATTCCAGGCTATCAGGATGCTCTGCGAAAGATCAAGCGCTTCATGGAAGACGAGGAGAACCTCTCCAAGTCATCGCAGAAAATCATGAAATCCCATCAAGAGAGTAGGAAGGAGGCAGAAGCATGATTACAAAAATGAAGAAGCTCACATTCCTTGTATATCATAAGGAGTACGAGGCATTTCTGAACGGAGTGCGCGAACTTGGAGTAGTGCACGTGGCTGAAAAACAGCAGGGAGTAGCTGATAATGCAGAGTTGCAGGACAGCATCCGGCTTTCTTCGCGTTTGCAGGCAACATTGAAAATGCTGCATGGATTGGGCGAAGCGAAGGAAACTACACCCGCTTCTGCTGCCCGCGGGCTGGAAGTGCTGGACGAAGTGGATGTGTTGCAAAGTGAAAAGACCAAGCTGCAACAACAGTTGCAAAACTATCAGAAGGAGAAAGCTGCCCTGGAACCCTGGGGTGATTTCGAGCCTGAAAGTTTGAATCTTCTGCATGATGCCGGCTTTGCGGTAAACTTTTACTGTTGCTCGGAAGGTAGCTATGACGAAGCTTGGGAGGAAATTTATAATGCGATGATTATCAATTGTGTATCCTCACGTATCTATTTCATTACTGTAACTAAGAATGAAGTGGAAGTAGATTTGGATGCAGAGCAGATAAAGTTGCCTCCTTATTCATTGACCCGTGTGCAGATACTTTGTCAGGAGACTGAACAGGCTTTGGCGGACAATGACCAAAAGCTGGCTGTGCTTGCTGAGAAGGAGCAACCTTCATTACAAGCAGCCTTGAAGGAGGTGAACACTGAAATAGAGTTTTCTCAGGTGATACTGAACACAGAGGCTACAGCTGGAGAAAAACTAATGTTGCTGCAAGGCTGGGCGCCGGCTTCCAAAGAAAAGGAAATTGCCGCATGGCTGGATGAACAGCATATCTATTATGAGATTACGAATCCGACACCGGAAGATAATGTGCCTATCCAATTGAGCAATAAGGGGTTCTTTGCCTGGTTTGAGCCGATATGCAAACTCTACATGCTTCCGAAATACAGTGAGTTGGATCTGACACCGTTCTTTGCACCGTTCTTTATGGTGTTCTTCGGGTTGTGTCTGGGCGACTCCGGTTACGGGTTGTTCCTGTTCCTTGCCGCTACGCTGTACCGTATGTTCGCCAAGAATATCAGTGCTACGATGAAGCCGATTCTTTCATTGATACAGATATTGGCTGCTTCTACATTCTTCTGTGGAATGCTGACGGGTACGTTCTTCGGAGTGAGCCTCTATGACATAAACATACCTTTCTTGCAGTATATGAAGGATCATTTGTTCATGGATAATAATGCCATGTTCCAGTTGTCACTGATACTCGGTGTGATTCAGATTCTCTTCGGTATGATACTGAAAGCAGTCAATCAGGCTATACAGTTCGGCTTTAAGTATGCCGTGGCCACTATCGGTTGGATTGTGTTGCTGATATCCTGCGGAGTAGGATTCATGTTGCCCGAAGTGATGCCTTTGGGTGGTACGGTACATCTGTGCATTCTTGGTGTGGCTGCCGTTATGATATTTCTCTTCAACAGTCCCGGTAAGAACGTGTTTATGAATATCGGACTGGGTTTGTGGGATTCTTACAACATGGCTACGGGTTTGCTGGGCGACGTGCTTTCGTATGTTCGTCTGTTTGCCCTCGGTCTGTCAGGAGGTATCCTTGCGGGAGTATTCAACAGTCTGGCTGTGGGCATGAGCCCTGACAATGTGATTGTCGGTCCGATTGTGATGGTACTGATATTCGTTATCGGACATGCCATTAACATGTTTATGAATGTACTGGGTGCGATGGTTCACCCCATGCGTCTGACTTTCGTGGAGTTCTTTAAGAATTCCGGTTACGAAGGAGGCGGAAAAGAATATAAGCCATTTAAAAAATAACAATTATAGAATTAAAAATTAAAACAATAAAAAACGTAAGATTATGGAAATGAACTTATTGATTGCCTACATCGGCATCGCAGTAATGATTGGTTTGTCTGGCATCGGTAGTGCCTATGGAGTGACGATTGCCGGTAACGCAGCTATCGGTGCTTTGAAGAAGAACGACGGTGCATTCGGAAACTTCCTCGTATTGACAGCACTTCCCGGTACGCAGGGTTTGTATGGTTTTGCCGGTTACTTTATGTTCCAGACTATTTTCGGTATCCTTACTCCTGAAATGACAGCCATCCAGGCTGCCGCTATTCTTGGTGCAGGTATCGCCTTGGGATTGGTTGCCTTGTTCTCAGCTATCCGTCAGGGACAGGTTTGTGCAAATGGTATCGCAGCTATCGGACAAGGTCACGATGTATTCAGCAATACATTGATCCTTGCCGTATTCCCGGAACTTTATGCTATCGTTGCTTTGGCTGCAACATTCTTGATTGGTAGCGCACTGGTTGCATAAGAATCTATTTCTGAATAATTTGCTAACCCAGGGTTGTCATTCCGGTGACGATCCTGGGTTTATTGTTTCCAAATGCCACACTTGAACAAGGCAAATGCCACACCTCGTTAAGTGAAATGCCCTTCTAACTATTTTTCGCAAACGATTGTTTATGCATATTTCATTAGTTTTTTCGATTAATAGGCTATTTTTCAAAGAATAATGTGTATTTTTGCAGCCGGTATTAAGTAATAGAGATTAAAAGTAATATGACTAAAGAGCTGTTAACCCCCGACTACATCTTCGAGTCAAGCTGGGAAGTATGTAATAAGGTTGGAGGTATCTATACGGTTTTGTCCACGCGAGCAAATACCTTGCAGGCAAAATTTCATGATAGATTGTTTTTTATAGGGCCTGATTTTTGGCAGGGTAAAGAGAATCCTTTGTTTATCGAGTCCGATAACCTTTGTGCAGCATGGAGAAAGCATGCAGCTGAGCAAGATAACCTTTCCGTCCGTGTAGGACGCTGGAACATTCCGGGCAATCCGATCGTTATATTGGTTGATTTCCAACCGTTTTTCGCACTGAAGAATGATATCTATACAGAAATGTGGAACCGCTATCAGGTGGATTCACTGCATGCATACGGTGATTATGATGAAGCATCCATGTTTTCGTATGCTGCCGGAAAGGTAGTAGAGAGTTTTTATCGCTACAACCTGACGGAGACAGATAAAGTGATTTATCAGGCACATGAGTGGATGACCGGTATGGGAGCCCTCTACTTGCAGACTGCTGTTCCTGAAATCGCTACGATATTTACCACGCATGCCACGTCCATCGGACGTTCCATTGCAGGTAACAATAAGCCTCTTTACGATTATCTCTTCGCTTATAATGGCGATCAGATGGCGGAAGAGCTCAATATGCAATCCAAACACTCCATTGAAAAACAGACTGCGCACTATGTAGACTGTTTTACGACTGTGAGTGAAATCACAAATAACGAGTGCAAGGAATTGCTTGATAAGCCTGCCGATGTAGTGCTTATGAATGGTTTTGAAGATGATTTTGTACCGAAAGGAACGACGTTTACCGGAAAACGCAAACGTGCGAGATCTACCATGTTGCGCGTTGCCAATTGCCTGATGGGTACGGATATGGGTGATGATACGTTAATTATCGGTACCAGCGGTCGTTATGAGTTTAAGAACAAAGGCATCGATGTCTTTCTTGAATCACTGAATCGGCTGAACCGTGATAAGAACCTGGAGAAGAATGTATTGGCATTCATCAATGTGCCAGGATGGGTAGGTGATGCCCGTGAAGACCTGCAACAGCGTCTCAAGAGCAAGGAGAAATTCACTACTCCGCTGGAAGTACCTTTGATTACTCACTGGCTGCACAACATGACGCATGATCAAGTGCTGGACATGCTGAAGTATATGGGCATGAGCAACCGTCCTGAGGATAAGGTGAAGATTATTTTTGTTCCCTGCTATCTCGACGGAAAAGATGGCATTATAAACAAGCAATATTACGATTTGATATTAGGAGAAGATCTTAGTGTCTATCCTTCATATTACGAACCTTGGGGCTATACCCCGTTGGAAAGTGTTGCTTTCCATGTTCCTACCGTCACGACCGATCTGGCAGGTTTCGGACTTTGGGTGAACAGCCTGAAGAACCAGCATGGCATCGATGATGGGGTAGAGGTACTTCACCGTTCGGATTACAACTATTCTGAAGTGGCTGACGGTATCAAAGACACCATTTCGGCATTCTCTGCAAAGACGGATGCAGAAGTGAAAAACATTCGCAAGCGTGCCGGGCAAGTAGCTGAACAGGCTTTGTGGAAGCATTTTATTGAATATTATTATGAAGCCTATGACTTTGCCCTTCGTCATGCGATGGAACGTCAGTTAGGTTAAAATAAATATGAATTATTAATCAATCAAGTAATCATACAATGAAGATTAAAGTTAGTAATGTAAACACTCCGAACTGGAAAGATGTGAATGTGAAATCTCATGTTCCTGCCGAGTTGGAGAAATTGTCTGAATTGGCACATAACATTTGGTGGTCTTGGAACTATGAAGCTACTGAACTGTTTAAAGACCTTGACCCTGCTTTGTGGAAAGAAGTTGGTCATAACCCCGTCCTTCTGTTGGAAAGAATGAGTTATGCTAAACTCGAGGCGCTTGCAAATGACAAAGTAATTCTGAAGAGAATGAATGACGTCTATGCTATGTTCAGAACGTATATGGACGTGAAACCTGATCAGAAGCGCCCTTCCGTTGCTTATTTCAGCATGGAGTATGGTTTGAACCAGGTACTTAAGATATATTCTGGTGGTTTAGGTGTTCTTGCCGGCGACTACCTGAAAGAGGCTTCCGATAGCAATGTTGACCTTTGCGCAGTAGGATTCCTATATCGTTACGGTTATTTCACGCAGACCCTCTCTATGGATGGCCAGCAGATTGCCAACTACGAAGCTCAGAACTTCGGTCAGTTGCCCATCGAGCGAGTGATGGACGAGAATGGTAATCAGGTGATTGTAGATGTTCCTTATCTGGATTATTTTGTTCATGCTTTTGTATGGCGTGTAAACGTTGGACGTATTTCTCTCTATCTGTTGGATACGGATAATGAAATGAACAGCGAATTCGACCGTCCTATTACTCACCAACTCTATGGTGGTGACTGGGAAAACCGTTTGAAACAAGAAATATTGCTTGGTATCGGTGGTATCTTGACACTGAAGAAACTGGGTATCAAGAAAGATGTTTATCACTGTAACGAAGGACACGCAGCGTTGATCAACGTTCAGCGTATCTGTGATTATGTAGCTGAAGGCTTGTCTTACGACCAGGCTATCGAACTGGTACGCGCTTCTTCTCTGTACACTGTACATACTCCGGTTCCTGCCGGACACGACTACTTCGACGAGGGTCTCTTCGGTAAGTATATGGGTGGTTACCCTGCCAGAATGGGTATCAGCTGGGAGGATCTGATGGATCTTGGCCGTAATAATCCGGGTGACAAAGGCGAACGTTTCTGTATGTCCGTCTTTGCTTGCAACACTTCACAGGAAGTGAATGGTGTAAGCTGGTTGCACGGAAAGGTTTCTCAGGAAATGTTCTCTACTATCTGGAAGGGCTATTTCCCCGAAGAAATGCATGTGGGTTATGTTACGAACGGCGTACACTTCCCGACTTGGAGCGCTACCGAATGGAAACATCTCTATGCTGCTAACTTCGATGAAAACTTCTTGTATGATCAGTCTAACCCGAAGATTTGGGAAGCTATTTATAATGTGCCCGATGAAAAAATCTGGGAAACACGTATGGCTTTGAAGAATAAGTTGATCGACTATGTTCGTAAGCAATACCGTGAAACTTGGCTGAAGAACCAGGGTGATCCTTCACGTATCGTTTCTCTGATGGATAAGATCAATCCCAATGCGTTGCTGATCGGTTTCGGTCGTCGCTTCGCTACTTACAAACGTGCTCACTTGCTGTTCACTGACCTCGACCGTCTGGCTAAGATTGTGAACAACCCTGACTATCCGGTACAGTTCCTGTTCACAGGTAAGGCTCATCCGCATGATGGAGCAGGCCAAGGTTTGATTAAGAGAATTATCGAAATTTCCCGTCGTCCGGAATTCCTGGGTAAGATTATCTTCCTGGAAAACTACGATATGCAGCTGGCTCGCCGTCTGGTATCCGGTGTAGATATCTGGTTGAATACGCCGACTCGTCCGCTCGAAGCATCCGGTACTTCCGGTGAGAAAGCGTTGATGAACGGTGTTGTAAACTTCTCTGTACTCGACGGTTGGTGGTTGGAAGGCTATCGTGAAGGTGCAGGTTGGGCGCTGACTGAAAAGCGTACTTACCAGAACCAGGAACATCAGGATCAGCTCGATGCAGCTACTATCTATAGCATCCTTGAAACAGAAATCCTGCCGTTGTACTATGCACGCAATAAGAAAGGATACTCTGAAGGTTGGGTGAAGACTATCAAGAATTCTATTGCACAGATTGCACCGCACTATACCATGAAACGTCAGTTGGATGACTATTATAGCAAGTTCTACACTAAGCTGGCTAAGCGTTTCAGCGCATTGTCGGCTAATGACAACGCCAAAGCAAAAGAAATTGCTGCTTGGAAAGAAGAAGTGGTGTCTAAGTGGGACAGTATTGAGGTAGTGTCTTATGACAAGTGTGAAGAATTGCTTCAAGCTACTATCGAAAGCGGTAAGGAATATACCATTACTTATGTAATCGATGAGAAAGGCTTGAATGATGCTATCGGTCTGGAACTGGTAACTACTTATACTGCCGGAGACGGTAAACAGCATGTTTATTCTGTTGAACCGTTCAGTGTAGTGAAGAAAGAGGGTAATCTTTATACCTTCCAGGTGAAACATAAATTAGAGAACGCAGGTAGCTTTAAAGTATCCTACCGTATGTTCCCGAAAAACTCTGACCTGCCTCACCGTCAGGACTTCTGCTACGTTCGTTGGTTCGTGTAAGAGTTTAATCTAACAATATAGAGAAGCTGCTCACGGGAGGTTTACTAAACTTCTCAGGGCAGCTTTTCGCTTTTTTATTCACCTTATAATATATGTACTATGAGACATTTACTTCTTTCATTGAGTTGTTTGTTTGGTATAGTTTCTGGCGGATATTCACAAACGGAACTATCGCCTTTTCTCTTTGATACTTATCAGGATGCTATTGTCTATATGAGAAATGGTATGGAAATTCGTGGCAAGATGAATTATCATCTTCCGAGCGAAAAATTCTATTTTATTGATGAGCAGGATGGAAATCAGGCAAAAATATTGTCGAATGCTGATGAGGTGAATATTATAAAGTTTGGTGCACGGGTATTTTACCCGGAACAGGATGGTGGAGTTGAAATTCTTTCTTCGGAGCCTTCATTTTATGTACAATACAAAGTTACTGTTCGTGATAAACCAAAGTCCGTGGGATATGGCGGCACCTCTTCGTTGGGTAATGTGAAGACGTATTCTTCCAACAGTACGGGATTCTCGCCTGATGCTCCTGTTAAGTTGGAAGTTGGAAGCCGGTATAACGTGTATTGGGTGGAGAAAAAAGGGAAAAAGAAGGAGGTTCGTAATATGAAGCAATTTCTGAAGCTGAATTCTACTCATAAGGAGGAACTGGAGAAGTATATTAAGGAAAATAATGTGTGCTTTGATGATGCTCAACAAATGCTGAAGTTGTGCATATATGCTGATTCGCTGCTGAAATAGTGATCCCTCCCTCTTATTGAACAAGTTCCGATAGATGCGTGTTTTATTTATACGACTAATAAAAAATAATTCGTATGAAGAAAATTGTATTACTTCGCCATGGCGAGAGCGCATGGAATAAGGAAAATCGTTTCACTGGTTGGACCGATGTAGATTTGACAGAAAAAGGTATTGCCGAAGCTGAAAAGGCGGGACAGTTATTGATAGATAATGACTTCCAGTTTGATAAAGCCTATACTTCCTACTTGAAACGTGCAGTGAAAACACTGAATGTGGTATTGGATCGTATGGATCAGGACTGGATACCGGTAGAGAAATCCTGGCGCCTGAACGAGAAGCATTATGGACAGCTTCAAGGTTTGAATAAGGCGGAAACTGCTGCCAAATATGGTGAAGAGCAGGTGTTGATCTGGCGTCGTAGCTATGATATTGCTCCGCATGCACTGACTGAGGATGACCCTCGTAATCCGCGCTTTGAAGTACGTTATAATGAAGTGCCCGATGCGGAACTGCCCCGTACCGAGTCTCTGAAAGATACAATCGAACGCATCATGCCTTACTGGAAATGTGTGATCTTCCCGAATCTGAAAACAGCCGATGAGCTGTTGGTTGTGGCACATGGTAATAGTTTAAGAGGAATCATCAAGCACCTGAAACATATCTCCGATGAAGATATTGTAAAGCTGAACCTGCCCACCGCCGTACCTTATGTCTTTGAATTTGATGATGACCTGAATTTGCAGAAAGACTATTTCTTGGGAGATCCAGAGGAAATAAAGAAGTTGATGGAAGCAGTAGCAAATCAAGGAAAGAATAAATAGAATGAAATCAGTATGAAATATGAAGTATTAGGTATCAGGTATTAATGATGCGTGGCCCTTAATACTTCATACTTAATACTTCATATTTAATTCTCTAGCCCACTAATTCGTTCAATATCGTGATACTTAGAAATACTCCAATTGCTACACAGAGTGCTATTAGAATCCAGTTGGTATATTTGGCACTTGGTTTTGTTTCTTTATGCAGATTCTGGTCGAAGTAATTCTTGAAGAAGAGATAAATGGCAGGAACGGTCGCACTTGCCAGCAATAAATCTTCGGGAATTTTGTAGATGTACACTTTAGAAAACGCTATCAATGCCCAGTGACAAAGGAAAAGTATTACAAGCAGATTCACTTTGCGTGAAAATGCCAGTAGCAACCCGATGGTGAATACGGCCACGGAGCAGGGCATCACACAGGTGGTCATCATTGGGAATTCCATGCCCCGTGCCCATGACAAGAGAGGGTAAAGGAATGGCATGGCATACAGTATGTAAGTCAGTTTGTCATATTTGTGATAACGTTCAAACGGAGTATAGTTTGTAATGAGGTCCCATAGCCAGATAAGTGCAATTATACCCCAGAATATGGCAAGTATATAATTGTAATTCCGGTCACCACAATAGATCATGTAGTAGACGATAGAAATCCAGCTATTTAAAAATACCATATATCCCTTCATCAACCGCTTTATCAGCAGTGTCGGTTTTTGATAAAGTAGTACGGTCAGCAGGATACCTGCAATCGTAATAATTACCTGGAAAATCCAGGTTGCTTCATTATATTGTGCGATTGTTTTCCAAAAAACTTCCATACGCAATCTTTTAATTTTTAATTTTCAACTTTTAATTTTTCTCGTGTCTTGTCATGGAGAAAGCCCGTTTGATAAACAAGAACAACGGTATAGTGGCGCCCACTGCCAACATGAAAATGACGCTACAAGTAACGATTGTGTTCGTGAATAAGTCTATCAGATACTTTTCTTGCAATTCCGGTACTTTCATATTCTGCATGAACATGATGAGTGAGAATACTATTTTGTAGGCGTACATACCCGGAATCATAGGCAGCAATGCAGGGATGTAGAGCACAGTCATGGGGCAATAGATACGTTTTCCCAAAACAAGACTTCCCATACCGATACTGAAAGAAGCAAATAGGGATGCAGTAGCGATATCTACTCCCAGATAGGTCATCAGACAAAAACGCAGGGCATGGCCGATAGCGGCAAGTAAGGCAATGGAAGGAAAAGCACGCAAGGGAGGATCTGAAATCGCTCCGAAACCGATGGCGGCAACTGCGGCAAATATGCCGTCCGTAAGTATATCAACGAGTATCATAATAAACTGTTTCTAATTAACATAAGAGTGCAGGAGAGTCCTACGGAAATACATAATACCAGCAACAATGCCTGGATGAGACGGGTGCAGCCGGTTAGTACATGCCCCTCAACAATATCAATGACACCATTCAGCAAGGGGACGCCGGGCACCAGATAAAGAACACTTGTGGCAATGGCTATCTCGGCTGTCGTTTCCAGCGTAAGCGCTGAAGAAGCAACCATGGAAGCTACGAATGCAGATACAATGAAAACAAGATAATGATTGATTTTCTTCTTCTGCATAATCTGTTTAATGTAGAAACCGATGAGTGTTGCGGAGAATACAATGAGACGCGCTGTCCAGTCGCCACCAAACAGGGCGCAGAAAGAAGCATTGGCAAAACCCACCAGAAACAATGTACAAAGCGGGTCCATCTTCGGTCTTGATATTATTTTCTCATACTTGTCCCAAAGTGTTTCCAGGGGTAAATGATTGTCGTAGGCTTCCCAGCTAAGCGCACTCAGTTCAGCATTCAGTTCGAAACTGATGGGGAAAGCGGGAATAATGGCTACTTCATTGTAGACTTCCGTGCTGTCAATGTCGCATACACTTACCACCATGGTCTTTTGGAAAAGGCTCATTTTCACGTCTACGTCCAGTGACTTTCCGATGCGACGGGTGTTTCGTATCACGCGTGAAGTGTGTACGCCGGACCCCATAAGACGATTAGCATACTCCAGTAAAAACCGGGTAATTTCTTTTAATTCGTTTGGCGAATTCATACTTTAAAATGTTATCCTAAATTATCTATTCTTGAAAAGCGCCGCAAAGGTACGGCTTTTTGAGGAAAGAAAGAAATGATAATAAGTTATAATTATGGGAATTTCTGAAAGGAGGGAGGAAAGAAAGGAGAGCTTGAGATGATGGCGGCATCTCAAGCATACTGATTATTAAGCAATGCGAGGTACGGGATTATAATTGTATGTCACTACCTCTTCTGCCTGCAATGAAGCCTGTACGTCAATCAAGCGTTGGTTTTTGCTTCCGCGGAAGCACAGGCTTTCATCCCGTAGTTCCTGTTTGAATTTCCCGTCTACCAGTACATCGATATACTGCAATAGTTTGGCCTGTAGTGGGTTGCGTAGCAGAGTCTCAAAAGTATATCCTGTATAGCACCAGATGTTCTTGCTACTTTTTTCCTTGATGGCACATGCCAGTTCTGTAAATCCCTCAGATTGGTACATCGGATCTCCGCCACTGAATGTTACGTCTGCAAAATTGTCGGCAAGCACTTTCGCCAGAATTTCGTCTGTCGACATCCAGCGTCCCCGGTTGATATCCCAGGATTCAGGGTTATGGCAACCGGGGCATCTGTTCGGACACCCGGCAGCATAAATGGAGGTCCGGAAGCCCGGACCGTCCACTGTAGTATCTTCTATAATGTCAAGGATAGAAAGCATGATTCAATTAAAAATTAAGAATTAAAAATTAAAGGTTGGTGGGAGGGAATGAAATTAAGGGGCTGCTTCGTTATTGCGCAGCTCTTTAATTTTAAATTTATAATTTTTAATTATGAATGACACGGTCGTTGAGTTCCGCCAGTTTGGCATTGTTCCAGCGGTCGGTAGTACCTACCAGGTAACCGGTGATACGTTGTAACTTATCGATGTGCGTACTGCCACATTTCGGACAGGCTTCCAGATTCGGAGTAGAGTTTTCATATCCACATTCCAGACAGCGGTTGCGGTTATGGTTTACTGAGCCGTATCCGATATTGTACTGATCCATCATGTCCACTACACGCATGATGACCTCAGGATTGTGTGTCGCATCACCGTCTATTTCTACATAGAAAATATGTCCGCCACGTGTCAGTTCATGATACGGAGCTTCCACTTCTGCCTTATGGCGGGCGCTGCACTTGTAGTACACAGGTACGTGATTGGAATTTGTATAGTAATCCCGGTCTGTAATTCCCGGCAATACACCGAACTTCTTACGGTCTGCCCCTGTGAATTTGCCGGATAGTCCTTCGGCAGGCGTAGCCAGTACACTGTAATTATGGTGATACTGATCGGAGAATTGGTCGGCGCGGTCGCGCATATAAGTTACTATTTTCACTCCCAGTTTTTGTGCTTCTTCCGATTCTCCGTGATGTTTGCCGGTAAGGGCAACCAGACATTCTGCTAAACCTATGAAACCTATGCCCAACGTTCCTTGATTGATAACAGAGGCGATTGTATCGTTTGGTTTCAGTTTTTCGCAACCTACCCATAGGGCAGACATCAGCAATGGGAATTGCTTGGCAAATGCGGTTTTCTGGAACTCCATACGTTCGTGCAGTTGGCGTGCAGTGACTTCGAGCATTGCATCCAGTTTTGCGAAGAATTTGGCTATACGTAATTCTTTATCTTCTATCTTCATACACTCGATAGCCAGGCGTACGATATTAATGGTAGAGAAAGAGATATTTCCACGTCCGATTGAAGTTTTCGGTCCGAAACGGTTTTCGAATACACGCGTACGGCATCCCATGGTGGCTACTTCATGCTGATAGCGTTTCGGGTCATCTGCCTTCCACTCTTCGCTTTGGTTGAAAGTAGCGTCCAGATTGAGGAAATTCGGGAAGAAGCGGCGGGCCGTCACTTTGCAGGCAAGCTGGTAAAGGTCATAGTTCCGGTCTTCCGGCAGATAGCTTACACCACGTTTCTTTTTCCATATCTGAATAGGGAATATGGCTGTTTCGCCGTTACCTACACCTTGATAGGTGCTTTTCAGAAGTTCGCGAATGATGCAGCGTCCTTCGGCGGATGTATCCGTGCCGTAATTGATAGAACTGAATACTACCTGGTTGCCACCGCGTGAGTGAATGGTATTCATATTATGGATGAATGCTTCCATTGACTGATGTACACGTGCTACAGTCTTGTTAATGGCATGTTGCACAATGCGTTTCTCGTCAGACAGTCCATCCAGCGGTTGTTGCAGGTAGTCTGTAAGTTCTTTCTGATATAGATGTGAATAATCCTTTCCGTTCAGCTCTTCCAGATTCTTGATTTCTTCGATATAGCTGTTGCGCACGTAGGGCGCCAGATAAAAGTCGAATGCCGGGATAGCCTGGCCGCCATGCATTTCATTCTGTGCAGTTTCCAGTGAGATACACCCCAGGATACTTGCGGTTTCAATACGTTTGGCAGGACGGGATTCACCGTGTCCGGCAGAAAAGCCGCAGGTCAAAATACGATCCAATGGATGCTGAACACATGTCAGGCTCTTGGTAGGGTAGTAGTCCTTGTCATGAATATGCAGGTAATTGCCGCTTACGGCTTCCAGTACTTCGTCGCTTAGCAGATAGTCATCCACAAAGGGTTTGGTCGTTTCACTGGCAAACTTCATCATCATGCCTGCCGGGGTATCGGCATTCATGTTTGCATTTTCCCGTGTCACGTCATTGGATTTTATTTCTATAATCTCCAGAAACATGTCGCGCGTCTTGGCTTTACGGGCAATGCTGCGCTGATTGCGGTAAGCGATATACTTCTGTGCTACATCTTTCCGGCTACTCTTCATCAGTTCCATTTCTACGGCATCCTGAATGGCTTCCACCGTCATTTGTGCACTTCCCTTGAAAGATATATGATCTGTGATTTGGCGTATCAATTGCAAATCTTCGCCTTTATCCGTATGTAACATAGCTTTACGGATAGCAGTTACTATTTTCTCTTCATTGAAGCCTACTACACGTCCGTCTCTTTTGATTACAGTCTGTATCATGGTCTCGTTTTAATTTTTTAGTTATCCATTAGAATTGGGAGTGCAAAGGTATAAACTTATCTATAAGTTTTTGTTTTTGGGAAACTTTTGTCGGTCTAAAATATGTTAATCGATTGATTCTTAGAAATGTATGAATGTAAAGTGGATAACTTTTTGTTTTAGCCGGTTTTGAAAAGTTGTTCAAAATGGAAAACTCTGTGTAGTAGGTAGATACAAAAAAGCTCCCTTGCTACACCTATTTGTAACAAGGGAGTTTATGCTATAAGAATAAATTCTCGATTGTGATTATTCTTTTCCGGACAAAGATTATTTCAATACTTCAGCCAATTTTTCCTGTAGACCTTCACCGTGCAGCCCGCGTGCGATGATGGTTCCTTCACCGTCGATCAATACAGTGTGAGGAATGCTGCTTACTGCATATAGTTGGGCACCTTCGCAGTTCCAGTATTTCAGGTCAGACATTTGCGGCCAAGTGATATTCAGTTTCTGGATAGCATCTTTCCATGCTTCGCCGCTTTGATCCAAAGATACACCTACGATTTCAAAACCTTTGTTTTTGTATTGAGCGTAAGCTTCTACCAAATTGGGCATTTCACGACGACAAGGACCACACCAGCTTGCCCAGAAGTCGATGAGTACCACTTTGCCTTTACCTACATAGTCAGACAACTTCACTGGTTTTCCGTCAGGAGTTTCCATTTCGAAATCTGTAAACTTCTGGCCTACAGCAGTTGCTTTCATCTTTTCTACATTTTCTTTGATTTTGATGATTACTTCATCATTTGCAAATTCAGCCGGTATCTGCGGTACCAGCGGATCCAGTTCATTTACTTCAAGGTAGTAGTAGTTATTCTTCAGCAAATGAACACCTACGAGGTTTGTGATATTCTTAGCGATACCTGCCTTGGTGATCTCCATTGACTTTTCTTGTAGGTCATTCATTTCCTTCATTTTGGCTTCGCGCTGTTCGTCAGTCAGTGTAGTATCTGACATAGACTCGTATATAGTCATCATTTGTTTGTTCAGACCGTTCAGTTGAGCTCTGATTTCCTGGTAAGCATCATTACTTGGCGTACCGGTAGCGGAATCATTATCACGCGTCAGGTTGATGTTGATGTTACCGTTTTCAAGGAAAAAGTCCATTAATATGCCTTCTTTTCCTGCCGGTCTGTAAGTCACGTAACGGTTTACGGCAGTATCTTGTACACCTTTGAAGGTGAATGTGCCTTTTGTGATAACTGCGGAGTCAACTTTTACAAGATTTCTTCCGTCTACTTTTTGCAAAAATACGGTGTCGCCGTCAGCTCCACCCTCTACAGTTCCGGTTACCACGTAACCTTTGTTTCCGCTACAGGCAGCAACGATGGCGGCCACAGCGAGCAGATAGATAAATTTTTTCATTGCTTTTATTATTAAGTAAAAATATGTAGCTACAAAGATAATCAATAAAAAATCCCCTCCGGCATAACCGGAGAGGATTTTATAGTTTTAATCCCATTTTTTGTAATCGTGCTGTGCTTACTATTATTCAGCAGCAGCTTCGGCTGCGGGAGCTTCTTCGGCGGGAGCCTCTGTTGCTTCTTCAGCAGGTGCTTCGGCAGCAGCTTTTTCTGCTTCTTCAGCAGCTTTCTTTTCAGCCAATGCTTTAGCTTTCTCAGCGTTCACTTTCTTTTCGGCTTCCAGACGTGCTTTTGCTTCAGCTTTCTTAGCTTCTTCGTCTTTAGCTTTCAAGGCAGCCAAACCGCTTTGTTTGTTGTTCTTCCAAGCTTCAAATTTAGCTTCAGCTTCAGCTTCGCCAAATGCGCCTTTAGTTACACCACCCAACAGGTGTTTTTTCATGTAAACGCCTTCGCGTGACAAGATGTTACGAACAGTGTCAGTCGGTTGTGCACCTTTCATAACCCAGTCAAGTGCGCGGTCGAACTTCAAATCTACTGTGGCAGGATTGGTGTTCGGATTGTACGTACCAATCTTCTCAATAAATTTACCATCACGTGGTGCTCTTACATCTGCAATAACGATAGAGTAAAAAGCATAGCTCTTACGTCCATGTCTTTGCAATCTGATTTTTGTTGCCATTTTAAATAATGTTTTAAATAAATGATTTGAATTATGCTACTATCTCGTAATAGCGGCTGCAAAGGTAGGACTTTTTATTTTGATTGACAAAGAGTTTGCTTATTATTTTCAGTAAATCAACTATAAAAAAAGGATGAATTTCATTAGAAATCCATCCCTCTTTTTAATAACGTATTATCTGAGAATGATTAATTCTTCGGTAATGCTTCTTTAACTACCATCGGACGGCCTCCGTATTCAGCACCGTTCAATGCATTGATAGCGTTAGATGCTTCTGCAGAATCCGGCATTTCGATGAATGCGAATCCTTTAGATCTTCTTGTTTCACGGTCAGTGATGATTCTTACTGAGTCTACTGTTCCGTACTCTTCCATAACTTCTCTCAAATCTGATTCTCTAACCTTGTAATTAAGGTTACCTACATACAAATTCATAAATCTAAATAAAATAATAAATTAATAATTCAATAAACAAAGTTTTTGGAAGTTGTTAGGTCAGAGATGGAAATACTCAATGTAGAGGAAATACATACGTGAAATAATCAAATCGAATAAACTTTCTTATTGTTCGGGTACAAAGTAACGCATTCTATTTTAATAATGCATCATCTTTTACCATATTTTTTTTCGATATTTTCATTTTTTATTGGATATGGGAGATTTTTTACGAATATTTCCGTGGATATCTCACTAATATTGCCAGCAATGCACATATTCCCATTGTAAACGGATAATACAAGCTACCGATAATGCTGATGGGAGAAATTCCCGCTAATCCGGCGGCAATCAATAGTTGCGCCCCGTAAGGAATGATACCTTGTATCAGGCAGGAGAACGTGTCCAGGATACTGGCTGTCTTCCGGCGGTCCAGATGAAAGCGTTGGGCGATGTCCTTGGCTATCGGTCCGGTGGTAATGATGGCGATGGTATTGTTGGCGGTGCATAGGTTGGCAATGCTGACGAGTGCGGCGATACTCAGTTCTGCACCTCGCTTGCCTTTTACGTGACGTGTCAGGCGGGAGATTATGAAATCGATGCCTCCATTATACCGAATGGTCTCAAGCATGCCGCCCGCAAGTAAAGTGATGATGATAAGCTCTCCCATTCCCGTGATGCCTGTTCCCATGGCGCCGAACCAGTCGAAGAAAGCTGTACTTATGTCTGTTCCGCTTGTAATGATGCCTATGATGCCTGTGCTGAGAATCCCCAGCAGTAAAACCAACATTACATTTACACCTGCCACTGCCGTACCCAATACGATGAGGTAGGGGATAACCTTTATCCATTCAATCGCTTGCGTCTGTGCAGGGGCTGATATTGATAATCCCTGGAATATATAGATACATAATACGACCAGTGCTGCCGGAACCACAATCATAAAGTTCACCCGGAACTTATCCCTCATCACACAATCCTGTGTTTTGGTGGATGCAATTGTTGTGTCCGAAATAAAAGAGAGATTATCTCCGAAAAATGAACCGCCCACTACAATGGCAACCATATATGGCAGATCTATACCGGTTTTTTCCGCCAGTCCGATGGCTACGGGCGTCAGGGCTACAATTGTTCCCACACTGGTGCCGATGGAAAGTGAAATGAAACAGGCAGCGATGAAAATTCCTGCCAGTAATAAATTGTCCGGCAGAATACTCAGAGTCAGGTTTACTGTAGCGTCGATTGCTCCCATCTGTTTGGCGCTTTGTGCAAAAGCTCCGGCAAGGATGAATATCCATATCATCAATATGATATTCTTATTGCTGGCTCCTACCGAGAATTGATACACCCGCTTTTCCAGACTCAATCCGCGCGTCAGTGCGATGGCATAACAAGATGACAACAGGAATGCTACCGTAATAGGTACTTTATAGAAATCGTTTACAATCAATGAAGTCACCAGGTAAAGGCATAAAAATACCGCCAGCGGGCTCAGTGCCCACCATCCACCTTTTCGTTTATTCGCTGTATTTGTCATTTTAATATATATATTGTAATACGGAATTACTTCACCACAGATTAACACAGATTTCCACAGAATTTTATTTCTCTGATTTTAATTGATTAAACTCTGTGAGAATCAGTGTTAATCTGTGGTGAAGTAATTACTGTACCAGGATAAGCCATTTATTCGCTGCAAAATTATAAAAAACAAAGAGCGGAGCAAAATAGTTTTTGCCCGCCCTCTATCTCTATAATTGTCAATTGTTAATTTACAAAGTAACCCCCGTTTTGAAGATTGCGATTTCCTTGTAACCTTTCTTCTCGTTGTTCACGAATTCACCACTTGCCACCTGGATAATGTAATCGATAAACCGTTCGCAAGTCTTTTCCATCGGCTCGTTTTCCACGATAACTCCTGCATTGAAATCAATCCATCCCGGTTTGTTCTTTGCCAGTGTGGAGTTGGTGGAAATCTTCATGGTCGGCACATACGTTCCGAATGGTGTGCCACGTCCTGTGGTGAACAATACCATGTGGCAACCGCAGGAGGCCAGTGCTGTTGCTGCCACCAGGTCATTTCCCGGAGCTGACAACAAATTCAATCCTTTTACTTTCAGACGTTCACCATACGGCAACACACCTTCCACGTAGCTTTTGCCACATTTCTGGGTGCATCCCAAGGCTTTGTCCTCCAAAGTTGAGATACCGCCCGCCTTGTTTCCCGGAGACGGATTTTCACCTACCGGTTCGCCATGTGAAAGGAAGTATTCCTTGAAGTCGTTAATCAGTTTCACAGTTTCTTCAAATAATTCCTTGTTGCGGCAACGGTTCATCAATATGGTCTCTGCACCGAACATTTCCGGAACTTCCGTCAATACGCTCGTACCACCTTGTGCCACCAGGAAATCGGAGAACATACCCAACAGTGGATTGGCTGTGATACCGGAGAAACCATCCGATCCGCCACATTTTAAGCCTACTCGCAATTCACTCAGGGGTACATCCACACGTTCGTCCTTGCTGGCTTTTTCATACAGTTCCCGCAACAGTTTCATACCTTCTTCGTACTCATCGCCTACTTTCTGCGTTACCATGAATTTTACGCGGTCTTCGTCATATTCTCCCAGGAACTCACGGAACACATCCGGCTGATTGTTTTCACAGCCTAAGCCCACTACCAGCACTGCACCTGCATTGGGGTGCAATACCATGTCCCGCAGGATTTTCTTAGTGTTTTCGTGGTCGTCTCCCAGTTGCGAGCAGCCATAGTTGTGCGGATATGCCATAATCGCATCCACTCCTTTGCCGCCGGTTTCCCGACGCAGACCTTCGGCCAGTTGGTTAATGATACCATTCACGCAGCCTACGGTCGGTATAATCCACACCTCGTTGCGAATTCCCACTTCGCCATTTTTACGGCGATAACCTTTGAATGTCAGGTTTTTGTGTGGAATATCCAGCGTAACGCTTGTCGGATTGTATGTATAATCCAGCAGTCCAGCCAAATTTGTCTGGATATTATTCTCATTCATCCAATCCCCCTGTTTCTTAGTCGTGCGTGCATGACCGATAGGGTACCCATATTTAATGACGTTTTCGCCTTCTGCAAAGTCTTTCAATGCAAATTTATGTCCGGCGGGCACTTCCTCACTCAGAGTGATTTCCGTCCCGTCCACCGTGAGCTTTTCTCCTGCCGGCAGTGTCACGATAGCGACAGCTACATTATCTGCAGGGTTGATTTTAAGGTACTTAGTTTCCATAATTACTTTATTATTTATTTGAATAAAATTCAATATTCTCTTTCGTAAGCAAGTCTATCGGCATAAAGTTTTCTCTTGGTACTTCCTTTTTGAAGATCAGGTAGTCGCACAATGCTTTGATACCATCGAATCCTTGCAATTCAGGCTGTTGGGCGATGAGAAAGGATACACTGCCCTCCATCAGGCATTTCACGTTGCGTTCCAGCAAGTCATATCCCATCAGTTTAAAGTCTGTTTTTTGTTGCTTCAATAAATATTCTCCGACAATGTAAACTTTCGAATTGAAAGTGATGCCATTCTTTACGTTCGGATGTTTTCTGAAAAAATCGTTCAGCATCTGTGCGTCATCACTGTCTCGCTTGGCGTGCAGGTTCAGTTCCCAGATGCGGCAATCGGAGTGATGCTTCAGCATGTATTCACGAAATCCGATTTCCCGGCGCTCTTGCTGGTTAGAACCTACAATACCTTCGTTTATCTTGCGGAAAATTACGATTTCCCGTTCCCCGCCTGCAAGCAACATCATCATTCGTGCGGCAAAATATCCACTCTGGTGCGAATTCTGTCCGAAAAAGGAGAGGGCAGGCTGATCTTTCAGATTAGAGTCTATATATATATAAGGTATAGAACGTTTGTTCAGTTCCTCTGTGAACGGTTTCGTATATTGCGGTACGGTAGGGGCGAACATAATCCCGTCCGGTTTCTGTTCCAGGATATTCCGGGCAACATCTCCGAATGAATGATAATCGAACGGATCGTAATAGGAGAGGTTCACGGAGATATTGAAGTCCGAATACGCTACCAGTGCGTCTTGGATACCGGCTTCTACGGCAGTCCAATATTCGCCTTTCTCATGTTGCGGCAGCAGACAGGAGAATGTATATTTCTTGTTCGATGCCAGTGCGCTGGCGTACATATTGGGTTGGTAATCCAGCTGTTTCAGAATTTCCTCCACCCGTTTCCGGCTGGCTTCCGATACTCCGCTGCGTCCGTGTATCACCCGGTCTACTGTTCCCACTGATACATCCGCCATTTTGGCGATATCTTTAATGCGTATTCTTTCAGACCCCATATCAATTTATAATTTGACAATTTACAAAGTACAATTTATTGTGTGCATCAGATTTTGTACATTTCCCTTCTTTTTTATGTTTTCAAGGGGATTATTCAGCCCGTTTGTACATCGTAAATGGTGAATTGTACTTTTTGTTGTGTCCGCACACAATAATAATCTTAATATTTTCGACACAAATATATGACAATTTTTGTAATTACGAAAATTGTTGTATCTTTGTGCCCGCACACGAAGGCTATGAAGAACGAACCTTATTTTAGTTTACTCTCCATAGTATCAAGTTGTTAAGGTGGTTTTTGACCTTAAAATGACAAATTGAAAGTTATAAATTAATCACATATTAAAAAAATAATAAGATTATGGGAAAGAAAGTCGTTACATTAGGCGAGATCATGTTGAGATTGTCCACTCCGGGAAATACCCGTTTTGTTCAGTCTGATTCATTTGACGTAGTATATGGTGGTGGTGAAGCAAATGTAGCTGTCAGCTGTGCCAACTATGGACATGACGCTTACTTTGTGACTAAATTGCCGAAACACGAAATCGGTCAATCAGCTGTGAACGCACTGCGCAAATATGGTGTAAAAACAGATTTCATTGCCCGTGGTGGCGACCGCGTAGGTATCTACTATCTTGAAACAGGTGCTTCTATGCGTCCCAGCAAAGTAATCTATGACCGTGCACATTCTGCCATTGCTGAAGCAGATGCAGCTGACTTCGATTTTGATGCAATCATGGAAGGTGCCGATTGGTTCCACTGGTCCGGTATCACTCCCGCTATCTCCGATAAGGCTGCCGAGCTGACAAAATTGGCTTGCGAAGCTGCAAAACGTCATGGCGTTACGGTATCGGTTGACCTCAACTTCCGTAAGAAACTCTGGACGAAAGAAAAAGCACAATCCATCATGAAGCCGTTGATGCAGTTTGTTGATGTTTGTATCGGTAACGAAGAAGATGCAGAGCTTTGTCTGGGCTTCAAACCCGACGCTGATGTAGAAGGTGGAAAGACTGATGCTGAAGGCTACAAGGGCATCTTCAAGGCAATGGCTAAAGAATTCGGATTCAAATATGTTATTTCTACTTTGCGTGAATCATTCTCTGCAAGTCATAATGGCTGGAAGGCAATGATTTATAACGGTGAAGAATTCTACGAATCTAAACGTTACGATATCAATCCGATCGTCGACCGTGTAGGTGGTGGTGACTCTTTTTCCGGTGGTATCATCCACGGTCTGCTGACGAAGCCTAACCAGGGTGCGGCTCTTGAATTTGCCGTAGCTGCTTCTGCTTTGAAGCATACTATCAATGGAGACTTCAATCTGGTATCGGTAGAAGAAGTTGAAGCATTGGCAGGTGGAGATGCAAGCGGACGTGTACAGAGATAAATTCATGTACAATTTACCATTTACAATGTACAAATAGCGGCAAATGACGAGAGAGGAGATGAAAAACCGCTTAAAGGTATTTGCGGTACGAGTTATAAAGTTTGGTAGATAAACTTCCTAATACTCCGGCAGGAAGAGAGCTATCGGAAACCAAGTAGTTCGTTCAGGAACTTCTCCCGGAGCAAACTATAGAGCCGCTTGCATTGGAAAGTCTGATAAGGATTTTCTGAATAAATTGAAAATGGTAGAAGAAGAACTTGATGAAACTGCATATTGGTTGGAGTTGATAATGGAACTTGAACTTGTGAAACCCGAATTGCTGCAAGATTTGCATCATGAAAATAAGGAACTGGTTAGCATAATTGTAAAGTCTATAATCACTATGCGCAATAAGCAGAATATAGAAATAAAGTAATAAAGTAATAATAACAGATGTCTCTGTATAATGTCCGCATGGTTAAATTGTACATTGTACATTGTAAATTGTAAATCATAAGATGGCTAAGTTTGATAAAATAGCAGTATTGAATAAGATCGGCTCTACCGGAATGGTGCCCGTCTTCTATCATAAAGATGCAGAAGTTGCAAAAAAAGTAGTGAAAGCGTGTTATGAAGGTGGTGTTCGTGCCTTCGAATTTACTAACCGTGGTGACTTTGCTCACGAAGTGTTTGCAGAAGTTGTGAAATTTGCAGCGAAAGAATGTCCGGAGATGGCTATGGGCGTAGGTTCTATCGTTGATCCAGCTACGGCTGCCCTTTACTTGCAATTGGGTGCTAATTTCGTTGTAGGCCCGTTGTTCAACCCTGAAATCGCTAAGATTTGTAACCGTCGCCTGGTTGCTTATACTCCGGGATGCGGAAGCGTTTCAGAAGTGGGCTTCGCACAAGAGGCAGGATGCGATCTTTGCAAGATCTTCCCGGGTGATGTGCTCGGTGCAAAACTGGTAAAAGGCTTGTTGGCTCCGATGCCATGGTCTAAGCTGATGGTGACCGGTGGGGTAGAACCTACTCAGGAAAACCTGACTTCCTGGATCAAAGCCGGTGTGTTCTGTGTGGGTATGGGATCTAAACTCTTCCCGAATGATAAAGTTGCTGCGGAAGACTGGACTTATGTAACAGAAAAATGTAAAGAAGCTCTGGCTTATATCGCAGAAGCTAGAAAATAAGATATTTCATTTTGTTTAAAGGTGTTTAAAGGGGACAACCATTGGAGTTGGCAGATCGTGCCACTCCAGTGGTTTGTTTTTTTATGCGAATTATTTTTTGAGGTAATAATCTTGGGATTTGTTAGTTTTCGATTTCTTTTTTGATGAATTCTGAGTTAATCTTCTCCGGTTTCTTATAAACTTGTATATTTTGATCTATGAATTTCCTAACAACTTGTGTATTCTATTATTTTAATTGATATAAAGTTGTAAATATTGATATTTATCCCTATCTTTGTAACCGATTCAGTTTTCATAGAATTGCAAAACAAACAAATAAGAACTATGGATAGGAAAAAAATGAAACGAGTGGCTCTTGGGGCTCTCATTTGCGCATTCTCATTGAGTAGTTGTGCAGACAAAGATGTGTATCAAGGCGGAGAGGGAGGAAATGATAAGAATACTCCTCTTAGCCCAACTGAGGCTTTTGACTTCAATATGAAGCAGGAAGTAAAAGTGAATGTAGATTACGGGTTTACAAACGATTATTATATTGTTTTTGAACTTTACAGTCAGAATCCGATGAAGGAAGAAGATGGCTCGTGGGTGAAAGATGAGACCTTGTCTTATATTTATTCTGCTTCTACTGATAAAAAAGGCAAGTATTCCGGTTCGACTCAAATAGCTTCGGACATTAAAGAAGTGTGGCTTTACACTGATTATTTAGGTGCTATTTCTCCGGTTAAGATCACAATTTCCGATAACGGTGAAATCAAGTATAATCAGGCGGATTATATAGCTTCGTTGAATACCCAAACGAGAGGGGTAACAAACAGTGGGCATAATTATCTGGATGATTGGATGCTTATGCCCGGAGCAGATTGGGATATATATGGGCTACCCAGTAATATTGAGCCAAATATCAGCATGCCTTCTGCTGCAACTTTGTACAGTATTAAAGAAGTATATAGTAGTAAAGGCAATGGTAAGACTATGGAGGATGTTTATCCGCAGTTCTTTGGCAGTAACATTTCATCTGAGATTAAAGTAATTAAAGATACTGAGTTGAGTCTTGTATTTGTTGCAAGCACTGCAAGTTGGAAAAATGTTGTAGGTTATTTTACTTATCCTACCGGTACGGTTCCTAATGTTGATAATATTCAAAAAGTATTGGCTTTTCCCAATGCTACTCCTATAAATAAAATAGTCGAGAATGAACGTGTAGGTGCGTTGCTGTGTGGTCATGAAGTGAAACTGAAATATTGGAACTCGGAAAAACAGCAGTTTGAAGATAAGTTTCCTGCTGGGGTCACAGTCGGATGGTGTTTGGAAGGAAACGGGTTTAATAAAGGTAATATCGTGCGGCATTCTTATGTAGGAGAACCCCGTTATTCGTATAGTGCGATGAATTCGGATAATAAACAACGTGTGGTTGCATTGCGTGATAAGGGTACAGATCAGCTTGTGGCTATTGGTTTTGAAGATAATAAGGATCTTGATTATTGCGATGCCACTTTCTATCTGAAAATTGCTGAATCACAAGCCATAGATACTGATTTGCCGGAGCTACCCTCAGTTGATCCTCCGACTACTGTGAATAACACAGTGACAGGTTTATTGGCTTTTGAGGATTTATGGCCTTCTCAGGGAGACTATGATATGAATGATGTAATTGTGGAATATAAGTCCACTATTTATCAAAATGCGCTGACAGGTAAGGCTTATAAGATAGTAGATGAATTTACTCCTGTACATAGTGGTGGTTCACTTGTTAGTGGATTTGGATATCAATTATATCAATTAGAACAAGATCGGGTGAGAAGTATTAAGGTTGAGGGACCCGAAGGTTGGCGGGTAGAAACAGATCAGTCGTCTCCTACTATTATTCTTTTTGATAATTTGAGGAGTGTTATTGGGCAGAAGTATACTGTAACTATAGATTTAGCAGATGTCGATCCTAAACAGGTTGCTTCTCCTTATAATCCTTTTATATTTGTTACTTCTAGGGCAAGAGAGGTTCATTTGGTAAATTATCCACCTACGGATAAAGCGGATAAAGAACTTTTCAATAGCCATGATGATGTATCGAATGTTTCAGCAGGAATTTATTATATTTCGCGTTATAAAGGTGAAGTTGATCTTATGCCTTATGGAATGAATTTGCCTGTGATTGATTTCACGGTTCTTTCAAAAGCGGAAGGCGTGAAGATATATGAGACATTCCCCAAGTTTATAAGTTGGGTTGAGTCTGGTGGTAAGAAGAATACAGATTGGTATAAGAAATAGAAGATTTTATTTGTTTGCTGGTAAGAAAAGCATATTTCTGTCTTGTCAATGATGGCAAAACAGAAATATGCTTTTTTCGTGAAAGGACAAATGTTTTTAACCCTGAAAGAGGAAGCTGATCTTATCGCATCCATGAAAACGTTAACAGATGATTTTAAATCTGTCCAGAGGTAGTTTCTACTGTGAATAATGGCGGATAAGTTTAAAATAATGTTATAAAACATATGTTTTTTCGTGCTACTGTTTGCGCACACAGGAAATCTTCCTATCTTTGCATCGCAGTTGGGAAACTGCTCATGATTTTGACTTTTAAATAAATTAGTTTTGTAGTTTTCAATAAAGGAATTAGTTAGGTAAAAAGATTCGTTAATAGTTTTTTTCATAGGCTAAAATTTGGATTTAGAAATTAGGTAATTAGGTATAGAAGGTAAAAAAGAATGTTTGTTTTATAGGTAATAGAATTTTTTGGTAAAAAGAAGATTGATTTTTAGGTAACAATGATGCAGTTTAAAAGAAAAGCCTTAAGGCTTTTCTTACACAGAGGCGAGAGGTTCGTGAGAGCTTGCTCGTTTTTTTTATGTCCCATTACGAAAAATGGGATATTTTCTTTTTTTAAGAACTGATGATTATTTCAGTCATTTTTTGTATATTTGTGCCATTATCTACATAAAATTTTAATTTTGGAACAGGTACTGCTTATACTCGATTGGATTTTATACGTATTGTTTGCGATAAACATATTGTATTTATTAGTTTATAGCTTGGCATCGCTCCGGCGCAATTTGCCGGTACCCCCATCTGCTATAAAACATAAGCGTTTCGCTATACTTATTCCTGCCTATCGTGAGGATTCGGTGATCCATGAATGTGTATATTCCTGTCTGGATCAGGATTATCCTACTGACCATTTTGACGTTGTGGTTATTTCAGATCATATGCAACCTGAGACTAATGCATCTCTTTCTGCGCTTCCCATTCGTTTGGTGGAAGTACATTTTGAGCACAGCACCAAGTCTAAGGCTTTGAATGCGGCTATGGCGGCTATTGGCAATGATTATGATGTGGCTTTGATACTTGACGCAGATAATGTCATTCCATATAACTATTTGAAAGACGTTAATGATCTTTATGCCTGTCCGGGTGTGGAAATAGTACAGACTCATCGCATAGCCAAGAATCTTAATAGTGATATGGCTTTACTTGATGCTATGAGTGAAGAAATCAATAATACTATTTTTCGTTTAGGTCATGTGAAATTGGGTATGTCAGCAGCTCTTATAGGTTCCGGTATGGCTTTCCAATATGATTTATTTCGTGATACTATGGCGAATATTAAGGCAGTAGGTGGTTTTGACCGGGAACTGGAATTGACTTTGCTTTATCAGGGGAAGCATTTCCATTATTTACCTGAGACATTTGTGTTTGATGAAAAAGTGCAAAATACAAATGATTTTTCCCGTCAACGTCGGCGCTGGCTTTCGGCACAGTGGCATTATTGTACAGTGTTTGCACGTTTTGTTTTTAGAGCAATTGCATCCCGTAATTGGGATTTTTGCGATAAAATGTTTCAGCAACTGTCCATACCCCGCCTGTTATTATTAGGTTTCACATTCCTTCTTGCTTTCTTTTTTTCATTTTACAATTTATTCTGGAGTCTAAAGTGGTGGGGAATTTTTATATTGCTTGTCACTGCGTTACTAATTGCTGTGCCTCGCCGTTTCTGTACAAGTCGTTTAGCAGCTGCACTACAAGGTTTACCTTATACTTTCCTATTGATGGCTGCGAATATATTTAAATTACGTGGGGCAAACAAAAAGTTTATCCATACATCACATGGAGTAGTAAATTCTAGTAATAAATAGTTATGATATACGGAAAATTGTCATTGGAAGACTGGCGTAATATAAGTGTAGAAGGAGAAGTTCCCGAGTCCTCTTTTGAAAATCACAATTTGCGACTATTCTTTTATGGTACATTATATAATCGTGATGTACTTCAAGCAAACTTTGATGACACTAATGCGAAACTGGTTGCTAGTATTTATTTGCAAAATGGGGAATCTGGTTTTTCTCACTTGGACGGTTCTTTTACTATTGTCTTTTATTCTAAAGAACAATGTGGCATAGTACGTGATCATCACGGGACACATTTTCCTATTTATTATGCAAAAAGTGGAGAATTTGCAACTTCACTAACTTTCTTTTCAGAACATTTTGGGATTCCGTGCCAACTTGATAAATCTTCACTAAGTTGTTTTTTGCAAAGTGGACTTATGAGAAAATCTCACTCTGCTTTTCATGATATTTTTCGTTTAGAGGCTGGGCAGATTGCTATTACTAACAATAAACATATTAGTTGTATTTCCCCATTTCTATATGAGATAAATCCTGGTTTAGAGAAAAGAAGTGATGTGGAGTTATATTCCCAGCAATATGGAGAATTGCATGTCAAAGCTATACGTCGCCGTATTGGAGATAGTCAGCGTGTCGGTATTCTTTTGAGTGGAGGGTATGATTCAGGTGCAAATCTTGCAGCTCTTCGTAGTATCTATGATGGAGAAATTAACTCCTATTCTGTTGGTTTTAAAGGTGATAATTGGACTGAATTACCATTGGCACGTATTATGTCAAAAGCCTTTGGTACTCGACATCATGAATATGAGATTGATGGTACTGAGATTAATGCGTTGCCTAAGATTGTTGACTATCTTGGCGAGCCTTTCGTAGAAGGTGGCTTAATGGTGAATTACTGCGCCATGCGAATGATTGGTGAGGATAAACCGGAAGTTATTCTTGGTGGGGATGGTAGTGATCAATATTTTGGAACATCCGGACGTGAGGTAGCATTGCATTATTTGGCTGCTCGAACAGGTATGCGCCCTATAATGAAGGGGGTGTATGGTTTGTTGGATCGTGATGCTTTCGATAAAGATGGAAAACTTTTTCGGATTCATTTTCATTTGGACAAAATACTTAATATCTTAGATGGAGATCGTTTCGGTTTTCCGAATTTTCGTATGCGCGAGCTTTTGAAATATCCTAAAGATTTTCAGCTTACTTCTAAGATAAAACCGGATATCGGCAGTTTTGAACGTTTGTATGCACAACATGGTTTGTTCTCTGATATAGAGACGGTCATTAATCATGTCATTTTATATAAAGCTTCTCGTATGGCACAAATGTTTGGCAACAATCTTACCTTTCCATATATGGATTTGACACTTTATCATTTTTTACAAGAACTTCCTGTCCAACTAAAATGTAAAGGAGAGAGTGTGTTGGATATAGCTCGTGGGCGTGGTACTGCTAAATATCTGTTAAAGCATCATTATAAGTCATTGTTGCCCGAAGCTATAACTTCTAAAAAGAAGCAGGGTGGCTTTGCACCTATGCCTTTGTTTTTTCGTGATTCGGTGCAGCGTGCCCGTCTCAAGGAATTCATTCTCTCTTCTGCTATTGTAGACGAATTCCTTAATAAAGATGCTGTTGAGCGATTCCTTACGAAATATGATCGTGAAGCTTTGCAAGAGGGAAGTTGGTTTTGGTATCGTCAAAACTGTGCTCTCCAGTATTTTAATATGCTTACGCTTGCAGTATGGTGGGAGCAGTTTGTAGAACAAAAAAAGGTAAAATTTTAAATACCTATTATTCTCTTAATAAATATATTGTATATTCAGATAAAACTGAATATACCGAATTCTTTTCATTTAAGAATATTCATTTTAGAGGTATCCTTAAATAAAAATTAAAATATACTTAAGTTGTTCATATACTGGTGTTTATTTTGAAGTATAGATGTTTTATATTTCTATTTTTTCTTATGCAATCTTTATATCTATATTTTATGTGACATTTTCTTGAGGAACTTGAAGATTCTTTTTTAAAAATAACATTGCAAGTTCTGTTTGTTCTTTTCTTATTTGATTAATTTGATGCCAATTGATAGGTGCATTGATTTTCTCTATATTTAGTTCTTGAGCACTGTATATTAATCTATCCTTCAAATGAAATAATTTGAGAAGAGAATTAAAACGAGCAACGCCTCGATTTGCATTAGCATATACAATGAATGGTTTATTGAATATGATGGAGAAAACACAACCATGAAAAGAATCAGTTATGATATACTGAGCTTTTTCAAATGCGTTTATCCATTCTTCTACAGGTGGTACAATTTTATCTTCAACTTTACTGTCTGGTAATGTACTTTTAGGAAAAACAGTGAATGGAGTTGTTTGTGTTTTTCTACAAATATCATCAAGTGCTCGCTTTTTGTCAGATGTCATGTCAAGAATATAATAGAATAATCCATTAGCAGGAGCCGGAAACTGTTGGTTTACTAATTTTAAATAGTCAATCTTGTCAAGTAGCATTGTAGGGTCTACTACTTGTTGGAGCTGTTTACAGTTCCACAGCAATGTATCATTTATTAATTTTATAGCGGAAGATTCTCTTACTGAGACTGCATCAAATTTTTCTATTAATATTCCGCAATCTTGTTGTTGTTCCTTTGTATATTCATTCTCGTCTGTACCAAAGGAGGCAGCATATGCTATTCTTTTAACTTTCTCCTTTTTTAAGAAAGAGAGATAAAAGGCTCTAATATCAGGAAATGCATATTTGGGACGCCATACCTGATCGGAGCCGACAATGTATACTTGAAATCCCAAATTGGAAATTTCTTTTAATTCTTCGTTTGAAGCATACTGAGCATTAGTGCAAGGAATGTACTTTCTTATAAATTCATCAGCATATTGATGAACTATATCTCGGTCCTTTATCAATCTTTGTTCTGCTAAAATACAACTATATTTTCTTCCTAAGATTTTATTGATTAAGCGTTTAGTGTAGAGATATGGTCTTTGTTTTAATGGAGGAAGTTGAATATCTTGAATGAGTTTTATAACCTGTACTTCATGATCCATCTTTTTCAAGACCGTACATAATGCATAACATTGCAAATTGCCACCATAATTGTAATGAAGTGGTAAAGTTAGAATAGCTATTTTCATATAATCAAGATATTATTTTTTTTATTTTTTCTTTTATACGTTCACTTAAAGGAAAGTCTGTAAGTTTAATAACTAAACGAGAAATTTTCTCCTGACCGAATTTCTTAAAGAATAATTCTCTTTTTTCATGAGGAAGAATTGCTGATTGTTCTATGCTTTTATTATATTGAACTACAGTTTCATATTCTATTTCCTTAGGATGTTTTTCAACTTGTTTATATAAGCTTTCTCCTTTAAAGGAATTTATAAATACTAGGCTTATACCCTTATCATCATTTAATTCTGGACAAATATGTTGTATTCCCCAAAAGTCGGCAATAGTAATGTCACTATTACTTTTTCCTCCTTTTGATGGACAAGAATAACAGGATGGACGGAGATAAATATCATGTAAGAATCCTCGTATATAATAATTCCTATAGAATACCTCAGTTATATGTTTCTTTTTACCTCTTCTTTCAAATTGTAATGTAAAACTGAATTTCTTCCATCCTAGACTTTTATCGCGAAAGTTGATATTCCTGACTGTATTAGGACTTATTTTATACATCGATAATGTTTCGTTTAAATATGTTTTCCATACAAGAGGACTGGGAACTCCATGACATATAAAATCGATAGTGTATAGTTGAGGATAATCTTTCCTTAAAAAGTTTTTTAAGCCTGCAATTTGGCATGGAGTTCCTGAAAATAAGACTTTTTTCCCATTTTTGAGTAATTCTTCAGCTTTTGTAAATGTGTTGTTTATTGAGCTTTGTACATATTTAGAACTTCTAAACTTGTTAAGTTCGTTTGTGTCAGATGTACAATTGTGAATGACATTCCATTGTTTGTCGAATGTAGCGCCAAATACAAATCCATTTTCATTGGTGATTTTTTCGGCTAAAAGGCTAAAAGCTCCACCGGAAGAACTTTCTAATCTGATATCTGCATTTGGATTGATAGCAACATATACATGTGCTGGCTTTTGTGTGGAAGCCTGATTTAGGACAGGGCACACTTTTACGCAAAGATTGCATTCAATACATTTCTCGAGATTGATAGATGGATAGCAGAAACCTTCCTCATCTGCCTGCATACTAATACACTTCTGCGGACATACTTCCTTACATGCGTAACAGCCGCAACAGTCCTGCTTTTTTTTTATAACTATCATATTTTTTTTCTAAAAGATTGTACTTTCTGTTGTATAAACATGCGTTCTTCTTTATTTAGCCCTACAGTATAAATGGAGAATATTGTACAACAAACGCATGTGCAACATATCAAAATAAAACTCCACCAAGTTATTGAAAGTAGTTTATAGAGCATAAATGGAAGAATAATAGATAGAAAAAATACTAATCCGATTTTTATTATAACTTGCTGAAAGTAATATTTTAATGACAATTTTATCATAGGACGAATCACCCATAGGCGTGCAAATTGTGCAATACATACAATAAGCAAATGCACAATAAATACAGCTTCTGGGGTTGCTCCAAGTTTTAATGTTATATATGAAATCGGAAGTATACATAACAAGATACCTCCTACTACCATTTGATATATGCGTATTTTTCCAGTTGCATGTGCTGAAATTATTAAGGGATTGGAAGTCGCATCTATCATGCTGATTAAGAGCATAATCCTCGTGAAATTTACAGTGTAATCGGGGACATTACCTAACCACCATTTAAGAATTATATCCGTTTCTATTAATACTGGTAATGAAAGAATAAGAAGTAAAAAGAATGAGAATTTACTACTTCTTACTATCAGTTGATGCATATACGCTAATTCATTTGATGCGAAAGATTTAGTAATTTGTGGATTTAGTGCAGTTTGAAAGTTTGTGCAGAAACTATTTATTGCATTTTGTACTTGTACAGCAACCCCTCTTGCGGCATTGACTGCTGGTCCAAAGAAAATATTTAATAGAATATTAAGACCTTGTGTGTATGCTATTAAGGCTATATTTCCGAGCATGCTCCAACCAGCAAAATGGGTCATCTCTTTCAAGAGTGCCTTATCTTGATGCAGCTTGCCTCTTATTTCAGGAAAATTTTTATAGCAATATTGTGTATATAAGAGTCGTATAATGATAGATATTCCTAATAAGAATAGCGCATATAATTTTAATTTGTCAGAAGAGAATATGGGTAATAATAAAACTGCTACTAATTTCAAACTTGTTTCTATAATGGAAATGTAGGCAAATGCTTTCATTTTCTCATGGGCTATAATTGTTGCATTATAGGGTATACTGATTATATTTAGTAAACAGATGAAAATAGAACATTGGTATACAACATTGGCTGCATCCATGCGTAAAGAAGGAATATTTAATTGTGTATTAACAAACCAAAGTCCGATTGTTTCTCCTGATAGTAGGACGATTAATGCAATAATGCGATGTATAAGAACACTTGAGCTAAAAACTTTATGGATATTTTCTCTTTTTCCTAATTCAAAAGAAAGAAAGCGCTGGGTAGAGGCAGCCATAGCGCTATTTAGGAAAGTGAACATGACAATGATACCTCCAACTACATTGTATATACCAAAATCATCAACACCAAGGATCTTTAATATGATGCGACTTGTATATAAAGATACAACCATATTAAATAACATTCTTAAGTAGAGTAGGAATGTATTTTTAGCTATGCGCTTATTGTCCGCTGAGTGATTCATGGATTTATTTTAAGACCTTGTATTGCAAAAGTAACAGATTTCTCTTAGAAAACATATTTTAAAACAGAAAATCAGAGATAAAAAAATTATCTCTGATTTTTCTGAAGATAGTTACCATTTTTCCATATTGACCTCAAAGCATGGACATTCCTTTGTCCACTCCATCGGTTCCACTTCGCCATTTCCGTTTAAATCCGGACTCAAATCCCTATGCCCGACAATCTGTGCCTCTGGATAATCCATTTTCAGAGCTCGTACCAGTACTCGCAGAGAGTGCCTTTGCCATTCCGTCCGTGTGTCTTTTGCTATCCCGTGACAATCCAAACCACCTTCATAGCAAATACCAATTGAATTAGTATTGTATCCTCGGGCGTGGGCACCAACCCTCTCGACCTGGCGTGTAGACTTGATATTGCCATTGCGGCGAACGTAGAAATGATAGCCAATGCCATCAAAGCCACGGAGGCGGTGGGCGATCTTCAAGTCGTGCTCGGTAAAGGGATGATCCTCGCGAGTGGCACTACAGTGGATTACAATTAATTTAATTTCTCTCATCGGGTCATTGCATTTGCGCTAAAGGCACCTATTACGGCCGAAGCCACTGCAATAATTATTTTCAGAATTTTGTCCCAAGTCGTTTTTTTCATATTAATAAGTAATTAATGGTTAGTGATTAGTGATTTGTGGGCTGCGCAGCCTTTAATTCTTTCGCTTTTAATTTCTGAAATAGAAGGCTTTAGACCTTATCCCAGAGGGTTTTCATCTAACCCTCCATCTCCACCTTCACCATTACCGCCGGAAGAAGATCCTCCACCTGATGAGGAATTACTGTCGTCAGATACCAACTCGAAGACGATATTGTTTGGTCCACCTTTGGTGGTTGCAATGCTGTCGTTTGCTAGTCGCAGGGTGTTGGCCACTTTAAAACGGATATTGACACGTTCGATATTTTTCACCGTACAATCTTTGGCTATATCGGTGGCACGGCATTTGAAAGTGGTGTGGAAAATTCCGAAACCGTCAAGACGGACACTATTGCCGTCGGTCATCGTCTGGCGCATTTGGCGCACAATGGCCTTGCCAACGTGCACTACGTCTTCTGCCGACATTCCACCCAAGGCTTCAATGTCTTGTGCAATACGTTCAAGGTCGAACATTTTCGCATCTTTAGATTTACGTTTTAGAGTGTAGACCATGGGAGATTCTTTGTCTCCGATTTTTTTGTGGCGCTGTGTGCGCACTACTAATGCATTTGCCATAATTGTAAAATAATTTAAGTTTGAAAATAATAAGTTGTTTTCCTACTCTTGAACCGGAAGAGAGAAGCGCTTCTTTTTCTGTTCAGTGAGACAAAGATATGACATACATTTAGCGCAGATAGAGCTTTACGAAGGTTTACGGAGGTTTGCTGAGGATAAAAGAGGTTTACGGAGGATAAAGATAAGTGAGTAATGTGAGGGTAGGGGATAAAAAGGAGAAGAGAGCCCTAAGGCTCTCCTAAAACACTAACTATGAGACGCACTTGGGCAGGGGTGTAGCACTTGTCAGTGCGTCTCATTCCCATATTCAGTAACTGTTGCTCCAGTCCGGGAGCTTTACGTATCCATGTGTTGAATTGGTTGACTGCTGTTTGTTGGGTTACTCCGTGAATGTAGAGCATCGCTAATTCGCCTTTTCCGTAACTACGTATCTGGAAGTAGTTTTCTGGAGTATGATCATCAGTTTTTGTCATATTTGAATCTAAATAATATGTTTAAAAGACGGTTAATAATATTATTCAAATGTACGAAAAATTAATCGAATAAACAACTCTGTTCCGGAGTATTTATTAGCCAGTTTTCATTGTCGTGCACTGTGTTTGCCGGTCCTAATTTGTCACCGTCCGGACCATGTACAATGGCTTCTTCGCAAGGCCAGTAACGTCCGTTGATACGGTTATAAACAAATTTGGCACAGGTGTGGGCACTGCCCAGATGCTTGAACCGTACTTTATCAATGTAGACGGTAACGATTTCCTTGTCATCATTGCGGTCTACATCAAGGCAGAAGTCGGCCATATTGCCGAAGTTGGCCGAACCGTTGATGTCATTCATCTCTACGCGTCGCAGTTCGCCAGTTGCCGTGTTGCGGTTTACCTTGCGGGGATGCGCTACGAGGATGACGAGACACTTATGTTGTATGGCGAAACGGCTCAGCTTGTTCAGTAGCGAAGTGATATATTCCAGTTCCGTCTGTCCCGGTTTCAGCTGTTGGTCGATGCGGTTCAACGGGTCGACGACAACGATGCGCACACCCCGACGGTGCACCAGTTGACGGGCTTTTTCCAAAATACAGTCGATGGTATAGCTTCCCGAGTCTGGCAAGATGTGTGTTACGTTGTCTGTCAGCCATCTTATCACATGGTTGTAAAGCGCTTCTGTCATGCCCGGTCCGGGGTGGAAGCTGTGTCCGGTCAGTTTCTCGGAAAGTTTGGCCAAGTGGTATTCCATGGGCATGTTTTCGGGACTGAAGAAACATATTTTCCATTCGTGGCGCAGGCAGAGTCGGAGGACGAGTTCGTCGATGAATTCTGATTTTCCTTCTCCGGGGCGTCCCGTTACTACCAGGAGACGACGGGTTTCGAAGGTACAGTTTTCATCCAGATTGCTCCAGCCTGTTTCAGCACCTCGTTGCAGGCCGTTTTCGAAGAGAGAACGCAGATTGTCAAGACAATCTGCGGCGGTGAAGACACCTTCCAGCGGGACTTCTTCAGCTTGTGCCAAGGTAATGAGAAGGCTTTCGGCCCCGTACCGGATCAGATGCTCGTTTGCATCTTTACATTCCGGTCCGAAGTGTACCAGGCGGCAACGTTCGGCTCCCAGTCGTCGTATCAGTTCCTGTTGCAACAATTGTCCGGCATTGTCCCCATCAACGGCGATGTAGATGAGTTGCTTCGGTTCGAAGTGCGTTTCAACGAAGCGGTCCATCCATGTGAGGTTACTCTGCGCACCGGCAGGTACGGAAATCACATCTTTTCGTCCGGCACTCATGAAGGAGGCGGCATCAAATTCACCCTCTGTAATAATGCATTCCGGAGTGTCCAGTATGGCGTCGATGTTGTAAGGAATCAGCTCGGCACCCGTTACCATTTTGAAGTGTTTACGACCGCTACGGTACTTGATGTTGATAAGTATGCCGTTTTCAAAGTAGTTGAAACAGATGCAGTTTTCCATTTCGTTACTTTCGGGCAGTTTCACAAGTTCTTCAGTGATACTCAGTTCTGCCAACAGGCGTTGCTCCAGGCAGCGTTCTTCAGTCCAATATCTTTCCAGATTCTCGCTGAGGTTCATTTGGGCGGGGTTGAAAACCGGGCGGCGAAAATGTGATGGAAGTTTGTTAGTCCGATTGTATTTTTCTTTTCGCTGCTGTCGTTCCCGTTCTTCGGTATCGTCGGGCACATAAAGTTTGTAACCGCAGTGATGGCAATAGCATACACCCTTGTCCAGATCGATGGAAAATGATTTGTTACCTTTATGTCCGCGGGTGGCATTGCATTCCGGACAGATGGTTTTGATTTTTCCACCGGTTCGACCATGGGTGTCAATTCCGTATTTATGAAAATTCCTCATTGTTTTGAATGATTTGTTTGTCTATAAAATGCCACATTTCAGTGGCTTGAATGCTGTACTTTAATATCCCCGATGCCACATCTGATGTTCCTTCAAGTGTGGCATTTGCCTCGATAAGATGTGGCATTTGCCCAGGTGAAGTGTGGCATTCGGGGAGGTGAGGTGTGGCATTTATCTTTGTGATATCCAGCGATGCTCCTGTTCGTTCCAGAAGGCGGTGTCGGACGGACGGGCCGGGGCATCGTCGGGAATGAGACAACCCAGATATGTGCGTTTCCCATTGATGAGTTGCTCATGGAGATACGCATTAGGTGGGAGTGTGGCCCGTTGCTTAGCTTCGAAGGCAATGAGGGTTTCACGCAGAGCCTGTGAGGTGGGTTTCCCAGCTTTTGTATAGTTCACGAAATAGCGGCGTACCTCGCTCATTGTCAGCAGGTCGCCTCCCTTATCATAGAGCTCGATGTGGCATTTGAAGATTTCCACTGCCTTTTGGATGTTTCGCATCAGTAGTTCGCCATAGCAACTTTGCATGCAGGCGGTTTCGAGCCATGGCGTTCTGGTTGTCAGTTCGTCCACCATGTTCTGCCAAGGGCGCACAGGGTGGAGCATCTGTTGCGACTGTCCGTAGTCATCGCAAATATTCAGTGGACAAGAATGATTAATGGCAGTAGTAGCAGTAGCGTCTTTTTCTTCTACTGTTGCTGCTGTTATTATATCTTTTATATTCTCTTTAAATGATTCATTGTCTGCTTTTGCAATGTCGTTGTTATTTAGTGAGTTACTGTCATTATTCGCATGATTTTCCGAATTATTCCTCGACGTTTTTTGCAGTTTTTCGTCATTTTTTGCATTGGAATCAACGTTTTCCTTGCTGTTTTTTACCATTTTTTGCTCCTTCTTTTTTACTGGGTTCAGTTCTTCGACGCTGAAAAAATCGTCTTCTTCAAGGTTGAAAAGTTTGTATTTCAGGATGATTTTCTTTAGATAGACGAATGGTATTTTTCTGTTTTTGCAAAAAGGTCGCAGATACTCTAATTGTGTTCTAGGTTCGGGTAGCATGGATAGCTTTTCGATGATGATCCAGTAGGCTCCGATTCCTCTCAGACCTTCTTCGTCAAGTAGGTTTTGCATTCGGGGATCGTTCATAGCCATGAGTGGATGCTGGAGATAAAAATTTCTTCTCATTTTAGTTGTTTTAAAATTGACTTCTTTTCAGGAAGTTGTTTCCTATTATTTTGCAAATATACATGATGCTAAATTTCGGGGAAACCGCAGTTTAGCCCTTCTACAGATTGCGGAGAAACTTTCTGAAGCTGTTTTTGAGTATTAAACTGCGGATGCTGTGGAAAAGCTGTTTAACGGTTATTTAACAAATGGAGGTCCTCTTGTGTAGAAAAATGCTACCTCTTTTTTAGGTCTAAACATCAGTTTCTCAGCTCTTTTTGCGCGCTTTCTTTTTTTTGTCCGGAATGTGTTTGAACAGGGTCGTTACTTTACGGATATGCCCTAACATTTCCTCAACCCTGGTGCTGATGTTGTCCCGGTCTTCCAACAATTTAATTATTGCCAGCGCAATAATTTCAAGGACTTTCTTTTCTTTCATCTCATGAATTGTTTCACATGAGATGTTTAGCAATACTGAACCATTACCTTGTGTAATGGTTAGATTAATGACATTTTTTCATAATTAAATAGTGTTTAATAAAAAAGCGTAACAAAAGTAAGAAAACTCTATAAGATTTTTCAATGTCTGATTGAAAAATCGTAAAAATAACTATCTTTGTTGTCAATGAACAGCCCAAAGAACTTATCTATAGAGACATTACGTGGTATTGCTATCTTGTTGGTGGTGATAGGTCATGTTATTGGTTCTGCGCCTGACGGAGGGATGAAAATCGATTTTCCCCATCCGTTACGTTATTTTTATGTCTGGATCGATTATATTCAAATGCCATTGTTTACTGCAATTGCAGGATGGGTTTATGCTTTGAAGCCATTTTCTGTTAAAATAGGTTTTGCGGAATTTGCGCGTAAAAAGGCATTGCGTCTGCTTGTTCCTATGGCGGTAGTAGGGACGCTCTATTTTCTGGTGCAATATGTTATGCCAGGTACTAATAATAAGGGTGAGCTTAGTCAAATGTGGCGTATTTACGTTTATCCTTATACCATATATTGGTATTTACCATCACTTTTTCTGATTTTTATGATACAGTGGGTAATAGACAAGCACAAGAAGATGAAAACTATGGCACAATGGACTGTGTGGTGTTTAGTGGCAATAGTATTGAGCTTGATAAATGATGAAGGCATTATGCATAGTGTACCTAATCTTTTTAGTTTTAAGGGTGCATTAGGGCAGTTACCTTATTTCTTTGCAGGAGTGGCAGCATATCGTTTTGCTGTGGATTTGTATCGTTTATCTGTAAAGTGGTTATTGTGGATAATGGCTCTATTAGGTATTGTTTTGATACAGGTAGTTTGGTTTTATCCTGGTGAATATGCTTCTATGAGTCGTATAATTTATCCAATAACATTAATTCCTACACTTTTCTTATTATTGGCATTAAAATGGAATAATCGTTTTTTTACATGGATTGGTGGATATGCATATAGTATTTATCTTTTCCATGGCTTTGGTACTTCGGGAGGGCGTATTTTATTGAAAATGGTTGGTATAAAAGCGGTTATGCTACTGTTTATATTTGCAACCTGTATTGCTACGGCTTGTCCAATAGTAATAGATATATTGATAAGTCGATTTAAATGGGGAAGAAAACTATTGCTAGGTAAGAATTGATAGTTAATGACTTTTTGAAAATAAACCACTGAAAGTTCCACGAAAGACGGCAGTAGCTAATTGATGTTTTTTATTTAACAGATATGTAATTGCTTTTTTGGGGGCAGCGATACAGAGAATATATATACATGACAAAAATCTTTCTATACCAAATAGGTTCCTGCGTGCATATAACATGCGTGCGCGCGAAAGGTAGAATTCCCTTTGAGGCGTTCCTCTTTTGGCTGTCATACTTTCCTTGTGATAAACTACGGCTGCTGGTTCATACCATAATTTGTAACCAAGACGGTGCATCTGGGCTGACCAGTCAAATTCTTCATAAAAGAGGAAATAGACTTCGGTCATGGGACCGACTTGCTGTAATACATCGCGACGTACCATCATAGCAGCACCATGTAGTGAAGCTGTTTCTTGTGGGTTAGCATATTGTTTATTGTCTTTTTCATGTTCTCCTAACATTCTATTTCTTAAAGTGATAGGGGAAAATGTGGTATATCCTGCATATTGTATAGTGTCCGGTGCATATGTATACTTCAACATGGGAGATACTCCACCATTTTTCTGTTCTGCTTCTAGGCGATGTGTTAATATAGCCAATATAGGCTCATGTATAAGTGTATCATTGTTAATGAAAAATAGATATTTTCCTTCAGCGACCTTCAGGCCTGCATTGTTACCCCCGGCAAATCCTGTATTTGTATTTTGTACTACCTTTACTTCCGGATAACGTTTTTGAATTTCTTTTCCTTCAGGTAAGAAAGATCCATTATCCACCACGATAAATTCATATGGATAAGTTTCATGTGCGTGAAATGATTCTATCAATTCACATGTATCAGCAAGTCCGTTATAATTAACTGTAATTATTGAAACCATAATTTATATACGTATCCATTTTTGAGATTCAGATTGATATCTCTTTATAGCTTTGGCTGGATTGCCGGCTACGATTGTATAAGGGGGAACATTTTTCGTGACAACACTCCCACCAGCAACAATTGCATGTTTACCAATAGTCACTCCTGCTGTGATAATACTATTAGCAGCAATCCATGCGTTATCTTCAATAATAATGGGGGCAACACTAACTCCTTGCAAATGTATGGGAAGCGATATATCTTCATAGTTATGGTTTAAACCAGATAATACGACATTTTGTGCTAGAATTACATGATTACCTATATGAACAGGACCAATTATTGTATTACGCAATCCAATGCGAGTATGATTACCAATTATTATTTCACCTACTCCGTTATCCATTACACTAAATTCCTCAATAGTACTATTGGTACCTATGTAAAATTTGTTAATGGGAGACACGTTCATGACTGTTTGATGACGAATAATGGCTCCTTTTCCATGACGGAGAACGAGAGGGTTCATGAAATGCTTTACCCACCATCGTGGTCGGGCATTGTGAAACATTATTCGATGGATAAACTTTTTTAGCTGGGGCTTCTGGTTTATCCTGTGTTTTATTAGAGAGAAATTCATGCTTTACCCTCCGTTTTTTCTATTGCTTTATATATTTTGTTAACACTGTTGCTCCAACTATGGGTATGAGCAAAAGATATTCGGGCCTCTTGCTTAGTCTTATCATTTATTTCACTAATTGCATTGTGAATTGATTCAATGTATTCATTAAGATTGGTTGGAAGAAATACATGTTTACTGAATATATCTTGCATTGTATGTGTACTTGTAGCTACAGTTGGTTTTCCCATAGCAAGATATTCATCTATTTTTAAAGGATAATTTCCTATAGTAATGTCATTAACAATTTGTGGGTTAATACATATATCAAATTCCTGAATATAGGCGGGTAATTGACTTGTTTCTTTTTTCCCAAGAAAATGCACATTAGTTAATTGATGGAGTGGGTGGGTCTCAAATGCGTCATCTGTGGGACCTACGAATACGAATTGAATATTTGGCATTTGCAAGGCAACTTGATATAATAATTCAATATCCAGTCTTAATTTTATAACCATTCCTGTATATCCTACAATAGGATGAGGAATGTCCTTTATATCAACAGGAGAATCTCTATGAATACTAGCATCATAAAGTTGTAGGTTTACTCCTGTTTCAATGGTATATGTATTAGAATTATATTGTCTAAAACGTTCAGCAAATAATGAAGAATTTGCTAAAACAATATCAGATTTATTCGCTAATAACGGTTCTAAACGACTGCCATTTTTTTTCCAATAGTCAACACCAACAACAAAATCACGACAATAATAGATTGATAGGATAGGATGTAACATATCTTTAAGATACTGGCTGCGATAAATATCGGTATCTATTAAATGGATAAAATTGCGAAATTTTAAACTTTCGGCTGCTTTAAGAATGCCTGCGGCTATCTTTTGATTATTTATTTTGTTGACTTTATCAAAAGCCCATGTAAATGGAATTCTATTCAATGGAAGTACAGGAAATGGTAAGTCTACTATCCACATATTGGAGTTGATTTGCCGGATTTTTCCCTCTTTCTTTTCTTTCGAGGCTTTTCTCCATTCCAACCAGTTCATAGGAGTATTTATGTATAATACACGATTCTGTTTAGAAATCTCAAGTGCTGTATTTTTAATAGTACTGCCGATTTCAGTGCTCCATGGTTGTAAGCTGGTTATAATAAAGTCTCGTCCGGTAATCATAATATTATAGTTTTATAGAATGATAAAGATTAACTAGCTCGTCAGCTGTTTTTGCCCATGAAAATTGTTTGACTCGTGTTAATCCATAAGCCTCTTGTTCTTGATACAGATACTCGTCAGTTTCTAAACGTAATAACGCGTCGGCTATTTCTTGGGGATTATATGGATCAATAGTCAATGCTCCAGAACCTGCAACTTCAGGCATTGCGGAAGTATTACCTGTAATAACAGGAGTGCCACAGGCCATTGCTTCCAACATTGGGATACCAAAACTTTCACGCAAAGAAGGATATAAAAAAGCAAATGCTGCATTATATAAAGTGGCCAAATCACGGTTTGCAATGTAACCAGGAAAATAAAGATTGGGTTTTATATTGATAATGCTCTCTTGATGCAATAAAGTATCTATATATTCTTCCTTTAAATCAGCAATAAGGAGCGGACGCTTTACTGTGGATTGTTGCAAATAGATGCTATAAGCTTTTAGGGTACGAGCTGCATTCTTCTTGGGATCTGTGTTACCAAGGAAAAAGAGAAAATCTTTTTTAGGAATATATTTGTGAATGATATCCATGTCTATCTTTTGTTGTGGATAGAAGTGATTACTGTATCCATTGTAAACAGCTGTGATACGATCAGTAGGAATTTTCAGAGTTTGACGGATACGGTTACATTCAAAATGGGAAACAGTGATGATTTTTTTGCATTTCTTTAAAATACGTGGAACCACTAAACGCCTATAGTACCATCCCATCTCCTGATAAAGAGACGGGCTACTATGTTGGCGTGGCTCTAAATAAATGATATCATGTAATGTTAACACTAAAGGTACAGGACACCATAAGGGGGCTGTGTTTGAAGTACAATGCAATAAGTCAACACCTAATCGTTTGACTACTTTAGGTAATCCTACTTGCTCCCAAAGAGGATAAGTAGGATATTTAACCTCAATGATTGAAAGATTAGCACTATTTTCTAAACAACGATCTTCACCCGGAGCAACAATAATATAATACTGATTATCGTCATTCCGTTTTTGTAATTCACGTATAGTTTCTAATGCCACGAAATCCATACCATGCTTATTGGGGCGAAAAATACGTTGAGCTTCAATCGCTATTTTCATGATTATTTTCCCTTTTCAGTTTTTTCCTTTTTCTGCTTCTTATTACTTCCAAATAATCTCTTTATATGACTGAATATGGAAGCGAATATTAATATTGGTAATGCCCATACAGCACGTTTAAAGCGTTTATTAATTTCACCTTCAGGAAGAGCCATTAGGAATGTTATACCGATGACAATAAGTAATGCATACCATTTAAAACAAAGAGCCCAATCTAATATAGAAGTTACAATTGCACAAATTAAAATATAAACAATTAATAAAAAACGGGATGGTATAAGCCATTGGAATAGTTTATTAGAATAGTCCCATTCTCCCTGCAATAATGCTAAAGGTAATTTCTTTAATGCAAAAATAGTACTACTATACTGAGAGCGAAGCCATCCCATACGCTGCGCTTCATATCCATCTGTATTTTCCTCCTTTTTACTATAGCATACAACTTCCTCCATATATTCAGTGAATATATTTTCTTGCAGAAGGGCTGTTTCCATCGCCTTACTAATGTCACTTCCTTTTAACTTAGGGGCTAAACCATGGAACATTTCGAAATCAAATGCCATTGCAGAACCAATTAGTGCAGAAGAAAATCCCATTCGCGTATGTGCTTTGCGAAAAAGATTGTTATTAATTTCTTCACTGGTCGCATTCAGTACGGCAATACTAGTAGTGAGATTTTCCGTCATGCGATGTGCTTGTATGGCATCGCATCCTGAATAATAAGCATTATTAAATAACGACAATGCGATTGGTACAATGCGATTATCCGAATTGAAAATAATCACCATATCATATTCTTTAGGTGAGTAGCGTTCCATTACCTGTTGAATGGCATAAACTTTGGTACATTGCTCTTTGTCTGGAACGACAATATTAACAGGCATTTGTAATAATGTGATAAGGTCTTCCTCTGGTAATTGCGTAGCAGCTACAGCTATATCATATTTTTCACGAGGATAAAGCTGGGTATCCAAAAAATGATTGATTGAGTGTATTACTTCTTTGCCATTGCGTAAAACAGTAAAAAGAACAAGGAAGCGATGTTTTATTCTAGCTTCCGGGTATGGGTTCTTGTATTTTCCCAATGTAAAAAGAGCACAAATGAATAAATACAGTACAGGTATAGCCATTAACAGAAATAAAATAGAATCTGTTATTTGCAAAGCATTATTGCTTTCATCCATCCACCATTCGGGATTGAATATAGAAAAAATGTCGAAATTCATGTTGTTGTAGCTATTTTTTTCGTTTGACTTTGGATTAATTTTTGATCAAGATAAGGACCATTAAGTATGATAGCAAAAAATGCAAATACAATAATCTGAGTTGGAAACTGATTAAAGAATGCATTTCCATAAGCACTAATCATCAGGCCAAATATGCCACATAACATAGCCATTAGCATACCTCGTAATTCTTTGTCCTTTATTCGGAACATGATAATATAACAACATCGTAAAAAAGTTAGAATTAACAATGTTAAAAATAAAATTAGCCCAACAATCCCTGTCTCTACCCATATCTTAACATAGGTGGAGTCATTAGGAATATTTGCAGTGAGACGGCTAGAAAATCGACGAGCATTACCACCACTTAGCCCTAATCCTTCTCCAAATGGTTTATCCTTTAAATAGAGAGCCAATTTTTTCTGATTTTCTTTACGTACATTAAAGGAAGCATCTTGGGTAGGGCGAAAAGTTGTACGCATGCGACGTATCATTTGATTGCCTTGTCCTATGTTGGTATGAGCGAAAAAAATATAAATGCTCAGTCCTATAATGGTAGTGATTGTCATTAATTTAAAGTTCTTACTTACTAAACTAAATAATAGTAAACCTCCTAATGGTACAGCTAATGCACCGCGAGTACCTGATAAAAATAATGCATATATACCCAATATAGACAAGATTAAGTAATAAATTTTTAGACTTTTCTTTGAAACAAAAATAGAAAGAATTCCAAATAACACAGATACTAGGCCCATATTTGATCCAAAGTTTCCAGCATCAGTGAAAATGGAAAAATATCTAGTTCCAGATGCTATTAAATGCGTTAGTCCACCTTCTTCATCTAACCATCGTTGTTCAACAGTGTCAAAGCCAATATATCTTTGACAAAATACTTTTAGAATTGAGATAGCAGATAAAATTGAAAATATAAATAGTAAAGTACGAATTTGTTTGATTTCTGTAAAAAGAACGGAAGATAATACGGATATAAATAAAATATTATAGATTGTACTACGCGACATAATCCATGCTTCTATATCTGCTCTGGGATTTAATATCTCAGCTAAACAATATATGGCCCATAATGCTCCTCCAAGTGTTAGGCAATTAATAGCTAGTTTCCACGGTATATCCTTCATAAGAATAGAATGCAAAATCACCATTACGGATATAATCACAAAGAGAATGTCTAACCATACACTTCGTCCAGTTGTCTCTGTATATCTCATCCATGCTATGAGGAAGTAATTGAGAATAAATAGGACATATATGGCAGTGACAGGGTTGCGAAATGCACATATAAAAGTATATCCAATTAATGGTAAGAGGGCAACAATTATTATAGATTCTAAGGTGCTAAATAGAGCACAGTAAGCAATACACACTAACCCTATTACTAAAAATAATGTAGTAATAGCCTTTGTCTGAGTATGTAAATTGTTTGCCATTATTTAACTGCTGCTTTCTTTGATGTTAATCCTAATTGTGCTATGCGGTTGAAGAACGAATGCACAGGAGACTCTGGTGGAAGTTCGCCGGTGAAAGATTCAACAACATCTCGATCTGCATTGTTCAGATAAAGGAATAAAGGAACATTGTTTACTATTTCTTTGAAGTTCTTTAAGCGTTTATCATCTTTTTCGGCCCATAAACGGCAAGCATTTGCTATTAATAAATTAACATCCGATTTCTGTAAAACAGGGTACGGTAAACTTGCGGTCTTGAATGCAGGATATTCAATAAGTAAAATATCGGGTGTTGATTCTGCTGAATTCAATTGCCAAAAATCTGATAATTCTTGGGCTTGCACATAGCTTTTAGATTCTATGTCAAAATCTTCCGCATAATTAACATAACGAACATGAAGGTTTTCCGTTTCCCAATATTGGATAAAATATTGGGCTAAAAATGATTTCCCTTCTCCCTTTTCCATACTTAATAAATTAATGATAGTTGGGCGGTTTTTTTGAATATAGTTATTTAGTTGTTGACAAGTATAAGCTGCTGCTGTTCTATTACATAGTTTAAGGAAACCGCGGTATTTCAAATTGCTAACACCATTGAATGCAGCGATAACAGGAAGTCCAGTCAATCGTTTACTGCGTTCTGGATCACGTAAAGTACGGTCTAACAACTCAATTACTAAGAAATAGAATGTAATAAAGATTAAACTTCCAATAAATGCAGCTATAATATATAGCGTACGTCTACGTCCTGTATCTGTTAATGGATATTCAGGAGGAGTAATCACCTTAAGGTTTGCTGTAGTCATCTCTATGTTTTTAAGGCGAAGACGCGCTTCTGAAAGTCCTCTCAACTGTTCGCGGTATGTATCTTCTACTATTCCAATACTACGTTCTTTACGGTTGACTTGTGTTCCTACAGGTGAAAATTCTCGATATTGCTCACTGATTTCATTACGTCGAGTATCCATTACTTTAAGCTCTGCTTTGGCTTTTGCTTCATTAATTACAGCTTGCAACCATTCGCTCACCATATTTTCAATACCAACTCCTTCTTTTGAAAAGCTATATTCATTTAGTCTATCAGATATAGTACTAATATTTTCTTCAGCCTTCTGTAGTGCTCGCTTATTTTTTAATAGCTCTCCATTCTCTTTTTTAGCTTGATCAGATACAAAGATTTCCTGTTCCATTATTTTTTCATTCAAACTACTTACCTTATTTAATTCAGAAAGTAGATTTGTTTTGTTGCGCAAAATTTGGGCTCGTATGTCCATCTTATCTTCCAATAGCTTTACTAGTTCCACAGCACTTTCATATTGTCGTAAAACTTGTTCATAGCGATCGTCAACTTCATATTTTGTAATAGCTAATGCTTTTGTTTGTTCTCCATAGTTAATAACTTCTTTCTCTACATTGTAATGCATTAAGTCATCTTCTTCTGCTTGTAGCATAGCTTTAGATTTTCTTACTTGTTCTTCAAAATATGCGATAACATTATTTGTAGAACCAAAGCGTAAATCTTCATATGCTTTAACTAGTTCTTCTTCTAGAATACGAACTGTATGTTGAGTTATTCCCGGATCACTATTTGTATATGAGATTTCAATCAAATCACTTGTATTTAAGCGTCTAACAGAAATAGTATTTAATACTTTGAAACTAAAAAAGCGGTTATATGGGCGACTAAAAATAGAATATATAAAGTTTTTACTGTCTTCTTTTCTATATTTAATAAAGTTATTCACAGTCTCATCTAAAGATTTTCTATTCACCAATGATAGAATTTCTTTGGGAGTCTCTTTTATTAATGCACGATAATTGCGTGCAAGTATATACTTGGTGTCTTGATTTTCATCACCATAAACATAGCATGTTGCGAGTAGGCGTGTTGATACTTTTTCTAATGTACCCTTTGATTTAGCTATATTAATTAAGTTGTCAAATGTACTATTAATAGAGAATATACTTAATCCATCACTGGTCATACTGTTAGTGTTGGAAGTTACCCCCGCATATAAGCTACTATTTACAGTATACTTGTAGGGCAAGAATTGTGTAAAATAAATCACTAAACCTGTGACAATTATACTTCCCCATAAAAGCCAATAGCGAATACGGTAAAAGAATTTTGATAGGAATAATATAATATCCATAATACTAATTTTCTTTGATGATTTTTACATTAGTGAGCATCTCTAAGAGAATGATGGCATTATGCAAGGCGACACGGCTTTGCTCATAATTCACTACGGCACCGGAACGGCGACCTCGTTCTAATGAAAGTGCAATAATATCTATTGTACCATTAATAAAATTATTCTCTGAGATTTTCATCTGAGCATTATAAAGTGCTGCTGATTCTGCTTTTGCTTTTATTGTTGCTAGCTGTTCTGTTACCGAATTGTAAGCTTCTAAAACTTTTAACTTACGTTCCTCCATTACTTCATCTTGCGCATATTGCAACTGTTCAATCATGTATCGATAACTTTTAAGTTTTAATGGGCGATTGAATAAATCACCCAAGCCAATACTAACACTAGCCCCTATATTGAAAGTATGACGAGTACCAACAGATGTAGTTTGATACCAGTCTACAAGAGTTTCGCTGTTTTCATTTATTGTATTAAAACGTCCAAAGGCATAATTCCCATTTAACTTGAAATAGTTCCACCAGTTTCGTTTTTCTATGCGATACTCATTTTTTATCTGTTCAACTTGTGATTGTGCCTTTTTTACTGTTGCATTTTCTGTTACAGCATCCAAAAATACCGATAATGGTGGAAGCTCCATTTTCTCAATGTCAGCCGGAATATTTTTTGCAGCTGATGAGATTTGGCTTGTTTCGTATTTTTCTTCTTCCATTTTTAGGCGCTCTAAAGCTTTGATACGTTCTTCGCGGGTCATAGTTTGTTGAGCGATGGTAATGGTAGGAAAAGTGAATAATCCGATAAGGAGTACACTATAAGTTATAGTTTTTATATATTCTTTTGCCATTTCTGTAATTTGCTATTTGATTTTATTGCTATACATTCTCTTTTTGTACAAATGCCGTTAATGTTTTGAATATTATTTTCATATCAAGCCAAAATGAGAAGTCTCTTGCATATTTTATATCCAGTTGCTTTCTCTCCTCTGCTGACATTTTACCAGCGTCTCCACGCTTTTCCACTTGCCATAATCCTGTTAAACCTGATGGTGCCATAAAACGATCTATGTAAGCGTCACTGGTTAATAATTCAGCTTCATAAAGTGGGAGAGGACGATTGCCAACAATACTCATATCTCCTTTTAAAATATTGAATAACTGTGGTAATTCATCAATGCTGTATTTTCGAATAAAACGTCCTACACGTGTCACTCGTGGGTCATTTTCTAGTTTGACAAATGTGTTTTGTTTTGTCTTTTCTTTCTTCTTGAGGAAATCTTCTTCAGAAATAACAAAATCATCCGAGATTAATAAGCTCTCTTCTTCATCAGATGTTCCGGAGAGGTCATCAAATCGAATCTCCGGTCCTTCATCAGAACTTTCAACTTCCTCTATTTGATATTGATTGAGGGCATTCAACTCTTTCAATCGTTTATCTGCATTAGTATACATAGAACGAAATTTCAAGAAGTTAAAAATCTGATAGTTAGATCCAACACGTTGTGACTTATATATAATTTTTCCTTTGCTTTCCAATCGAATAGCTACAGCTGTCCCTATTAGTAATGGAGAAAGTATAATAACGGCAGTACCAGCAAAAAGCACATCGAATGTACGTTTCCATAGAGGAAGTCTAAACGTGTTCAATACTTTACGATGTGTCTCACTAAATTCTTTTAGCTTACTTTCCTTACGTGCTCTTAGATAAACATTCATGCGTTGAATGCTTTCTTCTTCTGCATGAGGCGGAAGTGTATTGTTAACTCCGGCTTGTAGATAATTTTTTCGGTTTTCGGTCTTTAATGCTTCAGTAATAAGAGTGATATAAACCCGGGGATAACGTTTACGTAGATAACTAATCTCAATACAATCTGCCTCGCGTACATCTGTTTGTTCATAAAGAATAGATATGTTATACCGTTCTCGAATACCGTCAATAACTTTTGCTGCTTTCTGGGAAGAAGATACGGCAACAAACATACCACCTGTAATTTTGCTCAGGTGATCAATGATAATCCGATTAGTTCCGATATAGATATAGTATAACATGCGTCTTTACGTGTTGTTTGTTGTTAATCAGATAAATTTCTTGAGGCGTACTTTCAGTTCCATAGGATTGAAAGGCTTCAGTATGTAGTCCACAGCTCCTTCTTCAAGCAAACGGATACGTTCAGTAGTACTTTCTTCACTAGAAAGCATCATAACGGGAATGTGCTTAAATAACTCATTACTTTTAAGGTAATGGAGGAATTCCGAACCTGTCATTTTCGGCATACGTATGTCGGATATGATCAAGTCTGGTTCATTACCTTCGTGTAACCAATCGATAGCTTTCAAGGGATCTTCACAGTACACAAAATCATACTCTTTTCCCAAATACATAGAAAGTACTTTGCCTATGGAGGCTTTATCATCCACTAATAATATCTGTTTCATTATTATAATTTATAATTGTTCTCTACCTGTTATTTATTATCTATAAACTTTTCCTTCATTAGGGTACTTATACCAATCTTGGCTAACGTTACGGTTGCGAGCCCAGTCTAAAAACTTAGGATAAGCACAGTCGTTGTTATCTTTTTGATTACTGATATTGATGCTTTCGTTGGGGTAACGGAAATTAGGAACACAGATTGCCCATGTATTATTACCAGCTAATTCAAGATTGGTCTCTTGAACAGTACCCGCATTAGTAGCACCGTATTTCCAGAATTCATAGAGGTGGACTTCCACACGCTTTTCCATGCTTTTATATTTGTACGCAATGAAAAAGTCTAAATTATCTTTGGTGATGATTGGATCTTCCTGTTGATAGGCATTGTTTTGCTCTATTTTAACTTTGCAAGTGTAGACTGGGGCTGTCGCCTTTCCTGTATTTACCATTGTTCCGGAAGATACCCCAAATACTCTGTGTGCATTTCCAAAAAGTGGGATTGTCATATCGTTCTCAATACCTGTACTGAACATGGAATTAAGCAAAGTTGCTTGGAATTGATCTTTATCTCCACTAAAACTGATATTGCCAATAGCCGATTTTTCTATTCCAACAATACGTAATCCGGCACCAATCGTTTTAGTAGCCCCGGCAGCTGCTAAAGCAACATTAAGATAGGTGGACGTGATTTTATTGTCTGCTCCACGATCGTATTCAATGGTTACATCCAATACGATGTCATTAAAGTCGTAGTCTCCTACAAGAGGATAATTGTCTTCGAATACATAAGTATAAGGCATTGGATCAGAAGGAATTTCACTTCCTTCTCCTGGATTGTTACCTTCACCGGTACAGTCTCCTTTAGGGATGATGACAGGGGATTCTCCCCATTTAGAGAAGTAAGTCAGTTGGCCTATGTATCTCCAAGTATCATTGCTCCAATTACTATTAAAACTGTTAAACTCAAAATAAATATTTCCTTGGGCAGTGTTAGGATTAAGTTGAATATCTGCTAATGTCCCTACTTTAATAAGTGAGGGTTGCGAACTACCTGTAAATATTGTCTGCATAAAAGACGCTTTATTTATGGTAATCATGCAATTGTCGCCCAGAGTTATTTTCTTCCCTCCCCAAGTTGCAGGGTACTCATTGATAATGGCGGCACAATTATCACCAAGAGTTAAATCTCCCCGGAATTCGCCGGCTATATCTAAGTAGCACCCATTTTCAATATAAGTATTGTTAGTGGTTGAGGTGATTTTTGCATGTCCTTGGTTAATTAGCTTTCCGCCGCTGGTTATATCTAACGTTCCTATTTGAAGAGTACCATTATTATATAAAATACCTTGGGTATCTATACCAACATAAGATACCTGAAGTGTGCCGGCATTATAATTATATCGCTTGTAAGATCCGTTGGAATAATAAATCTTGTTTCCGTTTACTATTCCGCCTTTATATATCATTAAACGGCTATTTTCTATAAATGACAATGTTTGAGAATCCGGGATTGTGATTTCTCCTCCATTCATTACATAGAAGTCTATTCCACGTTGTATATTTAATCCCATAGTGGGATGCCATTTACCTAAGATGATGATAATGGCAGGATTATCATAAGATAAACCATTTTTATTGATAACACCTGTATATACGTTTCCTGCTGATATCTTATATACTTTTCCATTCAATAAATCTGTTTGGGACGTAATCTCTTCCGCCTCTTTTAGCATTGCATTGATGTCGGTTTCTGAATATTCAGGGGTGTATGTTTCAATTGAAACAGATCGTGTCATAGAACGTGTATGGGTAGCATTGCCGAATGTTGTGCTCACTTCTCCATTAACTATAGATACATAGCGGACCACGTTACGGTTATGCGCATCAGTACGGCATACAAACACATCTGTTAATGTGATAGGACAGTCCATTGTAGTAATGAAAGAAACATTATTGCTCATAGTTCCTTCTGCTAATAATTTAGCTGTGGAATTTGCTATTAAAGGATTGCTGTCGTAAATGCGAATGATGTAGTCTGTTTCAGAGTCTTCGTATACACTTATGTTAACTTTTACTTGTTTAGTCATTTTCCAATCCATCTGCGGGTCGATGTCTTTGACAGGGAACTTATCCTCATAAGTTGCTTTAACCTTTTCGGGGCTAAAGACATCTTTTTCGCAGCTACTAAGAACACATAAAGTGACTAATAGGGCTGACAAAAATAGACTTATTCTAAGTTTCTTTTCCATGACCTTGTTTGTTTTGCTTGATTAATAACAAAAATACGTACAATTAAGATAATAACAATTTTTATAAGGTTTAAAAAGATTGTTTATTAGTGATTTTTAACTATATGATGGGGTATTCTGAATAATACCTTTCCTTATTGCTGAAAAAGCCGATGAATAAGGGGTTCATCGACTTTTTGTGTTATTAGAAAATCAAATTATTTTTTGAATACTTGCCCGTTATGGTTTTTATACCAGTCTTTGTTTTCTTTACCTCCAGAAGTAACCCAATTGGCGAAACCTGTATAAACATCTTTAACGTTCTTGATTTCTAATGGCCAAGAAAACTTGTCCGGAACAACTATACCCCATGTCAGATTCTCGCTACTTAAATAGTACCGTTTAGAAGATAATGAAGAATCATCATTAGCTTGTCCAAACAATGTGGTATTAGCCAAGTCTGTTGGTGCATATCCTGCTATATGTACTTCCGTACGTTTGGTTCTTTGATCGGCGGCTTTTGTGATAATGAATACATCCAGATTGTTTATGTTGAATGCTGACGAAGAAATTTTGTCAGATTCTGTGAATTCAAAGCGCACTGCATATTGGGGCAGATCGGCTTTATTAGTCGAAGCGGTCTGGTATGTATTAATGAATGGCCTGTCGGTGAAACCAAATTCAGTATGGGCACTTTCAAATAATATCAGTGTAGGCAGGCTTTGTCCGGCCTCAAAAGAAGCATTATTCCCCTTAATGGTGAAAGTGCTTGGAGTAACGCTAGCTGGTAAACCTAGGAAGCGAATACCAACCCCTACGATTTTACTTGCACCAACTGCTTCAAGAGTGATATCAAATTGAGCGCTTTTCAAATTACCATTTGAATTTGCTTGGGTTGATCTGTTGTTTAATGTTAAAACAATGTCATTGAGGTCAAAGTCACCATATTTAGGCCAGTTATCCTCAAATACATAAGTGTAAGTCGTTGCATCATCTACAACGGGGATTTCCGGAGTATATGGATCTTCACCTTCGTTGCCTTCATTGAAGATACCACCACAGGTTTCAATTGTATATTTGGATTCGTCATAACCAGTGCTAGCAACAGATGCATCTATGTGTGAACGTTCGGGGTTATACTGCTTTCCTTCCAAAACCATATTTCCTTGTACGTATGTATGCCATTCAAAATAGATATTTTCCGCCTTAATCATAGAACGATCTTCTTTCGCCTTGTTAATGGCTTTAAATGTAACTTGGCTGCCAGATTGAACTTTGAATTCTTTAGCTTTGATCATGGAGCCGTCAATCAGCGTGTATTGAGCACTGTTTAAACTCTCTACAAGTGGAACCGGTAGCCATTCTTTATCACTCGGGTTAGTTCTACCTCCGGTTATGGAAGCTTGATCCAATACTACATTTCTGAATTTGAATGTATTTTTTACAATCAAAAGGCAGTTGTTGTAAAGGAAGTCAGTCGAAGAGTTTTCTAATATATTTACTTCGATTGTACCGCTGTTTACAATCGTGGCTCCAGCTTGTATACGGTTACCTTTTATAGTGGCTTTTTCATAATTTGCAATAAGACATGCTGCGGAAGTTTTGTTGGCTTGCATATACGCATTCTCGGCTGTTAGGCTGATTGTGCCATGGTTGTAAATCTGAGAACTGGTGATGATGAATTTATCCTCTACTTGGAAAAGGGCATCGGAAGCATTATACAATACAGTACCTGTATTAAGCCCATTCTGTCCGGATACTTCTTTTGTTTTTATAGTACCGAAGTTCTTGATAACAACATTGGTAGCTGTACTAAATATATTACAGTTTACTTCACCTCCACTTTGTACGGTGAGGGAAGACTTATCTGATACCATAAAAGTACCGGAGGTAGATGTGATTTTACCACCATTCAGAACGATGATGTCTATCCCTTGGGGGGTGATGTTTCCATTTACATTCCAGGTTCCTTGTATATATACTGTAGCGTTGGCTCCATTATAAGAATGAAGCACTTGGGATAAAGTTTCACCTGGCTTTATGATATAGGTAGACCCGTTAGGTAATTGATTTCCGTTGATAATAGATGCGGATTCTGAAGGGACATTATAAGTCTCTTCTGTATATCCGGGATCTGTAACATTGTCCCAGCCGGATGTTCCAACTGATGAAGCACGCGTTACCGCTCTGGAGGTAGTTGCAGTGTAATATAGCTTGCAATTCAATGAACCGCCATTTTCAGGTACTGCGTATGCGTATACTTCCTTCCGCTGATTAGGGTCAGTTTGGCGAATATAAAGGAATTCGACAGTCTTGGGAATATTAACTTCAGCAATATAGTTAGCGCTTTGTTTTGCCGGCCCCGCTGCAATGGGAGTTGCGGTTTCGTCAGCCAAAGGGTTACTGGTAAATACCTCAATTGCATATTGATATTTTCCATTGAACGCATCTTTTACCTCAACATTGAGATTGACGGTGTTAATCATGGACCAATTGAAACCATCGGGGGCATTGAAGCCTTCTCCCAAAGGATTTTCTGTTGGTGTTACCTGCGGCTCCTTGCTAGGATCGTAAACATCATCCGCACAACTAGCTAAGAACATGGTGCTCACCACGGTAGCCATTACTGATAATCGGTTAATTAGTTTCATAATCGATAAAATAATACATATTGATTTACTGGCTTATTCTGATCATTGGCCGTCGAGAGCGCGCATTTCTTGCATATTCTCGCCACAAAGATAGAGATAAATTTGATATAACAACAAAAAAAGTTGTTTTTTTGTTGCATATAGATGATTTATTTATTAAATATGAGTACTATAGCTAAGTCTTAATAACTTGTAAATTCTGGTCAGTTTGTCTTTTGGGTATACGAAATGAAGCGAAATTATAGTCAACAGAGATTTTCTGCTGCTATAATCCGTCAATCACAAGCTTTATGCTTTTTTTTAGTTTATGCTTTAGTGATTTCTCCCGCAAGGTCAGAGTTCATCCGGTAACGGATTTCGGCTTGATTGAGACCATGGCCAAGGAGGAACATAAGTTTGGTTACTGCACATTCGGGAGTACTGTCGTATCCGCTGATGACGCCTGCTTGCAGCAATTTCAGTCCGGTTTCGTAGCGTCCCATTTCGACTACGCCACGTTGGCATTGAGTGATGTTGACAATAATGATGCCACGTTCTGTGGCGTCCTTCAGTTGGCGGATGAACCATTCCTTCTGAGGAGCATTTCCAGAACCGAATGTTTTGAGTACAACCGCTTTCAGACCCGGGACATGGAGAACAGAATTGATGATGCTTTCCTGGATACCGGGAAAAAGAGTGAGCATAACCACATTGGTATCGAACAGGTAATGAGGCTTCATGGGACGCGTCGGATCAGGACGGCGGATGATGTGGGCGTCATATTTGATGTGGATGCCTGCATGGGCCAATGAGGGATAGTTGAATGAACGGAATGCGTTGAAGTTTTCGGCATTGATTTTTGTGGTGCGATTACCGCGCATCAATTCATTCTCGAAAAATATACACACTTCGGGAACGATGGGGGTACCATCGGGATTCTTTGCCGCAGCTATTTCTATAGAGGTAATAAGATTTTCTTTTCCATCTGTACGCAGAGTGCCGATAGGGAGCTGAGAGCCGGTGAGAATGACGGGTTTAGCCAGATTCTCAAGCATGAAACTGAGAGCAGAAGCCGTATAAGACATGGTATCGGTTCCATGAAGAATGACAAAGCCGTCGAAGTAATCATAATTGTAGTTGATAATCTTTACTATTTTTGCCCAAAGCGAAGGTTCCATGTCAGAAGAGTCAATAGGAGGATCAAACTGATAGGAAGAGATGCGGTAATTGAAACGTTTCAGTTCGGGAACATGTTTGAGAAGATGATCGAAGTTGAAATTTTCAAGCGCACCTGTCTCTGGGTTCTCTATCATGCCGATGGTTCCACCGGTATAAATTAGCAACACGGATGGGTAGTCAGTCTTCATAAACATAACCGGGTTACTTCAAGTCATTTATTATTTTAATAATCACCTTATATAATTGTGGAATATCTTCTTTACAAATTCTAAATATTTCGTCGGCATCTACATCAAAGTAATGATGTACGATAATATCACGAATCCCCATTACATTCCTCCAAGGAATTTCCGGATATTTCACCAATAATTCTTTATTGGTGATTTTATCCAGATTTTTAATGCTTTCTCCTATGGCTGTGAGTTTCATGCAAACACTGTCAAGTTTCATCATTCCACTATCACTTAACAGGAAATCATCTACAGAGTAAATATCAGAACATCTTTTCTCTATTAGTTCAAGAGAATCACGAATTAATTCCAGGGTATGAAAAGCTATTAATTTATCAAACATAAATACCCTCCTTTAATATCTTTTCACGTAGGAGTGCATCCATCTTATCACGTAGACGCACAATATCAACCGGACAGCCTAATAATTCTTCCAATTCTTTTTTTATGCCGGATAAAGCAAAGAAACCATGTAGTTGCCCTTCAATATATATATCGACGTCGCTTGTTTCTGTTTGTTCGTTCCGAGCAACAGAACCGAATATGCCCATCCGGGAAATACCATATTTACCGGCATTTTTTTGCATATAATCACGCAATAATGAAATATATTCGGTAACAGTTTTCATCACATTTCGGTTTTACTAGTGCAAAGATAAGAAAAAAACAGTGATTAGCGGTAAATGATTAGTGATAAGTGTCATTTTGTTGTTATTGCACCATCTGCTTATCACTAATCACTCCTTTCCAATCATTTCTTCAGCCCTTCTTTCAACTGTGTGATCGCCTTTTCCGCATCTCCTTCAGCTTCATTCAGCAGGGTGACGAATCGGCTGCCGATGATAGCACCGGAAGAGTTGGCACAAGCGGCGTCAAATGTCTGTTTGTTACTGATGCCGAAGCCAACCATGCGGGGATTGCGCAGGTGCATATCCTGTATCTTTTTGAAATAAGCTTGCTTCTGGCTATCGAAATCTTTCTGGGCACCGGTAGTAGCAGCGCTGGATACCATATAGATGAAGCCGTCGGTATGTTCGTCGATTTCACGGACACGAGCCTCGCTGGTTTCGGGGGTGATGAGCATGATGACACGGATGTCGTAACGGTCGGCAATAGGTTTATACGTTTCTTCGTAATCTTTGAAGGGAAGATCGGGAATAATAACGCCGTCGATGCCACATTCTACACATTTCTGACAGAAAGCCTCGAACCCGAATTTCATGATAGGGTTGAGATAGCCCATCAGAATGAGGGGGATACGGACATCGCTACGGATATCGCGGAGCTGCTCAAACAAAATACGCAGCGACATACCGTTGCGAAGAGCACGCGTGGCAGCTTCCTGGATAACAATGCCGTCAGCCATTGGGTCACTGAAGGGAATACCGATTTCAATCGAATGGACCCCATTGCGTTCGAGGGTGCGGATGACGTCGGCAGTACCTTCCAGGGTTGGACAACCAGCACAGAAGTAGATGGACAGCAAGTTTTTAGGGCTGTCCTGAAAAAGTTGATTTATACGATTCATGATGTTATTCTAAATTTAATTCGTTCTTAATTCTTTGAGAAAACGTTCGATCCGTTCCACATCCTTGATGCCCGGAGATGTCTCGAAGCGACTGTTGATATCGATACCGGCAAGGCGGGGATGGTGGAATTCTTTCAGAGCTTTGACACTGTAAGAATTGATACCGCCGCTAAGCAGGAAGGGGGTACTACCAGTGTAACGTTGCAGAATGCTCCAGTCGAATTGCTGTCCGGAGCCACCGTAGTGGACGGTACGTGTATCGAACAGATAGTAGTCGCAGAAACCTTCATAATCAGATACGGCAAGAAGATCCTTGGGCAAAGCGATGGAAAACGCTTTGATGATCCGGATACCCTGTGAATGAAGGGTGCGGCAATATTCGGGTGATTCGTCACCGTGCAGCTGGACGTAGTTCAGACCGAAACGGTCGACATACATAAGGATGTTTTCTTTGGTTTCGTTGACAAAAACACCGACACGTTTGGCAAGCGTAGGCAGGTACCTGGGTATCTGGTACAGGTATCTGGGGGATTTGGGGTAGAAGATAAAACCGATCATATCTACACCTAATACTTCTACATCGCGGATATTGTCTGCATCGGTCATTCCGCATACTTTGATCATTGTATTCATGGGCTTATGTACCTTAAAAATCACGAATATATGAAATTATGTGTGAATTTCCAAATTCATATGCCGTGAATGAGTTCTTCCAATGTGCTCCCGGGATCGTCTGTACGCATGAATGTCTCTCCCATAAGGAAACCACGGAAGCCTGCCGAGCGTAGCTCACGGATGGTTTCGGGGTGCGAAATACCACTTTCGGAAACGAGCAGCGGAGGCGTCTGAAAATCAATTTCAGCAACAGCATTTTTTAACTCTTCTGCAATGCGGAAAGAGTTTTCTATGTTGGTGACGAAGCTGCCCAGATTACGGTTGTTGACGCCGACCATATCCGTCTCCTTATATATATAGGAGAGTTCGGAGATACTGTGTACTTCGAGCAGAACTTCGAGCCCAAGTTCGTGTGCCTGCATGGTGAGTGTGTGGCACTCGTCAGGTGTGAGGCAGGCGGCAATGAGCAGCACTGCATCGGCACCTACAATGCGGGCTTGCAGAAGCTGATACTTGTCGATGATGAAGTCTTTACGCAGGATCGGGATGTTGACCAGAGGGCGTGCTGTACGGATGTCACGCAGAGTTCCGCCGAAGAACTTTTCATCCGTGAGGATGGAGAGGGCGGAAGCTCCGGCAGTTTCATAAGCAGGAGGAATGAGGTCGGCCTGTGCGCTTTCCTTGATCCAGCCCTTGGAAGGGGAACGGCGTTTGAACTCGGCAATGATGCCGGATGAAGAGTTTGCGAGTGCACGCTTCATACTGCGGACGGGCGTTGTACCGGAAACTCCGGTTCCGACAGCTTCCTGCATCATGGCAGCAGCTTGCTCTTGCAATTGACTGAGGGAGACTGCTTGCTTTTGCTGCTTTATCTCAATCCGCTTGTGGGCGATGATTTCGGATAAAATATCTTTCATAAATTGGAATTTATGGATTCTTACTGATTGATTTCTATAAACTTCTTCAACGTCTCCAGCGCCCGTCCACTCTCCAGCGATTGGCGAGCGATGGCAATGCATTCTTCGATTTCCTTTTCAGGTTCCATCACCTGGATGGCGAAGGCGGCGTTGACAATGACACATTGTGTTTGGGCACGTGTGGCACGGTTATTAAGGATGTTATCAAAGATGCGGGCGGCATCCTCCTTACAGGCTCCGCCGAAGAGCTCTTCGGGTTGCGCGGCATTGAAACCCAGTGCTTGCGGACGGTAAATCCGTTCGTAATTGCGCGTCATAACTTTGAATTCGTCCGTGAGGGAGATTTCGTCGTAGCTATCGAGACTGTTGACTACCGCAAAATCGATACCGAGTTTGTAAAAAACATTTGTGTAGAGTCGCATCTGTGCAAGATCGGCCACACCGAGCAACTGGTAAGTAGGCTTGCAAGGATTGACAAGCGGGCCAAGAAGGTTGAACAGTGTACGTACTCCCAATGCCTTGCGCACAGGGCCGACGAACTTCATTGCCGGATTGAAAAGTTGGGCGTGCAGGTAGGCGATGTTACACTCGTCCATGCTGCGTTTCAACTTGTCGGGATCATTGGTGAAACGGATGCCGTGTTGCTCCATGACATTGCTTGCCCCACTGACGGAAGTGGCACCATAATTGCCGTGTTTGGCAACTTTGTAACCGGCTCCGGCCACCACAAAACAGGCACAAGTGGAAATGTTGAACGTGTTCTTTCCATCACCTCCCGTACCTACGATATCGATAGGCCGATAAGGCGCGAAGTCGATAGGGATACGAGTCTCCATAAGGGCTTCGCGAAAGCCGATTAGTTCATCTACTGTGATGCTACGCATCTGAAATACAGTGAGTAATGCAGAAATCTGTGCTTCGGGGTAAGCTTCCCGGGTGATGTTCAGGAGAATTTGCTTGGTTTCTGCCGAAGTAAGCTCTTCGTGGTTGAAGAGACGGGTTAATATATCTTTCATTTTCTTATTTACGATTAGACGATTTACAATTTACGATTGAAAATTCTGTTGTGTTCGGAATGCCTCACTTTAGTGTTTGAAATGTGGCATTTCAGACGCCTTTCAGCCAGTTGCCTACAATCTGTTTTCCATCGGGAGTCAATACCGATTCCGGGTGAAATTGGATGCCGTGAACATCGTATTCCCGATGTTTCAGTGCCATGATTTGACCTTCGGAACTGATGGCGGTGATAACCAATTCTTCGGGAAATCCGTCCGTATCTACTACCCAGGAGTGATAACGGCCGACTGGTATTTCAGTTGGAAGACCGGAGAAAATGTAATCTTTATTCTTTATTTTTACATTCGTTTGTATGCCGTGAAAGACTTCACTCAGATTGGTGAGCTTTCCGCCGAATGCTTGTCCGATGGCCTGTTCACCCAGGCAGACGCCAAGTATGGGTTTCCGTCCTGCGTAAGTGCGGATGACCTCTAATAGTAAGCCTGCCTCCTCGGGAATGCCGGGGCCGGGTGAAAGGATGATTTTATCATATTTCTCCAATTCCTCAAGCTCAAATTTATCATTGCGTAGCACATCTACTTCTGCGCCGAGTTCTTTTACCAGATGGGCAAGGTTGTAGGTGAAAGAGTCGTAGTTGTCTATGATTACTGTTTTCATAATTTCATTTACAATTTACAATTTACAAAGTACAATTTACAAAGTACAGTTTGGCTGCGTTATGTACGCCGCATGGCAAATTGTACTTTGTACATTGTACATTGTACATGAATTTACATTTTCTCTGCCATTACGATTGCCTTTTTCAGTGCTCCCAATTTGTTGTTCACCTCTTGCAACTCGTATTCTTCATTGCTCTTGGCTACGATGCCGCCGCCTGCCTGAAACCAAAGTACACCGTTGCGACTGACGAAAGTACGGATGGTAATGGCTTGGTTCAGTGAGCCGTTCAGTCCGATGAAGCCGATGCAACCACCGTAAGCGCCGCGATTGTGCGGTTCCAGTTCGCTGATGAGTTGCATGGCGCGTACCTTGGGTGCACCGCTCAGAGTACCTGCCGGGAAGGTGTCGATGAATGCTTTGATGGGGCGGGCATCTTCGTTCAGCGTACCGCTGACGCGGCTTACCAGGTGGATAACATGACTGTAATACTGCATTTCCTTGTAGAAATCCACTTTTACATCGTGGCAGTTGCGGGAAAGATCGTTACGGGCGAGATCGACCAGCATGACATGCTCTGCATTCTCTTTGGGATCATCATGCAGGTATTGGGCGTTCAGCGCATCCTGTTCGGGATCTCCGGTGCGCTTGGTAGTACCGGCGATGGGGTCGATGTAGGCGTGGCTGCCTTCGATGCGGCAGTGCGTTTCGGGTGATGAACCGAAGATGCGGAAACCTCCGAAATCGAAATAGAACAGATAAGGAGAGGGGTTGATGCTGCGCAAGGCACGATAAAGTTTGAAGTCATCGCCTACGAAACGTTGTTCGAAACGGCGGGAGAGAACAATCTGGAAAACATCCCCACGCAGGCAGTGGGCAATTCCCTGACGGATATTTGCTTTATGCTGTTCGTCGGTCAGTGGGGAAGTGGTTTCACCAACGGCACGGAAATCGTAGGCGGTGTAATTGCGGTTATTGATGGCTTTCTGCACGGTATCCAGTTCACTTTCTTCACCGGGGGCAAGCATTTCAAGAAGTACCATTTCGTTCTTAAAGTCGTTGAAGACAATGAGGTATTGATACAAGATGTAGAGCATATCCGGTGCGTCGTTGGTGGCTTCGCGGCTATCTTTTACGGGAATATTTTCAAAATAGCGTACGGCATTGAAAGAGGTGTAGCCATAAAGACCGCAGTAATTGGCATATTCGCCTTCCACATGGAAGCAGCCGAGGAAATCCTCTAAAGCTTTTTCTACAGGATATTCCGGTGTGATAGGACGTTCTTCGCGAGTGCCGTCGGGTAGGCGGAAGATGGCTGTTCCGTGGTCGATGCTGACGCTTGCCAATGGACAGAGTCCGATAAATGAACGGTTGTTTTCACTGCCGTGATAGTCGGAGCTTTCCATAAGTGCACTTTGGGGAAAGACGTCGCGGACTTTAAGATAGGTACTTACAGGAGTGTGCAAGTCCCCAAGAATAGTACGACTATGTGTTTGATAATTATATGTATTCATTTTCTTTAGTGATTAGTTTTTAATGATTAATGATTAGTGGCACCGATGATCTTAGTGTTAATCACTAATCACTCAACACTAAACGTTAAATAAGTTTCTATATCCTTGTCTCCACGTCCCGAAACAGTCAGTACAACAACATCATCGGGTTTGAAGTTCAGCTTTTCGAGGGCACCGAGGGCGTGGGCACTTTCCAGGGCGGGGATGATACCTTCCAGTTTCGTCAGTTCGTAGGCGGCGCGGATGGCTTCATCATCATTAACAGCAAGTACGATGGCACGTTTTTGTGCAGCCAGATTGGCATGCATGGGGCCGATACCCGGGTAATCCAGTCCGGCAGAGATAGAGTAGGGCTCTTCGATCTGCCCGTCTTCGTTCTGGATGACGTAAGTGCGTGCACCGTGAATGATTCCCATCTGTCCGAGGGCGATGGTAGCGGCAGTCATACCTGTATCTATTCCTTTACCACCGGCTTCGGCGAGGACGATCTGCACGCGGCTATCGTCGATGTAATGGTAAATGGTTCCGGCGGCATTGCTACCACCACCTACACAAGCGATAAGATAGTCGGGGCAGTCACGGCCTTCTTTCTCAATGAGTTGCTTTTTGATTTCCTCGCTGATGACGGATTGCAGGCGCGCCACCATGTCGGGATAAGGATGAGGACCGACTGTGGAACCGATGATGTAGTAGGTATCGGCAGGATGACAACACCAGTCGCGGATTGCCTCGTTGGTAGCATCTTTCAGCGTCATATTTCCGGAAGTGACGGGGATGACGGTTGCACCCAGCATCTTCATTTTTTCTACATTGACATGCTGGCGTTCTACATCCGTTTTTCCCATGTAGACGATACATTCCATGTTCATCAGGGCACATACGGTGGCAGTAGCTACGCCGTGTTGTCCGGCACCGGTTTCGGCGATGATGCGATGCTTGCCCATGCGGCGTGCCAGAAGAATCTGTCCGATGGTGTTGTTAATCTTGTGAGCTCCTGTATGGTTCAGGTCTTCACGTTTGAGGTAGAGCTTGCAGCCATACTTTTCGGAAAGCCGGCGGGCATAGTAGAGTGGGGAAGGACGTCCTACGTAGTCACGCAGCAGTTGGTCGAACTCTTGCTTGAAATCTTCGCTTTGCAGTACTTTGAGATAGGTGTTCTGCAACTCTTCCACACACTTGTGGAGTATTTCGGGAACATATGCTCCACCGAATTCTCCGTAATAACCATCTTGATTTACTAAAAAACTCATAATCCTATTTTTTATTTAATTCAGTTGACAAGGTTTTTAGTTGACAAGTAGACAAGGGAAATCGGAAACTGGTAAACTTGTATCTTGTTTCCTTGTCAACCAAAAGAAAGAGCCCTGTCGCAGGTTGCGACAGGGCTCTTTCTTAATCTATATTATGTTCACATATATACATACGAGCGCTGCTCCCTTACGACTGTCGGAGTTGTAACGGGCGCCACCACCAATATGTATTTATGAGCATTGTTTTCATTGTCTTTTTGTTTTAGCTGGGGGCAAATGTAAGCACTTTGTTTTAATTACCAAAGAATTTCTTGCTTTTTTTCTTTCAAAGAACATTTTTCTTATAAAGTTGTTCTATAGGGGTATTCAGAACAACTATTATTCACAATAAAAAAGAAAGGATGAACTATGAAGCGAAAACATTTAGTTGCCATTGGCGTATCGATTGCTATTCTCTTGTTACTTTATTGGCTATTGGTGGCCGAAGATATGAATGCTTGGCTGAACGTTAATTGATTTTTCGTGACTTTCTTGCGGAGTTGTGCGGATAAAAATGTATCTTCGCAAAAAATCATAAGCTCATGAAAGGAATAAGTAACTCATTTTTGCGTACGATATGTGCGCTGATAATCGGTTTGGTATTGGTGATGTTTCCCAATGAGGCCGGAGACTATTTTGTAATAACGATCGGTGTTGTGTTTCTGATACCGGCATTATTAAGTATCATCGGGTATTTTGCCATGAGTGCCGAAGAGAGACGTCGCCTTCCTATCGAAGGAATCGGTAGTTTGCTGTTTGGGCTGTGGCTGATCATTATGCCCGGTTTCTTTGCAGACTTACTGACGTTTGTACTGGGATTTATCCTTGTACTGGGTGGTGTGCAACAGATTGCATCTCTTTCTGCAGCCCGTCGCTGGATGCCGGTTCGTGTGGGATTTTATATCATTCCGGTGCTCATTCTGATTGCAGGGCTGGTTGCCTTGTTCAATCCGACGGGGGTACGTTCCACGGCATTTATCATTATCGGTATCACCAGCATAGTATATGCAGTTTCCGAATTGATAAATTGGTTTACATTTACTCGCAAACGGCCGAAGGCACCGGGTACGCCGGGAGCTTCTTCAAAGGCTGTAGACAATATTGAGGACGCGGAAATTATAGAATAAAAAAACAGATCGTCTGTTGAGCTAAAACAGACGATCTGTCGAGTAGAAACGGATGGTCTGTTCACACCCAACGGACCATCCGTTTTTTATTATTTCAACCATTCGTTTATTAACTCCATAACTTTTGCCTTTTCGGCTTCGGGCAATGTGCTGATACGTGCCAGATGGCTGCCATTCGGTTGGATAAATACATGAATATTCTTCTTGTTCTTCAGCCAGGTTACGCCTGCGGCTGTCCATGGGTCGTTCTGACCGTAAATGAAGATCATCTTCGGGTCCTGTTTCTTTAGAAACTTTGTTATTTTCTTACTTAAAGTTTTGTCGAAAGGCATATCTTTCAACTCTTCGGGAAGCATCAGACGGTGCAGATAACCTTCACTGGACTGGATGGAGAGATACTGCTTGAACGGTTGGACGTCATAACCATAGTATCCCAATTCACGGGCAGCTTGTACGAAGAAAGAAGCATTGGGACTGTCGGCGGTGAAATATCCCGGTTCACTGATGGCAAGCAGATGAGAGAAAATTTCATCATCAGAGGCTGTAGTAGCGGGTATGGAGCTGATAGGAGTACCCCACTGCCACAAAGCGAAAGAATATTCCAATACCGAGTAATCGTAAATTTCTTCAATCGGTGCACGGAATGAATAATTCTTTTCAGTGCAATACTTTTCAAAACGGGGAAGTAAAGTTGCTTTCCGTTTCAAAGCTTCCAATTGGAAATCTTCAATTTTCTTGCGGTTTTCCGATGTTGAAACTTTATGCAGGAAAGGCTCATGACGTCCATCTTCTACTCCATAACAAAGCGGAGCTACGTAAGGAACGGAAATATCTACATCATCCGGATAGAAAGTGCGGTAAAGAAGGGTAGTCTGTCCTCCTTTGCTGATGCCGGTGGCGATCCATTTGCCCGGATAAATGTTTTTGAATGCGGTGGTGATGGCATGTAAGTCGTCCGCAGAGTTTTCGGCCGTCAGGTATTGCCAGTCTTTGGGTTCGGGGGTAGACTCAAGGAAGTAGCGATATTCCACGAATATCATGTTGGCATTGAGAAGTTTTGAAAGCTCTTCACGATATTGGGAACGGAGGGCGTAAGCAGCGCCATAGCCTTCGGTAACGATCACTGTGGGGCGGTCGAAGCCGACATGAGAAACGATAACGCGTTGGCGAAAGCTGCCTTTCTCCGGATGGCGGTGATCCAGCGGCTGAATAAAATAGGTCACATATTTCTCTGAAAACTCAGAAGTTTCCAGTGGGCGAATTTCTTTAATGGCGGAAATCGCGCTGATTTTTTGCTCCAGAACGGTCTGTGCGAAAGAAGAGGCCGATGCTGACAGCAAAACAAAGAGTAGGAGTGCTGCATAGCGAATGTGCATGTTCTTCATAATGAATCGTTTTTAATTTATCATCTGGTTTTGTAAATATTGACAAAGGTACGAAAAAGTGATATGCTGGAAAATAAATTACGATGATATTTTAGTTTTCAAAAAAAGAGAGAGAACTGCCTCCCGGCACCTCTCCCCCTGCAAACTTAAAACAACCAACAAAAGAAATAGAATAATTTTATTAGTGATCGTTAATCACTTCTTCACTTATCTTATAAACAAGAGTTCTCTGTATTTTGGCAGTGTCCACATCTGGTTGTCGACAATCAGTTCCAGCTTGTCGATATGATAACGGATCTCCTCCATTGCCGGCACGATGGTGTCGTGGTAGGCAATGGCTTTCTCGCGTTCACTTTCGATCTTGTTGGCCACTTTTCGGGCTTCGATCATGGCATCTACATGCTCTTTGATGAAGGCGGTGCGGTCGGCAATCTCTTCGATGAGTTCCAGGTTCTTGGCAGACAGTTTTGCAGCTTTGTCGCTTGGGAACAGCTCCTTCATCTTGTAAACGTTATCAATGAGATCCGTTTGATACTGCGTGGCTACCGGGATGATGTGGTTCATGGCCAAATCACCTAATACACGAGCCTCAATTTGAATTTTCTTAGTGTAAGTTTCCCATTTCACTTCGTTGCGGGCTTCCAGTTCTTTCTGAGTCAGTACACCGGTATTTTCGAACATGCGGATACTTTCTGGCTTCAGATAGCTGTCGAAGATGAGAGGTACACTGGTTTCGCAATCCAGACCGCGTTTCTTGGCCTCTTCTTTCCATTCGTCACTGTAGCCGTTGCCATCGAAATGGATGGGCTTACAAATCTTGATGTATTTGCGGATAACCTCAAGGATAGCCGAAATCTTCGGTTCGCCCCTTTCAATGAGTTCGTCCACATCTTTTTTGAATTCTACCAGTTGCTCGGCTACGGCGGCGTTCAGGGCAATCATGGCGCAGGCACAGTTTGCTTCTGAACCTACGGCACGGAACTCAAAACGGTTTCCGGTGAAGGCGAATGGACTGGTGCGGTTACGGTCGGTATTGTCAATCAACAATTCCGGAATCTGCGGAATATCCAGTTTCATGCCTTGCTTGCCGCTAAGGCTTACGAGATCATCCTTGGTACTCTCTTCAATGTGTTCCAACACCTGCGACAACTGTTTGCCCAGGAAGCTGGAAATGATTGCGGGAGGTGCTTCGTTGGCGCCCAGGCGGTGTGCGTTCGTGGCACTGGAAATAGCGGCTTTCAACAATCCATTGTGCTTGTAGACTGCCATCAGGGTGTTCACTACGAAAGTGATGAAGCGCAGGTTTTCTTCGGGTAATTTACCCGGTCCCATCAGTCCGATGCCTGTATCCGTACCCAACGACCAGTTGTTGTGCTTACCGCTACCGTTGACGCCTTTGAAAGGCTTTTCGTGCAGCAGTACGCGGAAGCCGTGGTTACGGGCTACTTTACGCATCAGTGCCATGACGAGCATGTTATGGTCTACAGCCAGGTTACATTCTTCGAAGATGGGAGCCAGCTCGAACTGGTTGGGGGCTACCTCATTGTGACGCGTTTTAACGGGGATACCGAGTTTCAATGCTTCGATTTCCAATTCCTTCATAAAGGCTGCCACGCGGGTAGGGATGGCACCGAAATAGTGGTCTTCCAACTGTTGGTTCTTGGCACTGTCGTGTCCCATCAGCGTGCGGCCTGTCATCAGCAAGTCGGGACGGGCGGCATACAGACCTTCGTCGATGAGGAAATATTCCTGTTCCCAACCCAGATAGGCAACTACCTTCTTCACTTCCGGATTGAAGTAACGGCATACGTCTACGGCAGCTTTGTCTACGGCACGCAGGGCTTTCAGCAACGGAGCTTTGTAGTCCAGTGACTCACCGGTGTATGCTATGAAAATGGTCGGTATACAGAGCGTATCATCGACGATGAAAGCCGGAGAAGAGGGGTCCCATGCGCTGTAACCGCGTGCCTCGAACGTATTGCGGATGCCACCGTTAGGGAAGCTGGATGCATCCGGTTCCTGCTGAACGAGCAGTTTGCCTGTGAATTCTTCCATCACACCGCCTTTGCCATCGTGCTCGATGAAAGCGTCATGTTTCTCGGCTGTACCCTCAGTCAATGGGTGGAACCAGTGGGTATAGTGGGTAACACCCATTTCGAGTGCCCATTTCTTCATACCGGCTGCCACTTCATCAGCAATGCTGCGATCCAGCGGAGCACCATTGTCGATCACGTCAATCAGTTTGGCATATACCTTGCTCGGCAGATACCTGAACATCTTTTCCTTGTTGAACACATACTTGGCATAATATTCCGACGGACGTTCCGCGGGGGCTGCCACTGCAACGGGTTTCTTTTTAAACGCCGTTTCTACTACTCTGAATCTCAATTTAGACATAATACTTTATTATTGTTGGTTCGTAAATTAGTGATTAGGGTTTGGGTGATTAGTGATTAGTGGCTGCGCTGTATGCGGCATTTTGCTTATCACTAATCACTAACCGTTGATCGTTATCTAGTTGTATGCTGATTCGCCATGTTCGTAGATATCCAGTCCTTCTTCTTCTACACGTCTGCTGACTCGGATACCTATCCATGAATCTACTACCTTATAAAGGATGAAAGTGATTACTGCACTGAACACGATGGATACGAGAGTTGCGAAAATCTGTATCCACAACTGATGCCAGTCTCCGTAAAGTGCACCTTGCTGACCACCTTCTCCGGTGATGTATTGGGTAGCGAAGACACCGGTCAGGATGGAACCTACAATACCACCGATGCCGTGCACGCCGAATGCATCCAGAGCATCATCATATTTGAATTTCGGTTTCACCACTGCAACCATGAAGAAACAGACGATAGGCGTAATCAATCCGATAAAGAACGCCCCCAGTAAATCTACCGTACCGGCTGCGGGAGTTATTGCTACCAATCCGGCAACGGCACCCGTGCAAGCACCTACTGTGGTTGGCTTTTTGTTGCAAATCCAGTCGATTGCCATCCAGGTTACGGCTGCCACGGCGGTTGCGATATGTGTTACCATGAATGCGTTGGCTGCAAGGCCGTCTGCTGCAAGTCCACTACCAGCGTTGAAACCGAACCAGCCCAGCCACAGGAAAGAAGTACCCAGAAATACGAATGTGATGTTGTGCGGAGTGATCGGGTGACCTATTCTGTAATCTTCTCTCTGTCCCAACATGATGGCCATCACAAGTGCGGAGATTCCGGCATTGACATGTACTACTGTTCCGCCAGCGAAGTCAATGGCTCCCATTTCCTGAAGGAAACCACCGCCCCATACCCAGTGTGCCATCGGGAAGTAGGCCAGGATAACCCAAAGGATGATGAATACCATATAGCCGGAGAACTTAATTCTTTCGGCAAATGCACCTAAGATAAGGGCGGGAGTGATAATGGCAAACATGCACTGGAACATGACGAAGGTCAGTTCGGGGATGTTGCCCGAAGTCAGTGTGTCGATGGTGATACCATGCAGGAATGCTTTGTCGAAACCGCCAATCACAGCTCCCAGCGGACTGCCCGATTCCATAAAATCTGTGCCGAATGCCCAACTGTAACCGAAAGCGACCCATAGGATGCTGACGACACCTACAATGAACAAGGTCTGCATGATGATACTCAATACGTTTTTCTGACGGACCAGACCACCGTAGAAAAGGGCGATACCGGGGATGCTCATTAGTAATACCAGAATGGTGGCTGTAATGATCCATGCTGTGTTACCGCTATCCAATACCGGTTCTTCTACTATTACAGCCGCACTTTCTACAGCTTTGGTAACGGCATCTTGTGCATATATTTTTGTTGTAAAGCACGTTGCCATAAGGACAGCAAGGGCTATCCACAGCCTGGCAGTGCTGCGTTTACTATATTTATCCATAAGTTTTTTGCTATTAGTTGTACTTGTATTCTTTGTTATTTTGAGTGTATCGCTCTCTCACTATCGAGCGTGTCACTCTCTCCGTGGTTTAGTGCTGCCTGGATTATCTTTCCTGTTCGGCATTGTAGAGGGCGATGTCGCCACGTTCGGCGGTGCGGATGCGGATAGCGTCTTCTATGGGGATGATGAAGATACGCCCGTCGCCGATTTCTCCGGTTTGTGCGGACCTGATGATGGCCTGTACGGTCTTTTCGGCATTCTTGTCGCGTACCACGATAGAGATTAGGATACGCTCAATGGAACTGGTGTCGTACATTACACCGCGGTAGATGCGTGCCTGACGGGATTTTCCTATTCCCCGGACGTCGTAGTAGGAGAACCATTCGATGTCCGCTTCGAGCAATGCGTCCTTTACATCCTCGAATTTTGTCTTGCGGATAATTGCTTCAATCTTTTTCATACCTTAATACATTTACGTTTTTTTTAGTTGACGAGGTTTTTTAGTTGACGAGTTGACAAGGACCTTTCGGGGTGTCCGTTTCTTATCCTTGTCTCCTTGTTCCCTCGTCCCCTCGTTCCCTATTTTTACTCTCTCTCAAAAACTAACTCCGAATACGAAGTATGCACCCTGCGTGTGTGGATTGAACGTCACTTGTGCAAAGGTGGGCAGCGAAAAAGAATTTGTGAATTTGATTTCTTTTTCTGCTTTCAGTGTGAGGTTGGTTACGTTGAACTTGTTGGCATACGCACCTTCCCATGGGGTAAGACCGACTTCTGCCGACCAGTCCAGGCCACCGAGTTTAAAAGGTGCGCTGATGCCTACATACGTGGAATAAGCTCTGTCACCGTTCTCCTTCGTATAATCATCTCCGGCAAAGTAAGTGTTCCAACTCAGTGCTAGCGGACCGAAATCATATCCCAGAGTGGCTTCGAAGATGTGTACCGTGCTATGTGCGCCATACTTGAAATAATCTCCCGTATATCCGCCATCCTCTTTGTGGTAGGAGAACCAGTAATCTGTAACGGATACGCTGAAACCGCCTGTATTGTAACCCAGTGTGAGGTCGATCTCTCTGGCATCCTCCTTGTCGATGCCTACCGAGCCCCAAGCTGTCAGTGACAAGCCCTTGTAGCTGACTCCCATGCTGGGCTGGATGCTTACACCACCGCAGTCTGTTCCACGCCAGATGTAGTTGCTTACAAAATCTGCACCGACTGAGGCCTCCACTTTATCCTGTGCCTTTGCCGTGAAAGGCATTGTTGCTGATAATAGCGCGATGGCTATCATTCGGAATTTTACGCTTTTCATTTTCATACCTATTTTACCTTTTAAGTTTAGACAAATTGCGGATGATCAGTCCGGTGAAACTATAGTTTTATTTTAGTTGTTATCTTTTTCATTTTCATACCAGCCATTTTTTGATTCTCCTCATGGCTTCCACACAATCTTCATGATTTCCGAAAGCGGTCAGGCGGATGTAGCCTTCTCCGCTGGGGCCGAAACCTACACCGGGTGTTCCTACTACATTGGCTTCATATAACATCTGTTCGAAGAAGCGCCAGGAACCGATGCCATTCGGTGCTTTCAGCCAGATGTAAGGAGCATTCACGCCGCCATACACTTTCAGTCCGGCTGCTTCCAGACCCTCTTTCATGGTTCGTGCGTTGTTCATATAGTAGTCGATGTTTTCCTTTATCTGCTGCTTGCCTGCCGGGGTGTAGATGGCTTCGGCAGCCCGTTGGGTGATGTAGCTGGTACCGTTGAATTTGGTGCATTGACGGCGGTTCCAAAGACGGTTCAGCGGAATGCGTTCACCGGTCAGGGTGGCGGCTGTCAGCTCTTTCGGGACTACGGTGTATCCGCAACGGACTCCGGTGAATCCGGCTGTCTTCGAGAAGCTGCGGAACTCTATGGCACATTTCTTGGCACCTTTTATTTCGTAAATGGAGTGGGGAACGTCTTCTTCCTGTATAAACGCCTCATAAGCGGCATCGAACAGAATCAGAGTGTCATTGGCAAGTGCGTAGTCCACCCATTTTTTCAGTTGTGACTTGGTCAGCGTTGTTCCCGTCGGATTGTTCGGGTAGCAAAGGTAGACGATGTCAATCCGTTTGTCCGGTATCTCGGGAACAAAGTTGTTTTCGGCGGTGCAGGGCATGTAGGTCACGTTGCTCCATTTGCCGTCTTCTTCCAATACTCCGGCACGGCCACACATTACGTTGCTGTCTATATATACCGGGTAAATGGGGTCTGTCACTCCCACGCTGTTGTCGTGGCGGAGGATATCGCCTATGTTGCCCGTATCGCTTTTGGCTCCATCGTTTACGAATACTTCCGTAGGGCTAAAGTGAATGCCTCTCGGAGCATAATCATGTTTGATGATCGCTTCAATCAAAAAGTCATATCCCTGTTCGGGACCGTATCCGTGGAAGGTACTGGCATTTGTCATCTCATCCACTGCCCTGTGCATCGCCTCGATGCAAGCCGGTGGCAGTGGCCGGGTAACGTCTCCGATACCCAGGCGGATGACCTCTTGTTTAGGGTGCGTTATCCTGAAAGTATTCACCTTTTTAGCTATGTCTGAAAATAAGTAACTTCCCGGTAGTTTCAAAAAATGTTCGTTTACTAATGCCATACTTTCTTGTTGTTTTAACCATTAATCACTAATTATCTTTTCTCCGTCGAACACCCGGACTGCTCCTCCCGTCATCCATACGTGATCCGTTTTTTCGTCCCATTCGATGGTAAGTGAGCCTCCATCCATGATGATGTCTGTTTTTCTTCCGGATTTTCCGGTCAGTGCGGCAGCTACTGCGGTGGCACAGGCTCCGGTTCCGCAAGCTTGGGTGATGCCCGAACCTCTTTCCCAAACTCTCATCCTGATTTTCCCATGCTCCAACACCTGGGCAAACTCTACATTGATGCGGTCGGGAAACAACGGATGATTTTCCAGTTTCGGACCGATGCTTTCGAGGTTGATATCTTTAATATCTTCTACAAAGATTACCAGGTGAGGATTTCCCATTGATAGGGTGGTTCCGGTGAATTTCTGTCCGTTGGCTTCAATGGGTTGTTCTTTCATATCGGCGGGACGTCCCATATCCACGGTTACGGTGTTCACTTTTCCGTCTTCTACATGGAGCTTCAGTATTTTGATGCCCGACAGGGTATCAAGGGTAACGGCTGTTTGGGAAGTCAGACCGTATTCATATAAGTATTTACCGATGCAACGACTGGCGTTGCCGCACATTTTGGCTTCGGAACCATCTGCATTGAAGATGCGCATACTGAAATCTGCCTTGTCCGAACTGCCGATGAGTACCAAGCCGTCGCTTCCAATTCCTGTATGCGGGGCGCTCCATTCAACCGAAAGTTTTTCAGGGCTTTCGATGGGATATTTCAGGGTGTTTACATAAATGTAATCGTTGCCTGCTCCGTGCATCTTAGTGAATTTTATACCTCTTGTCATTTTGTATTCTATTGGTGGATTAATCTTTCTTTTTGTTTTATCACACTGCAAAGATACGACGTTTTGCTAAATTATTTGTAGAATACATATCTTATTTCTATTGTTTTTATTCATTCTTTCAGTCGCTGCAAATATACGGTATTCAAGTTTCAAATTAAAAGTTTGCGGGTGCATATTTGTATAAATTGTTATTTATGGAATTATTTCCGCATATTCATTCTATGTAGGTAGTGGCGTAAATACGTGTTTTAAGTGGAAAAATGGAGTTTATGGGGTGAAAATGAAGATTTGTATATGACAGAATGAAATTGTTTTCTTGTTTTTGCTGACTAAATGATCTTTTGTATAATGCCACACTATTACAAGCCAAATGCCACACTTTAGCTTCCGCAATGCCATTCATTTGAGCCATCGAAGTGTGGCATTTGAATTGTTGAGGTGTGGCATTGGGGGAGTTAAAATGGGGCATTGGTACAGATTGGAAAAGAAAGGAAGTTGACAAGGGGACGAGTTAACAAGGGAACAAGGGGCTGCGCAATGCTTCTGTGCCGCATGGAACCTTGTCCCCTTGTCAACTTGTCAACTTTCCCTTCTGCATTACTTCTTTTTCAATATCTCCTGCAATAATACTGGTTCATTGGTGGTGATGAAATCCACTCCCTGGCTGATAAGCCGTTCCATATCTTTGGCATCATTTACTGTCCAGGCGTTAACCTTCATGCCAAGGTCGTGACATTCTTTGATCCACTCGGGATGTTTTTTGAAGACGGAGAAATGGTAATCAGGACCGGCACAACCCATGTCTTTCAGTTCCTGCGGATTGAGGTCACCTTCCAGATAATATACGGGAGTACCTTTAGGAGCCAGGCGAATGAATTCTTTGGTCGCATGGCGTGAGAAAGTGATGTATTCGGTACGCTTTTCCAGTCCCATATCCTTAATCATTTTCACAATTTGCTCTACGGCGAGCGTTTCCCGTTCGGGAGTCTTGTGTGCTTTGAGTTCCAGGATAAGGCGGGTTTTCAATCCTTTGGCTTTATCGAGGTATTGCTGAAGGGTAGGGAGGTTTTCACCGTTGTCGAGGGTGATAGAGGTACATTCTTTCTCGGTGGATGTTTCCATGCGGACACCTTTGAATACACCGTCGTGGTCTACGATAAGTTTGTTGTCGGCAGTGAGCCAGACATCGAACTCGGAGCCGTAGCAATGAATGGAGTCAGCTTTCACCAGGGCGGCAATACTATTTTGGGCAGAACCGTCGGTCTTCCAGAAACCACGGTGGGCAATGACTTGGGTGTTTTGGGCTTGTAGGATGCCGCATGCGGCAAGAGACATAGCGGAGGCAAATAAAAGTTTTTTCAGTTTCATAGTTCCTTATTTATAATTCTGCCGCAAGGTACAAAATATGTCTGAAAAGTGATGTTTCATTTATGTTATTAATGCGAATCAGGAGATAAAGGTGTTATCTCCTTTACCTCCTATTACCTGCGTATACGGCGTCTGCGCCTGTGGTGACGTTTCTTCTGCTTATAAATGCTGATCCGTTTCCAGACAATCCACACAAACAGTATCCCGAAGACTGCAAAGATGAGAAGTACGATACCCGTATTCAGATTATCACCTTTGACGCGGCTCCACATTTCGAGAACAAGCTCTGTGCGGTCACCGAAATCACGGATCATGGCACAACGCTCCACGACTTTACGGTCAGGGTATTGTATCGGATTGATCTGAACGCTGTCTGCACCTGGACCGAAGAAATAACTGAGGTCGGAGAACTGTTCAAGAGTAGTGTCGATCTTTGCCTCCATAATCTCGGGCGTTGCTACGGCACTGACGTAGCCGATGGCATCCATATTGCGCAGAGCAATATCCGGCTGGCAAAGATAATTGATGAAGTAGCTGGCGGCTTTTACGTTGCGGGCATACTTGGGGATGGCCCAGCCATCGTACCAGATGTTGCTGCCTTCACGGGGAACCACATAGTCCAGGTCCACGCCTACAGCTTCCGCTTCGTCAATGGCCCAGACGGCGTCGCCACTCCAGGTAAGGTTGAGCCATGCTTTGTTTTTCGTCATCATTTCTTTGCCGAAGTCGGCTTCCCATCCGGCAATGTTGGGTTTCAGATCTTTCAGGTATTGCTCTGCAAGGGCAATGGCTTCAGGGGAATTGTCGTTCATCAGTTGCTCCACGGTGATGGTGCTGTCGGCAAGTTGCCGGGCATGGGCATAGATGATGGCAGTGCCGTAGGCATCGCGGTAACTGTCTTTCATCAGAATCTTACCACGGTTGACAGCATCCCAAAGGCATCCCCAGGAGCTGACTTCTTCAAGGGTCTTGAACTTCTTGTTATAGAGTATTCCGGCGGTACCCCACATGTAGGGAACAACGTAATCATTGGTGTGGCGACCGGGCTGGCTGATCTTCTCCAACTCTTTCTGAATATACGGGGAGATGTTGGGGATATAGTCCGGAGTCTTCCCAAAATTGCGGTTGATAGGGAGGAGGAGATCTTTCTTCAACATTCGTTCGATGATGTATTCCGATGGGCATACAAGGTCGAAATCTTCCTGTCCGCGCTCTATCTTAGTGAGCATGATTTCGTTGATATCGAATACCTGGTAGATGATGCGGATATCTTCGCCTGTCTGCTCTTTGTACCAGGCAGGGAATTCGGCGAGGACTTCTTCGTCGATATAATCTGCCCAGTTGTATACTTTCAGTACACGGCTGCGCTTCTCACTGGCACCGGTACAGGAGGTAAGGAGAAGGATGCAGAGAAGGAGGGGGATGTATTTCTTCATTATTTATAGGGTTATATTAGTGATTAGCGTTTAGTGATAAGTGATTAGTAGGCTGCGCTATCATTCCGCATGGCACTAATCACTTATCACTAAACGCTAATCACTATTCTTGTTTCTTTCTGCTCTCTTATTAATCACAATCAGCAATACTAACACCGTTACAAAAATGATTGTTGACAGTGGGCGCAGTTCAGGAGTCAGTCCACCCTTACGTGCGTCTGCATAGATGTATGTCGACAACGTTTCCAATCCTTCATTTCCGATAGTGAAGATCGTTACTGCGAAGTCATCAATGGAAAGCGTGAAAGCGAGGATGAAACCGCTGATCATTCCCGGCAGAATTTCCGGGAAGATGACTTTGCGAAGCGCCTGGAAAGGAGTAGCTCCGAGGTCGAGAGCTGCTTCGTATACATTCTGATTCATTTTCTTCAGACGGGGCATCACGCTAAGTACCACATAAGGGGTACAAAAAGTGATGTGTGCCAATACCACCGTAGTAAATCCCTGCGAAATGCCAAAGCTGACAAACAGCAGGAACAGGGATACACCCGTAATGATATCCGCATTCATCATCGGAATAGCATTGGTGAAATTCATCACCTGACGCGCCCGGGAGCGCAAGTTAAAGATGCCGATAGCTGCCAGGCTTCCCAGCAGGGTAGAGGCTGTGGCAGCAATCGTAGCAATCGCGAATGTGTTCCAAATGGCATTCATCAGTGAGTGGTGCATGCCGCCTGTAAATAGTGAACTGTATAGTTTGGTAGAGAATCCTGTCCAGTTACCCAGTACCTTGGCCTCGGTGAAAGAGAAGATCATAATAATCAGGATGGGCGAATAGAGCAGGGCAAGCAGAAACCAAAGATAGCCTTTCGCCAGAATACGTGTCATCATATCACACCTCCGCTTTCATTTTGTGCACTGTCGTCCTCGTTGGTAAAGAGGGCGGTGACGCCAATCAGCAACAGCATGATGAGCGACAAGGCAGCGCCGTAGTTCCACATTCCGTTATATATATTTTCTTGTACGGTAGTACCGAACAGCTTGATGTTGTTCATCGTCAGCAACTCGGCAATGGCAAAGGTGGAAACCGTGGGCATGAAAACCATCACCACACCACTCATGATGCCGGGCATCGAAAGGGGGAGGATTACTTTACCGAATACCTGTACAGGCGTAGCTCCCAGGTCTTGGGCTGCTTCTATCAGACTGCCATCCATCTTCTGCAACGTATTGTAGATAGGGTATATCATGAACGGCAGGAAGTTGTAGACCATACCGAATACCAAAGCTCCTTCGCCCAGCGGCAAGTTGAGGAAATCAAACAATGCCACCGTGGCAAGTGTACGTATCAGGATGTTCACCCACATAGGCAGGATGAACAGTACAACCATGGTCTGGGAAGTGTTGAAGCGCTTCTGACTGAGAATATAAGCAGCCGGATAACCGAGCAGGAGGCATACCAGAGTCGTGATGACAGCTATTCCGATAGAGTAGACGAATGTGTTGATAGATTCGGGATGCATCATGAATTTGCGGAAGTTGGCAAACGTGAATGCGCCTTCAGCATCGGTGAAGGCATAAACCACAATGAGCAACAGAGGCATCACAACGAAGATGATGAGAAACAATGCGTAGGGAACTGTCCAGTTCCGGCGACGCATGAAGAAACGGGATATATTACTGAGCACTTCCTTTCTTATTAGCAGATTCGACAATAGGGATAGAACCGGTGGTCTGTGCCGGCGCAACAATTCGTATATTTTCGGGTGCGATGGTGATGCCGACACGGTCACCGTCGTCCCAGACGTCAGTGGTGTCTACAAAGATATCCTCGTCCCAATCGGTAAACACGGTGAGATGGTAATGGTTTCCTTTATAAAGGATGAATTTCACTTCGCCCGTCAGATGGCCGTCTTCTTCGTTATCTTCGAGGATGACGTTCCGGAAATCTATTTCTACGAGGACGGAACTGCCCGGTTCGATGTCCTGCACTTCGGCACACTCAAAGGTGTAACCGAGGAATTCGACGTGTGTGGCGTCTATGAGCTTGCCTTCGAAGGTGTTACAGGTGCGTTCTTTCTTCATTACGTGAATGTCGAAAGGTTTCACGAGCAGACCGACTTCCCGTCCGGCTTCGAAACTGTGATAGTCTTGCACCATGAATTCGTAGCCCTCGTTAGTCTGTACCATCATTTCGTAATGCACGCCTTTGAAGATGCAGGAGGTGACAGTACCCATCAGTTGGGCAGCGGCAGAAGGTTCGAATATATAGATGTCTTCGGGACGGATGACTACATCGACGGGAGTGTTTTCGCCAAAGCCCTTGTCGACACATTCAAATTCGTGTCCGGCAAAGGATACGGCTTTGTCCTGAAGCATGAGGCCGTTCAGGATGTTACTTTCTCCGATGAAATCGGCAACGAAAGAATTGATGGGTTCGTTGTAGATGTCTGTCGGCGTACCTATCTGCTGGATGCGGCCTTCGCTCATCACGACGATGGTGTCGCTCAGAGTAAGGGCTTCTTCCTGGTCGTGGGTAACGTAGACGAAGGTGATTCCAAGCTTCTGGTGCATCTCTTTCAACTCCATCTGCATGTCTTTACGCATTTTGAGGTCGAGGGCGGCGAGGGGCTCGTCCAGTAACAGCACTTCGGGTTCGTTGACGATGGCACGGGCGATGGCAACACGTTGTTGCTGTCCGCCGGAGAGGGAATCAACGTCACGGTCTTCGTAATCCGTCATACCTACCATGCGGAGGGCTTGTTTCACTTTCTTGCCAATGGTGGCTTCGGGCATCTTTTTGAGCTTCAGTCCGAAAGCGATGTTGTTGTACACGTTGAGGTGGGGGAAAAGGGCATACTTCTGAAAGACGGTATTCACCGGACGTTGGTGTGGCGGTGTTTGCGTGATGTCTTTTCCGGCGATGGTGATGATACCTTCCGAGGCGGTCTGAAAACCGGCTATCAGGCGCAACAACGTAGTCTTGCCGCAGCCGGAGGGGCCCAATATCGTTACAAATTCGCCCTTACGGACAGAGAGGTTTACATCATTCAGTACGGCTTTGTCTCCGAAGTATTTCGATACGTGCTCTACACCGATGATGCAGTCAGACTTTTGCATAAGCGTTATTAAGTGTTTAACCTAAAACTAATAGAACGAATCCTGCCTTTCTAAAAAAAGCGGGTACAAAGGTAGGGAATAAATTGGGAAAATGAAAGTGCTGCCTTCGATTTGCATTATCTTTGAAGAAGATAAGCTGCACCTCGGCATAAAAAAATGAACGAGTTCATTTTATACTGTTCTCAGTTTACATTATCTTTGTAGCATTAATGAATACTATTATAGTAGAAGGAGGCAAGGACATGGGTAACAGAATATATCCTATCGGGATACAAAACTTCGAGAAGATTCGTAAAGAAGGATACGTTTATGTGGATAAAACTGCATTGATGTATAAGTTGGTGAAGAGTGGCAGTTACTTTTTCCTTTCCCGCCCCCGCCGTTTTGGGAAGAGTTTGCTGATTTCCACGCTCGAAGCCTATTTTGAGGCGAAACGGGACTTGTTTGAAGGCTTGGCGGTGGAAACTTTGGAAAAAGACTGGGTGAAACGTCCCGTGTTCCATCTGGACTTGAATATCGGGAAATATGATACGCCGGATAGTCTGGACAAGATACTGAATGAAACGCTTGATTACTGGGAGTCACTTTACGGAACGCGTTCTGCCGAAACGACCCTTGCCTTGCGCTTTGCAGGAGTTGTGGGACGGGCCTATGAGCAAAGTGGTGAGCGTGTAGCCATTCTCATCGACGAATATGACAAACCCTTGCTCCAAGCTATCGGCAACGAGGAACTGCAACGCGAATTCCGCAACACTCTGAAACCTTTCTATGGCGTACTGAAAACCATGGACGGCTGCATCAAGTTTGCCTTGCTGACGGGAGTGACCAAGTTTGGCAAAGTCAGTGTGTTCAGTGACCTGAACAATTTGAATGATATCTCCATGGACGAGCCGTTTATTTCCATCTGTGGAATTACTGAAAAGGAGATACATCTTAATTTTGAAGAAGACCTGCACGAATTGGCAGCCGCGCAGAAAATGACGTATCAGGAAGTGTGCAATGAACTGAAAGCGTGCTATGACGGTTATCACTTTACAGAAAATACGGACGGCATCTACAATCCTTTCAGTTTGCTGAATACATTCTTTAAGATGAAATTCGGCAACTATTGGTTTGAAACCGGAACGCCTACTTACCTTGTGGAGTTGCTGAGACGCAATCATTACAATTTGGAGCGCATGGCGCATGAAGAAACGGATGCTGATGTGCTGAACTGTATTTATGGCGACAACGAACCCATACCGGTTATTTTCCAAAGCGGTTATCTCACGATAAAGGGATATGATAAGGAATTCGGTCTATACCGTCTCGGTTTCCCTAACCGGGAAGTGGAAGAGGGCTTTATCAGATTTCTGATGCCGTTTTATACCCGCTTCAATCAGTTAGAAGCACCGTTTGAGATACAAAGGTTTGTTCGTGAGATACGTTCCGGCCAACCTAACGCTTTCTTTAAGAGGCTGCAAAGCTTTTTTGCCGACACACCTTATGAATTGGTGAAAGACTTGGAATTACATTAACAAAATGTGCTGTTTATCGTCTTCAAACTGGTGGGTTTCTACACACAGGCGGAGTATCACACTTCGGAAGGGAGGGTGGATCTGGTAGTGAAGACTGCCGATTACATTTACATCATGGAATTCAAACTGGAAGGTACTGCAGAAGAAGCTTTGCAGCAAATAGAAGAAAAACAGTATGCTCTTCCTTTTGAGGCAGACCCGAGGAAATTATTCAAAATAGGTGTGAACTTCAGTAATAAAACAAGGAATATAGAGAAGTGGATTATTGAATGACAGATTTGTGTAATTCGCGTTCTTTTATTCCGTTTTGACACTATCTTAGTGTGGATTGGAGTGGAGAGTCCTTTTATATTTCATCTTTGTTGTGTGTTAAGTTAACGTAAGTTCCTAATTTCTAATTCTCAAAATTAGAAAAATGGTATCGGACAAAAACAAAATGGAAGAATTAAAAAATAAAAAAAAGAAAAGTCGGAAAAACCGGCCAGAATACTTGACTTCACCTTTCGGATGTCGTATCTTTGCAGGGTAGTTGATAATAGAGAATTCATACGACTTGTTTTCTAAGATAATAACAGACAAAAAACAAGAAAGGCGATAATTTCAATAGGAAGTTATCGCCTTTTTTGTTGATATTTATCGGATTCGGGCTTAAAAGAGGCTTTTTACGTTTTTAATAAACGTTGAGCACATTCTTTAAAAACGTTCCTGTTATTCTTTAAAAACGAATAACAAGAAGCTTAATAAAGCAGAGAAATGCCTGTTTTTTGTCTATATTTGAGACTGTGATAAGAATGCTCAGCATTCTATTGATGGATCTCGCTTGGTAAATTGTTTACACAGTAGACTCTGCTTATAACAGGCTTTATCAGCCCACGTTCCCGGCTGCCTCGTGCACATCTGCCACCGCCCGTCCGCTCGGATCATTTTTCCCTTGCAATGTGGCATCCCAGGCAAGTGCTTCAGCAGTAGAGCAAGCCACGCTCGGCACACTGGGCACGCTTCGGGCAGCCGACTGACTGGGGAAGTGTTCTTCGAAAATGCTACGATAGTAATATTCCTCCTTATTCTGTGGTGGATTGATGGGAAACCGTTCGGCGGCATGTTCCATCTGATGGTCGGTGACGGCGGCAGAAGTAATGGCTTTCAATGTATCAATCCAATTGTAACCGACGCCATCGGAAAATTGCTCTTTTTGTCGCCAGGCAACACTCTGAGGCAGCATATCCTGAAAAGCTTCGCGCACAATGCGCTTTTCCACTTCTTTGCCCGGACACATCTTGACGGCAGGGCTGAGGTTCATTGCCACATCCAGAAACTCTTTATCGAGGAAGGGAACACGACCTTCCACACCCCAGGCAGAAAGGCTCTTATTCGCACGCAGACAGTCGTACAAGTGCAATTTGGAGAGCTTACGGATCGTTTCTTCGTGGAAAGCCTGCGGTGTGGGGGCTTTGTGGAAGTAGAGATAACCACCGAAAACCTCATCGGCACCTTCACCACTAAGCACCATCTTGATGCCCATAGACTTGATGACACGTGCCAACAGGTACATCGGTGTGGAGGCACGAACAGTGGTAACGTCGTATGTTTCGATAAAGTAGATGACATCACGCAAGGCATCGAGCCCTTCCTGAATGGTATAATTGATTTCATGGTGAACAGTGCCGATATATTCCGCCACTTCACGGGCTTTAATCAAGTCCGGTGCACCGCGCAGGCCGACGGCGAAGGAGTGGAGTTGAGGCCACCAAGCTTCGCTCTGGTTGTCGGTTTCAATGCGCTTGCGGGCATACTTCTTGGCAATGGCAGAAATGACGGAAGAGTCGAGGCCACCACTGAGCAGAACACCGTAAGGAACATCGGACATTAACTGGCGTTGCACGGCAGCTTCAAGGGCGAGTTTTACGCTGTTGATTTCTGGTTGGGTAGCCCGGCGGGCGGTGGTGTCATTGGCTTTGACGGCGGCATAATCGGTCCAGGGGCGTTGATACCAACGATGCATTTTTCCTTCACGTCCCCAGAAGTAATGTCCGGGCAGAAAAGGCTCGTAGGTATCACAGAAACCTTCGAGTGCTTTCAGTTCGCTACCGACGTAGATATGTCCCTGGTCGTCACGACCGATATAAAGAGGGATTACCCCGATAGGGTCACGAGCAATCAGATAATCGTCTGCTTCCTCATCGTAAAGGGCAAAGGCGAAGATACCGTTCAATTCTTCGAGGAAATGAATGCCTTTATCCTTATATAATGCGAGGATGACTTCACAGTCCGATCCTGTACGGAAAGCATATTTGTCGGCATAGCGGGAACGGATTTCCCGATGATTATAGATTTCACCGTTGACGGCAAGGATTTGCTTGCCATCCGGAGAATACAATGGTTGTCCGCCACTTTCCGGATCGACGATGGAAAGACGTTCGTGAGCCAGGATGGCACTGCCGCCTACATAAATACCACTCCAGTCCGGTCCGCGATGACGGATTTTCTGCGCCATTCGAAGCGCTTTGTTTCTCAATTCCTGGGATTGAGATTTGATATTGAAGATACCTACGATTCCACACATGATATTTAGTGATTAGGGGTTAGTTACTCAAATACTTGTCTATCCGTTCTGCCACTCTCCGCCCATCCGCCAGTGCATGCACCACAAGGCTGGCACCACGTGCCGCATCACCTGCTACGAATACATTTTCCGGAAATTCCGGTTGTTCCGGTTTCAGGAAGCCCATGGCTAGAAGCACCATATCGGCGTCTATCACTTCCTTCTTTCCGGTAGGTTTCATGGTAGGGCGTCCTCCATCCTGAGCCGGAATCCATTCCACTTCTTCCACCTCTACACCGCAGACTTTTCCATTCTTGCCAATAAACTGATTGGATGCCAGCGACCAGCGGCGCGTGCAACCTTCTTCGTGACTTGAAGTCATCTTCAGTACAATGGGCCATTGCGGCCAAGGAGTAGCGTCATTGTGACCTACGGGAGGCTGTGGCATGATTTCAATCTGTGTCACACTCACGGCTCCCTGGCGGATACTCGTACCGATACAGTCTGATCCTGTATCACCGCCACCGATGACGAGAACCCGTTTGCCCTTGGCATTTACCAGACGTTCTTTTGGGAACGTTTCTCCATCGAGGATATGATTTTGCTGGGACAGCATTTCGAGGGCAAGATAAATACCTTTCAGTTCGCGTCCGGGGATATTGAGGTCACGTGCCTGCGGCGTCCCGGTGCAGATGCAGTAGGCATCAAAGCCCGCGGGGAGTTTCTGTACATCTACCGTTACGCCCATTTCGAACTTGATGCCTTCGGCTTCAAGCACTCCCATCCGGCGGTCGATTACTGCCTTATCGAGTTTAAAATTAGGAATACCATAGCGCAGTAATCCGCCGGGCATGGGTTTGCTGTCAAAAAGAGTCACTTCATAGCCTTTAGCATTCAGTCGGCAGGCAGCGGAGAGTCCCGCAGGACCTGCACCGATGATGGCAACCCGCTTTCCATTACGTTCGGGCTGAATGGGCACGATGTAACCTTCGCGAAAAGCCGCTTCGGCAATAGCCGCCTCGTTTTCACGAATGGTGACAGGCTCATCGCACGAAAGCTTCAGTACACACGACTTTTCGCAAAGTGCCGGACAGATGCGTCCGGTAAATTCGGGGAAGTCGTTTGTGGCGGCGAGTACTTCGTATGCTTCGCGCCATTTACCTTTATAAAGTGCATCCTGAAATTCAGGTTGCTTATTGCCCAACGGGCATGCCCAGTGACAGAAGGGTACACCGCAATCCATGCAACGTGATGCCTGGAGTTTACGTTCGTGACTGTTTAAAGTTTGCTCCACCTGACTGAAGTCGGTGATACGTTCGTGGACAGGACGGTATCCCGCTTCCTGTCGTGGTATGTTTAAGAATGCTTTTGAATCTGCCATTTTTAGATTTATGATTTATAATTTATGTTTAGATTTATGATTTCAGGTTTATGATCTCTGCTTAGGCTTATACTATGGAATGCCTTTATGATACCGTCCGGCAAGTCATAAAATCATAAATCTGAAATCATAAATCTCTTAATAATCTCTCTGCATCTCTGCAATCTTCTGTTGCAGTTTCCGCATTTGCTCTTCTTGCAGTACCTTCTTATACTCGATGGGGACTATCTGGATAAATTCATCCACATATCGGTTCCAGTCATCAAGCATAGTGCGTGCCAGGTTGGAGCCTGTATAGAGGTAGTGCTGACGGATGAGTTCGTGCAACTCCTTACGATAGGAGGCTTCTTCGATGAGGCTTAGTTCCACCATTTCCATGTTACAGAAATAATCGAAGTTTCCATCCTTATTCCATACATAAGCTACACCGCCCGACATACCGGCTGCGAAGTTGCGCCCTGTTGAACCGAGGACTACCACACGACCGCCCGTCATGTACTCGCAACAATGATCGCCTACACCCTCTACCACGGCAATGGCACCGGAATTGCGGACAGCAAAACGTTCGCCTACGCGCCCATTGATGTAAACTTCACCGCTGGTTGCGCCATAGAGCAAGGTGTTTCCTGCAATCGTATTCTTCTCGGCCTGGAAGTTAGAGCGTACCGGAGGCAATACGGCAATCCGTCCGCCCGAAAGGCCTTTGCCGAGGTAATCGTTCGCTTCACCTTCCAGCTTGAAGTTGACACCCGGTACAAGGAAGGCACCGAAACTTTGTCCTGCAGAACCTTTGAATTTTACGTTCAACGTATGTTCCGGCAGTCCCGCTTCACCGTACTTCGCGGCAATGGTGCCCGAAAGCATAGCTCCGCAAGCACGATCCGTATTGGCAATCGTATATTCCAGTGAGATTTCTTTCTGGTTTTCCAGAGCTTCGGCAGCGGCATGCAGCATTTCAACGTCTTTTACGTGGTCGATGCCGTGTTGCTGGTCGATGGTGTGGCGGATGGCTGCACCATTATCGACGCGTGCCAGTATTTTGTCGAAACTAATCAGGGATTGCTTGGGTGATTCGTTTTCTGACTTGCGGATAATAAGATCCGTGCGTCCGATGATGTCATCCAGGCGTTCCACACCGATTTCGGCGAGATACTCCCGCACTTCCTGCGCCAGGAAAGTGAAGAAGTTCACCAGATATTCGCTGCGTCCGTGGAAGCGCCGGCGAAGTTCCTCGTTTTGCGTTGCCACACCCACAGGGCAGGTGTTCTGATGGCATTTGCGCATCATGACGCAACCCAGTACAATCAAAGCGCTGGTTGCAAAACCGAACTCTTCGGCACCCAGCATCGCCATCAGTACGATGTCGCGACCGGTTTTCAGTTGCCCGTCCACTTGCAGCATCACTTGCCCGCGCAGACCGTTCAGTACAAGAGTCTGTTGCGTCTCGCTTAGTCCCAGTTCAGGAGAGATACCGGCATAGCGGATACTGGAGGCAGGAGAGGCGCCCGTACCACCTTCCGCACCGGAGATGACGATAAGGTCTGCTTTTGCTTTGGCCACTCCGGCGGCAATGGTTCCTACACCGCTTTCGGCTACCAGTTTCACACTGATCTTGGCACGAGGATTTACATTCTTCAGGTCGAAGATCAACTGTGCCAGGTCTTCGATGGAATAAATGTCGTGATGGGGCGGGGGAGAAATCAATGAAATGCCGGGAATGGAATGGCGCGTTTTCGCAATCACCTGGTCTACTTTAAAGCCCGGCAACTGACCGCCTTCACCCGGTTTGGCCCCTTGTGCCACTTTGATTTGTATTTCATCGGCGTTCACCAGATACTCCGTTGTTACGCCGAAACGTCCCGAAGCTACCTGCTTGATGGCGCTACGCAGACTGGTTCCGTCTTCGCGGGGCGTGAAGCGTGCACTGTCTTCGCCGCCCTCACCTGTGTTGCTGCGTCCGTGAATCCGGTTCATGGCAATAGCCATTGCCTCATGTGCTTCTTTGCTGATAGACCCGTAACTCATGGCACCCGTCACAAAGCGGTGCATGATGCTTTCTACCGGTTCAACCTTATCTATAGAAATAGGGGCACGGCGGAAATCCAGGAAGTCGCGCAGGAAGATAGGAGCTTCTTTTCTGTCTACCAGACTGGTGAATTCTTTGAACTTCTTATAGCTGCCCAGGCGTGTGGCAAGTTGCAAGGTAGAAATGGTTTCCGGGTTCCAGGCATGTTTTTCTCCGTCTTTACGGAAAGCATACAAACCGTTGTTGGGGAGTAATCCGTCTACCTGTGCGGCAAAACCTGCATCGTGGAATGCGATTGCATCGCGTGCCACTTCATCCAGCCGGATACCGCCTATTGTGGATCTTAACCCGCCGAAATAAGCATTGCTGAGCTCTTCACTCAAACCTACGGCTTCGAATATTTTCGCTCCCCGATACGAGCGGATGGTACTGATACCCATCTTACTCATGATCTTGAACAATCCCTTGCAGATGGATTTGATATATTTCTTTTCGGCTGTGGCATAATCCAATTGGATTTCTTTCTTCGCCACCAGCTTGTCGATCACGGCGAATGCCATGTAAGGATTCAGGGCGCTGGCGCCAAATCCCAGTAACAGGGCTGCGTGCATCACCTCGCGTATTTCACCGCTTTCCACGACCAATGCCGTCTGCACACGTTTTCCTACCGAAATCAGGTGGTGGTGTACTGCGCTTACTGCCAGTAGGGAGGGGATAACCGCATGAGTGGCATCCACATCACGGTCGCTCAATACAATGTAGTTCACCCCTTCGCTGACGGACTCTTCCGCTTGCTTGCAAAGTGCTGTGAGTGCTTCCTGCAATCCGGCACGACCCTTTGCTACTTCAAACAGCAAGGGCAGTTTCACCGTTTTGAAACCTTTGTAGCGGATGTTGCAAAGAATATCCAGTTGTGCATTGCTCAGGATGGGATGGTTGAGGCGCACCATCTTACAATGGCTTTCGCTGGGTGTCAGGATGTTCATGCCCACGGCGCCGATATATTCCGTCAGTGACATTACCAGTTCCTCGCGTATCGGGTCGATAGGCGGATTGGTGACTTGTGCAAACTGTTGTCGGAAGTAATTGTACAGTAGTTGCGGCTTATCCGAAAGCACGGCAAGCGGCGTATCATTCCCCATTGAGTTGATAGGCTCGGCACCCGTGGTACACATCGGAACGATGAGCCGCTCCACATCTTCCTTGGAATAGCCGAAGGTACGCAGCATCCTCTCGTAATCGGGCACAGTGTGCGCTACCTTACGGCCGCTTTTCAGCTCATCCAGTTCGATGCGGTTCGTTGCCAGCCAACTGCGGTAAGGCTTGGCTTCGGCCAACTGTTTTTTCAATTCTCCGTCGTAGTAGATTTCGCCTTTCTCGGTATCTACCAGTAGTATCTTACCCGGTTGCAGGCGTCCCTTTTCTTTGATGTCTCCCGGTTCGAAATCCATCACGCCCACTTCGCTGGCCACTACCATCATGTCGTTGTGCGTAATCAGATAGCGTGCAGGACGCAATCCGTTACGGTCGAGCATACCGCCTGCAAAACGTCCGTCGCTGAACAGCAAGGCGGCAGGGCCGTCCCACGGTTCCATCAGGATGGAGTGGTATTCATAGAATGCTTTCAGATCTTCGCTGATGGGATTCTTTTCATTGAAAGATTCCGGCACCAGCATGGCCATGGCATGCGGCAGGCTGAGGCCTGACATAACGAGGAATTCCAATACATTGTCCAGTGAAGCACTGTCGCTCATTCCCGGCTGGATGATGGGACGTATCTCCCTGATGTCGCCCAGAATGGGAGAGGAGAGCACACTTTCACGGGCTTCCATCCAACCCCGGTTGCCGCGGATGGTGTTGATTTCGCCGTTGTGGGCCAGGAGGCGGAACGGTTGTGCCAGTCCCCAGGTAGGGAAGGTGTTGGTGCTGAAGCGGGAGTGTACCAGTGCTATGCCGCTGGTGAAGTAGGGGTTTGTCAGATCGGGGAAGTAGCCTCGCAGTTGCAGTGAAGAGAGCATACCTTTGTAGATGATGTTCTTCGTGGATAGGGAGACAACGTAGAAATCTTCGCGCGTGGCAATATCCGATTTGCGTACTTTGTTTTCTATTCTTTTTCTTATGAGATAGAGTTTACGGTCGGCTGTCTCGCTTTCCGTAAATCCGGTGATGAAAATTTGTTTGATATCCGGTTCGTTGGCAAGTGCCGATTCTCCCAGAATTTCTGGATAAGTGGGCACATTGCGCAGGTGCATCAATGTCAATCCTTCTTTTTCAATCTCTTCGATGATAATGCTTAAGATAGCACCTTGGTCTTTCTCATCTTTCGGTAGAAAGAGAAGACCTGTACCGTATTTCCCTTTCTCGGGGACAGGAATACCCTGCAAAAGAATAAACTCGTGCGGGATTTGTAGCAGGATGCCGGCACCGTCTCCGGTTTTGTTATCTGCACCTTCGGCGCCCCGGTGACGCATGTTCTCCAACACCTTCAATGCAGACTCCACCAGTTCGTGTGACTTACCTCCGTGGATGTTCACTAACATACCGACACCACAAGCGTCATGCTCGTTTTCTGCATCATACAAGCCCAACTGCCTGGGCTGTCGTTGATATACAGGATGTTGGCTTTCTTCCCTTCCCTGTTGTCCGGCTTTTCTCTTTGTTTCGTTGTTAAAAAGTTCTTCTTTCATCTTTTTAAGTTTACTTTATTCTGTAGTAATACCTATTATTGCTATCAAAATGTTTGGCAAAAGTATTAATTTAATTTCAAATTGGTACAATAGTATGGGTTTTTGTGACTTGCAAAATGTCTGTTTGTTGGATCTGTGTTTTAAATTGAAATAAAATGTATGCTTTTGTGTTTTGAATTGAAGTAAAATGCGTGGTTTATATTTTATATTGTAAGTACACCTTTCCCTCGTTCGAGAAATTGCCATATTGCCATAATGCCAAATAGCCAAAAGGGAAGTGCATGACATTTTTTTTGTTTCATCCTTATCCGGATATAACCAAGTCCGTACCAACTCCGTGTCAAGTCCATACCAACTCCGTACCAAGTCCATTCCTATAGATACGGAGATGGTACGGACTTGATACAGTGTTGATATGGGATTGACATGGATTTAGTCTCTTTACCCGTTGGCAGAATTAATTTCTTTCTTTAGGGTATGAATAAAATGAGTATCTCTACATTAAGTAAATAGAGTATCTCAATTCCCCTCCTCCGTCGGAGGAGGGGTGCCCAGAGGGCAGGGTGGTAGGTAAAGCAAGAAATACCGATGAATCATATCAATAAGGAATTCTTTTCTCACCTACCACCTCCCCCTTCGGGTACTCCTCCTCCGACAGAGGAGGAGAATTGAGATAGTACTGTTTAATCACTTTTATTCATTACTTTTCCATTATGAATTAATTCCGCCAACAGGTTCTTTTTATCTTATTGGCCTTTTCCTTTGGCCTTGGCAATTTGGCTTTTTGGCAATTTGGCAACCTTGAAAAACGACAGTCTTTATCGGATTGGAAGATTTTTCCGCTATCTCCTTTCAATATAAAACTAAAATTCCATTGCTTACTTTGAATTTATAAAATTACTCCTTTTGCTTTAATAAGTTTGTTTTCTTTAACTTTTTGACAAGAAAACATCTTTTTTCTATTCTTTTGATAAATAAATAGGCAAAACATTAACTTTATGTTCTCGGGTTTTTATATCTTTGCAGCGCAAAATCAAATATTAATTAGTATGTGTGGAATCGTAGGCTATATTGGTCAAAAGAAAGCCTACCCCATTCTTATCAAAGGATTGAAGCGATTAGAGTATCGCGGATATGATAGTGCAGGGGTAGCATTAATCAGTGATAACCGACAGTTGAACGTTTACAAAACGAAAGGTAAGGTTTCGGAACTGGAAACTTTCGTTACTCAAAAAGATATTTCCGGTAACATCGGAATTGCCCATACCCGTTGGGCTACGCACGGGGAACCTTGCTCCGCTAACGCCCATCCTCATTATTCCTCTTCCGAACATCTCGCTCTCATCCACAACGGCATCATCGAAAACTACGCCGTCCTTAAAGAAAAACTCCAGGCCAAAGGCTATTCATTCAAAAGCAGTACGGACACCGAAGTACTGGTGCAACTGATAGAATTCATCCAGAAATCCAAAAATACAGATTTGCTGACTGCTGTGCAATTAGCGTTGCGTGAAGTAATCGGCGCTTATGCCATTGCCGTGCTGGATAAGGACAATCCGGATGAGATTATAGCAGCCCGCAAGAGTAGTCCGTTGGTGGTAGGTATCGGTGAAGATGAGTTTTTCCTGGCTTCGGATGCTACACCGATTGTGGAATATACAGATAAAGTCGTATATTTGGAAGATGAAGAGATCGCCGTCATCCGCCGCGGAGAGAAACTGAAGGTGGTGAACCTGAAAAATGTGGAATGTCCGCACGAAGTGAAGACGGTGGCGCTGAACCTGGGACAGTTGGAAAAGGGTGGTTATCCGCACTTTATGCTGAAAGAGATTTTTGAACAGCCCGATTGCATTCACGACTGTATGCGCGGACGTATCAATGTAGAAAGTACAAATGTGGTGCTTTCCGCAGTGATTGATAACAAAGACCGCCTGCTGGCAGCCAAACGTTTCATCATCGTGGCGTGCGGTACTTCCTGGCATGCGGCGCTTATCGGAAAGCATCTGATAGAAAGTCTATGCCGCATTCCGGTGGAAGTGGAGTATGCTTCGGAATTCCGTTACCGTGATCCGGTGATAGACAGTAAGGATGTGGTGATTGCGATTTCGCAAAGTGGCGAGACGGCGGATACACTGGCAGCTGTGGAACTGGCGCGGAGTCGTGGGGCATTTATCTATGGCATCTGTAATGCGATTGGTTCGTCTATTCCGAGGGCTACGCATACGGGTTCTTATATCCATGTAGGCCCTGAAATCGGAGTGGCTTCCACCAAAGCGTTTACAGGACAGGTGACAGTGCTCACCATGCTGGCGCTGACGCTTGCCAAGGAGAAGAATACGATAGATGAGGGGCAATTCCTTGCCATCGTGCAGGAGCTGAACCGCATTCCTGATAAGATGAAAGAAGTGCTGAAGCTGAATGGCAGCATTGCAGAGCTTTCCAAAATTTTCACGTATGCGCATAACTTTATCTATCTGGGACGCGGATATTCGTATCCCGTAGCCCTGGAAGGTGCGTTGAAGCTGAAAGAAATCTCTTATATCCATGCCGAGGGTTATCCGGCTGCTGAAATGAAGCACGGGCCTATCGCACTGGTAGATGCTGAAATGCCGGTGGTAGTGATTGCTACACAGAACGGGCTTTATGAGAAAGTATTGAGCAATATACAGGAAATCAAGGCGCGTAAGGGCAAAGTGATTGCCCTGGTGACAAAAGGGGATACGGTTATCAGCAAGATTGCCGATACTTGTATCGAGTTGCCGGAAACAATTGAGTGCCTTGACCCGTTGATTACTACGGTACCATTGCAGTTACTGGCGTATCATATCGCAGTATGCAAGGGGATGGATGTGGATCAGCCGAGGAATCTGGCGAAATCGGTGACGGTAGAATAGTGGACCTATAAACAATATAACAATCGAATGGAAGAACTGAAGCATGAATGTGGCGTTGCCATGATACGCCTGCTGAAACCTCTGGAATACTATGAACAGAAGTACGGCACATGGATGTACGGTTTGAACAAACTCTATCTTCTGATGGAGAAACAGCACAACCGCGGACAAGAGGGCGCCGGTATGGCTTGTGTAAAGCTGGAAGCAAATCCCGGTGAAGAGTATATGTTCCGTGAGCGTGCACTCGGTTCGGGCGCCATTACCGAGATATTCGGTACGGTGCAAAGCAACTTTAAGGATCTGACAAAAGAGCAGCTTCATGATGCGGATTACGCTAAGAAATACCTCCCTTTTGCGGGCGAGGCTTACATGGGGCACTTGCGCTATTCCACTACCGGAAAGAGCGGTATTTCCTATGTGCACCCTTTCCTGAGGCGTAACAACTGGCGGGCTAAGAATCTCGCTCTTTGCGGCAATTTCAACATGACGAACGTGGATGAGATTTTTGCACGTATCACTGCTATCGGCCAGCATCCACGGAAGTATGCCGATACGTACATCATGCTGGAACAAGTGGGACACCGTCTCGACCGTGAAGTGGAGCGCCTCTTCAATCTTGCCGAAGCGGAAGGATTGACAGGCATGGGCGTGACTCACTATATAGAAGATCATATGGATCTGGCAAACGTGCTGCGTACTTCGAGCAAGGAGTGGGACGGAGGCTATGTGATATGCGGACTGACGGGAAGCGGTGAATCGTTTGCCGTGCGCGACCCGTGGGGGATTCGCCCTGCATTCTGGTATCAGGATGATGAAGTGGCAGTGCTTGCCAGCGAACGCCCTGTGATACAAACCGCTTTCAATGTGCCGGCAGACAGCATTAAGGAATTGATGCCCGGACAAGCCTTGCTGATTAACAAGACAGGCAAGCTGCGTACCACCCAAATCAATAAAGTACGCGAGGTGAAACCCTGTTCTTTCGAACGTATTTATTTCTCACGAGGCAGTGATGTGGATATTTACAGAGAACGTAAACTATTGGGTGAGAAACTGATACCTAACATCTTGAAAGCCATTAATAAAGACCTTGACCATACCGTGTTTTCCTTTATTCCGAATACAGCGGAAGTTGCTTTCTACGGCATGTTGCAGGGACTGGATGATTATCTGAATGAAGAGAAAGTGCAACAGATCGCTTCCCTGGGACATAGCCCCAGTCTGGAAGAGCTGGAACAGATTCTTTCCCGCCGTATCCGTAGCGAAAAGGTAGCCATCAAGGACATCAAACTGCGCACGTTTATTGCAGAAGGAAACAGCCGCAATGACTTGGCTGCGCACGTGTATGATATCACTTATGGCAGTCTGGTGCCGGGTGTGGACAATCTTGTCATTATCGACGACTCCATTGTACGCGGAACCACTCTGAAACAGAGTATTATCGGTATTCTCGACCGTCTGGGCCCCAAGAAGATTGTGATTGTTTCTTCTTCCCCGCAGGTACGCTATCCCGATTATTACGGCATCGACATGGCAAAGATGAGTGAATTCATTGCTTTTAAAGCAGCCATCGAGTTGCTGAAAGACCGGGATATGAAAGATGTGATAGCCGCTGCCTACCGCAAATCGAAAGACCAGGTAGGACTGCCGAAGGAGCAAATGGTGAACTATGTGAAGGATATCTATGCACCTTTCACTGACGAGGAAATTTCCGCCAAGATGGTGGAACTGCTGACACCTGCCGGAACAAAGGCGAAGGTGGAAATCGTATACCAACCGTTGGAGGGGCTGCATGAGGCTTGCCCCAATCATCAGGGAGACTGGTATTTCAGCGGTGATTATCCTACACCGGGCGGGGTGAAGATGCTGAATAATGCCTTTATTGACTATATAGAACAAGTATATCAATTTTAACGAAATAGTGTTTAGTGATAAGTGATTAACGTTAATTGCTTATCACTAAGCACTAATCACTAACTAACATGAGAAATGTAACTCTTATCCTCGACGACGGGAGCCGCTTCCACGGCAAGTCGTTTGGCTACGAAAAGCCGGTAGCGGGAGAGGTGGTTTTCAACACAGCTATGACGGGGTATCCCGAGAGCTTGACTGACCCCTCGTATGCCGGACAGTTGATGACGCTCACTTATCCGTTGGTGGGCAATTATGGTGTGCCGCCTTTCACTATCGAACCGAATGGACTGGCTACCTTTATGGAAAGTGAACGTATCCATGCGGAAGCCATCATTGTAAGTGATTATAGTGAGGACTTTAGCCATTGGAACGCTGTGGAAAGCCTTGCTGATTGGCTGAAGCGTGAACAGGTGCCGGGCATCACAGGTATCGATACACGTGAGCTGACAAAGGTGCTCCGCGAACATGGCGTGATGATGGGGAAGATTGTTTTTGATGATGAACCGGAGAATGTGCCCGATGCCGTGTATGCGGGAGTGAATTATGTGGATAAGGTGAGTTGCAAGGAGATAATCCGGTACAACGAAGGTGCGGGTAAGAAGAAAGTAGTCCTGGTGGATTGTGGAGTGAAGACTAATATTCTTCGCTGTCTGCTGAAGCGTGATGTGGAAGTCATCCGTGTGCCTTGGGATTATGATTATAATGAACTGGAGTTCGACGGACTTTTCATCAGTAACGGCCCGGGTGATCCGGATACCTGTGATGCTGCGGTGCAGAATATCCGCCGGGCAATGAAGAATGAAAAACTACCTATCTTCGGTATCTGCATGGGAAATCAGTTGCTGAGTAAGGCAGGAGGAGCAAAGATATACAAGCTGAAATATGGTCATCGCAGTCACAACCAGCCGGTGCGTATGGTGGGCACGGAGCGTTGCTTCATCACTTCGCAGAATCATGGTTATGCAGTGGACAACACTACGCTGACGGAAGATTGGGAACCGCTGTTCATCAATATGAACGACGGGTCTAATGAGGGCATTAAACATAAACGGAATCCCTGGTTCTCTGCACAATTCCATCCGGAAGCTGCCAGCGGGCCGACGGATACGGAGTTTTTGTTTGATGAGTTCGTGAAACTGCTGTAATCACCTATAAACATACAACAAATGAAAGAAAACAATATAAAGAAAGTCCTGCTACTCGGTTCCGGTGCACTGAAAATCGGCGAGGCAGGTGAGTTCGACTACTCCGGCAGCCAGGCACTCAAAGCCTTGAAAGAAGAAGGTATCTACACCGTTCTTATCAACCCGAATATCGCTACTGTGCAGACTTCGGAAGGCGTTGCCGACCAGATTTATTTCCTGCCTGTCACTCCTTATTTTGTAGAGAAAGTCATCGAAAAAGAACGTCCGGATGGCGTTATGCTTGCTTTTGGTGGGCAAACGGCATTGAACTGTGGTGTTGCCCTCTACAAAGACGGAGTTTTTGAGAAATATGGTGTAAAAGTTCTCGGTACTCCCGTACAAGCCATTATCGATACGGAAGACCGTGAGATTTTCGTGCATAAGCTGAATGAAATCGATGTAAAGACTATCAAAAGCGAAGCCGTAGAAAATGCCATTGATGCCCGTCGTGCTGCTGCCGAATTGGGTTATCCGGTGATTGTCCGCGCTGCATACGCGCTTGGCGGACTGGGTTCCGGCTTCTGTGACAATGAAGAAGAACTGGATGTGCTGGTTGAGAAAGCTTTCTCTTTCTCTCCGCAGGTGCTTGTGGAAAAATCCTTGCGTGGATGGAAAGAAGTGGAGTATGAGGTGGTGCGCGACCGCTTTGACAACTGTATCACCGTTTGTAACATGGAGAACTTCGACCCGCTGGGTATCCATACGGGAGAGTCCATTGTTATCGCTCCATCTCAGACGCTCAGTAACTCCGATTATCATAAGTTGCGCGAACTTGCTATCCGTATCATTCGCCATATCGGTATTGTAGGAGAATGTAATGTGCAGTATGCTTATGATCCTGAAAGTGAAGATTATAGAGTGATTGAGGTAAATGCCCGCTTGAGCCGTTCTTCTGCTCTGGCTTCTAAAGCTACGGGGTATCCGCTTGCTTTCGTTGCTGCAAAACTCGGTCTTGGCTACGGATTGTTCGACCTGAAGAATTCTGTAACGAAAACCACAAGTGCTTTCTTTGAACCTGCATTGGATTATGTGGTCTGCAAAATACCCCGTTGGGACTTGGGTAAGTTCCATGGTGTAGATAAGGAACTGGGTTCCAGCATGAAGTCAGTAGGCGAAGTGATGGCTATCGGTCGTACTTTTGAAGAAGCCATTCAGAAAGGTCTGCGTATGATAGGACAGGGGATGCATGGTTTCGTGGAAAATAAGGAACTTGTTATCTCTGATATAGACAAGGCGCTCCGTGAACCGACGGACAAGCGTATCTTCGTCATATCCAAAGCTTTCCGTGCCGGATATACCGTTGATCAGGTGCACGAACTGACGAAGATCGATAAGTGGTTCCTGGAGAAGCTGATGAACATAATGAACACCAGCAAAGAGTTGGAACAGTGGAGTAAGAACCACAAACAGATAGCCGATCTGCCTTTGGAATTGCTGAAAAAAGCCAAGGTACAAGGTTTCTCCGATTTCCAGATAGCCCGCGCCATCGGTTATGAAGGAGACATGGAAGACGGTATCCTCTATGTACGCAATCATCGTAAGAGCGTTGGCATTGTCCCTGTGGTGAAGCAAATAGACACTCTTGCTGCCGAATATCCTGCACAGACTAATTACCTGTATCTGACGTATAGTGGCATCGCTAATGATGTTCATTATCTCGGCGACCGTAAATCCATCGTTGTACTTGGTTCCGGTGCGTATCGTATCGGGTCTTCCGTAGAGTTTGACTGGTGCGGTGTACAGGCACTGAATACCATCCGTAAAGAAGGGTATCGCAGCGTTATGATCAACTATAATCCCGAAACCGTATCTACGGACTATGATATGTGCGACCGCCTCTACTTCGACGAACTTACCTTCGAACGGGTAATGGATATTCTTGAACTGGAAAATCCGCACGGGGTGATTGTTTCTACCGGTGGTCAGATACCGAATAACCTTGCCCTGCGTCTGGATGCGCAGAAGGTGCCTATACTCGGTACTTCCGCCAAAAGCATTGACAATGCCGAAGACCGTGAGAAGTTCTCTGCCATGCTAGACCGTATCGGCGTAGACCAGCCTCGCTGGCGCGAGCTTACGAGCATGGACGACATCAACGAGTTTGTGGAAGAAGTAGGTTTCCCGGTACTTGTGCGTCCGTCATACGTGCTTTCAGGTGCTGCAATGAACGTTTGTTCCAATCAGGAAGAACTGGAACGCTTCCTGCAACTTGCGGCCAATGTATCGAAGAAACATCCGGTGGTTGTCAGCCAGTTCATCGAACATGCCAAGGAGGTGGAGATGGATGCGGTGGCACAAAATGGAGAAATTGTGGCATACGCTATCTCTGAACATATTGAGTTTGCCGGAGTGCATTCGGGCGATGCTACGATTCAATTTCCGCCGCAGAAGCTTTATGTGGAGACGGTACGCCGCATTAAGCGTATCAGTCGTGAGATTGCACGCGAACTGAATATCTCCGGTCCGTTCAATATCCAGTATCTGGCCCGTGAGAATGACATCAAGGTGATTGAATGTAACCTGCGCGCATCCCGTAGTTTCCCGTTCGTCAGCAAGGTGCTGAAGATTAATCTTATCGAACTGGCTACGAAGGTGATGTTAGGGCTTCCGGTAGAAAAGCCGAATAAGAATCTCTTTGAACTGGACTATGTAGGCATCAAGGCCAGCCAGTTCTCTTTCAATCGCTTGCAAAAGGCCGACCCGGTGTTGGGTGTGGATATGGCATCTACAGGTGAGGTTGGTTGTATCGGAAGTGATACGTCCTGTGCCGTGCTGAAGGCTATGCTTTCTGTAGGCTACCGCATACCGAAGAAAAATATCCTGCTTTCTACCGGTACACCGAAACAGAAGGTGGAAATGCTTTCCGCTGCCCGCCTGCTTCAGCAAAAAGGGTATAAGCTTTTTGCAACGGGAGGTACCAGTAAGTTCCTTACGGAGAATGGGGTGGAGAATACGCAGGTGTATTGGCCCAGTGAGACTAACCAACAGCCGCAAGCGTTGGATATGCTGCACAAAAAGGAGATCGACATGGTGGTGAATATTCCGAAGAACCTCACTGCGGGTGAGTTGAGCAACGGATATAAGATTCGTCGTGCCGCTATCGACCTGAATGTTCCGCTGATTACGAATGCCCGCCTGGCAAGTGCTTTCATCAATGCTTTCTGTACGATGACGCTGGATGATCTGGCAATTAAATCGTGGGCGGAGTATAAATAATCTCTGTATAACAAAGTGAGAAAAACATTTGTTAGTCAAAGAGAATGGTTTAACTTTGCATTTACAACTATAAAAATATAGGAGAGTATATTATGGATACAACGATGGAAACCATTTCATTTGAGTTGCCGAAAGCTGACTTAAAGTTATTCAAAGAATTGGCAAAGAAGATGGGCTGGACTATTACTGACAAAAAGTCGGGTATAGAAAAGGCTATGGAGGATGTGAAGACCGGGCGCGTGTATAAAGCAAAAGATGCAGATGAGTTATTTAAGCAAATATTAGGCTGATGGCATATACCTTGACATATACCGGACAGTTTAAGAAAGATTTAAAGCGTTGCCAGAAACGAGGATTAGATATTGAACTTTTGCATAAAGTGATAACTCTTTTACAAGAAAACGGTTCTTTGCCGGCTGAATATAAACCTCATATATTGTCGGGACAATTTTCAGGGTATTGGGAATGTCATATAAAGCCGGATTGGTTGTTGATATGGGAGCAGAATGATAAAGAATTGACTTTATTGCTGCTTAATACTGGGACACATTCGGACTTGTTTTGATAACTTTAGAAATAGCGGGTCTCGTTGCATTGCAAAGATGTAACGGGGCTTTTGCTTTTTATATGCTGCAAAACATATCACTATTTCTTGCTGATTCAGAATAAATAATCTTTCTTTGCACCAGCACAGTTCAGCACAGTTGTATGTGTCATCCTTACTTTGATTAAACCTGTATACGCAATATGAAAACAATTTTCGGGCAACAAACGACGAAGGTAAAACAACTGGCCGATTTGATCAGCCAGGACATTTCCATGGGACGTTACAAGACGGATACCGCCCTGCCTTCCATCAATCAGCTGAGCCACGATTATAAAGTTTCCCGCGACACGGTTTTTAAAGCTTTTATTGATCTGAAGGAGCGGGGGATTATCGACTCTACTCCTGGTAAAGGTTACTATGTGGTGAACCGCCAGAAAAATATCCTGCTGCTGCTCGATGAATATTCACCCTTTAAAGATACATTGTATAACAGTATCATCCGCCGCCTTTCTACGCGTTATAAGGTAGACCTGTGGTTTCATCAGTATAACGAAGCATTGTTCAATGCTATTCTTCGCGATTCCATTGGCCGCTATAATAAATACGTGGTAATGAACTTCGATAATGAAAAGATTTCTCCTTATCTCTATAAGATAGACTCTTCCCGCCTGTTGCTGCTTGACTTCGGGCAATTTGATAAGCGGGAGTACTCATACATCTGCCAGGACTTCGGTGAAGCCTTTTACGCAGCTATGGCTCAATTGTCAGATAGGTTGCAGAACTATCGCAAGCTTATCCTGTTTCTGGCACGGGAAAGTAAGCATCCCAAGGAGACGTGCGATTATTTCAGGAAGTATTGTGCAGATCATCAATTGGAATGTGAGATAATAGAGACTTTGGACGACAGGGAAGTGCATTCCGGTGAAGCCTATATTGCCATCCGTCAGGTGGATGTGGTGGAGATTGTGAAGAAGAGCCGTGCGGCAGGTTTGACGTGTGGCGTTGATTTCGGCTTGATAGCCTATAATAATACGCCGGCTTATGAAGTGATTGATAAGGGAATAACAGTGATGAGTGTTGATTGGCAAAAGATGGGAATCCTGACGGCAGATTTCATCTTGAGTGGCAAACCCATACAAGTTTGTCTGCCGACGGAAGTAAATTTAAGAGGCTCTTTATAGCCTTTTTTTACAAACTGATTTCAGCACAGTTCAGCATAGATGATGTTTTATTAACCAAATAAATGATAGCATGAAAAAGTATCCGAAAATCGGGATTCGTCCCACTATCGACGGCCGCCAGGGTGGCGTACGTGAAAGCCTTGAAGAAAAGACAATGAATCTGGCTAAAGCAGTAGCCGAGTTGATCACCAGTAACTTGAAGAATGGTGACGGAAGTCCGGTGGAGTGTGTGATTTCAGACAGTACCATCGGTCGCGTAGCCGAAAGCGCGGCTTGTGCCGAGAAGTTTGAACGCGAAGGCGTGGGTTCTACTATCACAGTGACCTCTTGCTGGTGCTACGGTGCCGAGACTATGGACATGAATCCGTATTATCCGAAAGCTGTTTGGGGATTTAACGGTACGGAACGTCCGGGAGCTGTATATCTGGCAGCTGTACTGGCAGGACATGCACAAAAAGGATTACCTGCTTTTGGCATTTACGGACGTGATGTGCAGGATCTGGATGACAATTCCATCCCTGCCGATGTTGCAGAAAAACTGCTTCGTTTTGCACGTGCCGCACAGGCAGTAGCAACTATGCGCGGAAAATCTTATCTGTCGATGGGTAGCGTATCCATGGGTATTGCCGGTTCTATTGTGAATCCGGATTTCTTCCAGGAGTATCTGGGCATCCGTTGCGAATCTGTAGACCTGACCGAAATTATCCGTCGCATGACTGAAGGTATCTATGATAAGGAAGAGTTTGCTAAAGCCATGACATGGACAGAGAAATATTGCAAGAAGAATGAGGGCAAGGATTTCAATCTCCCCGCAAAGACCAAGACCCGTGAGCAAAAAGACGAAGATTGGGAGTTTATTGTGAAGATGACCCTTATCATGCGTGACCTTATACAAGGTAATCCGAAACTTCGCGAAATGGGATTCAAGGAAGAGGCACTTGGACACAACGCCATTGCCGCCGGTTTCCAGGGACAACGCCAGTGGACGGATTTTTATCCGAATGGCGACTACTCCGAAGCTCTGCTGAATACTTCTTTTGACTGGAACGGTATCCGTGAAGCATACGTAGTAGCTACTGAAAATGATGCCTGCAACGGTGTAGCCATGCTCTTTGGTCATTTGCTGACAAACCGTGCACAGATATTCTCTGACGTGCGTACATATTGGAGTCCTGAAGCTGTGAAACGTGTTACGGGTAAAGAATTGACCGGTTTGGCAGCTAATGGTATTATCCATCTGATTAACTCCGGTGCTACCACTCTGGACGGTACAGGCCAGCAAACAAATGTACAGGGTGAACCTGTCATGAAACCTCATTGGGAAATCTCCGAGGCTGAAATGGAGAAATGTTTTGAAGCTACCACCTGGTATCCCGCTAACCGTGATTATTTCCGTGGCGGTGGTTTCTCTTCCAACTTCCTGTCGAAGGGTGGAATGCCTGTAACTATGACCCGTCTGAATCTGGTAAAAGGCCTTGGCCCTGTGCTTCAGATTGCTGAGGGATGGACGGTAGAGATTGATCCGGAAGTTCACAAGCTGCTGGATGAACGTACGGACCGTACTTGGCCTACTACTTGGTTTGTGCCCCGTCTTTGCGATAAACCGGCATTTGAAGATGTGTACTCGGTAATGAATAACTGGGGAGCCAATCATGGTGCTATCAGTTACGGACATATCGGTCAGGATTTGATTACGCTGGCTTCCATGCTTCGTATTCCTGTTTGCATGCACAATGTGGATGAGAAGAAGATATTCCGTCCTGCTGCTTGGAATGCATTCGGTATGGATAAAGAAGGAGCTGATTACAGAGCCTGCACAACGTACGGACCTATCTATAAATAACAAATAGAAATAGACATGATAACAAACGAACACATAGAACAATTCATAGCCCAGGCGCATCGGGTAGGAGATGCCGGATTGACAATATGCAGTAGCGGCAATATCTCCTGGCGCATTGGTGACGAAGTCCTGCTTTCCGGAACAGGTTCATGGGTACCTTCTCTACCTAAAGAAAAAGTAGCTGTCTGCCGCCTTTCTACAGGAGAAGTATTGAATGGAGTGAAACCCTCTATGGAAAGCGGTTTCCATCTCGGAGTACTCCGTGAGCGTCCTGATGTGAATGTAGTTCTGCATTTCCAGTCACACTATGCCACGGCTGTGGCGTGTATGAAGAATCGTCCTACGAATTTCAACGTAACAGCGGAGATTCCCTGCCATGTGGGAAGTGAGATTCCGGTAGTTCCTTATTATCGTCCGGGATCGAAAGAATTGGCCCAGGGAGTGATTGATGCTTTGAAAGACCATAATTCCGTCCTCTTGCTGAAACATGGGCAGGTGGTGTGTGGTAAGGACTTCGACCAGGCTTTTGAACGCGCTATGTTCTTTGAAATGGCATGTCGCATCATGATCCAGTCCGGAGGAGACTACACAGTACTTACTCCTGAAGAGATCGATGATCTTGAAACATACATTTTAGGAAAGAAGACTAAATGATGAATACCTATCTGGCAGTAGATTTTGGAGGTGGAAGCGGTCGCGTTATGGCCGGTTCCATCTGCCAGGGTACGCTGAAACTGGAAGAGGTGTACCGCTTTCCAAACCGTCAGGTGCGGATGGGAAACCATGTGTACTGGGATTTTCTGGCTCTGTTTGATGAGATGAAGAACGGACTCCGGCAAGCGGTGCGCAAGGGATATCATATCAGGAGCATTGGCATTGATACCTGGGGTGTGGACTTTGGATTGATAGACCGTAACGGTAACTTGCTGGGAAACCCAGTGTGTTATCGTGACCCCCGAACGGATGGTTTGCTGGAAGAGTTTTTCGGTGACAACCTTGTTCGGCACTATTCCGAAGCCGGCATACAAGTGATGTCCATCAATACACTTTTCCAGCTTTACAGCATGAAGAAAAGTGGTGATACGCAATTGGAAGTTGCAGACCGTCTTCTGTTTATGCCCGATCTTTTCAGTTACTTCCTCACAGGGGTGGCAAATAATGAATACTGCATTGCATCCACTTCCGAACTGCTTGATGCACGTAGCCGGACTTGGAATCAGCCACTCATCCATCGCTTGGGAGTACCTGCACATCTCTTTGGAGACATTGTGATGCCCGGTACGGTACGTGGCAAACTGAAACGGGAGATTGCCGAAGAAATTGGCCTGACGGATGAAGTGGATGTCATAGCTGTCGGTTCGCACGATACGGCAAGTGCTGTTTATGCGATTCCTTCGACACAGGTGGATAAATCCCGTTGTGCCTTCCTCAGTTCCGGTACGTGGTCTCTGCTGGGTATTGAACTGGATGAACCTATCCTCACGGAAGAAGCTTGCCGCGCCGGCTTCACCAATGAGGGCGGGGTAGGCGGTAAGATTCGTTTTCTTCAGAATATCACCGGGCTTTGGATCTTGCAACGTCTTATGGCACAATGGAAAGAAAGAGGAGAGCGATGTGAATACGATTTTTTACTTTCTGCCGCCGAATCAGCGGATATTCCATCCGTCATTGACGTAGATGATAAGATATTCCAGAACCCTGTGGATATGGAGGATGCCATTGCGGAGTATTGTGAAGCGCACGGACAGCCTATACCGGAAACTTACGGTGAGGTAGTGCGTTGTGTACTCCAATCACTCGCCCTGCGCTATAAGCAAGGAATAGACCAACTGAATCGTCTGCTTCCCGCTCCGGTAGAACAGCTCAATATCATTGGTGGCGGATGCCGTAATTCACTGCTGAACTGCCTGACGGCCGAGGCTTTGGGTATTCCCGTCTATGCCGGACCTGTAGAGGCAACCGCTATCGGTAATATTCTGGTGCAAGCCATTGCCAAAGGAGAGATCGGCAGCCGTGAAGAAATCAAAGAATTTATTTAATAACTTAGCCGGAACGCAGATAAACACTGCTTTGCGTAGATAATTATCGTATCACTTTTTAATCTGCTAAAATCTGTGTTTATTTGCGTTTCAATATTGATTTACTATGGACACATCAATCAAACGTTATCCCGCCAAAGAGCATCATCAGCCGGTGGAGCGTATCTGCCGGACACTGGAACTCCGTGACGATCCGCAGTTGATAGCCGAATATCGTCGCCGGCACAGCCAAGGGGCTATCTGGCCCGAAATACCTGCCGGTATCCGTGAAGCCGGTATTCTGGAAATGGAAATATATCTTTTGGACACCCGCCTGTTTATGATAGTCGAAGTGCCTGTAGGGTTTGACTGGGATGCAGCTATGGAGCGCCTCGCTTCCTTGCCCCGACAACAGGAGTGGGAAGACTATATGGCCATCTTCCAGCTTGTGAAACCCGGTTCCACAGCCGCCGAGAAATGGCAACCGATGGAGCGTATTTTCCACCTTTATGACTAATCCCAGCCAAAGAAATAACTACCATGAAGAACAACACTAAGAAAAACAGCATTATCAGTAAAGACGGAGTAAGCTACCTCATTCCGTTCATTCTTATCACCAGTTGCTTTGCCTTGTGGGGCTTTGCCAACGATATCACGAATCCGATGGTGAAAGCCTTTTCCAAGATTTTCCGTATGAGTGTTACCGACGGGGCACTGGTGCAGGTGGCTTTCTATGGCGGATATTTTGCCATGGCATTCCCCGCAGCTATTTTTATCCGTCGCTTTTCATATAAAGCAGGGGTACTGCTGGGACTGGGATTATATGCTATCGGTGCATTCCTGTTCTATCCCGCCATGCTGACGGGTAATTACTATCCCTTCCTTATAGCCTACTTTATACTGACATGCGGACTCTCGTTTCTGGAAACCAGCTGTAATCCCTATATCCTTTCTATGGGTGATGAAGCTACATCCACACGCCGACTGAACCTTGCACAGTCTTTCAATCCGATGGGCTCGTTATTAGGTATGTACGTGGCGATGAACTTTATTCAGAATCGCTTGAACCCGATGGATACGATGGAGCGTAGCCAGCTTTCGGATACAGAATTTGCTGCGGTACGTGATTCAGACCTGATGGTACTGATTGCGCCTTATCTGATTATCGGGCTTGTCATTCTGGCAATGCTGATCGTGATCCGTATGGTGAAGATGCCGAAGAATGGCGATCAGTCTCATAACATCAACTTCCTGCCTACATTGAAACGTATATTCGGTATACACCATTACCGCGAAGGAGTGATCGCACAGTTCTTCTATGTAGGTGCGCAGATTATGTGCTGGACATTTATCATTCAATATGGTACGCGCTATTTCATGTCGGAAGGAATGGAAGAGAAAGCTGCGGAAGTGCTTTCACAGCAATATAACATTGTAGCTATGATTATTTTCTGTGCCAGCCGTTTCATCTGTACGTTTATCCTGCGGTATCTCAGTCCGGGACTGTTGCTGAAAGTACTGGCTATTGCAGCCTGCTTCTTCACGGCCGGGGTGATTGGTTTCCAGGATATCTGGGGAATGTACTGCCTCGTAGGAGTATCTGCTTGTATGTCTCTGATGTTCCCCACAATCTACGGTATAGCATTGCAGGGATTGGGTGATGATGCCAAATTCGGTGCTGCCGGATTGATTATGGCGATTCTCGGAGGCTCGGTATTACCTCCGGTTCAGGCAAGCATTATAGACTGTGGTACATTGCTGGGTATGCCTGCTGTGAACCTGTCATTCATCCTTCCGTTCATCTGTTTTGTGGTGATTGTGATCTATGGACACCGGTCCTATTGCAGGGAAAAAATGCGAAAGTAATTATAGATACATCTGAATTTGATGATGGAGAACCTTTTATAGAAAAAAAGGTTCTCTTTTTTATTTATATAGTTGTATTTCTTCTTTTTTTGCTACTTTTGTGTTGCAAAATGAAACAAGCAAATATTTCGCATAACATAAAATTCTTCTGGTACAGATGAAACAATATCTTCTACTTCTGTTTTTCTACCTCTTGTCTGTAAATTGGGCTTTTGCACAAAAAGATGCGATAGAGGGTAAAAGTTATATTCTTTGTATAAACTCATATACGGAATCATCTCCCTGGAGTAGCCGGCTTATTTCCAACGTTACGGAATTCGTTCAAAAAGACCCTGGAATCACTCTCTACGTAGAGCATCTGAATATGCTGCTGGTTGAAAATGATTCCATTCTGGAAGAGTCCAAGCGCAATATATTCGATAAATACAAAGGTCGTTCTCCACGCATGCTGTTATTACTGGGAAATTCGGCATTGTTGTTGCGGGATGAATATAGAAAAGTTTGGGGAGATATTCCCATTGTGCTTTGCGCGCAGGAAGATTATTTAGATTCCTATGAGGCTTATATCCACAGGCAGCCTTCTACGCCTGAAGAACGAACTCCTCTTTCTTATTTGGTTGACCCCTACAATTTAGTTTATCTGTACGCTGATTTGTATATCCCGGAAAACATTCGCCTGATGAAACAGATGATTCCCGGGATGAAAGAGTTTATATTTATAGGTGACGGGCGCAAAGTCAATCAAGACAACTCCGTACTTATCGAGCAAGAACTGAATACGAAGTATCCGGATATCAAGTATAAATTTTGGTCTGCTGAAAATATGACGACCAATCAGCTGTTGGATTCCCTGTATTTCGTAGACACTAAAACAACGGGAGTTCTGTTCGCCTCGTGGTTCTACAAATACGCATTTGCTGGTACTAGCATGTTAGCCACTAATTCTCATAAGCTTATAGCTGCTACTTCCGTTCCTATCTTTTCTTTGAGTATGGTAAATATAGCAAGTGGAAAAGAAGGTATGCTGGGTGGATATACTTACAATCAAGATCGTTATGATGCAGCATTGATTCAAACCATTTCGGATGTGTTGAAAGACAAACAGGCACGCCATATTCCTTGCTATATCCCCACAGACGGGGCGCCTGTTATTAATTATGAAATACTGGTACGTGACGGGCTTTCTCTTTCCACGTGTCCTGCCAATACCCGTTTCCTGAATAAACCGCCTACGTTTTGGGAGCATTACCGGTATTTTATCTTGGGAACTCTTTTCTCTATTTTGCTTATTACACTGCTCTTCCTGTATCGTATTCGCAACTTGAATGCATTGAAGAAAGCACAACAGAACGAGATAGATGCAATGGCTACTTATAAGATGTTAGTGAACAATATGCCCATACTCTATATGCAGGAAGAGTTGGTGACCGATAAGAACGGTAATCCCATCGAATTGATTTATCGGAATGTAAATTCGGAATTTGAGAAACATTTCTATCGTAAGGAAGAGGTCATAGGCAGAAAAGGAAGTGAAATATTTCCGGAATCCATGCCCGAATTCCTGCATTTTACAAAGATGGCGTTGACGGAGAAAAGAGCCATCACATTCCCTTACTACTTTAAAGCCATCGATACTTTTTACGATGTGGTATTGAAAGGAACCCATCAGGGAAATATGATTGATATCTTCTGTCTGAACAGCACAGAACTGCACAAAGCACAGCAAAAGTTGAGTGCTACCAACAGCAAACTGGCGATGGCTCTTGATGTTGCCAACATCGTACCCTGGAAGTGGGATCTGAAGAGCAAAACAATCCTGTGTGATATCAATAGACCGATTGAACTGAGTACTGACGAACAGGAGGTAGAAGATTCACAACTATCTGTGCCCGATTCTCAGTATTTCTCAAAAATCTTCAAGGAAGACCGTGAACGGGTGAAACAGGCCTACCGGGACCTGATAGAAGGACGGGCGGAAAAAGTGAAAGAAGAATACCGTATCGTCAATGTGCAGAAAAACAACCTGCACAAGGTGGAGTGGGTGGAAGCACAGGCTGCCGTAGAAGCTCGTGACGAAGATGGAAAGCCATTGACACTGGTAGGCTCGTCGCTTGTCATCACCAACCGGAAGAAAATGGAACAAGAACTTACGACAGCAAAAGAGCTTGCCGAAGAATCCAATCGTTTAAAGTCGGCCTTCCTGGCTAATATGAGTCATGAAATTCGTACCCCGTTGAATGCTATTGTCGGTTTCTCGGGGATATTGGCGTCTACCGAGGAAGAAGAGGAAAAACAGGAATATGTCAGCATCATCGAAAACAATAATACCTTGTTGCTGCAACTCATCAGTGATATTCTTGATTTGTCGAAGATTGAGGCGGGAACGTTGGAGTTGAATTACTCTAATATCGAACTGAATGAGTTGATGAGGGAACTGGAGCGTGGTTTCTTGTTGAGAGTGAAGACGGATGCGGTGAAACTGGAGTTTGTGGAACCTGCCGGGCCATGTATGGCTTATACGGAAAAGAACCGTTTGTCCCAATTGATGATTAACCTTGTGACAAATGCCATTAAGTTTACCGAAAAAGGCAGCATTCGTTTTGGCTATGAAATGCGGGAGAATGAGTTGTATTTCTATGTAGCCGATACCGGATGTGGAATTCCGAAGGATAAGCAACAAAACATTTTCGGGCGTTTCGTCAAGCTGAACTCTTTTGCCCAGGGAACAGGGTTGGGACTTTCTATCTGTAAAACACTGATGGATCATATGGGTGGCAGAATCGGCGTGGAATCGGAAGAGGGTAAAGGCTCTACTTTCTGGTTTACGCTTCCCTACAAACCGGCTGTGAAGGAAGACAAGAAACAGATGCCCAAAGATATTCAACCCGTTTCGATAGAAAGAAACAAATTGACCATACTGGTTGCAGAAGATAATGCAAGCAATTATAAGCTTTTTGAATCCATCCTGAAATATGACTATCATTTGATTCATGCCTGGGACGGTATGGAGGCTGTGGAAATGTTCCGGAGACATAATCCTCAGATTGTATTGATGGATATCAATATGCCTGTAATGGATGGGTACGAGGCTACCCGGGAGATTCGTAAGTATTCTGCAAAGATTCCTATTATTGCCGTTACAGCCTTTGCCTATGCTTCGGATGAACAGAAAGTGATGGAAAGCGGATTCGATGGATATATGCCCAAGCCTATCAATGCCAAGTTGTTGAAAGCGCAATTGGTGGATATTATGCAGAAGCGTATCATCTTGTTATAAGATGAAAGTTTCTCATTTTCAGCCCCGCTTAGGTGTGGCGTTTCTTTTGATATTCCGCCGGTGTCATCCCCGTCATCCGTTTAAAGAATTTGCTGAAGAATGACGGATTGGGAAATCCCAGCTCATCTGAGATTTGGAATACCAACAAATCACTGTGTTTCAGCAGTACTTTGGCTTCAAGAATAACGGCTTGGTTAATCCACTGCATTACCGTCTGCCCGCTTACTTCACGAATAACCGTACTCAGATAATGAGGAGTCAGACACAGTTTATCTGCATAGAAACTGATGTTGCGTTCACGTTTACTGTGTTCATTAACCAACCCGATGAAGCGGCGGAATACTTCTTCCTGGCGTGAGAGCTGCAATGGGGCAGATTCTTCGTTCTTTGCATGTATATACCTTATATTATAGAGTAATGCTATAATCAAGTGTTGCGCTACTTCCCGGCGGAACGGAACTTTGTGCACGGTATCCCATATCATTGAAAAGAAAGCATCGATTTGCTGTAATTCTTCCTCTGTGGGCGAAATGAAAATGCCATGCTTTGTGTACGAATCCGTCAGTGCACTTCCTTGTGCGATGGGCAGAAAGTTATTGTCGGGAACAATGACCTGAAAGTCATAATCCTCGCTGATTTCCAGAATTTCTATCAGTGAATTGCAAGGACTGATAATAATCATTGGTTCCTTTACCTTATATTCTATCAGATTGATGGAAATCCGTCCTTCACCTTTCAGTATCCGGATGATCCGACTTTCTCTGGTGCGGTAGGGTTTCCCTGTACTAAAGAGGATACTTTCCATTTGGGCAAAGCTGATGACAATGCCGAGGTCACGGTTGATAAAGCGGAAACTGTTGTTGTTTACGATGTTTTGATTGCTCAGCAGCTCGCCAAGTCCAAGCTCCATAGGTTTGCTCTTTTCCATATCCTTTTCCTCCTTTAACTTATCTATATCTGTGGCAAAGATAAGAAAACAATGGGTTTTCTTATCTTTTTATACTGATGATCGGATAAATGGAACATCATAACGCACAAATAGAATGTATCCATATACTTTTAAGCTCTATCTTTGCGTCCTATAAACATAACAAAAAATAAACAAGAAATGTATATGGAAGTGAAACGAACTATTCTCTCTTTTTCCTTTGTCCTTGCGGCAATGCTGGCACATGCGCAGCTCACGCTGGAGGGATGCCAACACTCGGCACAGACTAATTATCCGCTGGTGCGGCAATACGGTCTGATAGAGAAAGCGCAGGAGTATAACCTGGAGAATGCCGGAAAAGGCTATCTGCCACAATTCACCCTTTCGGGAAAAGCAACCTATCAAAGTGATGTTACAAAGCTGCCGGTGGACGTTCCGGGAATCGATATAAAAAGTATGCCCAAAGATCAGTATCAGGTGATGCTGGAAGTGTCGCAGAACATTTGGGACGGTGGAGATATCCGTTCCAAAAAGCAACTGACCCGGGCTACTTCGGAGATAGACCGTGGGAAGCAGGAAGTAGATATGTATGCGCTGAATGATCGTGTGAATCAGCTATATTTCGGCATCCTGTTGCTGGACGAACAGTTGAAACAGAATCAACTTTTGCAGGAAGATTTGGGACGCACTCATCAGCAAGTGTCCAACTATATGGCAAACGGCATTGCCAATCAGAGCGATCTGGATGCCGTAAGCGTGGAGATATTGAACACGAAGCAGAAACGCATTGAGCTGGAATCTTCGCGGCAGGCCTATCTGAGTATGCTCTCTATCTTTATAGGAAAGGAAATCGCTTCCGGAACTACATTGGAGAAGCCTGCTGATACTTTTGAATCTACTTCATTGGTGAACAACCGTCCGGAACTTCGCTGGTTCGATGCCCAAGGCGGGCAATTGAACGTACAGGAATCTTCATTGAAGACGCGCTTCCGTCCCCGCTTCGGGCTGTTCGTGCAGGGAGCTTACGGAAATCCGGGATTGAATATGCTGAAAGATGATTTCTCCGCATACTATGTAGCGGGAGTCCGTATGTCGTGGAACTTCGGTAGCCTCTATACGTTGCGCAATGATCGAAAGCTGATAGATAACAACCGCCGTAAACTGGAGATCAGTCGCGATGTGTTCCTGTTCAATACCAACCTGCAATCGACCCAACAAAGCTCGGCCATCCAGTCCATGCGCCGGCAGATGGTGGATGATGATGAGATTATCCGTTTGCGTGTCAACATCCGCAAGGCCGCCGAGGCTAAAGTGGAGAACGGTACGCTGACCGTAACCGATATGCTTCGTGAAATCACAGCCGAGAATCTGGCACGTCAAACCAAGGCTTTGCATGAGGTGCAGTTACTGATGAACATCTGGAACCTGAAATATACATTGAATAATTAAAGGCATAAAAATATAGATCATTATGAAATCAAGGAATTTACTGGGACTTTGTTCCCTATTGGCCCTCTTTTCCGCTTGTGGAAACGGTGCCCCGAAATATGATGCAACAGGAACGTTTGAGACTACGGAAGTGCTTGTATCTGCCGAAGCTTCGGGCCGCCTGCTTTATTTCGATATCGAAGAAGGAATGTTGCTGAAGGCCGGTGAAGAAGTCGGCGTAGTAGATACCGTACAGCTCTACCTGAAGAAGCTGCAACTGGAGGCAAGTCTTAAATCCGTCGAAGAACAGCGCCCTGATATCCTGAAACAGGTAGCAGCCACCAAAGAACAAATATCTGCCGCCCAACGCGAACGAAACCGTGTGGCAAACTTACTAAAGGTAGGTGCAGCAAACCAGAAACAACTGGATGATGCGGAAGATCAGCTTGAAGTGCTCCGCAAGCAACTTGTTGCGCAGAACTCTACCTTGTCCAACAGTCACCAGAGCCTGACGTGGCAAAGTTCATCCGTTGGTATTCAGGTGGCACAGGTGGAAGACCAGTTGAAGAAGTGCCACATCACCTCTCCGATAACCGGCACTGTACTGGCAAAGTACGCCGAAGCGGGAGAACTGACAGCTATGGGCACTCCGCTTTTCAAAGTGGCCGATACGGAGCAGATGTATCTTCGTGCTTACATCACCTCCGAACAACTGTCGCAGGTAAAGCTGGGACAGAAAGTAACCGTCTTCTCCGATTACGGCACCGATGAGCACAAGCAGTATCCGGGCGTAGTAACCTGGATTTCGGATACCTCGGAATTTACCCCGAAGACTATCCTGACTAAGAATGAACGTGCCAACCTGGTGTATGCCGTGAAGATTGCCGTGCACAATGACGGGCTGTTGAAGATAGGCATGTACGGGGGAGTGGAGTTTAGTGATTAACGTTTAGTGATTAGTGATTAATTTATGGAACATGCGGTTGTTGTAGATAACGTTACCAAGAAATATGGGGCGGTGGAGGCGTTGAAGGGTGTTTCCTTGACGGTTCCTTCCGGAGAGTTGTTCGGCATTATCGGGCCTGATGGGGCAGGGAAGACTTCTCTTTTCCGTATCCTCACCACCTTGCTGCTTCCCGATAGTGGAAATGCTTCGGTGTGCGGTCTGGATATAGCGAAGGATTATAAAGAAATCCGTCGTCGCGTAGGCTATATGCCGGGACGCTTCTCCCTCTATCAGGACTTGACGGTAGAAGAAAACCTGAACTTCTTTGCTACTGTTTTCCATACCACCATTGAGGAGAATTATGAATTGGTGAAGGATATCTACCAGCAGATAGAATCTTTCCGCAAACGCCGTGCCGGAGCTTTGTCCGGAGGTATGAAGCAGAAACTGGCGTTGAGTTGTGCGCTTATCCATAAACCGGATGTGCTTTTCCTCGACGAGCCGACAACAGGAGTCGATCCTGTTTCCCGCAAGGAGTTTTGGGGGATGCTTCGCCGGTTGAAGGAACAGGGCATCACCATCATAGCCTCTACGCCTATTATTGATGAGGCACGCCAATGTGACCGCATTGCCTTTATCAATGAGGGGCAGATACATGGGATAGATACTCCGGAACGTATTCTGAACCAGTTCGCAAGCATTCTCTGTCCGCCGGGACTGGAACATGGCAAGGTGGAACAGAAAGATGAGTATGTCATCGAAGTGGATAAGCTCACCAAACGTTTCGGCAATTTCACGGCAGTGGATCATATCTCTTTCAAAGTCCATCGTGGCGAGATATTCGGCTTCCTGGGTGCCAATGGTGCCGGAAAGACTACGGCAATGCGCATGTTTACCGGATTGAGTCATCCCACAGGAGGCACGGCCCGCGTAGCCGGTTTCGATGTTGCCACACGGACGGAGGATGTGAAAAAGAATATCGGCTATATGAGCCAGAAGTTTTCTCTTTACGAAGACCTGAAAGTGTGGGAGAATATCCGGCTGTTTGCAGGGATTTACGGCATGGCAGAAGATGAAATAGCCCGCAAGACCGATGAACTTTTGGAACGCATCGGGCTGAGTGCCGAACGTGATACGCTGGTAAAAAGTCTGCCGCTGGGCTGGAAACAGAAACTTGCTTTCTCCGTTTCCATCTTTCACGAGCCGAAGATCGTCTTTCTGGATGAGCCGACGGGTGGGGTAGATCCTGCTACCCGTCGCCAGTTCTGGGAGCTTATTTATCAGGCTGCCGACCGGGGAATCACTGTCTTTGTCACCACCCACTTCATGGATGAGGCCGAGTATTGCGACCGTATCTCTATCATGGTGGATGGCGTGATCCGTGCTCTCGATACGCCCGATGAACTGAAACGGCAATTTAAAGTTGCTACGATGGATGATGTTTTCCAGCAGTTGGCACGGGAGGCGGTGCGTACGGCGGATTAGCCGATTCATAATATAATTAGTAAGAACAATGAAACAATTTATAGCTTTTGTCCGAAAGGAATTCTTCCATATCTTCCGCGACAGGCGAACCATGCTGATATTGCTGGGTATGCCTGTGGTGCAGATTATCCTTTTCGGCTTTGCCATAACCACGGAAGTGAAGAATGTCCGTGTCGCCATTCTCGACCCGTCGAACGATGTTGTCACCCGGCGCATTATCGACCGTCTGGATGCGAGTGAATATTTCTCCGTCACCACGAATCTGAATACTCCGGACGAGGTTGAGAAGTCTTTCAGACGGGGAGACATTGACCTGGCAGTCATCTTCAGCGAGCAATTTGCGAATCACGTTTATACCGGAGATGCTTGTGTACAGTTGGTGGCCGATGCTACCGACCCCAATACGGCAACCACACAGACCGGTTATGCCGTCAACATCATATCCTCTGCCGGACGCGAAATGCTTCCGGCGGGAATGCAGGTTTCCACTATTGTTCCCGAAGTGAAGCTGCTTTATAATCCACAGATGAAGAGCGCCTACAACTTTGTGCCGGGTGTGATGGGACTGATCCTGATGTTGATTTGTGCTATGATGACTTCCATATCCATTGTCCGGGAGAAGGAGACGGGAACGATGGAGATACTGTTGGTTTCTCCGGTGAAGCCATTGTTTATTATTCTTGCCAAGGCAGTTCCTTACTTTGTGCTTTCGTTTGTCAACCTGACAACGATTTTGCTGCTCTCGGTCTATGTGCTCGATGTTCCCGTGGCGGGTAGCTTGTTCTGGCTGATTGTGGTATCGCTGCTCTTTATCTTCGTTTCCCTGGCTCTGGGCTTGCTGATATCCTCGGTGACGCGGACGCAGGTTGCTGCCATGCTTGCATCGGGATTGATACTGATGATGCCTACCATGCTGCTCTCCGGTATGATATTCCCCATAGAGAGCATGCCCTTGCTGCTTCAAGGTATTTCGGCCGTGCTTCCTGCCCGCTGGTACATTCAGGCTGTGCGGAAGCTGATGATCGAAGGAGTGGATATCTCACTGGTATTGACGGAAGTCAATATTCTTGCTGTAATGGCGGTAGTGCTGATTACGATTAGTTTCAAGAAGTTTAAGAACCGATTAGAATAGGAGAGTGGTGGTATGATAAAGTTTCTGATAGAAAAAGAATTCAAGCAGTTGCTCCGTAACTCGTTCCTGCCGAAGATGATTCTTATCTTCCCTTGTATGATTATGATACTGATGCCCTGGGCGGCAAACCTGGAGATAAAGAACATTAACCTGAACATTGTGGATAATGACCACAGCGTCCTTTCGCGCCGCCTTGTGGATAAGATCGGTGCATCCACCTATTTCCGTACAACGGCCCTTCCTGATACTTACAATGAAGGATTGCGCTCCATCGAAATCGGTTCGGCGGATATTATCCTGGAGATTCCCCGCGATTTTGAGAAGAACTGGGTGACGGGCAACAGCCCCCGCCTGCTGGTTGCCGTCAATGCGGTGAACGGTACAAAGGGAGGATTGGGCGGTTCGTACCTGTCTTCCATCATTAATGACTATACCCGTGAGTTGCAATCGGAATCACCGGCAAGGACAATGTCTGCCGGGATAGGATTGCCCCGGATTGGCATTTCAACGCAGAATCTGTATAACCCGAACCTGAACTACAAGCTCTTTATGGTTCCGGCATTGATGGTGATGTTGTTGACAATGATTTGCGGCTTTCTTCCGGCGCTCAATGTAGTAGGTGAGAAAGAAGTGGGTACTATCGAGCAGATCAATGTAACGCCTGTCTCCAAATTGACGTTTATTCTTGCCAAGCTGATACCTTATTGGCTGATAGGTTTCATTGTGCTTACGATATGTTTCTTTTTGGCATGGCTGCTCTATGGCATTCTTCCTGTGGGGCATTTTGTGACGATATATCTTTTTGCAGTGGTCTTCCTGTTCGTGGTCTCCGGATTCGGTCTGGTGATTTCCAATCATTCCGCTACGTTGCAGCAGGCCATGTTCGTCATGTGGTTCTTTATGCTGATACTGATGCTGATGAGCGGCTTGTTCACTCCCGTACACAGTATGCCGGAGTGGGCACAACTGATTGCCGCACTCAACCCGCTGAAATACTTTGTAGAGGTGATGCGTACCATTTACCTGCGGGGTGGTGGCATTGTGGAGTTACTTCCACAGTTGGGAGCATTGATGGCCTTTGCGGTGTTCTTTAATCTGTGGGCAGTGAGGAGTTATAGAAAGAGTAGTTGAGATTACTCTTTCATAATCCTTTTGATTTCTGCATCCAGCGAAGCTTTCTCCGGGATATTGAGTTTCGGTCTTAACCGATAACGTATCCTGGTGACGCTGGCGGAGGCTATACCTAATATCCGGGCTATTTCTTCGGTGCTTTGATTGAGCAGAATGAGCATACACAGCAGCTCTTCGTTCTTGGTGATATTGGGACACACATCGCGCAGACGGATAAGCGCCGTGGGATAAATGCCGGAGAAGGCGACACGGAACTCTGCTTCTTCTTTGGGTGTCAGCATAGTGGGAGACAGAGTTTCCATAAGCTTGTTGAGTTCACTCCCGGATTGGTTTGAGGCTTGTATTTCAGCCAGTTGCCGAAGAAGTTCCTGGTTGTATTCATGGAGTTCGTGGCGCGACTCAAGGATTCTCTTCAATTCCTTTTCCTTTTTATCCAGGCGGATGGAGGTGATTTCAAGTTCCTTTTCGTCCAGTTGGTGATGCAATTTCAAGGATCGGTGCCTGTTCCAGAACCAGGTGGCCAGGAGCAGGATGAAGAGGATGGAGGCAATTGTGCCGATGGTGTACGTGCGGATAACACTGTTGCGCAAGGCTATGTCTGCCGTGAGCAGGCTGTTTTCCTGTTCCACTTTCTCCGTCTCGTAGCGTATATGCGAGGCTATGGATTCGCGAATGGATTTCGCATGAATTACAGAGTCGATAATCATATTGTAGCGGGGAAGCAGGTCCTTTGCAGCTTTCATCCTGTCGGTACGGTGGTAGCTGTCGAGCAGTAACCGGTTGTTGTGATTTTCGGTTTCCATGTCTCCACGGGCTTTGGACAAGCTGACGGCTTTTTCAAGCAACGGGATGGCGTTCTGGTATCTTCCGGCCCTGTACATGGCGTTTCCGTAGCCCATGTAATAATTCAGCAGCATGTAGCCGGGCACTTCATCTTTCATCTCTTCATAGTGCGTCAGTACCTTCGGCAGTGAGTCCGCGAACAGGGCTTGGGCGTCCAACTTTTCCATCTTTACACGTATTTGTCCGCGCGGATTGGTGGCTCTGATGTAGAAGCTGTCAGCAAGGTTGAGGGCGAGGAAGGCTGAGTCGATGAGGCCCATTCTTTTATAAATCAGGGCTCTCCTTTCGTACAGGCTTGCCGCCATACCCCAGGTCTCGTTATCTTCACGGAACAGGCGGAGTCCTTCATTGTTGTAATGCAAGGCTCTGTCGAAGAAGTTTAGTTCGGTGTAATTGCCGCACAGGTTGATTGCGGCGAGCATTGCCCCACGCGGATTCTGCGATTTATTGCTTTGTTCCATGACTTCCTGACAGAGGCTGATGCCTTTCTGGAACTCATTCTTCCGGATGTAGATGTTTGCCAGGTTAGCCATGGCCTGCGGATAGAGTCCGGTGTCATCGTATGCTCCGTTTCTCATAGCTTCGGCGGCTCGCAGCAAGGCGGGTTCTGCCCGTGTTTCGGTGGAGTCGACGGCCATATAGGTGATTCCGGCGGCTATGGTGCAGAAGAGTTCACTGGAAGGATCATCATTCTCGTTTATACTCATGGCTTGGTCGAGGAGTTGGCAGGCTTCGGCACGGCGGCCGAGGGTTTGCAACATTTGTGCGTCGCATACCAAAATCTCGCGTTGGCAATGATTGGATAGTATCGGGTGGTTCATTTCCCTGAGCCGGAGGAAGTGCTCGTGTCCTTCGGCTATTCTTCGGGAATGATTGTATGCGAACATTAAGTGCCTGATTGCGTAGGACATCAGACGGCGGGCGTCGTCAGGTGGTAATCCGTTGGGGTGTTGGTCGCTTTTGACTGGTAGCAGGAAGGCGGAGTCGAGTAGGGAAATAGCGTTGTCATATTCTTTGTCCAGCCGGAACTGATTGGCTTTTGCCAGTATGGCTATACTGTCTGCATGAAATTGCGCAGGAGGATGGGCGTTGCCTGGCGGCTTGTTGCAGCTTACTATGCCGGATATGAGAATGATTAGTGGGAATATAAAATACTTATTCATTTTGTTTAGGGTACTTGTATAGGTCTCAAATATAAGTAAAATGGGTGGGTTAATAAAACGATAATTTGAAAATGTTAGAAAACTGATAATAAGGATGTTTATTACCGGGAGTTATCATATTCTTTTCTAAACTCCCGGTAATTTGATGAATTTCCTGTTATTTGGGACAGGAGATTTTTGGGTTAATGTGCGCTTTCATCGTCAATAGTGGGTGTCCAGGCAGGATTGCTTCCAATCCATTGGGATTGTTCACCAACACTTTCATTGCAGGAATAAACAGTACTGTTTTTAAGAAGGCCTATCAAATACCCGAGTCTTACAGTTTCTCCGGAAGTAACACTAAAATCTGTCGTTAGATTCCGGTTAAGATGGCATTTTGCTAATTCAGCAAATCCGGCAATTCCTCCAACATCAACAGAAGAGAGACTATGTCCGGTTATGGAGCCTTGATTGCAACATCCCAGAATCTTTCCGCCAATATCTCCGCCAATTCCACCTACCGATATGGCATAATTCGTATTTGAATGTTCTGTATTAGAAAGTGTAATGGAAGAAGTACTTATACAATGTTTAGTTTCATTTGTGGTAGAGTAGTTTCCTCCCACTATCCCTCCAATCATAACCATTTGACCTTTACAACTTACATTGATTTTCCCTATTGCAGAACAGTTTTTGAAAGTACCAGTTGTATATCCAATGATACCGCCTATGTATAGGTTTCCATAGCCAAGGCTTCCGTTTGATATTTTCATTTCTCCCGACATTGTGCAATTGTGAACTGTAATTTTCTGCGTAGATCCATTTCCAATGACACCACCTACACCAAAATATGAAGTGCTTGTTCCTTCAGGTGATGCAAAGGACCATGTAACATTAGCCGCTATATGGATATTTTCTATCAACATGCTACTTGTAGTTGTCAGGTAACCAAAGAAGCCGAAGTACTTTAAATCATTAGAAAAACTTCCCTTTAATTCGCCGCTTATGGTATGTCCGCCACCATCAAAGTTTCCACTAAAAGGCTTGGCAGATGAAATCCCTATTGGCGTCCATGTATCAGCCGTGACTTTTATATCAGTAGTTAATTTAAAGAACTTATCTACGTAGGTTTTTCCCGCTTCTACTTGTTCAATTAAATATTTCAAGTGTCCGACACTCTCTATCAAGTAAGGGTTATCTTTCGTACTACCTTTATTATCACTCTGATTCCAAGTGTTGCCTATTACATCATTATCGAATATAGCAGCAGTCCCATAACCACCTTCTATTCCCCCAAAAGTAAGCTCCGAATTATAAACCTTGCCTGCCTCATAAGGAAAATCTCCATTGAAAGAAACCGTGTAACTATAAACCATCCCGTCGTCGCCTGTCACGGCAAGAGCCAGCTTCTCTTTCAATGTGGATGGAAGAATGGCCATGTAAGCAGTGAAGTTTTCGCTACTGGCACCGGATATAGCCGCAGTAAGCTGTTTGGCAGTAGTGACGTTGCTTTCATCGCTTGCTTTCTGGGAGATGGCTATACCGGCATCATCCTGTGTGCTTAGGGTGATGTATTTAGGAACAATACCATCAGGAAGAGTTACCTCAAACTTCAGAACAGCTATTTTATGCTTAAAGCTTATTTCCGAAATCTCCGTACCGGAGGCAGTAGTCTGTGCAGTCATAAAGTTGTAACCGGATAGATGGGCAAAAGGAGCGTTTGCATCGATAACCTGCCCTATAACATTAAAGTGGCAATCCTCCCATCTTTTCTCGGCTTTTGATGCAGGAAAGAAAGCATGCTGGGCATCCTCAACCGCATTTCCTGTGAAAGTAGCAATCTTGCCATCACCATCAGTAGGTCCTGTCGTGGTAAAGACCTCAGTCGTAGTGCCATAAAGTTTAAAGGCATCGTTTGCCGTCCACTTTAGTATCAGGCCGTTAGCACCGTCATCTTCATGGCTTATACGGGTGATGGCTCCGCCTTGGGTAACGGTAACGGATATTTTTTCTTTTCCCCCGACGGAAGTATCCTCTTTTATAACTTCATCCTGAGTACATCCCATTAATATCAACAGGAATACTGCAAAGAAAGGTATCACATTATTTATTTTCATAGTTTTATTTTTCAAAGGTTAGTATATCGTTTATCAAGTCTTCCAATTCGCTTATGCTACTTGAACTATAGCGTTGGGTAGATCTTCGGGAACTACGTCCACCAGGCATACCAGGGTTACCACCGGGCATATTGCTTAATGCCATCACACCCTCACTTTCCATTTCTATGATCTCTATTTGCGGAGTCACATACTTTGCTTTTCTCTCTTCTTTCATATTTCCTTTTTTAAAGTTGATAGTCATCTTGTATTTTGATAGCAAAACTAACGATTCCACTATTAGAGAAGCCAAATCAGGACTGTACAATTCAATGTACAATTGCATGGATTATTCCACATTTTATCCTACTTTTGCATCCAAATTAATTATATCTGATATCCTAATGAACACGCAGACAACTTATCTCGCCTCTAAGCCGCATTATGAAATCCTGGATGGATTACGTGGAGTGGCAGCTGTTATGGTCGTAGCCTTCCATCTTCTTGAAGCACATTCGGGTGGCAACCATCTCGCACAAATCATTAATCACGGCTATCTTGCCGTCGACTTCTTCTTTATGCTTTCGGGCTTTGTAATCGGTTATGCCTATGATGACCGCTGGAACCGGATGAGTATCGGCACTTTCTTCAAACGCCGTGTCATCCGCCTGCATCCTATGGTAATTATGGGTAGCATTATCGGTGCCCTTTTCTTTTTCCTACAGAAATCCCCCTGTTTTCCCAATATGGATAATGTATCGGTAGGAACAGTTCTGATAATCATGCTCTATGGCTGTACGCTGCTTCCCCTTCCTTTGAAGTGGGACATTCGCGGGTGGACGGAAATGCACCCGTTGAATGGGCCGGCATGGTCACTCTATTATGAATATATCGGCAATATCCTGTACGCACTGTTTGTTCGTAAGTTCAACAAGGTTGCCTTGTCCATCCTTGTTTTTCTGGCAGCCTGTGCCACCTTGCATCTCTGTCTTACGGCGCCCAATGGTGATATCGTGGGCGGATGGGCATTGAATTGGGAACAGCAGTATGTGGGCTTCGTTCGTTTGCTCTATCCGTTCTTTGCAGGTTTGCTGCTTTCACGCTTAGGCTGGCTCATACGGGTAAAGAAACGCGCATTCTGGTGGTGTAGCCTGATGATTGTGATAGTTCTTTCCGTTCCCCGTATTGGCGGTGAAGATGGTTTCTGGATGAACGGACTCTACGAGGCACTTTGCATTATCTTTATCTTCCCGGTCATTGTTTCGATGGGAGCCGGTGGCAAAGTAACGGGAAAACGCTCTGTAGGTATCTGTAAGTTCTTGGGCGATATCTCATATCCCGTTTATATCACTCATTATCCGCTGATATACACATATACAGCTTGGGCATGCAATAATAATGCGACCATCACCGAAGGTCTTCCTTATATGATACTGACCTTTGTCGGAGCTTTTGTTCTTGCTTATGCCTGTCTGAAGCTCTATGACGAACCGGTACGCAAATGGCTGACCAATCGCTTTCTGAAAGGAACGCGTAAGGCGAAATAAATACATCCGGAGATATAAAAAGAAACGGGCAGCTTCTCGTAAGAGAGGTTGCCCGTTCTGGTTAATACATCTGTTGGGTTCACCGGAAACCTTATTTCACTTCAATAGATTTCTTGTTTTTCTGTTTTTCTTCGGCTGAGAACTTCGGCAGATTGATGTTCAGCACGCCATTTTCTACTTGTGCTGCAATCTTTTCCTTGTCCACATTGTCCGGCAATATCATGGTCTGTTGGAACTTAGAGTATGAGAACTCGCGACGCAGATAGCGACCGTCTTTCTTTTCCTCCTTGTTTTCAGTCTTCTTTTCCATGCTGATAACCAGATTGTTGTCTTCGTCGATATGAACGTTGAAGTCATCTTTGGTCATTCCCGGAGCAGCCAATTCTACTTTGTACTCCTTTTCCGTTTCCAGCACGTTGATAGCCGGAGCGGTTGCATTGGCTTTTTCCATCCATTCGTTATCAAAGAAATCATTGAAGATACTTGGTAACCAATTTTGAGTTCTTCTAACAGGCATCATAATTTTAGTCTCCTATCCTTTAAGTTAAACATTCGGTTAGTTCTGAACTCCCGGTCTTGGACTGCTTTCGGGAGCCGTTTCTTAATCACTCCCATGCGGTTCCTGAACCGTCGTTCACAAACATAATCGCAAAACGTATGCCAATTGATTTTAGTTTCGCTGATTAACAAAATGTCACTAAAGTTCTGACAAAATTACTTGTTTTATGCCGTTTTGTACATTTATTATATAAAATTGTTTTCGAATACTATGAATGTGAAATGTTTCGCCTCCGGCTTATTCGTTTCCCTGATAGTCGAAATAATCAAAGTCAGCCTGTGCCTTTGAAGAAGCGGATACGGCATACAAGCCCAATATGATACCGGTAAATCCGCCGGCAGTTTCGGTACTGAGATAGCGCGTATTCATCTTGGCTATTTCCTGGAACTTGTTTCCGGTGGTGGAATAGCCGAATGAATAGAACTCATTATTCCCTTTGACCTGAAGCTGCACTTTTCCTTGAGGGATATTGATTTCCTTTTCTATATGTTTCAGTTCTCCCAACTGATATCTCAGGACGATAGACTGCTGTCCCTTAGCATCCTGCCTTATAAAAAGGTCATAGTGCGAATGATTCTCCATGAATACCGTTATTCCGGCTTCGTCCTGCGGTTGCCCTTTCTGTAGTTCAACGGATGTTGCGGCTGTGAAGTCGATATGTTGCTGTCTGCGGCCGATGAAAGTAGGAGAGTCCATACTGTTCAGATTGATGGGAGTTGCTTTCAATCGGAGTGTCTTACCGTTCAGGATGTAGTTCTCCTGTTTGGGATTGCGCAGATAGATCCATTCCGGTCCCAGTTTCTCGGTGTTGAAGGTAATGCGGGGAGCTTTCGAGTCAAAAGGTTGCTGTGGAAGGGTGGGGACATCCATCTGTAAGGCTATGCTTCCATCTCCATTTACCACAGGCCAGGCATTCTTATCCCATCGTACAGGTGCGATAAACGTTTCGCGCCCCAGCAGATGGTGTGAGCCGGTTTGCGGACGGAATGCGAGACATACCATCCACCACGAACCATCGTGGGCTTCTATCAGATCGGCATGACCGGTTCCCTGTATCGGACTGTTCTGTGCGTTTTTGTTTATGTGTGTCAGGATGGGGTTGGCGGGATTACTTTCATACGGGCCGTCAATATCCCGGCTGCGGGCAATGGTTACCTTATGCCCATATTCAGTACCTCCTTCGGAAATCAGCAGATAATACCAACCATCTTTCTTATAAATATGTGGTCCTTCCGGATGGCGTCCGCCCGTACCGTTCCAGATACGTTTGGATTCGCTTAACTGTTCTCCGGTCATCGGATTAATTTCGCACAGGTAGATGCCTACATCCGGATTACTGACCAAATAGCACTTTCCATCTTCAAAATAAAGGGATGGATCAATACCTCCTTGCTTTATCCAAACAGGTTCTGACCATTCACCACGTGGGTCAGTGGTGTGAACCAGGAAATTCCCCTTGTCCGAAACATTGGTGGTAATCATGTAAAATACTCCCTCATTGTATCGGATGGTAGGGGCGTAGATTCCGCCCCATGTGCCGGCATTGGTTAACTTTACCTGTGATTCCCGTGTCAGGCAATTCCCTATCTGTTCCCAGTTTACCAGATCCTTACTATGAAACAGGGGTACTCCGGGGAAATAACAGAAACTGCTGTTGACCAGATAATAGTCTTCGCCAACACGGCAAACACTCGGGTCCGGATGGAAGCCTGGAATGATTGGATTTTGATATCCTTGTTGGGCATGTGAGAGATTTGCCAGTCCCATCATAATAAAGATGGATAAGATGATTTTTTTCATATATGTGCCTTTTAAAATGATATTATTAGATTTTGCTGTACCTTCACAGGCAAAGGTAAAATCTTTATAGGCAACAGGCAAATGGAAATTAGCACTTTAGGTGTAAATGCAACATTAGCATACCCAATTGGAAACAGATGAGAATCTTTATTGCAGTTTGAAACGCATTCTCCATCGTTTGGCTTCTTCATTCCAGTCGTGGCTGATGACTTTGAAGGTTCCTACTTCAGAGGTATTCTTTACGTGCGTTCCCAAACAAAGACATTCGTCATAATCGCCTACTTTCACTATGCGTACGGTTTCCGAAGCATCTTCCGGCAGTCGTTTCAAGTCAAAGCGTCCTTGTGCTTCTTCCTGCGTGATGAATTCTGTGGTAACATCCAATCCTTGCGCAATCACTGCGTTTACAGCTTCTTCCAGCCGTTTTACATCTTCTTCGGTAGGAGCAGTTTCCAAAGCATAGTCCAGCTTACTTTTCTTTCTCTCTATATGTGCGGACACTGACCGTCCACAACCGAAAAGATTCATCATGGTACGGTTGACTATATGCTCGCAGGTGTGCATAGGAGGATATTCCTGTTTGTTGTGGTCGTTGAGTTGAATTTGTTGTTCCATATTATTTAGTAACTTTTTATTGTATTCCTATTTCTTAGCTAATCGAAAATAAAAACATCTTTGACTTTTTAAGATGCCTGTAAAGCATATCTAATCTTCATTATTTACGTTAATGATTAATATCATTAATCTTGCCATAATAATATTTTTGCGTAAAGGTAGGGCTATATTCTGATATTGAAAAGATTTATATTGTAATTTGTTTAGGCTGTATTTAATTAACCTGTATGCATGGATGGATATTTTTTGTTTATTGTAGTCGTTGGTTTTGCTTTTTTCTAAACCCCTCGAATTCGAGAGGTTTAAAATCAGAGTTATATAATATCTCTCACAATTCTAAGTATCCGGTTATCTTTTTATATCTCTTATTTTCGTTTTAAATACGAAATAAGTCTACTGAATATATTTTTCTTTTTGGGGAGAGATGCATTGCAATTATTCTCTCGTAGAATTTTATATTTAGGATCAGGATTTTCTATCCACAGTTTGAAGAACCTGAGAGTATATTCATACCAATTCTCTTTTGTTAAAGATGCATCATTCCAATACCATTGCTCCCCTAATGCTTTCAACTCGTCTATGGCATTAGATAACAAATAAAAATCGTATAAGAAGGTGTTGTACTCATTATTTATACATTCTTGTTCAAGTTTATTCAAAGCAGCAGACACTTTATTCTTATCAGGAGATTGTATTACTGATTTTACTATGAATAAGCTATATAATATAATGATAGAATTTGCGTCGATTTCATTAAGATGCAGTTCCTCGAAAATCTTATCTGTTAATTCTGTAAATTCAAAAGGATTGCAATGGATGTCTTCACCAGCTAATATAAAAAGATTTTCCGTCTCATATCCGGCCATCAACATCTCGAAAGCCCAATCTTTCCATTGGGTATTGATGTTGATTTTTTGTTGCTTATAAACCAATATCTCTGCTGTAGATGGCACTTTCTGTAGTATCTCATTGAGAGTGGCGTCAAGTTTCACTATATCAGTAAGTGGGTATTCCTGCCTGTCTTTATCGTCGATTTGAAGATTTTGCTCCATATTTTAATTACTTCTGTTTATATATCTATTTTCATATTAAAAGCATAGTTATCAGCACTATTCTCTGATTTATATCTGGCTGCCTTATTACGAACCAATGTCTCGTTAACATAATGTCCAATCTCGTGCAATAGCAAACGTTCCAAATAATACCTTCTTGCGCTTTCTTCTGTAAATTCAATATACCAATTATCTTTTTCTTTTTGAGGTTCGGAAGCATAGCCCTTATACCATGTCAGTAATTTATGGGTAGGCCTTTCTTTCCCAAGAATAAGTTGATTGCTCTTGGGGAAAGGGTATAGGGTGATGAGGCGAACACCACTACCAACCGTATAAACTCCTTGATATTTTTCTTTCTTATTTGTTTTTCGTAACCAAATATGTGTCAGACCTTCTACATGTTCAGGTGGAAGTTGTGCTAATACATTTTTTATATCATCTATTGTTATAGGGAAATAGAAGTCTTTGGACGGATTCTCTACCATATAGATAGGTAACTCGTCGAACTCTGATGGTTTTAATAGCGAGTGTTTTCTTTTTACAATATTATCTTTCAATTTAGGCCATCTTCTTCCGCCTTTGACGTCTCCAAAGGTACGACTCTTTTTCCAGGCTGTTTGTTTTCTGCTTTGTCTCATAATTATTCTCACCATCTATTTAGGTCGATACCTACAAAAGTAGCTATAACCAATGAAATTTACTAACTTCTTTCCTTTTTCTTTAAACAAAATCCTCTTGCAAAAGCGCTTGTGAGTCTTACAAGTGCTTTTATACAGCGCAACACATACATAATTAAGATAAATACTTCTCCCACAAGTAACGCAACGGTCCGAACAACCTCCCGGTCACACTCCGTTCATCCGTCATAACTTCCGCAATTCCGGTTAGTTCACCTTTAAATTCCAGTACTTTCCCATAAGACGTCCGTAAATCTTGTGGTAAGCTTACGGTTACGGTATACATACTTTTATCATCTGTCAGTAGAGAGACGGATACCACTTTTCCCGTCAGAAATCCGAATTCCATATAAGGATATCCTGTCACACTGATATTTACCCGTTGTCCGGGTTTCACTTTGCCCGAACCGTTAACGGGTAGCTTTATCTTGCCGATAATATCCCCGGTCTGCGAGGCCACGATGGAGAAAACTTTATCTCCGCTGTTCACATTCTGATTCTTTTGCCATACATCGTTGTAAGATAGTATGCCATTTGCCGGACTAATGAAGAGATATGTCATTTTCCAGTCCTCAATGCCTACCTGTAGCTCATCATAAGCAGCTTTTAATGTTGCCACTAAGTTGTTAGCCTCCCGGCTTCGTTCCATTTGAGTTTCCAGAATATTTTGTTGCAACTGTGCTTCCTGTATTTTGGCGGATGAGAGCGAAGTCATCATTTGCTCTTGTCCCTGCTGCTTGTTCAGAAATGCCTGTTTAGCCTCTTCATAGTCCGATTGTGCCGTTAGTCCTTCACCAAAAAGTTTCTTTTCCCGGCTGTGTACAGTCTCAGCTATACGTACCTGTTCCTTATCCAGTTCTGCCTGACGATTCAGATGTTTTATATAGTTGCGATATTCCTGCAATTCCTTGCGAGTTGCCTCTATTTTCTGTTCGTAAAGATCTAAAGACAGGAAATTACGATAATCTGTCAGGCTCTTGATAAATGTGGCATAGGCCGCCTGTACACTGCCCAAAGCTAACTGTTCGGGAAATACAGTGCTGTGTATGCAACTATCTGTCAGGCAGAAATCCTGCAAGATTTTTTCCAGTAGTAAAACATCCTTTGTCTCTGCCGGATTTTCCAGTACGGCAATGATCTTACCGACTTTTACCTGTTCCCGGTCTTTGCCATATACTTCCTTTATTTTCCCATTTCCCCGTGCCACTATCCATACGGGTGGATGCTCCGTAGTGACCGTAATTTCCGCACTCACTACATCCGGATACTTAAAGAAACATCCTCCGATAAAGAACAGGGCCAACACAGTGAAGAATACTGTGATTCCCCACCTTACCAGCGCATGTGGCGGACGTGTCAGTATCTCCTGCACCTCCTCACATCTCAGTTCAATATCTTTTTCTTCTTTTTCCATGCCTCTCAGACTTCCTGTTTATCAGAGTTCCAACTGGTTTTTCACTAACCTGTAATAGATACCTTTCTTTACAGTAAGTTCCTCGTGTGTTCCCATCTCTGCTATATGTCCCTGTTCTATTACTACTATCCTGTCTGCATTCCTGACGGTACTCAGCCTGTGAGCTACCACTACTGATGTCCTTCCTTCGAAAAATTTCTGCAAATTCTCCATGATGATGCGCTCATTGTTAGCATCCAGTGCATTGGTAGCTTCATCGAAGAAGATGAATTCCGGATTCTTATATACGGCGCGGGCAATGAGGATGCGTTGTTTTTGTCCCTGGCTCAGTCCATGCCCTTCTTGTCCTATTTTTGTGTTATATCCCAGCGGTAATTCTGCTATGAATCCATGTATGTTTGCCACTTCTGCGGCGTGGCGCAAGCGTTCTTTATCTATGTGTTCCACTCCCGGCGCAATGTTTCCTGCAATACTATCAGAGAAGATAAACCCATCCTGCATTACGACGCCACACTGTTTCCTCCACTCCCGGATACTATAATTTTCCAACGGTGTATCTCCCAACAGTATTTGTCCGCTTGCAGGCGGATAGAACCCCAATAACAACTTTACGAGTGTTGTTTTTCCACTTCCGCTCATACCAACCACGGCTGTTTGTTTTCCTGCTTTCATCTCCAAATTGATATTATCCAGTGTCGGAAATTCGCTCAGCGGGTCGTATTTAAAATTTAGATTCTCTATTCTCAAATCTTTTCCCACAGAGATTTCCCGTATCAATTGTTTTGTTGGTTCTTCTTCATCCGGCTTGTCCCGCACTTCACCCAGACGATTCATACTGAGGCGTGCATCCTGCATGTCGCGTGCGAAAGTTATCAAATCATTCACAGGACTGTTCAGTTGCCCAATGATATACTGTACGGACAGCATCATACCCAGTGTCATTTCTCCCCGTACCACAAGGCTTGCTACCAATCCCGTTATTATAATGTTCTTGGTTTGGTTTATCAATACCGCTCCCGAATCCTGATATTGTCGCAGGGCAAGGCTACGAATATTCACTTTGAACAATTGTGCCTGTATGCGTTCCCATTCCCACCGTTTTTGTTGTTCACAGGCACTCAGCTTGATTTCCTGCATACCATTTACCAGTTGTACCACTGTACTCTGATTGGCACTCTGCTGTGCAAAACGCTTGTGATCCAGTTCCGCCCGCTTCTTCATGAAAAGCCAAACATAAGCCACATAGAGCACACTGCCTCCCATGAAGATAAGGAAAATCATCCAATTATAGAGTAACAGTACAATGCCGAAAACCACAATGTTGAATGTAGAAAACACTACACTCAAACTACTTCCCGTCAGGAAATTCTGAATACGTGTATGGTCGTTGATGCGTTGCAGGATATCTCCTGTCATTTTAGTGTCGAAGTATCCCATAGGGAGCTTCATTAGCTTAATAAGGAAATCTGAAATGAGGGCAATATTGATACGTGTTCCCAGATGTAACAATATCCAGCCACGAATAAATTCCACAGCACTGCTACTGAAACTCAACATGAGTTGAGCTATCAGTATTAGGTATATAAAGCTAAGGTTTTGATTATTAATTCCAAAGTCTACGATGGATTGTGTAAGAAATGGGAGCATTAGTTGTATCATGCTGCCTAAGAGCAAACCTAACAACAGTTGTCCAATCAAATTTTGATAGGGGAGAAGATATGAATATAGAAATCTAAAACCTTTACGGTCAATGGTTTCATCTTCGTCTTTCATCGCATAGAATTCGGGAGTAGGTTCCAGCAACAGTGCAATCCCTGTATCTTCTTCATTCTTTCGCGAACTTATCCAGCAACGGCTAAATTCTTCTTTGGTATATTTCAGTTTTCCCGCTCCGGGATCGGCAACCCATACTTGCTGATTGTTTATTTTGTAGACTGTAACAAAGTGCTGTTGATTCCAATGTACGATGCAAGGCAGGGGAGCTTCCAGGAGTTTGTTATAATCTACTTGCACGCATATACTCCGAAAGCCTAACTTCTCAGCAGCCTCACTGATACCCAGTATAGATACACCTTCACGGGTGATGAATGATTTTTCCCTTAACCCACCCAGTGAATAGTGCTTACCATAGTAAGCAGACACCATGCGGAGACAGGTGGGGCCACAGTCCATGACATTATGCTGGATGTAAAAAGGGAAACTTTTCATAGCTACATAATCCTAAAACATTTAGAACGCAAATGCTCTTAGAATCTCATTTTTGAATAAGACTGTCTAAAACTTGTATAAGCCTTTCTCCACGCAAATCTTTTGCAATGATACGTTGTTCTTTATCTATCAAAAAGTTTGTAGGGATTACTTTAATGTTCAACTGCCGCAATAATCTGGAGCGTTGGCCATTAGGATATGTCCCTATTAGATGCTTAAATATTTGTGTAGAATCTTCATTTATAGCTTTCTGCCAAACTTCTCGTTTATCATCAAGAGAAACAGCATACACGGCAAAATTATTAGGGTATTTCTGTAAAGCATGTTTGATTGTTGGCATTTCTTGACGACATGGTTTGCACCAACTTGCCCAGAAATCGACTAATGTATAATCTATATCTAAATTACTTGTTGATATTTTATTTCCTTCTATATCAAAAAAAGTAAGTGCTAACTTGCTTCCTAAAGATAGATCCAGTAATTCAATTTGAAGTCTATTCTTTCTCAATTCAAAAAGTCTTTCTCCTGCATTCTTTGATTCTTCGGATATAGGAGCAAGTTTTCTATTCCCCACAGACTCCTGTAACATGAGATGATTAGGAAATTTTTTAGCTACTAATTTTGATAATGCTTTTATTTCAGGTTTTCTTTCTGGAAAATCTACTGATAATATAATATAAGCATCATGGACTATATACCCCAATTTAGCTGTTTTAAGCCTGTTCATTGATTTAATAAACCACTCGGATTTAAGATGCTCAATACTATCTTTTTTATCTTCTGAAATTAAATCTTGCAATTTCGAACGATATGCCATTCTCTCTTGCCAAAAGACGTACATGCTATTGTTAAACTCCCCTTTAACGGCTTTTTTATAGGAAAAAGACTCCCCGTCAGATTCTTCCACATTCATTATAACACATGAATCCGGTTCTATTGGAAGCGAAAAGTTAGGACCATTTTTTGAAAATAGTATTGCTGCTTCACATTCAATAGGTATATTTGCCTGCAATTCTGCTTTACATTGGCCTTTTTCAATAAATACAGAGTCAAATATAACTCTTTCATTACCAGAGAGCCACTCCTTGAAACCATATAGATAAATCCATTGGTCCTCGCTACAAACATAATTGTCTAAAAGCAAGACAATCTTAGCTCTTTTTTCACTAGGGCCAGAGTTTATATTTTGAGAAGAAAAGCCTAACATTATTGTCAATAGAGCGGCTAAGGATATGCAAATAATAGATTTCATAATGATATATTTTTAATGAGAAGAAAAGCCCAAAGTAGCAATTTATGCAAATATTTAGACATACAAAACTCCTTAATATCCTTATATATTAGCATACTTTTGGCTTTTCTTATTAGAGATTAAATTTCATAAGCAGAAAGAAACCTTAAAAACAGGCTTCTTTTTAGAATCTACTTACACACAATGCCATTTGCATCCGGGTGTTGGGCCCTTAATGTTTTTTCAGCGTCGGCAATTGAAACATTTTGTTCGATGGTTACATCAAAAGTTCCACCTAAAGCGTCATTATATGTAACATGACACTTACGACTACCACCTTTAACTGCACCCATTTGAACCTTGTTCAGTTTGAATGCTTCAAAACTACTTAAATTTTTCATGGTAATAAAAAATTAAAAGTAAATAAAAAAGTTAGCTCGGATTTTTTTAAGCTGGCTCCAAAACAGCTATTACTTCTCGAGAATAATATCTTTATGTCAATGCATATCTTAAATCTGATAGCGGATATATTTCTGGTATATAGTGTTTATTCACTATAACAGATGGAGTTTGATTTATTTTCTGTTCCCGACAATATACCTGTTGCTTCATCCACAAATCTTGTACTTTAGTTGTTATACTGTAATTGTCTGCCTCTTTAATATGTTTTGTTTCATACCACTCTCCCAAAAGTTGCATTGCCTTATTCCAGCCATCAGTATAATAAGCTGTAATGATAATTTGCGCAACTTCCTCACCCTGTTTATCATTTGGAAATGTCAGTAATACTAATGATACCGGGATTTTTGAAGCTATTTCTTTTACATGACGGTGAATTCTTGCACAGTTCTTACAATTGGGATTTGTTACTATCATCACTCCGCTATCACCTGTGTTTTGACTATGTAGTGTGATGTCCAGGCCTGCCATCTCCTTTATTTGAGGATTGAGTGTCAGTAGTTTTTGGAATATTTCCGGATTAAATAAGCCACTAAAATGTTTCTTTATAGAAATTCTCTCCTTCTCCTTATTCTGAATAGTCCTTAGTTGTATTCCAAGAATCAGACAGATGCATCCTATAGTAGCAAACGCAAAGAATGAGTAGAATGAAAAAACTATATCAAAGTAGTTTCTTAACACATAAAGAGTAATCGCATTGCCCCATACTGCTAAATTTACTAACATGCAAAGCATGCAACCTTTTTGGAGGATGAAGATCTGATAAATAATAGAATATAAAGTAAATACCACCGCAATCACACAGCAAATGATAGAAATTCCATAAAAATCATTCCATCGGGTCAAGGAAAACCAAAAAAGAACGGCAAAGTAGAGCAGAGATAATTCTCCTAATCCTACATCTGCTATACTTGACCCTTTGGAATGAAGTACTTCATTGCAGTTCACTACTTTCCCTATATGGCAAAACTGCTCCATGAATTGCCCATTTATCTGTTCTTTGTAAAGGATAGCGATAGACACTAGAATTCCAAAACTTAATGTACATAAATAGACAATAAATACAGGTACTTGATTTTGAGAAAAAGCAGTCTGGATTCCCAATATTAAGATAAAAAGTATAGCAATGATAAATTTATAACGTAGCAAATTGAAAAGGATATTTTTTATTACGCAAAAATGTTCGTTTGATGTCTTTTCAGTAGCTTCTCCGAACAAGACAGTACCTGACCAATGCTGCAAGAACTTGTCTACCGATGTATGATGTTTTTTTCCGTCTCCATTAAGGAATTCTACGATGAAATCATCCTTTTTCGTCACTACACAAAATTGATTTCTGTCCACCTTAAGTATTGTAATGAAAGGAGCTTCCAATTGTGGAAAATAATCGTGTGACGGAAGCTGATATACTTCATTCTTTACATGAAGCACATCCAATGCATCACTGATACTTCGTATGCTATCTCCCAACGGAGTGTTGAGCAAACGATGCACAGTGCCTCTACTCACTTTTACAGATAGTGCCTGTAAATAATGATAAAGTACAATGTCGATATTATCAACTTCGGTCATGATTACTTTCGTCTATTTATCAGAATGTTATAAAGAGAAATGTCCTTCCAATGATATTTCATTAGAAATAATTTCTATCATATAATCTCCGGTATCTTTTCCGTTTAAGTCAATAGAAAAGCTTGTTGGATTGATGAACAACTCTGAAGAAACTATCTCTCCGGTAGTTTTATTAGCAATATTGATTGTAACAGTAGAGAATACTGTTTGAAAATCAATTGTTACTACCTTATTATATAAGGAAGCACATACAGGTTGGGAAATAGTACTACGAACTTTAGGGGCGTCTTCCGGACTTGTATCACCAACTTGCTCACTTGGTTCCCTGTCACCATTCTTTTGTGTGAGAACGATCACAGATTTTCCAAAAATAGACTGTGCATTAACAGAAATGCCGAAAGCTAAAAACGAAAATAAAATAAATAATACCTTTTTCATATATATCAGACTTTTGTTTTGTGCTGCCAAATTACAAAAGTCTAGACGAACAAAGTGTCTCAAAAGTGTCTCACGACCTAATTTTTTGCAAAATTTCTTCAAAATCACAATCTTGCTTAGTATCAATTCGCTTAAGTAGGGCATTTTTCTTTCGATAGAGTGTTGCTCTGGAGAGATGCAACAAGTATTCTAAATGGGAGAATGGAAATCCTATCAAACTTAAACATATCAGATGAAGTTCTTCTTTAGATAATTGATACTTTGCACAAAGCTCTGTTATGGCATTATTCCATTCCATATCCATCTCGGCCACAAACTCCTGCCATTCCTGATCGCTTAATTCTTTATCAGATGTATCTTTATCCTGATAATCTTTAATGATAGCCTGCATTTTTTCATAAAGTGGCGAGTGTAGAAAAGCCTCTTTTGCCAGAGCTTTGCGCTTCAAGACCATTTCGTCCAGTTCATCCTGTAGCTTTTTTCTTTGTTCTTCATAGACTTGATGCGAAGCTAATTCTTTTCTCAGACTTTCAATTTCCAAATCTTTTTGTACTATATCAATCTGTAGCTTGGCATAATGTTGACTTAAATCTTGATGTGCCTTTTCTATTTGTTGCTTATCCTTTTGCAATAAATAGTTTTTTCTTCGGTATCGTTTGTATAGTAAAATCGTAATTATGATAATTATTACTATTATCAGTATGAAAACACATAGGTATGTATTTAAACGCCATTTATAATATAGCTTTTGGAGCATGGTTTGCGCATCAGTTTCTGCTTTGATTATTTTATTGGTAACTATATTTCGACGAAATTTATATAAACTGTCTTTGTATGCAGAACTATTTCTTTCCAATTCCATAGATAAAGTTGCATTTCCCTGAATCATTGCTATATCTGCTAAACGCATATAAGCATCGGCCTTTTTTCCGTAGTCTTTGCTCACTAAACTTTTATTTAAATAGAATGTAGCGGAGTCATATTGCTCAGATTTATAATAGGCATCTCCTAAAATAAAAAAAGCCCTATAAGCTCGCGCAGTGTCTCTTCGCAAGGAAAGATTTAGTTTAGCATAATGCAAAGCCTTTTCTTTTTGTTCCATTCGAGTATACAAACGGCTTAGTGATGCCGATATATCGGCCTTTAATCTATTATATCCCATTTTATCTGCTGCCATAAAAGCATTCGATAGCTTCTGTTCAGCAATTGGAAAATAATCGTCTCCCTTCGATAAAGCAATAGAACCTTGCTTGGACAAAGCTTCAGCCCAAAGAGTAGTATCTTTTAATTCTATGGCAATAATCTCCACCAATTGATAGATAGAGTCTGCCTTTTGATTGAAGTCCTGTATATTATATATATATCCTATATTATTATATATCAACCCTAATTGTCTCTTTTCTTTGACTTTTTCCGTCAAAGGCGCAGCAATAAGAAATTCTCTGATAGCTTCTGCCTGCTGATTCATATCCCTATATACACATCCCCAATAATAATGTGCCTTTGCTTGCATCTTTGTATCTCCAATAGAATCATAATAATGAACCGCTATCTGTATCAATGAATCATCCTTCTGTACAACGAAGTTTTTATCTTGCGCTTGCGTCAGCAGCAATGCATAGTATGCATTATCAGCTCGTGTAGAAAGTTTTTTAGGTGAAATGCTTTTAAGAATATTCAAGGCACTATCCGGACGCAGCTGCATAAGTGAATCTGCCTTAAGTAATTGCTGGTTGTAGTCCTGCCGAATGGTACAAGACGATAGCAAAGACATAGCGAATAATATAATAATGACAGTATTTTTCATATTGCTTGTCGTATTTTCAATTAGATATAGTCCACTTGAAGAAGTGGTATTTCTTTATGCTACTAAGGTACAAAAAATATTCAGACGGAAGCATGGCAAACATTATAAAGAATGAAATATTATTCATAATGGTGCAAATCACTGAATCATTGACACCATTTGCCACTACCATGTAAAGTAAGCTGTTAGTAATCCGAAGAAAAGTAAAGGCTTTAAGCTGTAAACAGTAAACTCGATGATGTGCAGAAAAGTGCAGTTCATGATTGTAGTGAATTACACTTTCTTTATATTTGCGAATCATTATAAGTGTGTGAATAAAAAAACATCCAGAAAAGATGTAAATGCTTTATTTACGATCCTGAATGATAAAAATGATAAAGAGGTTAATACATTTCTGCCTATGGTTTCTGTTAAAGGATATAGAAGAGGCGAAAAAGTGTTACAGAAAATATTGGAATAAATATTCTACTCATTTTATAGAAGAAATACCTTAAACTTATGATTATTCTTATTGCAGGAGATACGCATACGGGAAAGACCTTGTTAGCACAAAAGCTATTGGAGAAATATAAATATCCCTATTTGTCAATAGATCACTTGAAGATGGGAGTTATTAGAAGTGGGCAATGTAAATTGCCTGCTGATAGTAATGATACAGAACTAACAAACTATCTGTGGCCAATCGTCAGGGAGATGATAAAAACCTGTATTGAAAACTCCCAGAATATGATTATTGAAGGATGTTATATTCCTTTTGGCTGGGAAAAGGATTTTACGGATGAATATGTAGGACAAATAAAATACGTATGCCTTATATTCAGTCAAGAGTATATAAGGCATAGTTTCCAAAATATTCTGGAATATGAAAATGTTATAGAAAAAAGGCTCTCAACAGATGTAACCTTTGAGAATGTAAGTAAAACCAATAGGTATAATTTGGAACAATGTATATCAAGAAAGTATAATTACATTTTAATAGATAAGAACTATCGAATAGATACAGATGATATATAAGTTTCCCTGAGCTCACTCATCATTCAGGAAACCACTTTTGGGTATTATTTGCTATCCGTACCAGCATAAGCATTACCGGAACCTCCACAAGTACACCCACAACAGTGGCCAATGCAGCACCGGATTGTAAGCCAAAAAGAGAGATAGCCACAGCCACAGCCAGTTCAAAGAAGTTACTTGCACCGATCATTCCGGCCGGAGCAGCTACATTGTGAGGTAATTTCCACCATTTTGCCCATCCATAAGCTACAAAGAAAATCAGGACTGTTTGCAGGACAAGTGGGACGGCTATCAAAAGAATATGTAAGGGGTTATTCAATATTGTTTCTCCTTGAAAAGAGAACAGGATAATAAGTGTCAAAAGTAATCCTCCGACCGTATAGTTATCAAATTTACGGATAAATACATGGTTGAAGTATTCTATCCCTTTTTGCCTGATAACCCATGTCCGTGTTATCACTCCCGCAGAAAGCGGAATGACAACGAACAACAATACTGACAGAAACAGTGTATCCCACGGAATTGTGACACCGCCGACACCTAATAATAAGGCAACAATAGGAGCAAAAGCAACTAATATTATCAAGTCGTTTACAGCTACCTGAACCAGCGTGTAGGCGGCGTCACCTTTCGTTAAGTGACTCCATACAAAGACCATCGCCGTACAAGGAGCTGCACCAAGCAAGACCGCACCTGCCAGATATTCCTTAGCCAAATCTTCGGGTATAAATACCTTGAAGATGACATAAAAGAATAGATAGGCTATTCCAAACATCGTAAAAGGCTTTATAAGCCAGTTCGTAACGCAAGTAACGATTATTCCTTTAGGGCGTTTACCCACATTCTTAACGCTTTGAAAATCTACTTTCAGCATCATAGGATAGATCATCAACCATATTAGAATTGCCACGGGTATAGAAACATTGGCGTATTCAAATTGGCTCAAGGTTTGCGGTATTGCCGGAAGCCATTGTCCCACGGCAATTCCGGCAATAATACACAAGGCAACCCATAGGGTAAGATATCGTTCAAAAAATCCAATTCCTTGCTTCTTTTCCATTATATGTTTCTCCATTCTATCAGGGCTGTATTTCCCTGTGATAATTGTTCTACTTTCTTGATCCAAACTAATTCGTTTTGCGCTTTCGCTTTCAGGAACGAATTTTGAGTATCTGTCAATGAGAGGCAAGCATTTACCACCCACCATTTATTGTTTATCCCGGCACGTTGTAAATCCATTTGAAGGCGTTCCGCTTCAAAGACAGGGGTTGCTTCGGGTAAAGTAACAATCACTACTTCCGTCTCCTTTGAATTACGCAGGCGAGGTAACAGGTTGGCTACTGCTCCCGTGACTTCTCCTTGGGTACGCTCAACCTCTTTATGATAACTTTGAGTGGCGTCCAAAAGCAATAAAGTATGCCCTGTTGGTGCGGTATCAATCACAACAATCTCGGTTTCAGCCTTATCCACAATCTCGGCAAAAGCTTTGAATACTGCAATCTCTTGTGTGCAGGGAGAACGTAAATCTTCCTCTATGTACTCCATGTCTTCAGCAGTGACTGCTTCGGCTGCTTTGTTGCGGACTTCGTTTTTGTACTTCTCTAAAACCTCCGCTTCATCAATCCGGCTTACCGTGATACCGGCTTTTACGGCAAGTTCATAATTCAGATGGTTTGCCGGATCGGTAGTTGTCAAATGCACTTTGGCGCCGAGCTTGGTTAATTTTAAAGCAATCTCAGTAGCTAATGTAGTTTTGCCTACACCACCTTTCCCCATTGTGAAAATAACCCTTTTGCCAGATGTATAAAGATCGTCCACCATCTCGTCCACACCTTTGGGGGATGCCACAGGTTTATAATTTACTTCACTGGAAAGGCTGTCGCTATACAGCATCCGCCGGATATTCGCTATACTGGATAAATTGTATGACCGTAAGGGAACATGATACAACGGATAACCGGATAGTTCCGCAGGCATACTTTGCAGGGCTTTCTGTTGCCTCTCATGCAGCTGACTGGAAACACTGTCGTTTTTATCCAACTGTTGCAAGACACCGTTTATTATTAGTATCTGATTTTTAATTCCTAATAATTGCAGTTCATGAGAAGAACGGGCAGCTTCTTTCAATGGCGCGGTTTCAGGACGGCTCACCAACATTAGCCGGGTTGCGCCCGTATCGGAAAGTGTTTCAACAGCCTTTTTGTATATTTCTTTTCGTTCTTCCAATCCTGATAGCTGACCTAAACAAGATGCGCCATGGGTACTTTCACTGATGAATGTGCTCCACGCTGATGGTAGTTGCAACATCCGTAAAGTATGCCCTGTGGGGGCAGTATCAAAGATTATATGGTCGAACTCTGATTGCTTTTGAACATCGGTAATGAAGTCCGAGAACTCATTGAAAGCGGCAATCTCAACCGTACATGATCCTGACAGTTGTTCTTCCATGTTTTGGATCACGCTTTCAGGCAACTTTCCTCTGAAAGGTGCGATCACCCTTTCCCGATATTCTGCCGCTGCTTGTTCAGGATCAAGATTGACAACCGTCAGCCCCGGAATTTCTGCAATCTCTGAACCGTGTCCGTTAAGCGATTGGTTGAAGACGTCCTGCAAGTTGGAAGCAGGATCGGTACTGATAAGAAGTATTTTCTTGCCCTTGTCTGCTAATCCCACAGCCGTAGCGCAAGCGATAGATGTTTTTCCAACCCCTCCTTTTCCTGTGAAAAAGAGATATTTTGTAAGGTCAATGTCTGATAAATTAAATGCTTTCATTGTGCTCTAATGCTTTTTTGTTTCAAATATCATTTTGTGGGCATGAAGTCTAAATTTATGCCGGTCCATTCACTCATCTGCCGGGTGGTGGGGTAGGTTTTAGATACCGCCACTTCACCATCCACCAGGGTGATGGGTAATGCTTCCGCACCGTGTTTTTGAAGATAATTGTTTACGGTCTGATTGCTAACATATATCTGGGGCTCGTCCCTCAGATTATGACGGATAACTGTTACCCCTTGTCTTTTTAATGTTTCTATAGCGACAGCAATCCGCATTAATTCAGGATTGATGTTTGTTCCGCACAAACCCGTAGGACAACACATTGCCGGGTCGAAAATTTCTATCTTTTTCATCTTTACTGTTGATTTTGATTGTTAAAACTTACTTTATAGATAATACATGACTGCATAATAAATCCCCACCGCAATAAAGAGGATGGCGATCACTTTACGAAACCATTTTTCGAATACTTGTATTCTGTTATAGAGCTTGCCTAATCCGGCAACACTATATGCCAATACCCAAGCTACGAGGATAACAGGTAATCCGGTTGCAATCGCATAAACCACTGGCAAAAGATAGCCGCCTGTTTCTGCTGCCGACATTGGCATAAGCATACCGAAATAGAATATTCCACTTGTAGGGCAGAAAGCAAGGGAAAATAAGATTCCTAAGAATAGTGCACCCCAGCTTCCTTTTGTTTTTCTCTTCAGATTATTCCCGCTAAAGTTGATTTTAGGTAAATTGAGCTTGATGATGTCGAGCATATAAATACCAATTACTATTAATAGCGGGGCAATTAGCATTTCTCCATACTTGCTTACAGCCTTTTGTACGGAAAACATACTTGCACCTTCGCGGAGAATGGGAATAAGGATAAACCCAAGAATCGTATAAGTAATTATTCGGCCTAAAGTATAAAGCAAACCATTAATAAATATCTGGTGATGGTTTTCAATATCCTTGCCGATAAATCCTATCGCCGTTATATTGGTAGCTAACGGGCATGGGCTTATAGCTGTTAATATTCCAAGTATAAAAGCTGTTATGGCAGGAATGGAAGTATTGTCTGATATTGATTGAAGAAAGTCCATTGATATCTTATTTTAGCAATTCATTAATTTTATCTTTTATGCCGTTCTTAAATTTGTCGGGATGACTTTTTGCATTGGCAAAACTAAACTCTGTCATATTATTGACCTTCTCCTGACCGCTCTTCCATCCATTTACAAACAAGGATGACCATGTCACTTCGTACTTATCTGCAATCGGCCCATTCTTCTTTTGAGAAATATCAATTATCCTATAGACGATTCTTCCCGATGCTATTTCCTTTGAATAAAGATTGTCTAAAAGTGCTTTTGTGTTAGTTTCAATAGCCCGACAGGTTATGCATCGTTGTGCTCCATGAAAATAAAGCACTTCCACACGGTCATTCTGCATAGCTTCGCTATTTGCTGTTTCTGTTTTCTCTTTGCCTCCGTTTCCGCAGGAAACTAAAATAAGACCTGCAATAAATACATGGAATAACTTTTTCATGGCATGTAATTATTGGGTTAGTAATTCTTTTACTTCTTTCAATGACAACCGTTTACCTGCCGAAACGACTTTCCCGTCTATAACCAAAGCCGGAAGACTTAATATATTATATTCGATGATTTTCAATAAATCTTCCTCTTTTACCAAAGTGGCATCACTTCCTAATTCTGCAATAGCTTGTTGGGTGGTTTCGTACAAAGTTTTGCAACTGGGGCAACCTGTACCTAATACTTTAATTTCCATTATCAGATAGCTTTTAAATGAATAATATGCATAATCGTAGTTCGTAGAACAACGAACATTATTTGTAAAAAAAGGTGCTGTTTATTCACAGCACGAAGTACATTTACATTCACCGAAGAATCCGGTAAACAACTTACGGGCAAGTTCCCAGTTTTCACGGTTAATGCAATACTTGACTTTCGGCGTTTCTATTTCACCTTGAATCAGTCCGGCATCTTTTAGTTCTTTCAGGTGTTGAGAAACTGTCGCCTTGGCTATTGGCAGTTCTTCGTGAATGTCTCCGAAGTAGCAACTTTCCTGTCTGGCCAAAAAATTGAGGATAGCCATTCTTGCAGGGTGTCCCAGTGCTTTTGCAAAGCGAGCTATTTGTTCCTGCTCTGTGGTGTACTGTTTGTTTTTCACTTTATATCTCCTTTTTTTATTTGTTGTTCGCAAAACAACGAACAATATTTGAAACGACAAAATAAATACGATTATTTTTTAGATTAATTAAATGAATGTTTGCCTTGTGGGGATTTTCATAGCAGAAAAGTAGCTATGGGAAAACTGGTTTGTAGTACTTTTCTTCCTAAAATGATATGTATCTTATCTCCCCGTTTTTAAAGAATATACTTACTTACATGTACATGTCAGCACTATCTACATGCATATGTTATCCTTATCTACATGCACATGTCAATATTGCTAACATGCACATGTAAGCATCTACATTCTTTAAAAAACTATCGCCTTTACTTTAAAGATATTGTGATTTAAGTGCTATCCGCATGGGATTCTATCAAATTTTACTTATTTTTGCATAGAACTTCTTGTAGAAGTAACCTTTAACCAATCGAAACTCAGATGAAGAAAATAGTCACATCCTTATATCTATTATGTTGTGTATGTGTGTGTCAGCTCCATGCCGCCAACAATGTTGTAGACTCCCTTTTATCCCAACTGGACCATGTAATTCAAAACCGCCCTGTATACATCGAGCAAAAAGAAAAGAAGCTGAACGACCTGAGACAAGCCTTGAGACAACGCATTTCTGACGAAAACCGCTTTACCCTGTTGGGGGAATATCTGGATGAATACCGTTCCTACAACACCGACTCTTCGCTCTACATCTCACGCGAGAGATATCAGGTAGCCCTGCGAATGAAAAACAAGGAACATCAAGACAACGCCCTCATGAATACTGCCGAGATTATGGGCACAGCAGGCATGTATAAAGAAGCAGTCGACCTGATGCACAACGTACAAATCAATCATCTACCGGATGACCTGCACCCGTATTATTACCATATTTACCGTACCGTCTATGGCCTCATGGCCGATTATGCCGTTACGGAACAGGAGAAAAAACTCTATGCCGAGATAACGGATAGATACCGTGATTCCCTGTTGTTGGTCAACAAAGACAATCTTCTGGTGTACACGCTGATTCAGTCCGACCAGCACAATGTGCGGGGCGAGTTCGATAAAGCCATCCAGCTATTGACCGACTACCTGGCGGGACAGATAGACAATGTGCACGATGTGGCAATCTGTGCCTACACTTTATCAGAATCATACCGCCTGAAAGAAGACACAGAAAAAGAGAAGGAGTATTTGATTCTTTCCTCCATTGCAGATATGAAGTCCGCAGTGCGCGAATATATTTCTTTGAGGAAACTGGCTGTGTTGCTCTATCAGGAAGGAGATATAGACCGCGCCTATTCATATCTGAAATTGTGTATGGACGATGCCGTATTCTGCAACGCCCGGTTGCGTATTCTGGAAATCCTGCAAATCTTCCCCCTCATCAACGACACTTACCAGCAAAAGGCCGAAAAGCAACAGGAACAAATGAAATGGGCGTTAGTCTCTATCAGCTTGCTGTCCATCTTCCTACTGATCGCCATCTTCTATGTGTATAAGCAGATGAAACGCGTAGCAGCCGCACGCCACGAAGTGATAGATGCCAACAAGCGCCTGAAAGAATTGAATGAAGAACTCCACCGCTACAATCTGCAACTGAAAGAAGCCAACCACATCATTGCTGAAAACTCCTACCTGAAAGAGGAATACATAGGCCGCTATATGGACCAGTGTTCCGTATATCTGGAAAAGATGGATAACTATCGCCGTTCACTGGGCAAGATAGCCGCTACGGGCAAGGTAGATGAGCTATACAAAAACATCAAATCTTCCAAGTTCATAGAAGAGGAACTGAAAGAGTTTTATGCCAATTTTGATAATACCTTCTTGCAACTGTTTCCCACTTTTGTAGAAGACTTCAACACCCTGCTTGCCGAAGGGGAGCAGATTTACCCCAAGGCCAACGAACGAATGAGTACCGAACTGCGTATCTTCGCCCTTATCCGTTTGGGAATTACCGACAGTGTGAAGATTGCCCAATTCCTGCGCTATTCTGTGACTACCATTTATAATTACCGTACCAAAGTTCGCAATAAAGCTGCGGGCGACCGTGACCAACTGGAACAGGAAGTAATGAAAATAGGTAAGTCGAGAGACTAAAACCACACTTTTAAGGCATATAAGTGTCTTTTTTACGCTTATATTTTTACTACTTTTTTGGAACAATGCATCTTCTTGATAGCATTGATTATTAGTGTTTTATGTCTTATGAAACGCCTAAAACTACTACTTTTTCACTCTTTTCCCCCTTATTGCTTCCTCTTATCAGATACATTTGCATTGTTCCTTCACAGAGGGGACAAATGCATGTGAATCTATATTTTTATTACTAACTTTAAACTCTTATATTATGCAAAAGTACAAAATGCCGATCAGGCTTCGAATCATGGTTTGTCTGATAGGAATGTTACTTCCGATGTGCATGTTCGCACAGCAAATCACAGTACAAGGTGTAGTGAAAGACCAGACCGGAGAAACCGTTATCGGTGCCAGTGTGGTGCAGAAGAACACAACGAACGGTACGATAACGGGTATCGATGGCGATTTCTCGCTGAATGTGCCTTCGGATGCCGTTATAGTAGTTTCATTCGTGGGCTATAAGTCTTTGGAAGTTCCCGTGAAAGGACAGAAACAGATTATGGTAACACTCTCGGAAGACAGTGAAATGCTGGACGAAGTGGTGGTTATCGGTTATGGAACCATGAAGAAAAGTGACCTTACCGGTGCTGTTTCCTCTTTGGGAAGCAAGGACATCAAAAATGCCCCCGTTTCTAATCTGGGACAAGCCATTCAGGGCCGCATCTCCGGTGTGCAGGTAGTGGATGCCGGAAAGCCCGGTGACAATGTATCTATCAAGATTCGTGGTCTGGGCTCCATTAACAACTGCGATCCGCTGGTGGTGATTGACGGTGTGCCTACCGACCTGGGACTGTCTTCACTGAACATGGCGGATGTGGAACGCCTGGACGTATTGAAAGACGCATCGGCTACAGCCATTTACGGTTCGCGTGGAGCCAATGGGGTAGTGATGATCACCACCAAGCGAGGAACGGAAGGGAAAGGCAAATTGTCGGTATCGGCTAATTGTGCTTTCCAGAATGCCACGAACATTCCTTCTTTGCTGAACGCAAGCCAGTATGCCGATTTGAGTAATGATATGATGGTGAACAGCGGTCGCAACCCGAACCCGAATTGGGCAAATCCTTCGGAACTGGGTGCAGGTACCGATTGGATGGACGAATTGCTGCGCACGGGTGTGATGCAGAACTATACGGTAAGTTATTCCGGAGGAAATGAGAAGTCTCATTATTATGTGTCCGGTGGTTTTCTCGATCAGTCGGGTACGGTGCGCAGTGTAAACTATCGTCGTTTTACGTTTCAGTCCAACAGCGACGCACAGGTGCTGAAGTGGTTGAAGTTCTCCAATAATATCACTTTCAGCACTGATACGAAGGATTCGGGCAGCTATAATATCGGTGATGCACTGAAAGCTCTTCCCGTTCTTCCGGTGAAGAATGAAGACGGCTCATGGAGTGGGCCGGAAGGTAATTCGGAATGGTACGGTAGCATCCGCAACCCGATAGGGCCTACGCAACTGAACAAGAGCCAGACGAAAGGTTATAACTTCCTTGCCAACCTGACAGCGGAACTGACTTTTACCAAATGGCTGAAATTCAAGAGCACTTTCGGTTACGATGCCAAATTCTGGTTCATCGATAACTTCACGCCGAAATATAACTGGAAGCCTATTCCGACGGAAGAAACTTCACGTTACAAGAGCGATAATAAATCATTCACTTACCTGTGGGATAACTATTTCCTGTTCGACCATACTTTTGCAGAAAAGCATCGTGTGGGAGTGATGGCGGGTTCGTCTGCACAGTGGAATGAGAATGATTACCTGAATGCGCAGAAGAACGTCTTTATGTTCGACAATGTGCATGAAATGGATAACGGTCAGGAGATGTACGCCATTGGCGGCAGTTCCAATGAATGGGCGTTGCTCTCTTACATGGCACGTATCAACTACTCTTACGAAGACCGCTATATGCTGACGGCAACTGTCCGCCGCGATGGTTCCAGCCGTTTCGGTAAAAAGAACCGTTGGGGTACTTTCCCTTCTGTATCTGCCGCATGGCGCATTTCGCAGGAAAGCTGGTTCCCGAAGAATGACGTTGTGAACGACCTGAAAATACGTGTAGGATATGGAGTGACGGGTAGCCAGGCAAGTGTCGGCAATTATAGTTACCTGGCATCTTACAACACCAGTGTATATCCATTCGGAACAACGAGCGGCAATCAGACCGCATTGGTTTCCTCTACGCTTGCCAATCCTTACATCCATTGGGAAGAGGTGGCACAGACGAATATCGGTTTTGATGCTTCCCTGTTCAATTCACGGATCGTATTCTCGCTGGATGCTTATCTGAAAGAGACAAGGGATATGTTGGTGAAGGCATCCATCCCCATCACATCGGGCTTTGAAGATACCACCACCACTTACACGAATGCCGGTAAAGTGCGCAACCAGGGCTTGGAAATGAGTCTGCACACCATCAACCTGACCGGAGAACTGGGTTGGGAAACAAACGTGACCGCCACTTATAATAAGAATAAGATTAAGGACCTGAACAGCGCAGTTCCTTACTATATCAACCAGATCAACAACTCGTATGTCACGATGCTGGCAAAAGACTATCCGATTAATGCCTTCTACGGCTACGTGACGGACGGCTTGTTCCAAAACCAGGCGGAAGTGGATGCGCATGCCGTGCAGCCGGGAGCTGAACCGGGTGATATCCGTTTCAGGGATTTGAACAACGATGGTGTCATCAACGACAGTGATCGCACTGTGATTGGCAATCCCAATCCCAGTTGGTTCTTCTCAATGAACAATAACTTGTCTTATAAAGGATTCGAGCTTTCCGTATTCCTTCAGGGGGTGGCCGGCAATAAGATTTATAATGCCAACAATATCGACAATGTGGGTATGGCTGCCGCATACAACCAGACAACTGACGTGCTGAACCGTTGGCGCGGAGAGGGGACAAGCTACTCCATGCCGCGTGCCGTGTTCGGCGATCCTAATCAGAACTGCCGTGTATCCGACCGCTTTGTAGAAGACGGATCTTACTTGCGTGTGAAGAATATCACTCTCTCTTATACCTTCCCGAAACAATGGTTGCAGAAGTTGCAGATAGAGAATGCACGCCTTTCCCTTTCTTGTGAGAATGTGGCTACCATTACCGGGTATTCCGGTTTCGATCCGGAGGTGGATATCAACGGTATTGATTTGTCCCGTTATCCCATTTCCCGTACATTCAGTGTAGGATTAAACTTTAACTTTTAATTGATTTGGATATGAAAAAGATAACAAACTTACTATACGTGCTGGCTGTATTGATGCTGGCATCATGTAACGACTTTCTGGATAAGTCGCCCAAATATGCCGTTGACCCTGAAACAACCGTGACCGATGATGTGGCCGTGGCACTGACAAATGCTTGCTACAAGGCGCTTCAGTCTTCCAATCTCTACAACCAGCGTATGTGGTCGCTGGATATCGTTGCGGGCAACAGCCTGGTAGGTGCAGGCGGTGGTACGGACGGTCTGGAAACCATACAGGCATCCAATTTTATCACGCAGAGCGATAATGGTATGGCCCTGTATATGTGGCGTTCTCCGTGGGTAGGCATCGGGCAGTGTAACATTGTGCTGACCAGTCTTCCGCAGGCCGAAGCCGTATCGGAAAGCATAAAGAACCGTTGTATGGGTGAAGCATATTTCCTTCGTGCCCATTACTATTATATCTTAGCCCGTTTGTATGGCGGCGTTCCTTTGCGTCTGGAACCTTATAATCCGGGTGAATCTACTGCAATAGCACGCACTACGTTGGATCAGACTTATGAGCAGATCATTTCGGACTGTAAGAATGCGGTCGATTTGCTTCCGGCGAAAGCGGAATATAATGAAGAAGAAAAAGGACGTGCCTGTAAGGATGCCGCCCTTGCCATGCTGGCGGATATTTACCTGACACTGGCTCCCAACCATACGAGTTATTATGAAGACGTGGTGGAACTGTGCAATGAGATTACGAACCTGGGTTACGACCTTTCCACCTGCAAGTATGAAAATAACTTCGATGCTACCATCAATAACGGTCCCGAATCTCTGTTTGAAGTGCAGTATTCCGGAAGTACGGAATATGATTTCTGGGGAACGGACGGTCAATCTTCCTGGCTTTCCACTTTTATGGGGCCCCGTAACTCGGACTTTGTTGCAGGCAGCTACGGCTGGAATCAGCCTACGGAGGAATTTGTGAGCCAGTATGAAGAAGGTGACAAACGGAAAGAGCTGACGGTGCTTTATGCAGGTTGTCCGGACTTCGACGGGAAGACTTACAAGAGTTCTTATTCCAATACCGGATATAACGTACGCAAATTCCTGGTGTCCAAGACTATTTCACCGGAATACAATACGAACCCTAATAACTTTGTTGTGTACCGCTATGCGGATGTCTTGCTGAAGAAAGCGGAAGCGTTGAATGAAATGGGACAACCCGGCCAAGCTGCCGCTCCCCTGAATATAGTTCGCAAACGTGCCGGATTGTCGGAAGTTTCGGGCCTGTCACAGGAGGCGATGCGTGAGAAGATTATTCACGAACGACGCATGGAACTGGCTTTCGAAGGACATCGTTGGTTCGATATGATCCGCGTCAATAATGGAGAATATGCCATCCGTTTCCTGCAATCCATCGGCAAGAACAGTGTGAACAAGAATCGCCTGTTGTTCCCCATTCCGCAGACGGAAATGGATGCGAATATACTGATGACACAGAATCCGGGTTATTAATCACTTAAATCAGAAGAAGAATATGAAAAGATATATTTCACATTTAGTATTTGCATTGCTGGGTTGCATGGCACTGTCTGCATGTGTGGACAATGACTATATGGAACTGGACAAGGGGCACAATGAACTGGCGCTTTCCACCAGCAACACGGAAGTCGTTTTGAACGAACAGGCGCATGGCGATGATGCCTTGGAACTCTCCTGGACAACGGGCACGAATTATGGTACGGGACATAAGATTTCCTATACACTGGAACTTGCCAAGGCGGGCAGTAATTTTGCCGCTCCTTATGTGGCTTTGGAGAACGTCGTGCAGGAATATACCTGGAAGAAGAACGTGGAGGAATTGAATAACATCCTTCGTGAGCATTTCGGTGCGGAAGCTACTGAAAACATCTCTCTGGAAGCACGCCTGACAGCCAAAGTAACGGATCGGGAAGAGACACAGGTGACCACCACCTCTTTTAGTGTCACTGCCTACAAACCGTTGACTTCCACTCTTTACCTGATAGGTGATGCCACTCCTGGCGGTTGGAGTGCGGACGATGCAACGGAAATGACCCGGAAAGACAATGGTATATTTACATGGACGGGAAAAATGACTGCGGGTTCCTTTAAGTTTATCACTACGCTGGGGGCTTTCTTGCCGTCGTACAACAAAGGAACTGACGGAAAGCTGGTGCTTCGTACCAGTGCCGATCAGCCGGACGAATCGTTTACGATTGAAGAAGAGTTCAACTATGTTGTTGAAGCGAACCTGTTTACCGGTGCTATCACACTGACTCAGACCGAGAACCTCAGACCGGCTTACGATCAGCTTTATTTCGTTGGAGGTATGAACGACTGGGGATTTGTGCCGATGAAAAAGGATGTGCTCGATCCGTTCCTGTTCCGCTATGCCCGTTTGTTCGATGTAGGCCAGGGTGGGGAATTCAAGTTCGGAACTTCGGAAGGAAGCTGGGAGAGCATGTATAAGGCAAAGAATGCCAATGCCGCTTACACCGATACGGAAATGGTATTTGTGAAAGGGTTCGATCCTGACAATAAATGGGTGCTGAAAGATGCCGAATGTGGTAAGGCCTATAAGATATGTGTCGATATCCGTGCAGGGAAAGAGCGCATGATGATGAGCGAATTTGTTCCTTATGAGATGATTTATATGGTAGGGGATGCTGCGCCTGCGGGATGGAGCATTGGAGATGCTACACCGATGCAGGCCACGGATAATCCGTATGTATTTACCTGGCAAGGTGTACTGAACGTGGGTGAGTTGAAGCTGACCTGTGATAAGAAAGAGGACTGGAACGGTGCCTGGTTTATGCCGACCGTAGCTGATAAGCAGCCTTCGGGCGAGACGGAACCGATGTTGTTCCTGGATAAGGCCAGCGATGCTTTCAAAGCTCAATACCTGGATGTAATGATTGGAGGTATCGACCTGAAATGGAAGATTACGACGGCTGGTTCTTATAAGATTACTCTGAATCAACTGGAAGAGACAATTTCGATAGTAAAACAGTGAAACGATGAAATATATAATTTATGCAATGGCTGCCATGTTCTTTTTGGCTTCGTGCAGCAAAGACAATGATGAAACCGGCGGTGGTAACGGTGGTGGAGGAGAAACTGGAGGAGTGACTGATGTCACTCCCGTTACCTCCGATTTAACCGTGAACCTGACTACTGACAAGGCTTGTTACAAACCGGGTGAAGCCGTTTCCTTCACAGCCGATGCCCTGCCTGCGGGAGCAAAGGTACGTTACCGTACTTTGAACAAGGTAATCTCCGAACAGGCAGTCGCAGGCAGTTCCTGGACGTGGACTGCCCCTGCAACGGATTTCACCGGATATCTGGCGGATGTCTATCGCACTAAAGAAGACGGTACGGAAGTCATTCTCGGTACTATTGCCGTCGATGTATCCAGCGACTGGACACGCTTTCCGCGTTATGGCTTTGTCGCCACCTTCGATGCTTCTAAAACGGAAAGTAAAATTCAGGAGGAAATGGCTTTTCTGAACCGCTGCCATATCAATGGTGTGCAGTTTCAGGATTGGCATAACAAGCACCACTGGCCATTAGGCGGTACGCGTGAACATCTCGATGCGGTATATAAAGACATTGCCAACCGGGATATCTACACACAGTCGGTAAAGGATTATATCCGCATCCAGCACTCGTTTGGAATGAAGGCGATGTTTTATAATCTTTGTTTCGGTGCGCTCGATGATGCAGCCGGTGACGGTGTGAAAGAAGAATGGTACATCTTTAAAGGCACAGGGCATACGGATAAGGATGCGCATACACTGCCTGACAGTTGGAAGAGCAATATCTATTTGCTCGATCCGGGTAATGCCGAATGGCAGGCATATATTGCCCAGCGCAACGATGATGTTTATGCCAATCTTGACTTTGACGGCTATCAGATAGACCAGTTGGGAAACCGTGGCGACCGCTATGATTACAAGGGGAATAAGGTGAATCTGCCTAAGACTTATGTTTCGTTTATTGAAGCTATGAAGGGGAAACATCCTGATAAGCGCTTGGTGATGAATGCAGTAAGCAGCTATGGTGCATCCCAAATTGCAGGTACGGGGAAAGTGGATTTCCTGTATAATGAAGTTTGGGGGGATGAAGCTGATTTTACGGATTTATATACGATCCTGAAAGCGAACCATCAGTACGGAAATCAGGCATTGAAGACGGTATTTGCGGCTTATATGAATTATGAAAAAGGTTCCGGTGAGTTCAATATGCCGGGAATCTTGCTGACGGATGCGGTGATGTTTGCTCTGGGAGGTTCGCACTTGGAATTGGGAGGCGACCACATGTTGTGCAGTGAATATTTTCCAAATACCCGTTTGCAGATGAGTGATGCCTTGAAGACGGCTGTTGTGCGCTATTATGACTTTATGACTGCTTATCAGAATCTTCTTCGCGATGGCGGGGAGGAGGAGAAGGTAACTTTGGTATGTACGGATGCAAGCAAGAATCTGAATCTGAACACTTGGCCGCCACAGAAATCAGCTATTACTTCTTTTGCCAGAAGGGTGAACGGCAAACAGGTGGTTCATCTGCTGAACTTCCTTAGTGCAAACAGTTTAAGTTGGAGAGACCTGAACGGGACAATGCCCGAACCACGGTTGGTGACTAAAGTGCCCTTGAAGCTGAATGTTGCGGGAAAAGTGAGCAAAGTGTGGGTGGCTACTCCCGATGCACATGCCGGAGCTTCGCAGGAATTAGCTTTTGAACAGAAAGACGGAGCGATAACCTTTACGCTTCCTTCACTGAAATACTGGAGCATGATTGTAATGGAATAAATTATAAAAGATATAGAACCATGAGAAAATATATATATTTATTTTTAATACTGTGTTGCCTGTCTCCGCACTTATATGGCGGAAATGTAACGGGAAACTGTACTTCTTATTCGCAGGAAGGGAGAGACGTTACGTTTCATTTAGACGATAATTCGGCTGTGCAGTTGCAACTTTGCAGTCCCTCCGTCGTGCGCGTCTGGTTTTCGCCGGACGGTAAGTTGCAGCGGGGAAATCCTTCTTTTGCGGTGATTAATGAAGAATTGGAAGATGTAGGCACTGTCCGGGTGGACGAACAGAATGCCTGCTATGAGATATTTACGCCTAAATTGCGTATCCGCATCAACAAGGCTCCGTTTAGCTTGCAGATATTCGACAAGTATCAGAAGCTCTTGTTCAGCGACTATGCCGACAAGGGGCATATCAGCGATGGAGAGCGTAAAGTGGAGTATAAGACCCTGCGCCGGGATGAGCATTTCTTCGGTTTGGGTGAAAAGACCGGCAAGCTGGACCGTCGTGGCGAATCTTATAAGATGTGGAACAGTGATAAACCTTGTTACAGCGTTGTGGAAGATCCCCTCTACAAGAGTATCCCTTTCTTTATGAGCAGTTATCGCTATGGTATATTTCTGGATAACACGTATAAGACAGAATTCAAATTCGGCACTGAAAGCCGTGATTATTACAGCTTTGAAGCTCCCGGTGGGGAGATGATTTACTACTTTATCTTCGGTAAGGATTATAAGGAAATCATGAAACAGTATGTCGCATTGACCGGACAACCCATCATGCCTCCGAAGTGGGCACTGGGCTTTGCACAATGCCGCGGCCTGCTGACTACCGAGAAGCTCTCTTATGAAATAGCCGAAGGATACCGTAAGCGTGGTATTCCTTGCGATATCATCTATCAGGATATAGGCTGGACACAATACTTACAGGACTTCAACTGGCGGAAAGAAAACTATCAGAATCCGAAGAAGATGCTTGCCGACCTGAAAGGGATGGGCTTCAAAGTGATTGTTTCGCAAGACCCGGTTATCTCTCAGGCTAATGAAAAACAATGGGAAGAAGCGGACCGCTTGGGTTATCTGGTGAAAGACTCCACTACGGGTAAGAGCTATGATATGCCTTGGCCGTGGGGTGGCAACTGCGGTGTGGTGGACTTTACCATTCCCGAAGTGGCGGACTGGTGGGGAGCTTATCAGCAGAAACCGATAGATGACGGCATTGCCGGCTTCTGGACGGATATGGGTGAACCTGCCTGGAGCAATGAGGAACAAACGGAGCGTCTTGTAATGAAACACCACCTGGGTATGCACGATGAAATTCATAACGTGTATGGTCTGACCTGGGACAAGGTGGTAAAGGAACAGTTTGAGAAACGGAATCCGGATCTTCGTGTCTTCCAGATGACACGTGCCGCCTATGCAGGATTGCAGCGTTACACCTTCGGCTGGACCGGAGATTGCGGCAATGGAGATGATGTGTTGCAAGGCTGGGGACAGATGGCTAATCAGATCCCGGTACTTTTATCTGCCGGACTGGGTGTGATTCCTTTCGTAGCATGTGACATTTCCGGTTATTGCGGGGATATTGAAGATTATCCCGCTATGGCGGAACTTTATACCCGTTGGGTGCAGTTGGGAGCGTTCAATCCTCTGAGCCGTATTCACCATGAAGGAGATGTGGCGGTAGAACCGTGGCTCTTTGGGGAGGAAGCGGAGAAGAACGTTAAAGCTGCCATAGAAATGAAATATCGCTTACTGCCTTATATTTATACTTATGCCCGCGAAGCGTATGAAACGGGTTTGCCGATTATGCGCCCCATGTTTATGGAATATCCGGCGGATTTGGAAACAGTCTCTACGGATGCACAATTCATGTTTGGCAGCGAACTGCTGGTGGCTCCGGTGGTGAAGAAGGGGGCGACTAATAAGAATGTTTATCTGCCCGAAGGTACCTGGATTGATTATAATGACAAGCGCACGGAATATAGTGGCGAACAGTGGACTACGGCAAATGCTCCGTTGAATACCATTCCAATGTTTGTGCGGAAAGGAAGTATCATCCCTCAGATGCCTGTGATGAATTATACGGATGAGAAAGCGGTTTATCCGATTACATTTGAGGTATTTCCGGCTGCGGCGGGCGGTGAAACGTCTTTCTCCCTGTATGAAGATGCAGGAACTGATCTGGGGTATCAGCGTGGGGAATTTATACGTACTCCTGTATCTTGCCGGACAACGGAAAAGGGATATGTGCTCGAAATCGGGGAAAGGGCGGGAGAGAAGTATGCCCTTCCGGGAGAACGCAACCTGATGTTTTGCATTTATACCGGGCAAATGCCGAAGGAAGCGCTTATTGACGGACAGAAAGTAAGGAAGATGAAAGCGGAAAAACTGAATGAAGGAATGGAAACGGAGTTCAAGATTACCGCATGGTGTCCGGATAAGAAACAGAATCTTTGTATGTTGAGATTGCCGGATGACGGGGTGAAACACACGATTGAATTTATTTATTAATACCAACCATAAAAAGTATAGTTATGAGAAAGTTAATGCTTAGCGCAATTTGTCTTCTTTTTGCCTTAGCGGGGAAAGCGGAAGGAGTGTCGTCTCCTTCGGGCCAGGTGAAGCTGGATTTTAAATTATCAAAGAATGGCGCTCCGACCTATCAGGTGGAGTATAAAGGGAAATCCGTGATTAAGCCCAGCACCTTGGGACTGGAATTGAAGAATGCCAATAATCTGCTGGATGGTTTTGAAGTCCTGAAAGCTTCTACCTCTACCTTCGACGAAACCTGGCAACCGGTGTGGGGAGAAACGAAAGATATTCGTAATCACTACAATGAATTGCTGGTTGAATTGAAACAGCCCGCTACGGATCGTTATATGAACCTTCGTTTTCGTGTATATGATGATGGTGTAGGATTCCGTTATGAGTTTCCGCAACAGAAGAATCTGGTTTACTTCGTGATTAAGGACGAACATACTCAGTTTGCCATGACGGGCGATCATACTGCCTGGTGGATTCCCGGTGATTACGATACTCAGGAATATGATTATACGGAATCCAAACTTTCGGAAATTCGTGGTTTGATGCAGGGAGCCATTACTGATAATGCGTCACAAAACCAGTTTTCACCGACAGGTGTACAAACTTCCCTCCAGATGAAAACAGCTGACGGAATCTATCTCAATCTCCATGAAGCTGCTTTGGTGGATTATTCGTGCATGCATCTGAATCTGGATGATAAGAACCTTATCTTTGAATCCTGGCTGACGCCGGATGCACAGGGCGATAAAGGGTATATGCAGTCACCTTGTCACACTCCGTGGCGTACGGTGATAGTCAGTGATGATGCCCGTGAAATGCTGGCTTCCAATCTGATACTGAATCTGAATGATCCTTGCAAGTATGAGGATACTTCCTGGATTAAGCCTGTGAAGTATGTAGGCGTATGGTGGGAAATGATTGCGGCAGGCAAGCCGTGGGCTTATACATTTGATCTTCCTTCCGTAAAACTGGATGAAACGGATTATACGAAAGTGAAACCGAATGGTATTCACCCCGCCAATACGGAGAATGTAAAGAAGTACATTGATTTTGCTGCGGAGCATGGTTTCGACCAGGTATTGGTAGAAGGCTGGAATATCGGTTGGGAAGACTGGTTCGGCAACAGCAAGGATTATGTTTTCGACTTTCTCACTCCATATCCTGATTTTGACATCAAATACCTGAATGAGTATGCCCACTCCAAAGGTGTCAAACTGATGATGCATCATGAGACATCGGCTTCCGCACGCAACTACGAACGCCACATGGAGGCTGCCTATGACTTGATGAATCAATACGGTTACAATTCCGTGAAAAGCGGTTATGTGGGCAATATCATTCCGCGCGGTGAATATCATTATGGGCAGTGGATGAACAATCATTACCTGTATGCCGTGACCGAAGCTGCCAAGCATAAGATTATGGTGAATGCCCACGAGGCTGTACGTCCTACTGGTTTGTGTCGTACGTATCCGAATCTGATAGGAAATGAATCTGCCCGTGGCACGGAATATGAAGCTTTCGGAGGCAGCAAGCCTTTCCACACGACCATTCTTCCTTTTACCCGTCTGCAAGGCGGACCGATGGATTATACGCCGGGTGTCTTTGAAATGGATATGAATAAACTGAATCCGAATAGTCACGCTCATGTAAACTCTACATTGGCGCGTCAGTTGGCACTCTACGTCACGATGTACAGCCCTCTGCAAATGGCAGCCGATCTGCCTGAGAACTATGAACGCTTTATGGATGCTTTCCAGTTCATTAAAGATGTGGCTCTGGACTGGGATGACAGCCGATACCTGGAAGCAGAACCGGGACGCTATATCACGGCTGCCCGCAAGGCGAAAGGTACGAATGATTGGTTTATAGGTTGTACCAGCAGTGAGCAGGGACATGCTTCTACTCTGAAACTGGATTTTCTGGATGCTGATAAACAGTATATAGCTACAGTTTATGCGGACGCAAAGGATGCTGATTATAAAACGAATCCGCAGGCTTACGTAATCCGCAAAGGGATTGTTTCTCCTAAAACCGTGCTGAATTTGAAAGCGGCTCCGGGTGGTGGTTATGCCATCAGCATTATGGAGGTGAAAGATAAGGCGGAATTGAAAGGATTGAAAAAACTGTCCGGTAATATCTGATAAACCGGAATATCTGATAGATAAAAATCCCCTTCCTCAGCTCTCCGATCACCAAGTACGGTAATTAGGAGTAGAGGAAGGGGATATTTTTATTTGAATAAATCTTTCATATAGTCCAGTGAGCGGCTGATATCGAAGTAGATTTGAGTGCCCTCATAGTATGGACTGCTTTCAAATTCCATCAGGTCGCACTTGTTCACCAATGATTGTTGCTTCAGGCCTTCTACTTTGAAGACATTGTTTAATATCTGATATTCATCATTGACGCTGATGACTTTAAATGCTGTATCTTCGCTTGTGCCATCTCCACTGGAGATGATGGCAGAGGAAAGTTTTATGTATTTATCTATATAAGCCTGAACTTCTTCTTCTCTTTGCAGCTCACTCGCCAGATTCACGGCATAAATGAGTAATTTAAGAGATACAGGATTCTTTTTCCGGCATTCTTTTAATTGGGTATAGGCTTCTTCCCATTTCTTTTCTTCCATTAGCGTCTCAAGCTCTTTCCAAAGCTCCATACTCCCTTTGTATTTTGGGGTGAAAGAATGACCGTAGTAGATTAGCGCGTAATCGTTTAAGGATAATAAGCTGTCATTAGCTTCAAAGCGTTCAATCAGCTGTTGGTAATCATCCGACTGGTTTTCCACATACTTTTTAATAGTAGCATAGTTTACTTCGATATTCTCTTGCGGGAATACACATACAGAGAGTAGAAGAAGATTGATGAGTAATAGTGTTCTTTTCATGGCATTATTATTTTAAAGCATTACCACAAAGAAAAGCCTTTTGCGAGGATATTCCAAACGTATGGACATAAAAAAAGGAGTACCGCTGTACTCCAACCTTTGTTAACCTTAAATCTAATACTATGAAAAACACAGTGCAAAGGTACGGATATTCTGCGTATTTCCAAATGATTAGACTAATATAAGTGTTTTTATAACACTAATTAAAAGTTAGGCATTGTTTCTTTACTTTTTTTCAGGGTTTTATTCGTTGATACGCTCTTTTATCTTTCCCCAGGCATGTGTATCGAACAGGCAACTTTCGCGCATGGTGTGATACATCTCTTTGAAACGGGACATGGGAATAGTGAAGCTCAACAGATTGGCCTCAAAGTGGGGACGCACGGACGGATCGAAGAAGCCGAGGATACAGCGTTTGCTCCCTTTTTGGTTTTCAGTAACAGCAAAACTTACAACGGAGCTGCAACCGGACCCAAACGGTGTGATTACGGCATCAAATGCTTCCGTATCGTAAGAAGCCCATGTGACAAGTCCCGACAAAATATCGGGCGTGGCAAGGAATAGCAAACCTTCTAAATGATCGAAAGAAGTAATCTTATCAATCCGGGCAAAATGCAGGTAAGCCTTTTCCGTGCGTTGCACTTGGAGTTGCTCTATGTAATTTATTACCATTTCAGGAGTCTTTTTGTACTTCTCTTTCAGAGATACGAAGTTAGGTACGTGTATCGGCATTTCCGTGAAACCGGTGTAGAATTTTCCGCCGCCACATCCTATGACGTCGCTGTTCAGGCTGATGGTTTTACCTTCCCTTACCTGTTGCAGGCCCTTGAAGAAGCAACCGCCAATTTTGTCTGTTTCGCTTTCCTGTTTATCGGAGTACCAGAAGGCGATGGGAAGTTCGGCACGTTCACCAAATGCTTCCCGATAATTAGTCATAAAAGTATGTATATCCATGATAACAGAGTTTTGGTTTGGAAGTAAAGATAACAATTGATTGCCGGATTATTGAGGATTTTACTTATTTTTGCATAGAAAACTATAATTCCATATTGATTATGAAAGCACGCATTTCCTGTTTCTTTCTACTTGTTTTTTTCTTTGTGCAGATGGTGAAAGGAGAAGATGACACTTTGTGGCAACTTCATGCCTCTGATATAAATGCTCCTTATGTAGGCGCCCCTATGGCAAATGGCGGAATCGGTATTCTTCCCTGGAAAGAACCTTTCTCAGTGCGACAGGTGATACTGAATCATGTGTTCGATACGGATGGCCCTCAGGGGGTAAGCCGCGTGTTGAAAGGAATCAATCCTTTTCTGATGTCGATGGATGTAGATGGAAAAGAGGTGAATACGGAATGTATCACAAACTGGAAGCAGTGTGTTGATATGAAAGAAGCAACTCATAACAGTAGTTTCCGGGCAGCCGGGAAAGTTGATGTGGGTTATAGCATTTGCGCTTTAAGAAATATGCCTTATGCGGGGCTTATCCGTGTGGATGTGAAAGCTTTGTCCGATGTATCCCTGAAAGTTGCTGCCCGGATGGATATTCCCCAAGAATACAGTCAGCCGACACAGCGCTTCCGGAAAATGAGGGCGGATGATACACAAATGTATATGCTGCAATCTTATGCTGTATCTGCTCATCGGCAACAAAAAGTTTCCGCTTCTTCCGCTTTTATTTTTAATAAGGGAACAGCACAGGAACCTCTTTATGATGAAGTGACTAAAGAGATGTCTTTCGCGTTGAATCTGAAGAAAGGAGAGCAGATGTCTTTTGCCTTGGTGGGTTCTGTATGCTCCGCCCGTGACTTTAGCGATCCGTATAATGAAGCTGAACGGCAGGTGATTTATGCTATTCATGAAGGTACTACTTCGCTGATGGCTGCACATCGTAGTCTTTGGAATGAATTGTGGGAAAGCGATATCCTGATAGAAGGGGATGACGAAGCACAACGGGCGGTTCGGTTTGCACTTTTCAACCTTTATTCTTCTTGCAGGGAAGGAAGCGGATTGAGCATCTCGCCCATGGGACTTTCTTCGCAAGGTTACAATGGACATATATTCTGGGATTCGGAACTTTGGATGTTTCCCCCGATGCTGTTGCTGAATAAGGGAATTGCCGAATCTATGATCGATTATCGTATTGACCGTTTGATGGCTGCCCGCAAGAAAGCAATGGCATACGGTTTCAAGGGAGCTATGTTTCCCTGGGAGAGTGATGATTACGGGGAAGAATCGACTCCTACTTTTGCTTTGACAGGTCCTCTGGAGCATCATATCACTGCGGACATCAGTATTGCCTGCTGGAATTATTATTGCCTTACCCGTGACGGACAGTGGCTGCGGGCGAAAGCATTTCCGCTGATGAAAGCGGTTGCTGACTTTTGGGTAAGCCGTGTGACGCGTAATGATGACGGTTCTTATTCCATTTGCAATGTAGTGGGAGCCGATGAATATGCAAATGGGGTGGATGATAATGCTTTCACGAACGGTGCGGCTATTCGGGCTTTGGAATATGCTTGTGAGGCGGCAAAGATATGTAATGAGCCTGTTCCGGAAATATGGGAAGAAGTGGGCAAGGGCATCCGTATTCTTCGTTTTAAAGATGGAGTCACTCGTGAGCATGCCACATACAACGGTGAGATGATAAAGCAGGCGGATGTGAATTTATTGGGATATCCATTGTATTTTGTCGGGGATGCTGAATCGCAAAAGAAGGATATGGAATATTATGTCGATAAGATTGATCCACAGAATGGTCCGGCCATGTCTTATTCCGTATTCTGTGTGCAGTATGCCCGGATGGGGGATGCGAAGCGTGCCTATGAGATGTTCTGTCGTTGTTACCAGCCGAACTTGCGTGCTCCTTTCGGTGTATTGGCGGAAACGCCCACCAGTGATAATCCTTACTTTATGACGGGAGCAGGCGGATTGCTGCAAGCTGTTATAAACGGTTTCTGTGGATTGCAGATAACGGATGGCGGTGTGGAGCAATTATCTTCCGTACTTCCTGCACATTGGAAAAAGGTTACGGTGAAAGGAGTAGAACCGGAAAAAAAGATGTATGTACGTGAGAGGTAGGAAACGTACGGGCATAAAAAAAGGAGTACCGCTGTACTCCAACCTTTGTTAACCTTAAATCTAATACTATGAAAAACACAGTGCAAAGATACGGACTTTCGGGATAACTGCAAATTATCCAAATAAAAAAGTATGTTCTATAACATTAATTAAAAATATGGACTTAATCTTATATCTTTGTTAACCTTTAGCCTCCTGATACATAAACCGTTTAATAGATTTTTTGGCTGTCTTTTCAAACTCCTCAAAATGTATCTTCACCTTTGAGATCTGGCAATAAGCCGGTAATTGCTGGTTAAGTTCGTTACGGTTAGCTTCCATCATACGCTCTACATCCGTTTGTTGCAGTCCATTGGCAAATGCATCGTCAAAGTCCGGATAAATCAGTGCTACCAATTTTTCTTTTTGCAACACAATGAGCGACTCGGAAACGTAAGGCATATTATTCAGTTTGCTTTCAATCTCTTCCGGATAGATGTTTTGTCCGCTGGAAGTGAGCAACATATTCTTGCTGCGCCCGCGCACGGTTACATAACCTTCCGCATCCATTGTGCCTAAATCGCCTGTATGCAGCCAGCCATTTACGTCAATGATTTGTGAGGTTGCTTCCGGGTTTTTATAATATCCCAGCATCAGGTTGGTACCCCGACAAATGATTTCTCCCGCCACCTTTTCCGGATCAGACGAATCGATCTTCACTTCCATGCGTGTGGTTGCCTTACCGCATGATGCCAGCTTCAGGGTTTCCCAGCGGCTGGAACAGATGATAGGACCACATTCTGTCATACCGTAAGCGATGGTGTAAGGGAAACCTATCTGTTTGAGGAAGCGCTCGACTTCTGCATTGAACGGGGCTCCACCAATGATTATTTCATCGAAGTTACCGCCGAATATTTCCATTGCTTCTTTGCGTGCAAGAGCTCTGATCTTGTCATTGATGATAGGAAGGCGAAGCAGCAACTTACCTATTTTATTATCTACACGGGGCAGAATATTCTTCTTGATAATCTTTTCTACAATCAGAGGCACGCATGAGATGACGCGTGGTTTGATTTCAGCGAAAGACTGTGCGATGATTTTAGGAGTCGGCATGCGAGTGAGGAAGTAGAGGTGTGCCCCGGCCGAAAAACCGTAAAGGAAATCGTAAGTCATTCCGAACACATGTCCCATAGGAAGCATGGCAACCATATTATCGCCCGGTTTTACCGGAAGCATCTCATGGCAGTAATTCACGTTGGACCAAAGGCTGCGATAGGGAAGCATAACACCTTTGGAATATCCGGTAGTACCGGAAGTATAGTTAATGATGGCAAGTTCTTCCGGTTCATCCTTCCGATAGCAGATGTGTTCGGGACGGAAGTTTTTAGGATAGCGTTGTCCGTAGAGGGTATTGCGGTGCTCGAAAGCTTCCATCAATCGTTTGTCTCGACAGACTACAGGGGTGAATTCAGTCATCAGAATAACGCCCAGCAATTGCGGCATGGCGTCCTCATTCAGATTTTCCCACACTTGGTCTCCCACAAAAAGCAGTCTGGCTTCTGAGTGATTGACGATATTATGTATATTATCTGCTTTAAATTCGTGAAGAATAGGCACAATAACAGCTCCATAAGTGATGGTTGCCAGGAAAGTAACTGCCCAGTGTGCACTGTTACGACCGCAGACGGCAATTTTATCACCCGGCTGGATACCGGCACTTTCCAGTACAATATGGAATTTTGCAATCTTGCGAGCCACGTCTTTATATTGGAGAGTAGCACCTTTATAGTCAGTCAAGGCGTTTAAGTTCCAGTTCCGAATGATGCTTTGTTCAATGTAATCAATGAAGTGTTGTTCCTGTTCCATCTGTTAAATTTGCACACTTTAGTTAAAACTGCGCAAATATAGAGCTAAATGTGATGTCGTGCAAGTTTATATATTTATTCTTTGGTGGGAGGCGAAAGAAAAAGAAAAAATAACCAATTGTACTTTCTTTTGCCTTGATGCAAAAGAAAGATACCAAAGAAAAGATCAAGGCTGCACTTCCGGGGCTACTCCGAAAGTATTTTCAGCTAAAGGGCAGGAACTCGCTTCGCTCAAACAGCCTGCCCTTCTTAACGCCGAAAACACTTTCTACGCTTAACGCCCCTACAGTGAGGCCGGGAGACCATTCGGTATGAATGGGGGAATATCGCGCAGCACTCTACCGCGCAGCCTTCGGGCATAGGCGTAGGTGCGTCAGGCGGAGATATTGTCAGGCGCAGGTAAGGGGCGATCTGTCTGAGCGTAGCGAGTTCGAGCCCCGTCTGCGCATGGCAGTATCGGAGTAGCACCGTAGACGTAGCCCGTGCCCTTTCTTTTTGGTATCTTTTTCTTTCGGGCAAACGAAAGAAAAAGTACACACATATTAATCACTACTCTTCTTATCCGAAATCAGCAACAACTTATCCCCCAAATGTAATTTCAGCGATCCGTTCGGTATCAGGAATTCCGTGCCTCGTTTCACAATCATTACGAGTGCTCCATTAGGCAGAGTGATATCCTTCAGGGTATCGCCTTCTTCCAGCATCTCCGTGGTAACGGTCATATCGCTGAGATCACTATCAATTTCTTCGGGCAATTCCACACCGAATTCATTACCGGTCTTTTCCAACGGGGTAGAAAGTTTCAGTAAGCGGGCAGCTAAGGAAACGGTAGTACCTTGGATAACGAGAGAAACAATCGTGATAAAGAATACGATATTGAAGATCACGTCGGCACCCGGTACTTGCGCTACTACCGGATAAGTGGCGAAGATGATAGGCACTGCTCCGCGCAAACCTACCCAGGAAACGAAGAGTCGCGAACGGTTTGTAATCTTCTTACCGAAAGGCAGCAAGCAGAGGAAGACACTGAGCGGACGACCAATAACAATCATAAATACACCGATAAGCGTTGCTACCAAAGCGATATCGAGTAATTCGTGAGGATTTACCAACAAACCGAGGCAAAGGAACATGATGATTTGGAACAGCCAGGTCAATCCATCCATGAAAGTATAAATCTCTTTGCGATGCATTATCTTGTTGTTACCTACCATAATACCGGCAATGTAAACGGCGAGGTAACCATTTCCTTTCAGAAGATCGGTAATGGAGAAAGTGAAAAATACAAATGCAAGCAGAAGGATGGGATAAAGGGCCTGATTATCAATGTTGAGTTTATTCAGCATGAGGATGGCAAGTTTGCCGAGAAGGTATCCGGCAGCCGCACCTACTATAAATTGGATAACGAATGAACCGAAGATACCTGCAATACCCATTCCACCGGATTGTATGAACTGTATCAGCACGATGGTAAGCATGTAAGCCATGGGGTCATTACTACCACTTTCGAGCTCCAGCATGGGACGAAGGTTATGTTTCAGATTCATTTTCTGCGAACGCAAGATGGCAAATACAGAAGCGGAATCAGTAGATGACATGGTGGAGGCAAGTAGTAGGGATGTAGTGATAGGAAGATAAATATTTGACCAACTCATACCGGAGATCCACCAGATGAAGAATCCTGTAAAAACGGCAGTAAGCAATACGCCGAATGTGGAGAGGACAATACCCGGAACAAGAATCGGTTTAATTTCGCTGAATTTAGTATCCATACCGCCGGAAAACAAAATAACGCTAAGAGCAACCATACCAATAAATTGTGCTTCTTTAGCGTTATGAAACTGTAGTCCGAAACCATCGCTACCGAAAATCATGCCGACGACAAGGAACAGTAACAGGGCAGGGACTCCGAATCGATAGCCGGTCTTACCGACAATAATACTAATGAAAAGTAAGATAGAACCAATTAAAAGAATGTTTTCTGCTGTAAAAATCATAAATTAGGTATTATTTAAGTTGTTTATTCAAGGATTTAGTTATCGCAAAGCGAAGTTACGTCTATTTTTAAACAATTGCAAGGTGTAAAATGTTCAGATTGAATTTTACTTTCTTTTCATATAATCCTTCATTACAAATTTTCTTAATTGAATTTTAGTACAAACATGGTTTCCTTTCCGGGATGTAGGGAAAGGCTACCACCTGACAGGCGCATTATTTGACGGGAAATGCTCAATCCAATGCCGCTGCCACCTTCTTTTGTGGTGAAGAAAGGTATGAAAATGTGTTCTGCTACTTCAGGAGGAATGGCAGGACCGTTATTGGATACTTCGATGAGTACGGCTTCATTTTCATTGCAATAAGCGTGTAAGGTGATAATGCCTTCCGGAATTTCTGCTGCTTCGATGGCCTGAATGGCATTTTTCAATAAGTTGATGAGTACCTGTGAGATAAGGTTCTCATCTGCATAAAGAATAAGATCATCTGGAGTGATGTGGGAGTGGAAAGTGATATGTGAATCAGGATATTGATGCCGTGCCAGTTCCACCATGCGATTAATAAAACCTTTGACGTAGAACAAGGAAGGTTCCGGTTTGGGGATACGGGTGAAACGGCGGTAATTTTCTACAAAAGAGAGAAGTCCTTTGCCCGTAGTGCTGATGGTGTGCAGGCCATTGCGGATTTCGTCAGCAGTTTCTTTGTCGGAAGAGATGGATTCACTTTTCGCTTTTAATTCTTCGCTTCCTTGTATCAGCGTCAGCAATGTATCGCTCAGTGAAGTGATAGGAGTGACGGAATTCATAATTTCATGTGTCAGTACACGGGTCAGGCGTATCCAAGAGTCAATTTCCTTTTCATCCAGTTCGTTATTGATATCATTCAGGGCAAGGATACGGAAATGCTCCTGACGGATGGTTATGTCGGAGACGCGGATGGAGAGATTGACTGTGCCGCGTTCGTTGGACAGGCGGGTTTGCAACTTGTCTCCGGGGCGGCAATGGGCGAAAAGTCCCATAAGATTTGCGTCAATACGGCTAAGTTGGCTGACATGGGTGAAGACTTCCAGGCCTAACAGGCGGAGGGCTTCGTTATTTTTCTGGTAAACAGCACCTGCATCGTTCAGTACCAGGATACCGGTATTGATGCAGTCGAGAATGAGTTCGTAATACTTTTCCTGTTGTGCCGTTTCACTCTTTACATTATATAATATGGAAGCAACGCGGTTCAGGGCCTGGTTTACAATACGATTGTCCGGAATGTCTTCGTGTTCGGAGAAATGGATGGATGCATCGTTGTTTTCAATGGCATCGAGCAGAAACAGGACCTTTTGCGTATGCCGACGATACAGTTTCCATTGCCAGCGCAGACTCGTTAACAGCAGCAAGGAAGAGATGACGATCCATAGAAGGTCTTTATAAATAATGGATACCGTGACAGCTCCCGCCAACAGGAGAGAGGTGACGATACGGAAAAGGTAGCGGTCGGTGATGTGTCGGTAATAATGTTTCATAATCCGAACTTTTTCATTTTGTTATAGAGAGTCTGCCGGGTGATGCCGAGTTGTGCGGCAACAGCGGATAGATTGCCGTTACAGGTATCCAGAGCTTTCTGTATCATTTTCCGTTCCATTTCTTCAAGGGTGGCTGCTTCTGTACCGGCATCGCTTCCGGTGCGTGAGGTTTCGGGACGCTTAGGCAACTGGAACAGTTCCGCCGGCAGTTCGTTGCCGTCGCAGATAATGACTGCTTTCTCTATGGCATGCTCCAGTTCACGGATATTTCCGTACCAGGGGTGTGTTTTCAATTTGGTACAGGCAGCATCGGAAAGCCGTAATAATGCTTTGTCATATTGCTTGCAGAAGCGTGTTATAAAGCGTTCGGCAAGAGGAAGAATGTCTTCCGGCCGTTCGCGCAAAGGCGGAATTTCAAGATGGATAGTATTGATGCGGTAAAGCAAATCTTCACGGAATTCATTGCGTTGTACCATCTCGTTCAGGTTGCGGTTGGTGGCACAAATCAGACGGATGTCAACAGCGATAGGCAGGTTGCTGCCTACACGGACAATACTGCGGCGTTGCAATACGGTCAATAGTTTGGCTTGCAGGTGATAGGGTAAATTGCCGATTTCATCGAGAAACAGTGTGCTATGGTCTGCTGTTTCGAACTTACCGGGACGGTCTGCGTATGCATCTGTAAAAGAGCCTTTTGTATGTCCGAAAAGCTCGCTTTCAAAGAGGCTTTCGGTGATGGCTCCCATGTCTACGGCAATCATTTCTTTCGTACGGCGGGAAGAAAGTGCATGAATTTCACGTGCCAGCATCTCTTTTCCCGTACCGTTTTCTCCGGTGATAAGTATATTTGCATTGGTTATGGCGACTTTCTCTACCAGCGAGCGCAGTTGCTGCATGATGGGACTTTCTCCCCAATACATGGCAGGGGTTACGGGCGAGGCACTTTTTCCGTTATTCTTATTATGAATGGCTTGGGCTGCATTCAGTAAGGTTTCCACCAGCTTTTGATTATCCCATGGCTTGACAATAAAGTCCGTAGCTCCTTCTTTAATGCCACGCACGGCAAGATCGATATCTCCATAAGCAGTGAAAAGAACTACAGGTAAGGAGGGACGAAGGCGTTTGATCTCCTGCAACCAGAATAATCCTTCGTTTCCGGTATTGATGCCTGATGTAAAGTTCATGTCAAGTAACACTACCGATGGAGTTTCTTCACGCAACACAGAGGTAAGTGTGACAGGTGAAGTGAGCGTGATGATCTTTTCGAAATGGGGTTTCAACAGCAGTTGCACAGCGGTGAGCACACCGCGGTTATCATCGACAATGAGGATATTTCTGGGCTTTTTCATACGAGAGTTTCTTTTGAGGGAGTAAAGATAATGCAAATCGAAGGTATAACTTTCATGCTGGCATGAAAAAGTTATGCTGAGTTGCAGCTTATCTTCTGTAAAGATAAGGAAGTTCAGTGAAAAAAATGAAAGATACTTGTCATATTTTCTACATACTGGCGTAATACGAATAACTGACCTTTGCCTGCAACTAAAAATACAGACACTATGAGATTACGTACTTTTTATTCTACCATTGTGTTGTCTGATATCCATTTGGGTACCTCTCACTCAAAAACTGTTGAAGTAAGCAACTTCCTGAAATCCGTCAACTGCCGGCGATTGGTACTGAATGGTGACATTATCGACGGCTGGGCCTTGAGCAAAGGCGGCACCCGGAAGTGGCAGGCAAAGCATACGGATTTTTTCAAAGTTATCATGAAGATGATGGAAAAGCAGGGAACAGAAGTGATCTATGTTCGTGGCAACCACGATGATTTTCTGGATGGGTTGGCACCGATGACATTCTATAATATAAAGATTGTAAGGGATTTTATTCACGAGAGTCACGGCCGGCGTTATTTTGTGACGCATGGAGATATTTTCGATACCGTCACTACACAGATGAAGTGGCTGGCACAGTTGGGAGATGTGGGATATACATTTCTATTATGGCTGAACCGTATTTATAATGTGTATCGTGCCCGGCATGGACAACCTTATTATTCTTTGTCACAAGCGATTAAACAAAAAGTAAAATCCGCTGTTTCTTATATTTCCGATTTTGAGGAGGAACTGGTGAAGTTTGCCCGTACACGTAAATGCGACGGTATCATTTGCGGGCACATTCATCATTCGGCAAATACTTATTATGATGATATACATTATCTTAACTCCGGTGACTGGGTGGAAACTCTTTCGGCACTCGTAGAGGATGAGGAGGGGAATTGGGAAGTGTTACGGTATGAGGATATGCTGATGAATGAAAAGTCTGAAGAGCGCCTCTGTAGTTAAAATCGTGAATTATAAATCGTAAATTACTAAATTATAAATATTAAAGATGAAAGTTCTTTTTATTGTTCAAGGAGAGGGCCGCGGTCATCTGACGCAAGCCATCACGCTGGAAGAAATTCTACGGCGCAACGGGCACGAGGTAGTAGAAGTACTGGTGGGAAAGAGCAATACCCGTCGCCTGCCGGGTTTCTTCAACCGCAGCATACAGGCACCTGTGAAACGCTTTCTCAGTCCGAACTTTCTGCCTACACCTGCCAATAAGCGGGTCAGTATGTCTCGCAGTATCGCATATAATCTGATGCAGGTTCCTGCTTATCTGCGTAGCATCTGTTATATTCACCGGCGTATCCATGAAACTGATGCGGATCTCGTAATCAACTTTTATGAGTTGTTGACGGGCTTGACTTATCTCTTTTTCCGTCCCTCGGTACCGCAGATCAGCGTCGGTCATCAATATCTTTTCCTGCATCATGACTTTGAGTTTCCCCAAAAGAATCCCGTGAGCCTGCTGATGCTCCGTTTTTTTACGCGACTCACGTGTATCGGAGCTAAAGAGAAGCTGGCTCTCTCATTCCGTCCGATGGAAACGGACGAAGAAGCACATATACGTGTGGTACCGCCTTTGCTGCGGCGCGAAGTGCTTTGTTGTGAAGCTGCTTCCGGAGAGTATGTACATGGCTATATGGTTAATGCCGGATTTGGAGAAAGTATCTCCCAGTGGCATGAGCAACACCCTGAAGTGCCTTTGCACTTCTTCTGGGACAAACCGGATGAGCCGGAAGTATGCAGGATGGATGAAACATTGTCATTTCATCAGTTGGATGACGAAAAATTCCTTCGATATATGTCGGGTTGCCGGGCGTATGCCACTACGGCAGGTTTTGAATCTGTTTGTGAGGCTATGTATCTGGGTAAGCCTTTACTGATGGTGCCGGCGCACATCGAACAGGATTGTAACGCTTATGATGCGGCACGAGGCGGAGCAGGTATTATTTCTGATAATTTTGAGGTAGACCGTTTGTTGGAGTTCGCTAGGATTGAGTATCAACCCGAAGAGAATTTCCGTAGCTGGGTGCGCAGTTGTGAGTGGCGGTTGCTGAACTGTATAGAAACAGCGGAAGGAATAGGCTTTGTAAATGATTATAAATTGATATATGAATAAGAAAATAGCCTGTATGAAAATAAAGAAGGGGAAAATTAACTTCCCCCTCTCTTTTCTTTTGCTTTTGCTGCCGCTTGGGTAGCGGTGGTTTCTGTTTCTTCTGTTTGCTCTTCGGTGTTCTTTTCCGCTTCTTTTTGTTCCATTTCCCGTCTCAGTCTTTTCAACCTCCACTTATTCCAGAACATAAGCTCTTTCCATCGGTTGAAATCCTTCTTGAAAATGATACCGATGCCTTGCGTTGTCAGATTGGTCCTTGTATAATAGCGGTCGTTCGTCTCATTATACGCTTTCAGGCGAATATCTCCGCTACGGTTCACAAGCCATTCTGCTTCAAAGTCTCCTACAAAGTTCGTATTTGCCATCGGATTGTCTCGGTATCCGAAGTTACCATTGATAAGCAAACGATTGTTCAGTAATTGCCCCGATAGCATTCCTTCGAATTCCATATCCGTCCAGCCTTTTTCTCCAGTGCTGAGGTTGGTACCTATATTCCAGTTGTTACTATTAATAATGTTGGAAAGTGCATTATTTAGTTGTCCCGAAAGGGTGGATGAAAGCACAGAAGTCATCATATTCGAGTTTTGTGTGGCATCTACATTTTCGGGTGTATAGAATTTGCCGATACCTAACAGATAGAGGATCTGCATATTCATTTGTTCGTCCGTTGAAATGTAGTTACGGATAAGGGCTTGCACTTCATCCCGTTCATTAGGCACTTCCAGACTTAATTTGATGTCCGGAGAAGTTAGTTGCCCCGTCAGGTTCATGATACAGTTTACACGGATACTCGTTGGAATTCCGTAGTTGCTTACATTCGGCACCAAGTCATTCAAGGATGCGGAATTCACCATATAACTTGCTTGGATATCCATGGTGGCATCCAACGGAGGACCGTTGAAACTGATAGTGCTTCCATCTTTGATGGTAAAGTCCTTGCGTATTACCTCTTGCAGGCTGAATTTATAAACTCCCTGGCTGATACGATAATTACCGAACATCTTCACATCGTCGGCCTTGTTATAAAATTCCGTACGGATATTTCCGGATCCTCGTCCACTGATGTAATCACCGGCGATGGGGTCCATCACTATCTTCATGCTTGCATCCGGTGTAGCTTCTACGAGCAGGTTCAGGCGGATATCCGTGTCACTTTCTTCCTCCTGCTGTATCTCTTGTTGCGCCAGTTCATAGTCGGAAATCAGATTGATAGAATCCAGCACAGCCCGGCGCGGTGTCTTATCCACGAATTTGATGAATTGGTTGCTGGCGGCTGAAGATACATTATCCTTTATATATACGAAGTTGGTATTCCGGTTGGTCGTCATGGCTACATCGATATTGACTCCATCCCTTGCGTTACCTGCTATCAGGGCATTCCCCGTTCCGTATACCGTTCCATAAAAAGGAAAATCCAGTGACTCCTTCGTATTCATTACCAGCATGTTGTTCACTCCAAACTGGAAACGGTATTCCAGGTTCTTGAAATGCTCATAATGCAGATAACCGTCTACATGCCCTTGATTGCCTTGTGTATCGAATATCCGGTTATCTTGGAAAGTCAGTCCATTCGGTTCTATGCGAATACTGTCTTTTATAAAGAAAGTGGTATTCAGTACGTCTACCTTCATGGAGGCATTGCCAAGTACGCGCCCTTCCATGGTGAGCCCTTTGAATTTGCCATAGAAATGTACGTGACCGCTGGCACGTCCGTTAAATTCAGGTGTGATACTACTCATGTAGTGTTCTATGAATTTCAGATTGGTGTTGTCAGCTTCAATCTGTAAGTCAAGCGCACTTTTAGGTTTTATGGGATATATGTAGCCATATACATGACTTTTAGCTGTATCTTTTTCATGGATATGGGCATCGAGATAGATACCTTCTACTTCCTGATGCCATTCTCCGTGAATGTTGGCATCGCCCAATAAACCGTCATTTAGTCCAAGGTCCCGGATGAAAAGGTCAGTATACATAACAGGCTTCTCCAATACTCCGCTGGCATAGGCAGGACCAGTAGCTTCTCCTTTAAAATTAACTCCAAGGTCGGCAATATCAAATACGTAGCCTATATTGATATCTTTTAAATCCAGGCGTACCGTATCCTGAGGTTGTTTTGAGATAGTTCCGTTGATGCGCAGGTATCGGTCTTTATGGCTGAAATAAAAGTCGTCTATATATATCTTTCCGGAGTCGATTACCACTTTTGACGGATGTATTTCCCATAAAGTGTCATTCAGGATAATATCCGTTTTTTGAACATCGACGACGGTTTTCAAAGCCGGAATACTCTTGTTTGAGCGGGAACGCTTTTTGTTCTGATCCTCAGCTTGTGTGCGGATGAAATGTGTAGCAGCAGCTAATTTGCCACTATATGTGACAGCGCTACTGTTTCCCCAATTCAGAGAGGTCTGAATAAGGTCATCTTTGGCTTGTGCGTCTAACGATACGTTGATGGAACCTTCCGGTTTGCGATTACTGAATCGTACACGTGCATGAAATTTATCACCGGGATTCTCACACAAGATCATACCCGATTCAAGGAACTTGTCTCCATAGCGCAGACGCGGGAAATATCCTTCTACTCGCAGGCGCTGTGCTTTGTCATTAAAGTATCCTTTTAGGGTAGAATGTGTATAGACCTTAACCGGAATATTAAAGATGGTGGAGAATAAATCCGTATTAAAGATATTTATGTCGAAATGGAAGTTATTCTCACTTTCTATGTTTTTTTTGTCCGGCAATATTAGAGCAGGAATATATCTTCGCATGATGTTCAGTACACTGGCGGGTAGTGTGCGATAGGAATAATCTCCTTCAATACTTGCATTCAGGAAATTAGAGGTTATTTTTAATTGTTTATGCGATTCGTCTTCCTGAGTGGCGGTTATTTTTAAGTTGTCCAGAAAATAGTTTCTATCGGGTGCTGTGAATTGCAGGCTGTCAATATTGATCTCTCCATTCATTTCATCGATGGAACCACCGGTGAAATCAGCCGTTAACTGAACAGAGACTGCCGTATCTTCATATTTAGGTGTCAGGTGAAGCTCGTGGGGGCGTACATTACGGATATTGGCATGGAAATTAAAAGTCGGTACACGACTGGCTGTATTAATGCTACCATTTAGCAGAACAGAACCGTTTTCGTCATCCAATGCTATCTCTCCGTTGAAACCGCCTTGTTTATATTCTCCGTCGAGTGTGATGTTCTCATAGTTATAATCACTATAGTCGATGGAAGCGATTAATCCCTTCATTACTATGGAAGGATATTGCTTTTCGTAGTGGCTGCCTTCGACTTTGAGATTGAATGTGACCTTTCCTAACCGGTCGTTTGCCAGCATATTGCCTAACTCAAACTCTTCAGTCTTTACTGCACCCGAATAAGAAAAATAACCTTTTTCTTTATTTGAACTTAATTTTAAGTCGGTCTTGATAGAACCTATATCGGTACGCACCAGGCCATAAGTTACAATATCTGTGAAATATCCCGAGACTTCCCCATTAAACGAGATGGTGCCTAAGCGTTGCAGTACCGGAGGAACACCTTCGTAGTTTTTACTTAAATTGCGAACGAAAAATGCAATGCCTTCCGGATCAGCATATAAACTGGAAAGGTTGCCGAATACGAATGCATCCTCAGGATGCGACAGGTCTTGCAAGGAAACATCTCCCCTTAAATGAAAATGCTGGTTTCCTGTAATTGACAGATGAGGACAATTCAACTGATTGATAGTACCGTTAGCTTCCAAAGCCACTTGCAAATTTTCCTTGAAAGGGGAAAAGGCCGGAACAAAGGGGGCGAGGTCACAAAGAGTAATGTCCGAAGGAAATATCCGCAAGGAAAAGCGTACATCATTGGTAAAGTTTCTAAAAGCTCCCAAGCTGTCATATTCCATATGGATGGTATCCATTGCAAGCGAAGTATTCGGCAAATCAATCGCGAAGTTCTCAATGCTCATCTTCTGATTGTTTGCTACAATCTTGAAACTTAGTTTTTTTAACTCAAAACCGGAATTTTCTTCTTCAATGCTTAGGCGCTTCACAGCTGCATTGACAGAGTCATTTTGGAGCGCTTTCAACGAGATATTGGCGATGATGTTTCGTAGCTGTATATGTTGTGCATTGAATTTTCCGGGTGTCTCTTCTGCCGACAATACGTTATAAGACATCTTACCGCGTCGTATCAGCAACGAGTTGATACGTATGTCCAGATTACTTTCCTTTTTGATGGTATCTTTAGAGGCAAATGCATTGAGTACGAACTGGAAGTTAGGAATGTCTTCTGGTGTCTTTTTTTCCAGGTTGATGTTGAAGCCGAATAACTGTACGTTACTGATCGATACTTTGCCCTTGAACAAGGGAAGTATATCGAATTTTGCAGAAAGGCGGGATACTTTTAGCATTTCCTTGCCTGACTGGTCGTTTAACAATAAGTCGTCAATAATAATGCGGTTCAGTAGTCCCATATTGATCCGCCCGATGGTTAGTTGTGTACCTAGTACATTAGCCAGTTCGTTCGCAACGAGCACAGATATTTGTCGCTGAACGTAAGGAATGTTCAACAATAATATAGTCCCGATATACAAACTAAGTATAATACCGAGCACCCAGCGAACTGTCTTCTTTAACTTTCTGATAGGCGGTTTGTTTGAATTAGCCAACAAAAATATGAAATAATACGTTATCAATCCTACTTTTATCACTACTTTTGCAGCGTTTAAACGTAAATAACGATATGAGTACAATAATTTTAGGAATAGAAAGCTCTTGTGACGACACCTCTGCTGCCGTCATCAAAGATGGGTATCTGTTATCGAATGTCGTTTCCAGTCAGGCGGTGCATGAGGCCTATGGCGGTGTGGTTCCCGAATTAGCTTCACGTGCACATCAGCAAAACATCGTTCCAGTGGTTCATGAAGCATTAAAACGTGCCGGAGTAACTAAAGAAGAATTGAGTGCGGTGGCGTTTACAAGAGGACCGGGGTTGATGGGTTCTTTGTTGGTGGGCGTGTCGTTTGCCAAAGGTTTTGCCCGTTCCTTAGGTGTTCCAATGATTGATGTTAATCACTTGACTGGACATGTGTTAGCTCATTTTATTAAAGCAGAAGGTGAGGATACTATTCAACCTGAATTTCCTTTCCTTTGCTTGCTTGTATCAGGGGGAAATTCACAGATTATCCTGGTAAAGGCATACAATGACATGGAGATTTTGGGCCAGACAATTGATGATGCTGCAGGGGAAGCTATTGATAAATGTTCGAAAGTGATGGGGCTGGGATATCCCGGTGGTCCGATTATTGATAAACTGGCTCGCCAGGGAAATCCGAAGGCTTTTACTTTCAGTAAACCTCATATTCCCGGATTAGATTATAGTTTCAGTGGTTTGAAAACCTCATTTTTGTATTCTTTGCGTGATTGGATGAAGGAAGATCCTGATTTCATCGAACATCATAAGGTTGATCTGGCTGCTTCACTTGAAGCTACTGTTGTAGATATTCTGATGGACAAACTTCGTAAGGCTGCAAAGGAATATAAGATTAAGCAAGTAGCCGTGGCTGGTGGGGTTTCTGCTAATAACGGCCTGCGTAATGCTTTCCGTGAACATGCTGAAAAGTATGGATGGAGGATATTTATCCCTAAATTCAGCTATACAACGGATAATGCTGCCATGATTGCCATTACTGGTTATTTTAAATATCAGGATAAGGATTTCTGTTCGATAGATGCGCCGGCTTATTCGCGTGTCACATTGAAGTGAAAGGAGTTTTAGAACATTTCTTTGTCCGCACCGCACCCGGTCCGTGTCTGGGCCGTACCTGCTCCGTATCTGCTCCAAAGCTATAGATACGGAGCAAATACGGTCCGGACACGGTTCGGGTAATATCAGTAGGAAAAATAGAACAAAAATATAAATTATATATAATAAGGTATATGAAACTGGAAGAAGAAGTCGGTGAATTACTAAAATCGAAGAATTTATCCCTTTCCACCGCAGAAAGTTGTACAGGAGGAGGTGTTGCTGCTTTAGTGACTTCTGTTCCGGGAAGTTCGGAATACTTCAATGGGGGAATTGTGGCTTATTCCAATGAGGTAAAGATATCTCTGCTTCATGTTTCTGCTGAAACATTGGAAAGGTATGGAGCCGTCAGTCAGGAAACAGTGATTGAAATGGTGAAAGGTGCGATGAAAGCATTGAAAACGGATTGTGCTGTTGCCACATCCGGGATTGCCGGTCCGGGAGGAGGTACATCCGAAAAACCTGTCGGAACAGTGTGGATTGCGGCTGCCTATAAAAATGAAATTGTAACTTTCAAACAAGAGGGGGATGACGGAAGAACCAGGAATGTGCAAAATGCTATTCAGAATGCTTTAAAGATGCTCCGTACATGCTTAAAATGAAGAAAAAATGCTATCAGACAGTGAATTATTTTATGAAAAACTTGTTTGGTATCGATAAAAGTACTTACTTTGCGCTCTGTTTGAAATAAGTATAGATAAAAACTATAAAAATAAGATAGAAATGTCGAAGATTTGTCAAATTACCGGAAAGAAAGCCATGATTGGCAACAATGTTTCACACTCAAAGAGAAGAACTAAGAGAACCTTTGATTTGAACTTGTTTAACAAAAAGTTCTACTATGTAGAGCAAGATTGCTGGATCAGCCTTAGCATTTGTGCTAACGGTCTGCGCATTATTAATAAGAAAGGACTGGACGCTGCTTTGAACGATGCAGTAGCAAAAGGTTATTGTGATTGGAAAAGCATTAAAGTAATTGGCTAAAAGTAGAGGAGAATACTGATTATGGCAAAGAAAGCAAAAGGTAACAGAGTACAGGTGATTCTGGAATGCACAGAACACAAAGATAGTGGTATGCCGGGAACTTCTCGTTATATCACTACAAAAAACAGAAAGAATACAACTGAAAGATTGGAATTGAAGAAATACAACCCGATCCTGAAGAGAGTAACAGTACATAAAGAAATTAAATAATAAGGTATAACCCATGGCAAAGAAAACTGTAGCAAGTTTGCACGAAGGTTCTAAAGAAGGTCGTGCTTATACAAAGGTTATCAAGATGGTTAAGTCACCCAAAACTGGTGCTTACACTTTTGATGAACAGATGGTATTGAACGAAAAAGTGCAAGACTTTTTCAAGAAATAAGATAGTCTGTCGAAAGACGTTTGAATATAGAATCCTCTTATCGTATTCCGATAAGGGGATTTTTTTTGTACTTTATCCCTGTACTTTCATTACTTTGTTATATCTTTGTGGCATAATGTATTGTATTAATAGATAGAGTATGGGATTTTTTAGTTTTTTCTCAAAAGATAAAAAGGAAACATTAGATAAAGGATTATCTAAGACAAAGGAAAGTGTGTTCGGAAAAATTGCCCGTGTTGTGGCAGGAAAGTCGAAAGTGGATGATGAAGTGCTTGATAATCTGGAAGAGGTGTTGATAACATCGGATGTAGGTGTGGAAACGACATTGAATATTATTCAACGTATAGAGAAACGCGCTGCGTCAGAGAAATATATGAATGCGCAAGAATTGAACACCATTTTGCGCGATGAAATCGCTGCCTTATTGACGGAAAATAATTCAGATGATGTGGATGACTTTGAAGCTCCGATTGAGAAGAAACCTTACGTTATTATGGTAGTGGGAGTGAATGGAGTCGGTAAAACGACTACTATTGGTAAATTGGCTTATCAATTTAAAAAAGCTGGTAAAAGTGTTTATCTGGGTGCTGCAGATACTTTCCGTGCGGCAGCTGTCGAACAATTGGATATTTGGGGGAGTCGGGTAGGAGTACCTGTAATCAAACAAAAAATGGGCGCTGATCCAGCTTCTGTGGCTTATGATACTTTGAATTCTGCTGTTGCTAATAATGCCGATGTGGTAATCATTGATACTGCCGGACGTCTTCATAATAAAGTTGGCTTGATGAACGAGTTGACTAAGATTAAGAATGTAATGAAGAAAGTGGTTCCTGATGCTCCTAATGAGGTTTTGCTGGTTTTGGACGGTTCCACCGGGCAAAATGCATTTGAGCAGGCTAAACAGTTCACATTGGCTACGGAAGTGACTGCGATGGCTATTACTAAATTAGATGGCACTGCGAAAGGGGGAGTTGTTATTGGCATTTCCGATCAGTTCAAAATACCGGTAAAATACATTGGTCTGGGTGAAGGTATGGAAGATCTGCAGGTGTTCCGTAAGAAAGAATTTGTTGATTCGTTGTTTGGAGAGAATGCATGAAGCGGAAAACCATTGATATTATAACGTTAGGATGTTCTAAAAACCTAGTGGACTCGGAGCATTTGATGCGGCAATTAGAAGAAGCTGGATATCATGTGACTCATGATACGGAAAAGCCTGAGGGAGAAATTGCAGTGATCAATACTTGTGGTTTCATCGGTGATGCAAAGGAAGAGTCCATCAATATGATTTTGGAATTTGCACAGGCAAAGGAAGAAGGGGATTTAGAAAAATTATATGTAATGGGATGTCTTTCGGAGCGTTATCTGAAAGAATTAGCTATCGAAATTCCACAAGTAGATAAATTTTATGGTAAATTTAACTGGGTGGAGTTGTTGCAGGATCTTGGTAAGGCATATCACGAAGAGCTTCATATAGAACGTACACTTACCACTCCTAGGCACTACGCATATCTGAAAATATCAGAAGGTTGTGATCGGAAGTGTTCGTATTGTGCTATTCCTATTATTACAGGAAAACATGTCTCACGTCCGATGGAAGAGATCTTGGATGAAGTTCGTTATTTGGTAAGTAAGGGAGTGAAAGAGTTTCAGGTTATTGCTCAGGAATTGACATATTATGGAGTGGATTTATATAAGAAGCAAATGCTCCCCGAATTAATAGAACGTATTTCTGAAGTCCCTGGTGTGGAGTGGATTCGGCTGCATTATGCTTATCCGGCACATTTTCCTATGGATTTATTCCGAGTCATGCGTGAGCGTCCTAATGTGTGCAGGTATATGGATATCGCCCTTCAGCATATCAGTAATCCGATGCTGGAGAAGATGCGGCGACATGTGACTCAGGAAGAAACCTATCATCTGATAGAGCAATTCCGCAAAGAAGTACCGGGTATTCATCTGCGCACTACTTTGATGGTAGGACATCCGGGAGAAACGGAAGCTGATTTTGAGGAATTAAAAGAGTTTATTCGTAAGGCTCGTTTCGATAGAATGGGGGCTTTTACTTATTCCGAAGAAGAAGGTACTTATGCTGCTGCACACTATGAGGATGAAATTCCTCAGGAAGTGAAACAAGCACGCCTGGATGAGTTGATGTCAATTCAGCAAGGGATTTCGGCAGAACAGAGTGCAGCAAAGGTCGGTCAATGCCTTAAAGTAATTATCGATCGTTTGGAAGGAGATTATTATATTGGCCGTACGGAATTTGATTCCCCAGAAGTAGATCCGGAAGTTCTGATAGAACAGGGTAAACAGAAATTGCTTATTGGTAACTTTTACCAGGTAGAGATTATAAATTCCGATGATTTCGATCTTTTTGGACGAGTTATTTAAATAATTTTCCTGAAGAATTTGTGTATGTGCGGAAGTTTTGCTAATATAGCACCGAACTTTATAAAAATAGCTGGATTTTGAATAATAAAGAATTTACTTCAGAATTGTCACGAAGATTGGGATATACCATAAAGGACACATCCGAACTGATTGCATCTTTGCTGTCGGATATGACGCAACAGTTGCAAGAAGGAAATGCCATTTCTGTACAAAGTTTCGGTACGTTCGAGGTAAAGAAGAAAGCGGAGCGTATCACTATCAATCCTACAACCAAATTACGCATGTTGGTTCCACCTAAATTAGTATTAACATACAGACCCAGCACGGCTCTGAAAGATAAGTTTAAGTAATCCTCTTTTACTCAAGTAATCTTCCATAAATATGAATGAGAAGCTGAATATACAGAATTTAATAGAATTGCTCGCAGAAAAACATGGCATGGATAAGGCGGATGCCGAGAGCTTCGTGAAAGAGTTTTTTCAGTTGATTGAAGAGTCGCTGGAGAATGATAAGTATGTAAAGATTAGAGGCTTGGGCACATTTAAACTGATTGATGTAGAGAGTCGTGAGAGCGTAAATATAAATACAGGGGAACGATTTGAAATACAGGGGCATACAAAAGTTTCATTTGCTCCGGAACCTGCCTTGAAGGACTTGATAAACAAGCCTTTTTCTCACTTTGAGACTGTGGTATTGAATGATGAAACCGTGTTAGAAGATACACAGGTGGAGGATAATTCCGAAGAGGAGGAAAAAGAGGAGGTGCTTGTGGAATCAGAAAAGTCTGTCGTTAATACAGAAGTGGCAGATGTTGTTTCAGAGGAAACTATAGAGACTGTAGAAGAATCAATAGAAGTATCAGCTGAAACAGTAGAGGAGCCTGTGGAAGTAGTAGAAGTACCAACTGAGATCATTGAGGAAACTGCTGAAATTGTTAAAGAAGAATCTGTAGTAGTAGCTGAGGAACATATTCAGGTAGTTGAAGAAGTAATAGAAATTACAGAACAACTTGTTCAGGATGAAGAAATTCAGGTTGATCAGGCGGAACCCGCCATTCAGATTGAAGAGTCAGAACAGTTTGTAGAGGCACCTGTCGTTCTATCTGGAGAAGTAAAACAGTCTGTAGCAGAGGTGGTTACTCCGGTGAATGAGTGCGTAGAAGAACCTCTGACAGAACAAAAGGATCAAGAAGATTTGGTGCCTACTTATGAAGTTCCTGAACCTCCATCACCTCCTGTGAATAGAGCAGATAGTTCTACGATGAAGTTTTTCATTGGAATCGTAATACTTGTTGTATTATTATGTGTAGGTGCTGTTACTTTTATGTATTATCCGGATTTATTTGACAGAATATCTCCACCGCCAACAGAGAAAGTTGCTGATGAAAAAGTAGAGAAACCAGCCGTTCCGGTCGCTCTGACGGATAGTATTGTTCGAAAAGATACCACAACTGTGGTTGCGAAGAAAGATACTGTGGCAGAAGTTGTTACTCCTAAAGTTGTTGAAGAGCCGAAGCCGGTTGCAAAGCAGGAGACTCCTGCTGCTGCTCCTAAAAAAGAGACAAAGAAAGCTGCTGCAACTCCTTTTGAGCCAGACTCTGTAAATTATAAGATTGTAGGTACGAAAGCTACTCATACTATCCAGGAAGGAGAAACTCTGACAAAGGTTGCACTTCGCTTTTACGGGACTAAGGCCCTGTGGCCCTATATTGTGAAGTATAATTCGGGTGTTATAAAGAATCCCGATCATGTGCCGTATGGTACTGTAATCAAGATACCGGAGCTCGAAAAGAAATAAAAGAAAATATTGCACCCCTGCAAGTTGATAATACTTCACTTGCAGGGGTGATTTGCTATTTATTCCTGTCTGCGAATTTGAAATTCTTTTCAGAAACTATTGTTAACTACTAAACTCTATGAAAGTAGTTTAATCTAATTGTTTTTTAATAAAAATTAGTTGGTATGGTTAATTTATTCCTGTACTTTTGGGAGCGAAAAAAATAATTACCAGTAGCATACTGGAGAAATCAATGGAATTTAAACAATAAAAATAATAGTATTTATGGCTGAAACAATTGATATCCGCGAACTGAACGAGCGGATTGAAAGACAAAGTTCTTTTGTTACCAACCTTACTGCTGGTATGGACCAGATCATCGTAGGACAAAAACATCTGGTAGAGTCATTGTTAATCGGTTTGCTGTCCGATGGACACGTATTATTAGAAGGTGTGCCCGGTTTGGCGAAGACATTGGCGATTAAGACGCTTGCCTCATTGATCGATGCACAATACAGTCGTGTACAGTTTACTCCCGATTTGCTGCCTGCTGACGTTATCGGTACAATGGTTTACAGTCAGAAAGACGAAACGTTCCAAGTAAAGAAAGGACCTGTTTTTGCCAACTTCGTTTTGGCAGATGAAATTAACCGTGCTCCGGCCAAGGTACAGAGTGCTTTGCTGGAAGCGATGCAGGAACGTCAGGTAACTATTGGTACGGAAACATTCCCGTTGCCTGAACCTTTCCTTGTACTTGCTACACAGAATCCTATTGAGCAGGAAGGTACTTATCCGCTGCCTGAAGCCCAGGTGGACCGTTTCATGCTGAAAGTGGTTATCGACTATCCGAAGATGGAAGAAGAAAAAATGATTATCCGCCAGAATATCAATGGCGATAAATTCAATGTGAAGCCTATTCTGAAAGCTCAGGAGATTATTGAAGCACGTAAAGTTGTTCGTCAGGTATATCTGGATGAGAAGATTGAACGCTATATTGTTGATATTGTATTTGCTACCCGTTATCCGGAGAAATATGATCTGAAGGAACTGAAAGATATGATTGGTTTCGGTGGTTCTCCCCGTGCCTCTATCAATTTGGCATTGGCTGCCCGTACTTATGCTTTCATCAAACGCCGTGGTTATGTGATTCCTGAAGATGTTCGTGCTGTGGCTCATGACGTATTGCGTCATCGTATCGGATTGACTTATGAAGCAGAGGCCAGCAACCTGACTTCTGACGAGATCATCAGCAAAATACTGAATAAGGTTGAAGTACCTTAATTAAGTAAGCATTTTTAAAAAGGTCTTCCGAGACCTGTTAATAAATGGTGTGAACGTTTTTAAAGAATCTTGCCAACGTTTTTAAAGAACGTTGCCGGTATTTATTAACGGAATTATTTAACGATATAGATGGAAACAAGTGAACTGTTAAAAAAAGTCCGTCAGATTGAAATCAAGACGCGCGGATTATCCAACAATATCTTTGCCGGCCAGTATCATTCGGCTTTCAAGGGTAGGGGTATGGCATTTTCCGAGGTGCGCGAATATCAGTTTGGCGATGACATACGCGACATTGACTGGAACGTGACCGCTCGCTTCAATAAGCCTTACGTGAAGGTGTTCGAAGAAGAGCGCGAGCTGACCGTTATGTTGCTGGTGGATGTTTCCGGTAGTTTGGAATTCGGTACGGTGAAGCAGATGAAAAAGGATATGGTGACGGAAATAGCTGCAACGTTGGCTTTTTCGGCTATACAAAACAACGATAAAATCGGGGTTATCTTTTTCTCTGACCGGATAGAGAAATTCATTCCGCCTAAGAAAGGGCGTAAGCATATCTTATATATTATTCGCGAACTGATTGACTTTAAAGCGGAGAGTCGGAGGACTGACATCCGGCTCGGACTGGAATATCTGACAAACGTAATGAAGCGTCGTTGTACAGCCTTCCTGTTATCCGATTTCATTGATCAGGGGAACTTTAAGAATGCAATGACTATCGCCAACCGGAAACATGATATGGTGGCTATCCAGGTGTATGACCGCAGGGTAGAGGAACTGCCGGCTATCGGTTTGATGAAAATAAAGGATGCTGAGACCGGACATGAGCAGTGGATTGATACTTCGTCGCGTGCCGTTCGTCGTGCTCATCACGACTGGTGGGTGAATAAACAGGTGGAACTGAATGAAACATTCACTAAGAGCAATGTCGATAATGTGTCGGTACGCACCGATCAGGACTATGTCAAAGCATTGATGAATTTGTTTGCGAAACGAAATTAATCGGAAAAATGAAAAGATATCTATTTCTGATAACCCTATTGGGGATGTTGACTGGCAAGGCAGTGGCTCAGTCGGTAACAGTGGATGCTACCATTGACTCTCTGCAAATTTATATCGGTGACCAGGCGAAGATTAAACTTCAGGTAGCCTTGGATGCCGATAAACGGGCTATTTTCCCTGTTTATACGGATACACTGGTAAGCGGTGTGGAGATTATAGATGTTGCAAAGCCGGATACGCAGTATATAAATGATGATAAACGAATGCTGATTACGCAGGAGTATACTGTTACATCATTTGACTCGGCATTGTATTATCTGCCACCGATGGAAGTATTGGTGGATAATAAGGCATATCGTTCGAAGGCATTAGCACTGAAGGTATATTCGATGAATGTGCCATTGGATCCTGAGAATCCGGAACAGTTTTTTGGTCCGAAGACAGTAATGCAACCTCCTTTTGTGTGGGAAGATTGGTATGGGATTATCACCTGTGGCATATTGCTTATTCCGATTGCATTATTACTTATCTATCTGATCATGCGTATCTGTGACAATAAACCTATCATCCGTAAGGTAAAGGTTGAACCGAAGTTACCTCCGCATCAGATGGCGATGAAAGAAATAGAGCGTATCAAAGGGGAAAAAGTATGGCAAAAGGGACAGCCGAAGGAGTATTACACGGAATTGACAGATACTTTGCGTACGTATATTAAAGAGCGTTTTGGTTTCAATGCTTTGGAAATGACCTCTTCGGAGATTATAGAAAAGCTGCTTGAAATGCAAGATAAAGAAGCTATTGCAGATTTACGTTCTCTTTTTGAGACTGCCGATTTGGTGAAGTTCGCTAAACATAATCCGTTGATGAACGAAAATGATGCGAATCTGATCAATGCCATCGAATTTATCAATGAAACCAAGGAGAAAGAAGTGGAGAATGCAAAACCGCAACCCACTGAAATTACCATCATTGAGAAACGTTCATTGCGTACTAAAATATTGCTGGGCATAGGCATCGTAGTATTGTCGGTTGCCTTGATTGGTTCGTTCGTTTATATTGGAATGCAGTTATACAATTATTTTGCATGATAGCAAAATTTAAGGGTAACTCCAATCTTAAATAGTAAATTGTTAAATAGTAAATACAATGGTTTTTGCCAATATTGAATATTTGTTTTTGCTGCTGTTGCTTATACCTTATATAGTATGGTATATTATGAAGCGGAGGAATAATGAAGCTACACTTCAGATTTCGGATGCTCGTGTATATGCTCATACGCCGAAGAGTTATAAGAACTATTTGTTGCATGTGCCTTTTATGTTACGGATTATTGCTTTGGCATTGATTATCGTAGTGTTGGCGCGTCCTCAAACTACTAATAGCTGGCAAAACAGTGAAATTGAAGGTATAGATATTATGATGGCCATCGACGTATCTACCAGTATGCTGGCAGAGGATTTGAAACCGAATCGTCTGGAAGCTGCTAAAGATGTGGCTGCGGAGTTTATCAATGGTCGGCCCAATGATAATATCGGTATAACTTTATTTGCCGGTGAAAGTTTTACGCAATGTCCATTGACGGTGGATCATGCAGTGCTTCTGAATCTGTTTCAAGGCATTAAGTGTGGTATTATTGAAGATGGAACAGCAGTCGGTATGGGTATTGCTAATGCCGTTACCCGCTTGAAAGACAGTAAAGCGAAGTCTAAAGTAATCATTCTGTTGACGGATGGTACAAATAATAAAGGAGATATATCTCCGCTGACTGCGGCAGAAATAGCTAAGAGTTTTGGTATCCGGGTTTATACAATTGGTGTAGGTACGAACGGAATGGCTCCGTATCCTTATCCGGTGGGTAACACTGTGCAGTATGTCAATATGCCGGTGGAGATTGATGAAAAGACACTGACGCAGATTGCGGCTACCACAGAAGGTAATTATTTCCGTGCTACCAGTAATTCTAAGCTGAAAGAGGTATATGAGGAGATCGATAAGTTGGAGAAAACCAAGTTGAATGTGAAGGAATACAGCAAGCGCCAGGAAGAATACCGTTGGTTTGCTTTGGCGGCATTCTTGTGCGTGTTACTTGAAGTATTGCTTCGTAATTCTATCTTGAAGAAGATACCTTAAAACAATGCATTAATTGTAAATTACTAAATTGTACATAGAAAGATGTTTCGATTTGAAGAACCTACATATTTATACCTGTTGCTCCTGTTGCCTTTCCTGGCGGCTTTCTACCTGTACTCCAATTATCGGAGACGGAAAGCGATCCGCAAGTTTGGCGATCCGGTGCTAATGGCACAGTTGATGCCGGATGTATCTAAATATCGTCCGGATGTGAAATTTTGGCTGGTGTTTGCTGCAATCGGACTGTTTGCTGTATTGCTGGCACGTCCGCAGTTTGGCTCTAAGTTGGAGACTGTGAAACGTCAGGGAGTAGAGGTAATGATTGCGTTGGATATTTCTAACTCTATGTTGGCACAAGATGTACAACCCAGTCGTCTGGAGAAAGCCAAGAGACTGGTAGCACAATTGGTTGACAAGATGGAGAATGATAAGGTAGGTATGATTGTGTTTGCCGGTGATGCCTTTACACAGTTGCCTATTACAAGCGATTATATTTCTGCCAAGATGTTTTTGGAATCTATTAATCCATCGTTGATATCCAAGCAGGGTACGGCTATCGGTGCAGCTATTAATCTGGCTACCCGCAGTTTTACCCCCCAGGAAGGAGTAGGGCGTGCCGTCATCGTTATTACTGACGGTGAAAACCATGAAGGCGGAGCTGTGGAAGCTGCCAAGGCTGCTGCAGAAAAAGGTATTCAAGTCAGTGTTCTGGGTGTGGGTATGCCTGATGGTGCACCTATCCCTGTAGAAGGAACCAATGACTTCCGTCGTGACCGTGATGGAAACGTGGTTGTAACCCGCTTGAATGAGCAGATGTGTCAGGAAATAGCTCAGGCAGGAGATGGGATTTATGTGCGTGTAGACAATTCAAATGCTGCACAAAAGGTGATTGCTCAGGAGATTAATAAAATGGCGAAAGCGGATGTGGAAACACAGGTTTATACAGAGTTCAACGAACAATTCCAGGCTGTTGCATGGATTATATTGTTACTGTTGTTGGCTGAAATGCTGATTTTGGAACGTAAAAACCCGTTATTCCGTAATATCCATCTGTTTAAAAAGGAAGAAAGGTATGATGATGAGAAATAGAACTATCGGAATTATCTTGCTGCTACTGACGGCTATTTCAGTTTCTGCACAGAAAGCGGAACGCGACTATATTCGTAAGGGAAACCGTGCTTATAAAGATAGTACGTATGTAAATGCTGAAGTGAATTATCGGAAGGCTATTGATGTGAATCCGAAGTCAGCGATATCCATGTATAATCTGGGTAATACACTTATGCAACAGAATAAGTTGCAGGAGGCTATGGAGCAGTTTGTTGCTGCCACTAAAATGGAGAAAGATAAGGGTAATCTTGCTCAAATCTATCATAATATGGGAGTAATATTCCACTCCGGTAAGGATTATGCCAAAGCTGTGGAAGCATACAAAGAGTCACTACGTAATAATCCGAAAGATAACGAGACGCGTTATAACTTGGCTTTGGCTCAGAAAATGCTGAAAGATCAGGAACAGAATCAGCAGAATCAAGACCAGAACCAAGATCAGAATCAAGACAAAAAGGAGCAGGAAAAAGAACAAGATAAAGACAAACAAGACCAAAATCAACAAGATCAGCAGAACCAGGATCAACAGCAGCAACCTCCTCAGCCACAAGAAAATCAGATGTCAAAGGAAAATGCTGAACAGCTTTTGAAGTCGGTGATGCAGGATGAGAAAGATGTACAGGATAAGGTGAAGAAACAGCAAGTTATCCAGGGTGGTCGTTTGGAAAAGGATTGGTAAATAATAAAAGATACGATAATATATGAGAAAATTAATTTTCTTATGGATAGCACTGGTAGTAGTCAGTCTGCAAGCTTTGGCTAATGACAAGGTGTCATTTACCGCGTCAGCTCCTGATGCTGTAGCGGTGGGTGACCAGTTCAGACTGGCATATACAGTGACTACACAGAAGGTGAGGGATTTCCGTGCTCCTTCTATTAAGGGATTTGACGTACTGATGGGACCCAGTCGCTCTCAGCAAAGTAGTATGCAAATAGTTAATGGGGTATCGACCTCAACCAGCAGTATTACTTTCACTTATATACTGATGGCTACTGCTGAGGGTAGTTTCACAATTCCGGGAGCTACAATTACAGCCGATGGTAATCAGATGGTTTCTAATTCTGTGCAAATCAAGGTTCTGCCAGCAGATCAGGCCGGAGCAGCTTCTTCAGGCGGAGGTAGTAGTAGTCAACAGGGCAATACCAGCCGTGCTTCTTCAGGAACTTCTGTTTCCAATCAGGATCTCTTTATTTTGCCTACTATTAGTAAGGCCAATGTGTATGAACAAGAAGCATTCTTGCTGACTTATAAAATTTACACTCTGGTTGACCTTCGTGGTTTTGACAATGTTAAACTTCCTGATTTTAAGGGATTTCATTCACAAGAAGTAGAACTTCCGGGTGATAGAAAATGGAGCTTGGAACATTATAAGGGACGGAATTATCAAACTACCGTTTACCGGCAATTTGTGCTGTTTCCGCAGCAGTCTGGTAATTTGACTATTGATCCGGCACGTTTTGATGCTTCTATTGCTAAAGCTACTCAAGTATCTGATCCATTTGAAGCTTTCTTTAATGGTGGCAGTAACTACATTGAAGTCAAAAAGACATTGATGACACCGAAACTAACTGTAGATGTAAAACCCTTACCAGGCGATAAACCTGCTGATTTTTCCGGTGGAGTGGGAGAGTTTAGCATTTCTTCTTCCATTAATAGTACTAATGTAAAGACAAACGATGCTGTAACTATTAAACTTGTCATTTCCGGTACAGGCAATTTGAAGTTAATAGGTGATCCTGAGGTGAAATTTCCGGATGACTTCGAGGTATATGACCCTAAAGTTGATAATAAATTCAGGCTGACAAGTGCAGGGCTTTCGGGTAGTAAGGTTATTGAATATCTGGCTATTCCACGCAATGCTGGAACATTTAAAATACCAGCGGTGAAATTCAGCTATTTTGATATCAAATCCCGTACTTATAAGATATTGACTACCGAAGAGTATGAATTGCATGTAGAGAAAGGTGAAGGAAATGCAGCGCAAACTATTGCTAACTTTACGAATAAAGAGGATTTGAAAGTCTTGAATGAGGATATTCGCTTCATCAAGCAAAATGATGTGACGCTTTCTCAAAAGGGAGACTTTTTCTTTGACTCTATGTTATATTGGTTGCTCTATTTAGTACCTGGCATTGCGTTTATCATTTTCTTTATCATTTACCGTAAGCAGATAGCTGCTAATGCTAATGTTGCGAAAATGCGTACGAAAAAGGCAAATAAGGTTGCTGTTAAACGTATGAAGTTAGCTGGTAAGTTGTTGGCTGAGAATAAAAAAGATGTTTTCTATGACGAAGTCTTGAAGGCTCTTTGGGGATATATAAGCGATAAATTGAATATTCCGGTTTCTCGACTTTCAAAAGATAATATTGAAGAGGAACTTCGTAAATATGGAGTGGAGGATGCTTTGATTAAAGAATTCCTGGCTGCATTGAATGATTGTGAGTTTGCCCGTTTTGCTCCTGGCGATGATAATCAGGCTATGGATAAAGTCTATTCGGCTTCATTAGCAGTAATAAGTAAAATGGAGAATTCGATTAAACATTAATTAGGAGGTTATATGATGAAAAAGATACTGTTTTTTACTTTTGTTGGCCTGTTAATGGCATTGACCTCTTTTGGACAGACTGCATCGGATACATTACAACAAGCGAATGATTCGGTAACAATAGGTTCACACACTGAATTCTCAGCTGCTGCGCAAGAGAATAGTGTGACAAAAGCAGAAGGAGATAGCGCATACGTGAAGAATGATTATGCCTCTGCTATTCAGATATATGAAGCTTTGCTGAAAGAAGGAGAAGCGGCCGAGGTATACTATAACTTAGGAAATAGCTACTATAAGGCTGGTGATATAGCAAAAGCCATTTTAAATTATGAGCGTGCACTTTTAATACAGCCAGGCAATGCTGATATTCGGGCTAATTTAGAGATTGCTCGTGCAAAAACGATTGATAAAGTGATCCCTGTACCCGAGGTTTTCTTTGTATCTTGGACGAAATCATTGATTAATTGTTTGAGTGTGGATGCTTGGGCGAAGGTAGGCGTCGTTTGTTTCTTTTTGTTGCTTGCATCTCTTTATTTCTTCTTCTTTTCCAAGCAAATCGTGTGGAAGAAAATAGGATTTATTGCAGGGATAGTATTTCTGGTGTTAGTTTTATTAGCGAATGTCTTTGCTTTTCAACAAAAAAATGAGCTATTGAATCGTAACAATGCTATCGTACTAACTCCAAGTGTAACAGTACGTAGTACTCCGAGTGAAAGTGGCACCAGTTTGTTCATATTGCATGAGGGACGGAAGGTTGAAATTAAAGATAACTCCATGCGTGAATGGAAAGAAATCCGCTTAGAGGATGGTAAAGTAGGATGGGTACCTGCGTCATCTGTTGAAGTTATCTGATAGATATAATTCTTTCATAATAAGATAGTTAATAATAGAAAGAAGCCTGTTGAAAGGGAAAATACAAATCTCCTTTTGACAGGCTTCTTTATTTTTGTAAAAAAGACACCGAAATAGTTTGTTTTATCTTTTTTTTTCCTTAAGTTTATAGCGTGATAAGTGAAACTCACAGAGTTATTAACCATTAAATTTATAAATATGAGAACAATAACATTTAATGAACTTCGCAGAATTAAAGATTCATTACCTACTGGTAGTATGCATAGAATAGCCGATGAGCTCGGATTGAACGTCGATACAGTTAGAAATTTTTTTGGCGGTCACAATTTTAAAGAGGGTAAGAGTGTTGGGATACATTTGGAGCCTGGTCCGGATGGTGGTTTGGTTATGTTGGATGATACTACCGTCCTTGATAGAGCTCTAAAAATTCTGGATGAAATGAATGCCAGTGCTGAGCCTGTTCGAGCTTAAGAAAAGAAAGTTATAAATGAATCCCAATTGATAGACAAACAATTGGGATTTCTTATTTGTTTATAAAGTAAAAACAGTTGATTATGGAAGACAAGTTAGTAACCTTAGCTATTCTGACTTATGCAAAAGCTCAGATATTGAAGAATGTGCTTGAAAATGAAGGTATTGAAACCTATATTCATAATGTAAATCAAATACAACCTGTAGTGTCTTCAGGTGTGCGCTTACGTATAAAAGAAAGCGATCTACCGCGTGCATTGAAGATAACTGAGAGCTCTGCTTGGCTTTCTGAAGAGGTAGTGGGAGGGAAGTCACCCAAAGTAGAAAAGGATAGTAATAAGGTTTTAATTCCTGTAGACTTTTCTAATTATTCAATGAAGGCATGTGAGTTTGGTTTTAATTTCGCTCAGAATATGGGAGCGGAAGTTGTGTTGCTTCATGTTTATTTTACACCAATCTATACCACGTCATTACCTTATGGAGACGTTTTTAATTATCAGCTAACAGACGATGAAAATGTAAAAAAATTATTACAAAAAGTTTATGCAGATTTAAATACTTTATCTGACAAGGTAAAAGCAAAAGTAGCTTCAGGAGAGTTGCCGAATGTAAAATATAGTTGTGTATTGCGTGAAGGTATTCCAGAAGAGGAAATTCTTCGTTACTCGAAGGAATATCGGCCACGTATTGTGATTATGGGGACTCGTGGTAAAAATCAGAAAGATATAGATTTAATTGGTAGTGTAACTGCTGAGGTAATTGAGCGAAGCCGCGTACCAGTTTTAGCCATTCCGGAGAATACTCCGTTTAAACAGCTGGCAGAAGCTAAACGTATTGCATTTATCACCAATTTTGATCAACGGGATTTAATCGCATTTGATTCTTTGATTGTTGCTTTAAAGCCATTTCATTTCTCTGTATCTTTGATTCATCTGTCAGATGTTAAGGACACTTGGAATGAAATTAAATTAGGTGGTATTAAGGAGTATTTTCAAAAACAGTATCCGGACCTGGAAATTCATTATGATGTTGTGATGAATGATGATTTCTTGAACAGCTTAGATAATTACATAAAAACTAATCATATTGATATAATTACGTTGACTACTTATAAACGTAATATATTCTCTCGCTTATTTAATCCAGGTATTGCTCGGAAGATGATTTTTCATTCCGATACACCGCTGTTAGTTATTTATGGACGCCCAAGCTAAAATAAATAGCGCAAGCATTTCAAATTAATAATAACGATTATGTTTAATATATAATACTAATATTCTTCTTGCATAATTAAAGCCAACTTCTTAGGTCTACCCATATCTTTTGGCGGTTCTGCCCCAGTGTGTACGGAGTGGCGTGTAGCCTTTATTGCGGGTTAAACGTCCCCAGTCCTCTGCGGTGCTTACGGTATGTGTACTTAATCATATAAAATAAACCCTAAAAGTTTTTTGTCTAACTTTTAGGGCTCACTTCAAAAAGCAGTTTTTTAAGTTTATACTTTACATCAGCTTTTCAATTTCTTCAAATTCTGGTCCCATATCTAAATTATAATATACTCTGTAAAGACCATTCAACCATAAATCCTTTTGGTCAGGTTTTAATTCTCTTGCTTTTTCATAGCAAGGTTTTGCATTTTCATAGAAAGCTTTCAAAGTAATCTGATCTTCTTTATATTTAGGATCATTAACGTCAGTAGTAGCTTTTTCTGAGAAGTCTTGAGCTTGGAGACAGTAGATCAGTCCTAAATTGGAATAAGCTTCTGCATAAGTAGGATCTACTTCAATTGTCTTTTTGTAGTATTCAATAGCCTTATCATAATCCTTCATATTGTGGTAAAGATATCCTTTTACGTACAGATAGAATGTATTATTGGGGTCTTTAGCTAACATTTCATCAGCGAATTGCATGGCTTCATCGTATTTATTGTTATTGCTATAATAATCAATTAAATGACCGAAGAAGAATGAATGCTGAGGGTATTTTTGCAAACCTTCTTTTAATGAAGCAATCCACTTAACAGTATCGCCTTGTGCTTTTAAAGCTGTAGAGATGAACTCCATAGCATACTGACCAACTTCTTTGTCGTTCTGTGCATAAGGAGCATATTTCAGAACATTGGGATAATCCTCCATCTTTGCTGCTGCCAAGCTTGCATAATAAGCAATCTGAGCTAAGAGTGTATCTGTCTGCAAGAAGTTTTCCTTTTCAAACATCGGATTCTGAGCAATTTCAATATAAGTTCCAAAGAAATCTAATGCTTCTTTGTTCTTCTCTAAGTTATAATATTGAATACCGCCATTGATCAAGTTTGGGCGTTCTGCTACAATAGCAGCAGCATTGGGTTTTCTGTACTTGTTCTTGATTTTTCCCTTTTCATTTGGAACCTGTGCGAGTTCATCGCACTTAAGATAGTATTTGCACATATTCAATGCGCTATTATATACCTTAAGAGTATCATAAGGTTTTCTTAAATAGGCATTTTCCATCTGTTTTTCATTAATCCTTTTCTGAATAAAACCTGCTACATCCCAAGTATCGGCATTATCCTTTGTTTCAGGATTAGTCAAGGCTTGATTGATGAGCTGCTCGGCCTTATTAAAGTCCGGATTCACTTCATTTGCAATGCTTTTAGCTTCTTTCACAGTCTTTTCTTGAGCGAAAGTGAAGCCTGCAGCGAGCAATAAAATCACTGAAAATAATACTCTTTTCATGATAGTTGTAAAATTAAAATTAATATTATGTCTATTCTTCATCTTCATTATTGACTTTATTATCAGAGTTATAGTCTTCCTCCTCTCCTTCTACCTCATTTATAGTGGGAATCGGGGAATTTTCATCATCAACAGGAATTTCATCTTCCATACTTTCTGATGTAACCTTACATACTGAACCGATCTCATCGTTTCTCTTTTCAAGATTGATCAGACGAACACCTTGGGTAGCACGACCCATAATACGGACATCAGCAACTTTCAGACGAATGGTGATACCAGATTTATTAATAATCATCAAGTCATTATCATCTGTTACAGACTTAATTGTTACTAATTTACCTGTTTTATCGGTGATATTCATCGTCTTAACACCCTTACCGCCACGATTAGTCTTACGGTAGTCTTCGATATCAGAACGTTTGCCATAGCCTTGTTCAGAAACTACCATAATGGTTTCTGCTTCAGGATCTTTGATGCAAATCATTCCAACAACTTCATCTTGCCCGTCTTCGTCAAGCGTCATACCACGCACACCAGTTGCAGTACGTCCCATAACGCGTACAGCACTTTCGTGGAAGCGAATGGCACGTCCATTACGATTGGCAATGATAATTTCGTTGTCACCGTTAGTCATACGTACTTCGATAACGCGGTCGTCCTCACGGATAGTAATAGCGTTTACACCATTCTGGCGAGGGCGGGAATACTGTTCAAGTAATGTCTTCTTAATAACACCATTCTTGGTACAGAATAAGACATAATGACTGTTGATGAAGTCTGTGTCAGAAAGGTTCTTCACACGCAGATATGCATTTACAGCATCGTCTGAATCAATATTCAGCAAGTTTTGGATGGCACGTCCCTTGGAATTCTTGGTACCTTCGGGGATTTCATATACTTTGAGCCAATAGCACTTACCCTTTTGAGTAAAGAACATCATGGTATTGTGCATGGTTGCCGGATATATGTGTTCAATGAAGTCTGCATCGCGGGTATCTGTACCCTTGGAGCCTACTCCACCACGGTTTTGAGCACGGAACTCACTCAATGGAGTACGTTTAATATAGCCCATATGAGAAATGGTAATAATCATTTCGTCATCTGCATAGAAATCTTCCGGATTGAATTCTTCGGATGAGTAAACAATTTCAGAACGACGTTCATCTCCGTATTTTGCTTTTACTTCAATTAATTCATCAGTAATAACTTTGCGGCAAAGTTCGTCATTCGAAAGAATTTCTTCGTAATAAGCAATCATCTTCATTACTTCTTCATATTCAGCATGAAGCTGATCCTGCATCAGTCCGGTCAATTGGCGCAAACGCATTTCTACGATGGCACGAGACTGAATTTCTGTTAATTGGAAGCGTTCTATCAAGCCGGCAATAGCGTCATTAGGTGTCTTTGCAGCACGGATGATACGGATTACTTCATCGATATTATCTGATGCTATGATTAATCCTTCCAATATATGAGCGCGTTCTTTAGCCTTACGCAAGTCATATTGAGTACGACGGATAACTACCTCATGGCGATGTTCTACGAAGTACTTAATCATGTCTTTCAGATTCAGCAAACGAGGACGCCCGTGTACCAATGCTACGTTGTTCACACTGAAAGAAGTCTGTAACAACGTCATCTTATAGAGTTTATTCAAGACTACGCTGGCGTTGGCATCACGTTTGATATCAATCACAATACGCATACCTTCACGGTCAGACTCATCATTGGCATTGGAGATACCTTCTATCTTCTTATCATTGGCTAAATCAGCAATATTCTTGATCAGTTCCGCCTTATTGACACCATACGGGATTTCCGTGATGACAATTTTGTCATGTGTAGAACTGGTTTCAATTTCTGCTCTTGCACGCATGATAACGCGACCGCGACCTGTAAGATATGCCTCGCGTACGCCACTCATACCATATATATATCCTCCTGTTGGGAAATCGGGAGCTTTCACATAGTTCATCAACTCCTCTATCTCGATATCGTTGTTCTCGATGTATGCGATGCAAGCATCAATAACCTCTGAAAGGTTGTGTGTCGGCATATTGGTTGCCATACCTACAGCAATACCAGATGCACCGTTTACCAAAAGGTTTGGAATACGGGTAGGCATAACGGTAGGCTCCTGCAAAGAATCGTCGAAGTTGCTCTGCATATCAACGGTTTCTTTGTCGAGGTCTTGCATCATATCTTCACCAATCTTGCGCAAGCGACACTCGGTGTAACGCATAGCTGCTGCGCTATCGCCGTCTACCGAACCATAGTTACCCTGGCCATCTACCACCATGTAACGCATTGCCCAAGGCTGTGCCATACGAACTAATGCACCGTAAACGGAAGAGTCACCATGCGGGTGATACTTACCCAATACTTCACCTACAACTCTGGCTGATTTTTTATAAGGTTTATCAGACGTATTTCCCAGTCCCATCATTCCGAAGAGAATTCTACGGTGGACAGGCTTAAAACCATCTCTAACATCCGGAAGGGCACGCGAAACGATGACCGACATGGAGTAGTCAATGTACGATGACTTCATTTCCTCCTCGATGTTAATCTTTATAATTCTGTCTTGTTCAAGCATTTAAAAAGATTATTAATTATACATACTTTGGTTCATGAAAAACCACGCTAAAGTACTGCTTTTTTACGATATACAAAAGTTTTCGCCCATAAACTTTATTTCAGAACTATTCTCTCACCTACTTTGTTCTTATAATATATAAATAAGGTATTAATAAGGAGCTTTTTCCCAAGAATGAAAGCACTTTAGTATGATACTGGTGAACGGATATTAAACTGTGGCACGGGTTTTGTATATAAATAATAAATAAAACGATGAAATACGTACTGAAAATTATAAATGCGTATCTTTGTATTAAGTAACACCTTAGAATAAGGAAGGAGAATATTAAGTATGAATAATCAGTTTTCACAAAGAGTTTCTGACATTATCACTTACAGCAAGGAGGAAGCTAACCGGCTGAAAAATAGATATATCGGTCCGGAGCATCTTCTACTCGGCATGTTGCGAGACGGCGGAGGGAAAGCTATAGAAATATTGCAGAAACTGGATATAGACCTAAACAGGGTTAAGAAACGGCTGGAAGGTTTTTTAAAAGAGATTGAAGATGATAACTTGTTGCCCGATGCAGACATTCCATTGTCTCCGATGGCAGCTAAGATATTGAAAATGTGTATACTCGAGGCTCGTCTGCTGAAGAGTGCCACTGCTGATACTGAACATGTATTGCTGGCTATCTTGAAAGACGGTAATAATTTGGCCGCTACGGTATTGGAAGAAAATAATATAGACTATAAGTCAGTGTTCGAACAGCTTTCTATGAAAGCCAGCCCTAACGCAGGTATGGGATTTACGGAGGATGATGACGAGGAAGAAGATGAAATGAATATGTCTTCACGCTCTTCTCAAAGTGGTAGTTCACAGTCTTCTACGCAAACTGCGTCTAAGAAACCATCCAATGATACTCCGGTATTGGATAACTTTGGTATGGATATGACCCGGGCTGCGGAAGAAGGTAGACTGGATCCTGTGGTAGGTCGTGAACGTGAAATCGAGCGGTTGGCTCAGATATTGAGCCGTCGTAAGAAGAATAACCCGGTATTGATAGGTGAACCTGGTGTAGGTAAATCAGCTATTGTAGAGGGATTAGCATTACGTATTGTTCAGAAGAAAGTATCCCGTATTCTGTTTGATAAACGTGTGGTAATGCTTGATATGGCTTCTGTAGTAGCCGGAACCAAGTATCGCGGACAGTTTGAGGAACGTATTCGTTCTATCATTAATGAGTTGCAGAAGAATCCGAATGTAATTCTGTTTATTGACGAGATTCACACGATTGTGGGTGCCGGAGCAGCTGCCGGTTCTATGGATGCTGCCAATATGTTGAAACCTGCATTGGCACGTGGTGAAATACAATGTATAGGTGCCACTACCCTTGATGAATACCGGAAGAATATAGAAAAAGACGGTGCTTTGGAACGCCGTTTCCAGAAAGTGATTGTTGAACCGACCACTGCTGAGGAAACGCTCCAGATATTGAAGAATATTAAAGAGAAGTACGAAGACCATCATAATGTGACTTATACGGATGAAGCGCTGGAAGCATGTGTCAAGTTGACAGACCGCTACATTACTGACCGTAATTTCCCGGATAAGGCTATTGATGCTCTGGACGAAGCCGGTTCGCGCGTCCATCTGACAAACATTACTGTTCCGAAAGAGATTGAAGAACAGGAGAAACTGATTGAAGAAGCCCGTCAACAAAAGGCGGATGCAGTGAAATCGCAGAATTTCGAACTTGCTGCCAGTTTCCGTGATCATGAGAAAGAGTTTTCTGCTCGTCTGGAAGAGATGAAGGCTGAATGGGAAGCTCGCTTAAAAGATGATCGCCAGATAGTTGGTGAGGAGGAAATTGCGAATGTGGTTTCTATGATGTCCGGTGTGCCTGTACAGCGTATGGCGCAGGCTGAAGGTATCAAGTTGGCGGGTATGAAAGAAGAGTTGCAAGCTAAAGTTATAGCTCAGGACCCGGCTATTGAAAAGGTGACGAAAGCAATTCTGCGTAGTCGTGTAGGATTGAAAGATCCTAACCGTCCTATCGGAACATTCTTGTTCCTGGGGCCTACGGGTGTGGGTAAAACTCACTTGGCGAAACAGTTGGCTAAATATATGTTTGGCTCTGCCGATGCGCTGATACGTGTGGATATGAGTGAATATATGGAGAAGTTTACCGTTTCTCGTCTTGTTGGTGCACCTCCGGGATACGTAGGATACGAAGAAGGCGGACAGTTGACAGAGAAAGTGCGCCGTAAACCTTACTCTATCGTATTGTTGGACGAGATTGAGAAAGCTCACCCGGATGTATTCAACATCTTGTTACAACTGATGGATGAAGGTCGTCTGACTGACAGTTATGGCAGAACTGTAGACTTCAAGAATACAGTGGTTATCATGACTTCAAACATTGGTACACGTCAATTGAAAGACTTCGGTCGTGGTGTAGGTTTTGCCGCCCAGAATCGTACGGATGATAAAGAATATTCACGTGGCGTGATACAAAAGGCTTTGAATAAGTCGTTTGCCCCTGAGTTTCTGAACCGTGTCGACGAGATTATTACTTTCGACCAGCTTTCGCTGGATGCTATCGAAAAGATTATCGATATCGAGTTGAAAGGCTTGTATGAGCGCGTAGAATCTCTTGGATATAAGCTTGTTATTGATGCTAAAGCCAAGACATTCATGGCATCTAAAGGATACGATGTGCAGTTTGGTGCCCGCCCGTTGAAGCGTGCCATCCAGACTTATTTGGAAGATGGACTTTCGGAATTGATTATTTCTTCCGAATTGCAGACGAGTGATACGATTTCTGTCTCTTTGAACGAAGAAAAAGGAGAACTGGACATCAAGAAAGCATAAAAATGAAGTCTTCTTAGAAGATGATAAACAGTCAAAATGTCAGTCCTTATGGGCTGGCATTTTTTTTGCATTATACTTGCCAAACGATTAAATATATAAACTTAAAAATATAAATCATAAGTAGTATGCAAAAAGGAAATATTGGGGTAACTACCGAAAACATTTTCCCCGTTATCAAAAAGTTCTTGTACAGCGATCATGAAATTTTTCTCCGCGAGTTAGTTTCTAATGCCGTAGATGCTACGCAGAAGTTGAAAACCTTAGCCTCTATTGGCGAGTTTAAAGGTGAGGTTGGCGATTTGACCGTACATGTGTCTTTAGGAAAAGATACAATTACTGTTTCAGACCGTGGTATTGGTTTGACTGCCGAAGAAATCGACAAATATATCAACCAAATTGCCTTTTCAGGTGCCAACGATTTCCTGGAGAAGTATAAGAATGATGCTAATGCAATTATCGGTCACTTCGGTTTGGGCTTTTATTCAGCTTTCATGGTGGCTAAGAAAGTGGAAATAATCACGAAATCCCATAAAGAAGGTGCTCAAGCAGTGAAATGGAGTTGCGATGGCAGTCCGGAGTTCACCATTGAGAACATAGATAAAGCTGACCGTGGTACAGATATAGTACTTTACATTGACGATGAAAGTAAAGAATTCCTGGAAGAGGCCCGCATTTCTTCTCTGTTGAAGAAATATTGTAGTTTCCTTCCCATACCTATTGCTTTTGGTAAGAAGAAAGACTGGAAAGATGGAAAACAGGTTGAAACAGACGAAGATAATATAATCAATGACAGCAATCCGTTGTGGACATTGAAGCCCAGCGAACTGAAGGATGAAGATTATAAGAAATTCTATCGTGACCTGTATCCGATGTCTGATGAACCTCTGTTCTGGATACATCTGAATGTAGATTATCCGTTCCATCTGACAGGTATCCTCTACTTCCCGAAAGTAAAAAGCAATATCGAATTGAATAAGAATAAGATACAGCTTTATAGCAACCAGGTATACGTTACGGATTCAGTAGAAGGTATCGTACCTGACTTCCTGACACTGTTGCATGGTGTGCTCGATTCTCCGGATATTCCGTTGAATGTATCCCGTTCTTATCTACAGAGCGACTCTAATGTGAAGAAGATTTCGACATATATCACGAAGAAAGTATCTGATCGTCTGCAATCTATCTTCAAAAATGATCGCAAACAGTTCGAGGAAAAGTGGAATGACCTGAAGATTTTCATCAATTACGGAATGCTTACTCAGGAAGACTTCTATGACAGAGCAAAAGATTTTGCCCTTTTCACCGATACGGATGGTAAATGCTATACATTTGAAGAGTATCAGAAGCTGATCAAAGATAATCAGACTGATAAAGATGGCAATTTGATCTATCTGTATGCTAATCATAAAGATGAGCAATTCAGCTACATCGAGGCTGCTAAGAATAAGGGATACAATGTGTTGCTGATGGATGGTCAACTGGACATTGCTGTAGTAAGCATGTTGGAGCAAAAGTTTGAGAAATCTCGCTTTACCCGTGTAGATAGTGATGTTATCGATAATCTGATTATCAAAGAAGATAAGAAAGGTGAAACTCTGGAATCAGGCAAACAAGAAGCTCTTTCTGTTGTGTTCAAGAGCCAGTTGCCTAAGCTGGAAAAGGTTGAGTTTAATATCACTGCGCAGGCTTTGGGTGAAAACTCTTCTCCTGTGATGATTACTCAAAGTGAATATATGCGCCGTATGAAAGAAATGGCTAATATTCAGGCAGGTATGAGTTTCTATGGAGAAATGCCCGATATGTTCAACCTTGTGCTGAATTCAGATCATAAACTGGTGAAAGAAGTTCTTGCAGGCGAAGAAAAAGAGTGCGACTCTGTTGTAGCTCCTATTCAGCAAGAAATGAATGACGTAGACAAACGTCGTAATGAGCTGAAAGATAAACAAAAAGGTAAGAAAGACGAAGAAATTTCTACTGCTGAAAAGGACGAAGTGAACGGATTGGATCAGAAGTGGGAAGAACTGAAAACAAAGAAAGACGAAGTATTTGCCGGATATGCAGCTAAAAATAAAGTTGTCCGCCAATTGATTGACCTGGCATTGCTGCAAAATGGCATGCTGAAAGGTGAAGCTTTGAATAACTTTGTGAAGAGAAGCATAGAGTTAATCTAAATACGCCCTTTATTCACAATCTATATGCCGGGAGCATTGCAACTTTTATAAGAGTTGTAATGCTCCTTTTTTCGTATATTTTGTGTGGGAACGCTTGTTTTTTAGCGTTGGATACGTCCAATTTCGAAACAATTGCATATATTTGAGCTTTGATAATAATATATTTTCAGCTCGGAACTTTGAAGTATGAAAAGAATTCTTTTGCTTTTATCGTTTTGTTTCTTGTTGCTGCCCATGTTGCATGCCCAAAAAGTTGGACTTGTATTGAGTGGTGGTGGTGCGAAAGGTATGACGCATATCGGCATCATTCGGGCTTTGGAAGAAAACAATATCCCTATCGATTATATTACCGGTACATCCATGGGAGCCATTATCGGTTCGTTGTATGCCATGGGATACTCTCCCGATGATATGGAGGCTTTGCTGCGTTCAGAAGACTTTAAACGCTGGTATTCGGGAAAAGTAGAACCTAAATATGCCTATTATTTCAAGAAAAGTATTCCCACACCGGAGTTTTTTAATATCCGCTTTGATTTTAAGGACTCCTTGAATGTCAAACCGCAATTGCCGACCAGTATGGTTAACCCCATCCAAATGAATCTGGTGTTTGTGGAGCTGTTTGCCCGTGCTACGGCTGCTTGCGACGGTGATTTTGACAGACTGTTTGTTCCTTTTCGTTGTATCGCTTCCGATGTATACAATAAACGGCAAATAGTGTTAGGGAAAGGTGATCTGGGCGATGCTGTCCGCGCCTCTATGAGTTTTCCGTTTGTTTTTAAGCCAATTGAGATAGATAGCGTGCTGGCCTATGATGGTGGTATTTACAATAACTTTCCAACGGATGTAATGCGGGATGATTTCCATCCGGATATTATTATTGGTAGTGTGGTGGCCGCCAATCCATCCAAGCCTAAAGAAAATGACCTTATGAGTCAGATTGAGAACATGGTGATGCAGAAGACGGACTATTCTATTCCGGATTCTGTCGGCATCCTCATGACATTCAAGTATGATGATGTGAACTTACTTGATTTCGACCGTCTTCAGGAACTCCATGATATAGGTTACAATCGCACTCTTAGCCTGATGGATTCTATAAAGGGGCGTATTCATCGTAGGGTGAATGCAGATAATGTGCGTTTACGCCGTCTGGTTTATCGCAGTAATCTGCCGCAGCTCTATTTCCAGAAAATTTATATTGATGGAGCTAACTCACAGCAACAGGCTTATATTCAGAAGGAATTTCATGATGAAGAAGATGAGCCATTCACTTACGAAGAGCTGAAGCGTGGATATTTTCGTTTGCTTGCGGATAATATGATCTCTGAAATAATACCGAAGGCAGTATTCAATGAAGAGACCGATATGTACGATTTGCATCTGAAAGTAAAGATGGAGGATAATTTCTCTGTCCGCTTGGGGGGTAGTGTGTCTACGACGAGTTCCAATCAGATATATCTGGGCCTGGGCTATCAGAACTTAAATTATTATGCCAAAGAGTTTACGTTTGATGGCCAATTGGGTAAAGTTTATAATAATGCCCAACTGATGGCGCGTATAGATTTGCCTACTCATATTCCTACTTCATATCGGCTTATTGCGTCTATCAGTACTTTTGATTATTACAAGAAAGAGAAACTGTTTTCTAAAAACGATAAACCTTCCTTTAATTCAAAGGATGAACGATTTCTGAAGTTGATTATCGCTTTACCATTCTTAGCGAATAAACGGGCTGAATTTGGCTTTGGTATTGGAAAATTGCAAGATAACTATTTTCAATCTAGTGTGATAAACTTTGAAGAAGACCATTCGGACAGGAGTTTATACAGGCTTATAGGCGGTTCTATTAGCTTTTATGGTAGTACACTGAATTCCCGTCAATACGCTACAAAAGGGTATAACGAGAAATTGATAGCCCAGATTTTTACGGGAAAAGAAAGATATAAGCCTGGAAATCCGGCAGAACAGCCTGTTACACAGGAACGGCAATCATGGTTACAGATTTCTTATATGAAAGAAGCATATCATAGTATGGCGCCTAAATTTGTTTTGGGATGGATGGCGGAAGCTCTGTATTCATCGAGGAATTTCTCGGAGAATTTTACAGCGACAATGATGCAGGCTGCAGAGTTTTCGCCGACTCCGCATAGTAAGCTGATGTATAATGAGGCTTTCCGCGCCAATCAGTTTCTGGCTGCCGGTATCAAGCCTATGTTTATTTTCAATGATATGTTCCATCTGAGAGGAGAATTTTATGGATTTATGCCTATTTTCCCTATCGAGAAAAATACGCAAAACAAAGCATTTTATGGAAAAGCTTTCTCAAAGGTAGAATATATGGGAGAAGTTTCTGTTATTTGCCAATTACCTTTTGGAGCGATCTCTGCTTATGTAAATCATTATAGCTCACCGAGAAGGGAGTGGAATGTGGGGCTGAGTATCGGCTGGCAACTGTTTAATTACCGTTTCATCGAATAATTTTCTTCAAAAAAAGTTTGTAGAATACTTGCAGTTTCGAAAAAAGTCCGTATCTTTGCACCCGTTAAACAAAAAGGCCGCGTAGCTCAACTGAATAGAGTAGCTGACTACGGATCAGCCGGTTACAGGTTTGAATCCTGTCGCGGTCACATCTTTTTGATAACAAGGTCGCGTAGCTCAACTGAATAGAGTAGCTGACTACGGATCAGCCGGTTACAGGTTTGAATCCTGTCGCGATCACGAAAAACCTCTGCAAAGTAATTTGCAGAGGTTTTTTGTTATACACCGTAGGGTAACAGTTATATCTGTGTAGACTCATGCAAATATGTGTGTGAGTTGATCCAAAATCAGCTTGTGAGACGAAAGAAATCGTCCCCTGAGATGAAAAAATTCATCTCAGGGGACGATTTACAAAGAAATATCTATTCTTTTTCTTAGCACTTAATATTTAACTCATCCAAAATCTTCCGCATGGCTTCAAAAGTCGTAATTCTGGTAGGCACAAGCGGGAGGCGAAGTTTATTCTCAATCATTCCCATAACGTTCAACATTGCTTTTACGCCTGCCGGATTGCCATCCACAAAAAGAAGCTTGAATAACTCGGCAAATTTATGGTGGATAGTCAATGCATTTGCATAATCTCCTCGCAATGCCAGTCTTACCATGCGGCTAAATTCGCGTGGAAATGCATTTCCGATGACCGATATGATACCAACAGCTCCCAAGGTAATCAAAGGGAAGGTAATACCATCATCTCCCGAAATAACGTCAAAATTGGCCGGTTTATTTTTGATGATATCATCCATTTGGGTGATGTCACCGGAAGCTTCCTTGATAGCAATAACATTTTTGAAGTCACGGGCAATGCGCAGCGTGGTTTCTGCTTTCATATTTACACCGGTACGACCGGGAACATTATAGAGTACAATTGGGAGCTCTGTAGCCTCTGCAATTGCTTTATAATGTTGATAAATACCTTCCTGAGAAGGTTTATTATAATAGGGAACAACAGACAGAATGGCATCTACTCCGGTAAAATCGTCGTTTTGAAGCGTATCCACAATGGCACGCGTATTATTTCCACCAACACCGAGCAGGATAGGTATCCGACCATTTACGCGTTCGATGACCATTTTCTTGATTTTCTTTTTTTCTTCTTCCGTCAGTGTCGGAGTTTCTGCTGTGGTGCCCAGCACACACAAAAAATCAGTATTGTTTTGAAGTTGATAGTCCACCAAACGTATCAATGCATCGTAATCAACGCTTTCATCCTCTTTAAAAGGAGTAATCAGCGCTACCCCCATTCCTTTCAATTTAGTCTGTATCATGAGTGAAATTTAAGTAATCTCTAATTAAATGACTCGCAAAAGTACGAATATTTTCGATTTCTACAGCAAATATAAGCTATAAAAAAGATTTCACTGGAAAAATGTTACGAAATGAGCGCTAAAAACTCATCTTCGCTCATTATCTGTACACCCAGCTTTTGCGCTTTTTCCAATTTGGCAGGTCCCATATTTTCTCCTGCCAGGATAAAACTGGTCTTGGCAGAAATACTACCTACATTTTTTCCTCCATTCTTCTCTATCAAATCTTTATATTCGTCTCTGGAGTGATGGGTGAACACACCGCTGATTACAATAGACTGTCCGGCAAGCTTATCAGTATAGCCGCTCAGATCTTCTTCCTTCCGGCTAAACTGCAATCCGGCAATTTTCAGTCGCTCTATTAATTCTCTATTCAGAGGATTAGCGAAGTAGGAAATGATACTTTGTGCTATTTTCTCACCGATTTCATCGATATTTATCAATCTTTCAAGATCTGCATTTTCCAGTTCTTCTATGTCAGTGAAGGACTTAGCTATTTTCTTTGCTACAGTTTCACCGACAAAGCGGATACCCAGGGCGAACAAAGCTCGCTCAAAAGGCACTTCCTTGCTTTGGGCAATACCTTTGACGATATTTTCCGCCGATTTATCTCCCATACGGTCCAGGTTCTTGATATCGTCTACAGTCAGCTTGTACAGATCTGCCGTATCCTTAATGAGTCCTAACCGATAGAACATATCCACAGTTTCCGGGCCTAATCCGTCAATGTTCATAGCCTTCCGGCTGATGAAATGCTCGATCTTTCCTTTTATCTGAGGCGGACAAGCCGTTTCGTTGGGGCAATAATGCGCAGCTTCTCCCTCGTAACGGATTAATTTGCTGCCACATTCAGGGCAATGAGTGATGAACTTCACTTTTTCACCTACCATCATACTCCGGGCATCTTTATCTACTCCGGTAATTTTGGGTATGATTTCACCGCCTTTTTCTACATAAACCATATCGCCGACATGCAAGTCGAGCCCTTCAATGATATCTGCATTATGCAGCGAGGCGCGTTTTACGATTGTACCCGATAATTGTACCGGATCCAGGTTGGCAACAGGGGTTACTGCTCCGGTTCTTCCCACCTGGTAAGTCACCTTGTTTAAGCGGGTCAATGCACGCTCTGCCTGGAACTTGTATGCGATGGCCCAACGAGGAGATTTTGCGGTGAAACCGAGGTTTTTCTGCTGTTTCAGGCTATTAACTTTCAAAACAATGCCATCCGTGGCTACAGGTAAATTCTTCCGTTCCGTATCCCAATAATGGATGTAATCGAACACTTCCTGCAGGCTGTGGCACTTCTTCATATGGTCGGAGATTTTGAATCCCCATTGTGCAGCTTTCTGCAGGTTTTCATAATGTCCGTCGCAAGGAAGTTCTTCGCCTAATAAATAATAAAGGTAGGCATCCAGTTTGCGGGAAGCAACTATAGCAGAGTTTTGTAATTTCAAAGTGCCTGATGCAGCATTACGTGGATTAGCGAAAAGAGGTTCTTCGCGTGCCTCTTTTTCGCGGTTTAGTTCCTCAAAGACTTCCCACGGCATTAGTATTTCCCCTCTGATCTCAAATAATTGGGGATAATCACCATGCAAAACAAGGGGGATAGTACGGATTGTCTTCACATTATCTGTTACATCATCGCCTTTTTCACCGTCGCCACGGGTTACGGCACGTATTAATTTGCCGTTTTCGTATGTCAGCGAGATGGAAGTACCGTCATATTTAAGTTCGGCACAGATTTCAAAATCTTCGTTCAGGGCTTTTTGAGTGCGATCATAAAAGTCAGATACCTCACCTTCGGAATAGGTATTACCCAACGAAAGCATTGGATATTTGTGTGTCACTTGCGTGAAATTCTTATTCAAATCGCTTCCTACGCGCATGGTTGGCGAAGTTTCGTCCTGATATTCAGGATGTTCTCGCTCCATCCCCTGCAATTCCCGCATCATGTCGTCGAACTCTTTGTCGGAGATTTCGGGAGCATTCAACACGTAATAATTGTAGTTGTGCCGATGCAGTTCGGCACGGAGCTGATCTATCTTTTCTTTTGCAGTCATAGCTATTTCAGATTGTTTGAACGCAAAAATACAGGTTTCTCCTCTAATATTTGTACTTTTGCAGAAAATTAAAATTAATATGCGCATTGATATAATAACAGTTCTACCGGAGATGATTGAAGGCTTTTTCAATTGCTCCATTATGAAACGTGCTCAGAATAAAGGGCTTGCAGAAATACATATTCATAATTTACGTGATTATACTGAAGATAAATATCGACGGGTGGATGATTATCCTTTTGGCGGTTTTGCCGGAATGGTGATGAAAATAGAGCCTATAGAACGCTGTATCAATGCCTTGAAGGCAGAACGGGAGTATGATGAAGTCATTTTTACGACTCCTGATGGTGAGCAGTTCAATCAGCCAATGGCCAATACACTTTCACTTACCCAGAACCTTATTATCCTTTGCGGGCATTTTAAAGGTATCGATTATCGTATTCGCGAGCATCTGATCACTAAAGAAATCAGTATTGGGGACTATGTGCTGACCGGTGGAGAGCTGGCGGCAGCAGTGATGGCTGATGCTATTGTCCGTATTATCCCCGGTGTTATTTCCGATGAGCAATCAGCCTTGTCCGACTCATTTCAGGATAATCTTTTGGCAGCTCCGGTCTATACAAGACCTGCCGATTACAATGGTTGGAAAGTTCCGGAAATTTTATTGTCCGGGCATGAGGCTAAGATTAAGGAATGGGAGTTGCAGCAGTCTTTGGAACGGACGCGCAGACTCCGTCCGGATTTGCTGGGGGAGGAATAAATCAGTTGTATAAAAATAGAAAAAGGACATTCATAGCGAATGTCCTTTTTTATGTAAAATAGGTGCGAATGATATTCACTTGTTATTGGTTATACCTCAAGCGCACCGATAATTTCTTTCACGGACTTATATCCGTGTCTATCGAGATAGTCGTTTATACCTTCCGCTACTTTAATAGTAACTGCCGGATCGATGAAATTTGCCGTACCGATTTGGATGGCTGAAGCTCCGGCAAGCATAAATTCCACTGCGTCTTTCCAGTTCATGATACCTCCTAAACCGATGACAGGTATTTTTACCGCCTGAGCAACTTGCCATACCATACGGAGTGCGATTGGTTTTACTGCTGCGCCGGACATACCACCTGTTACGGTAGAGAGTATAGGACGCCTGCGTTCCGCGTCTATAGCCATTCCAAGCAGTGTATTAATTAATGAAACGCTGTCTGCACCGCCATTTTCTACTGCACGGGCTATTTCAGCAATGCTTGTCACGTTAGGAGACAGCTTCACGATAAGTGTCTTTTTGTAAGCTGCGCGCACAGCTTTCACCACTTCTTCGGCTCCTTTTGCAGTGACGCCAAAAGCCATTCCACCTTGCTTCACATTAGGGCAAGAGATGTTCAATTCAATGGCAGGAATTTTGTCAAGTTCGTTAATGGCTTCCGCTGTTTTTACATAATCTTCTATGGCAGAACCCGAAACATTTACAATCATATTGGTTTCGATGTCCTTAATACGCGGATATATCTGTTCAACAAAGTAATTTACTCCCTTATTTTGCAGTCCCACAGCGTTTAACATACCTGACGGAGTCTCTGCCATACGCGGATATGGGTTACCTTCACGTTTGTGAAGAGTCGTACCCTTTACAATTATACCACCTATTCGCGTAATATCAATGAAATCGGCAAACTCTTCACCATAGCCAAATGTACCGGAAGCCGTCATCACCGGATTCTTCATTTGTAATTCTCCAATGTTTACACTTAAATCTGCCATAATAGTTTGTTTATATTAAAAACCGGACCTTCTTTACATACACATAAATGCCCTTCCGTTGTATTTTCCACACAACAGAGGCAAGCGCCTATACCACACGCCATTGTATTTTCCAATGATACTTCACAAGCTATATCTTTACTTTTGGCATATTTAGCCACCGCCATCATCATAGGCTTAGGACCACAAGTGTAAATCTGCTCGAATTGCACCTTATTCAATATGGAATGTTGTGTCACGTATCCTTTTTCGCCATGACTGCCGTCCTCGGTAGTCGTATATACATCACCATAAGCTGCAAACTGCTCCAGTTGCAGCAAGTCCTTATCGCTTCTTGCTCCCAGAAGGAACGTCGGTTTACTGCCGTTTTTAGCTAATTGCTCGCCCAGATAAAGCATGGGAGCTGTACCAACACCTCCACCTACTAACAGAAGCTTATCAGAAGCCTTTTCAGGCATTGTGAAGCCATTTCCCAAAGGAAGTACTACGTTGACCGTGTCTCCGGCTTTTGCTTCGCCTAATTGCCTCGTTCCGTCTCCAATCAGTTGGATCAGAAACCATACTTCATTGCGTTGTCTATCTACATAATTAATGGAAATGGGGCGGCGTAAGAAAGTAGTTGGAGATCCGTCCACACGTATTTCCGCAAATTGTCCCGGAAGCATATCCGGAAGCGGAGACGGAGACGTCAGTTTCAATAGCACATAATTAGCGTGCAGTCGGGCGTTCTCAGTCACTGTCAAATCTAAAATGTATTTTTTCATTATCATAAAGAGGTGAATTTTATCTTCAGGGTACAAAGATAATGCAAATCGAATGCAGAACTTTCATGCTTGCATGAAAAAGTTCTGCTGAGATGCTTATCTTATCTAAAGATACGGGAAATTGTGCAAATAGTCGTTTATGAGTCTTACTTTTCGGGTTTAAACGTCTCGTACGTATTATCGTCGAAGAAAATTCTTATTTCAGTGATTTTTCTGGGAGACCTTTCTTTATAGATAATCTCCTGTTTTACAATCTCTTTAGTGGTATTTACAGGCGTTTCTAATGCGATTTCCTTGCGATTTTCGGCCGGACCTGTCTCTTTGGACGGATTTACGGAATTCTCAGCGAATAATGGATAGTCGAATCCACTCTCGATAGAAGAGTCAGAATCGGAAGGCGTATTACTCATTTCACCTTGTCCGGTAAGTAACCATTCCAAATTTATATCATTATATCTTTGATGTAGACGAAGAATAACTTCTGTACTTGGATACTTATTACGCGGGCCTAAAATATGTGAGATGGTAGCTTGAGCTACACCAATACTTTCGGCAAATGCGCCTGCGGTTAATTTTTCCCGATCCATGATCATTTTGAACCTATCTTTTATGCTCATAACTGTTGCGATATAGGTGATGTTTACAATTGTATTGACTATCTTTTGGATTACAAAAGTAAAAAAATGAAGTTACAAAAGCAAATTAAAAATGTAAATTCTTTCATATTACAATTGTGTTTTTATTATTTCAAATGTTATATATACAAATGTGATGATATATATTACCTAGATTTTAAGTTCATATTTTTACTTTAATAAAAATATGTATATTATTGGTTATTATGTATATAAATTTAAGTTTTTTCTGTAGTATATCCCATATTACAATTGTTTTCTCATTGATTTCTCTATTTATGAACTGATAGATCATATAAATGGCTATATTGGTATTGATTATTAGCAATTTAATTGTTATTATACTCCTCGTTAACCCCTATCCTATTACCTTTGTTATTTTATCATTACTTCATTAAAAGCAGTCTCATTACAATTGTGTATTGCACTTTTTAATTACGTTTGTTATATATATAATTGTTATATATCCAATTGTGAACATAGTGATATTACGTTTTTAATATTTCATAGTTGAAATAGCAACTATTTCCTTTTCTAATTACATTTATTCTTGATGATAGATTTGATATTACAGAAAGAATTTGTTACACTAAAATAAGGAGAGTTCAATTGATATGTTCTAAAGTCTTCGTAATTGTAAATCCTTGCTTTATTTCTGTATAAATGATCGTGAACTTGGAATTTCTTAATTCTCAGGAGCTTATTTTGAGTGTATTTAATTGTAATACAGTGTATTATACCCTATTTTTTAGTTTTAAAATTCTTTTATTCTAGAAAAATACCCCCTTTTTAAATGAGAAATGACATAATGATAGTGAAAATAGCATTTTCTTCTCTATTACTGCTGATATAGTTAACAAGTATAATCTCCTCTAAAATAAGAAATAGACGATCTATTTCCATTGATCTGCTGACTACTTTCTAAATATAATTTTCCTTTTTTCTTAGAAAAAGTACATTGTTTTCCTATAAAAATATGCTTGCTTTACTCGGGACAGGAGATTATATTATATAAAAACAGATGGTCTATTTACATTAAACAGACCATGTGTTTATATCAGATAAATGGTCTGTTCACTGTATATAGACCATCTGTTTCTGCGAATATGTTGTATGTATTTCAGATACCCTTCCACACTCTATTACCTATGAACAGTACGTTTGGGAACAGTGGAAGGGAGTGAAGGAAAAGCTAAATTTCTTGTTTAATGAAGAGCATACAGAAGAAAAAAGCTGTTAATGCAGGATCTTGAAGACCAGTTCGCGAAGAATATCCCCGTCACTTAAAGATGGATTTCCCACTCCTTTAGATTTTGCATCTGCATATCGTATTTCTCCGATAATTTGCATAGTCTTTACTCCATTATATCGACGCATAGCTGCGAGATAGTCTTTGGCCTGCCAGGGGGTGCGTAGTCCCAACATGTTGGCTATGCCTTGCTCCGATTTTTCAGGGGCATAATAGGCCAACATCAAGTTAGAAAAGAATCCAAAAAGTAAAGATAAAGTCATTTGAATAGGGTTTGTTTTCGGATTTTCTTCAAAATATTTTATTATCTTATTAGCTTTCAGGACGTCCTTTTCAACGAGGGCACTGCGTAATTCGAAGTTGTTATAATCCTTACTGATACCAATGTTCTTCTCTATCTGTTCGGGGGTAACGCGTGTATGACCTTTTGGAAGTGTAATGATCAGTTTTTCCAGCTCTCCTGTGAGGCGACTGAGGTCGGCGCCAACGAAATCGGCCAGCATGGCAGTGGCTTTAGGTTCCACGTCGATACCTTTGCGTTTCATATAAGAAGTGATGAATGCAGGCAGTTGCGCATCCTTCACTTTTTTAGATTCAAACAGAACGCCAGTCTTTTCGATTTCGGCAGCCAGCTTCTTTCTTCGATCCAGTACGCCATGTTTATGGCATATTACTAATATGGTAGAAAGCAGCGGTTTTTGGAGGTAATAAGAAAGTTCCTCCATATTACGGATATTCTGCGCTTCCTTTACCACTACCACCTGATGCTCGGACATCATCGGATAACGCTTGGCGGCATTAATAACAGTAGCTATATCCACATCTGCCCCGTATACAACGGTCAGGTTGAACTCCTTTTCCGTTTCGGTCAGAATATTGTCTGTTATATAGTCGGCAATGAGGTCGATGTAATAGGGTTCCTCACCCATGAGATAATAGACGGGACGGTATTGCTTCGCTCTCAGTTCCTTTAAGATGTCATCACACGTGATTTCCTGTTTTGCCATATTCGTTTTTACCAGTCGAATTTCAGATGTTTTACGGTTTTCTTCTCGTCGATAATCATACGCAGGGATGCGATGCCGATTTCAACGTGCTCGGTTACGTAGTTTTGGGTAACCAGATTATCGCTTTTATCGGTTTTTACTCCTTCAGGAATCATTGGCTGGTCAGAAACCAGTAAGATGGCTCCGGTAGGGATGTGATTGGCAAAACCGCAGCTGAAGAGAGTCGCTGTTTCCATATCGACGGCCATGGCACGGGTTTTCTTCAGATATTCCTTGAATTCCTCGTCATGCTCCCAAATGCGGCGGTTGGTAGTGTATACGGTACCTGTCCAATAGTCGCGGGCATGGTCGCGGATGGATGAAGAAACGGCACGCTGCAACATAAATGCCGGTAGCGCCGGTACTTCGGGCGGGAAGTAGTCATTGGAAGTTCCCTCGCCACGGATGGCGGCGATAGGAAGGATGAGATCCCCTATTCTGTTTTTCTTATCGATACCACCGCACTTGCCCAGGAACAGGCAGGCTTTGGGCTGTATAGCACTTAGTAAATCCATGATAATTGCAGCGTTAGGGCTTCCCATACCAAAGTTGATAATGGTCATGCCTTCTGCTGAAGCAGACGTCATATTAGCGTCTTTACCAAGAACGGGCACATTGAACTTCTCCGCAAAAATATCCACATACTTGTTGAAGTTAGTCAACAGAATATACTCTCCAAAGTCCTCAAGCTTACGTTTTGTGTAACGAGGCAGCCAGTTAGCTACGATTTCTTGCTTTGTTTTCATAAGATTTCATTAAATTTGTTCCCTAAATACTTTCAGGGAGCGATTATTTAACTCACAAAAGTACAATAAAAAAGTAGAATTCGGAAATTTGTTAATCACTTATCACATATCAATATGTTATCGTTAAACTTACCTGTATTTGATGCTAAAGTCGTGAACCGTGAAGGGAAACCTGCTATTTTCGACGTGATACGGCGCCGATATGTAGCACTGACGCCCGAAGAATGGGTACGCCAGCATTTCGTACATTTTCTGCTGAACCATAAAGGATATCCGCAGACATTGATGGCGAACGAGGTACAGGTACAGCTCAACGGAACGAAGAAACGTTGTGACACAGTGCTTTACCGTCGTGATCTCACGGCACGGATGATTGTGGAGTATAAAGCGCCGGACATAGAGATTACGCAAGCGGTGTTCGACCAGATTACACGCTACAATATGGTGCTGAAAGTAGATTACCTCGTAGTAAGTAATGGAATGCAACACTATTGCTGCCGGATGGATTACGAGCGGAATAGCTATACTTTTCTTCCGGATATTCCTGATTATCAGACGTTATAATATCTGCTAAAAAGGGCTACACCCTTTGCCCCGGATGGCTACACCCTTTGGGGGATATGGTGTAGCCATGTGAAGCAAAGGGTGTAGCCCTTTTCAATGAGATTAATCAGGATCTAAATCAATGAACCCAATCAGGGTCTAAACCTTCTCAGTCTTTTCTTCTATCTGCTTCTTTCCCAACTTTTCCTGTATCTTCTGCATCAACTCATAGAAATTAGGAATATAAACTGTGGCAAGCAGTGTATTCAGTGCCATACCAAACACGACAGCAGCTCCGAGTGCAATACGGCTTTCCGCTCCTGCACCCGTAGCAAACAGCAATGGCATCACACCGAATACAAATGCCAGGGATGTCATCAGGATAGGCCGCAAGCGGATATGCCCTGCCTGGAATGCCGCATCACGAATGGAGTTGCCTTGTGCACGGAAATCGCGGGCGAACTCTACAATCAGAATACCATTCTTTGCCGACAGTGCCACAAGCAGGATAATACCGATTTGTGTATAGATGCTGACAGGTGTTCCCATAATGAGACAGCCAATCATCGCTCCCAACAATGCTACCGGAAGTCCGATGACCGCAGCTACCGGGCTCGTCCAACTCTCGTATTGTGCTGCAAGTACCAGGAAGGCAACGAGCAACGCCATTACAAACACAACGGTTGTCGTTGTGCCCGCCTGTGTTTCCTGATAGGCTACTGACGTCCATTCATAACCAAATTCATCACCCAGTTGCTCCTTAAAGAGTGCCTCCATTTGCTGTATCGCCTCTCCGGAACTGCTTCCCGGGGCTACGTTGCAAGTGACGGAGGCAGTGGAATACATATTGTAACGGTTGATCTGGTCCATTCCCAACTGTTCCTCCACCCGCATAAAGGCTGAAAACGGTACCATCTCTCCCGATGCATTCTGTACACTCAACTTCAGTACATCGTCGATGATCCGTTGGGCACGATCCCGTGCACCGAGTTTTACCTGATAAATACGGCCGAACTCAACGAAATCGTTCACATAAGCAGCTCCCATGTAGTAACCTAAGGAAGTGAAGACACTGTTCAGCGGAATACCCATCAATTGTACTTTATCCCGGTCGATGTTCAGGAAATACTGGGGTACATTAGCCTGGTACTGACTGCTGACGGATGCCAATGCAGGTTTGGTGTGATAGGTTGCCATCAGTGTCTCTACGGCATGTTGCATTTCTGTGGCACCGAGGTTATTACGATCTTCCACTTGTAGCTGTAGACCGCCCGTAGCACCGAGTCCGGGAATGGCAGGGGGCACCATGGCAAAAACTTCTGCTTCCTGAATTCCATAAGCCTGCGCATTGAAACGATTTACTACAGACTGGGCCGTATGTTCCTTTCCTTTACGCTCGTCCCAGTTCTTCAGGATGACGAAATAGGTGCCGGAATTACTCTGTTCTCCGCCTCCCATGACAGAGAAGCCGGATATGCCGATATAATTTTTCATTTCGGGATAGCTGTTGAGGATTTCATTGATCTCACGTCCGACAGCTTCTGTACGTTCCAGACTTGAAGCAGGCGGCAATTGCACCACGGCAAGGAAATACCCGTCATCTTCTTCGGGAATAAAGGTACTGGGCCACTTCATAAACAGGATCACAGCGAGTGCCGTAAATCCGGCATAAGACAACAGTGCAGCGGCAGGACGCCGGAGCAACCGACCCACGGTTTTATCATATATCCCTTGTGTCTTGTCGTACACAAAGTTGAAGCCCCGAAAAAGTGGCGACTGTGCAGGTTTCGTGGGCTGTAATATCAAGGCACACAATGCAGGAGTCAGTGTCAGCGAGTTGAAACCGCTTAGCACGGTACTGGCAGCAATAGTCAGCGCAAACTGCTTATAAAGCTGTCCGGAGATACCGCTGACGAGCATTGTCGGAATAAATACGGCAAGCAACACCAGCACTACGCCCACAATCGGACCGGTGATCTCTCCCATTGCCTGAATGACCGCCTGCCGGGCACTGTACTGCCCCGTATCAAGCAAACGCGTGGAGTTTTCCACTACCACAATGGCGTCATCCACCACAATGGCCACGGCAAGTATTAATCCGAACAGCGTCAGTGTATTGATGGAGAATCCGAAGAGCGCCATCACTGCCAGAGTACCGATGAGTGATACGGGAATGGTGATACACGGAATGATAACCGCCCGCCAATTCTGTAAGAAAAGGAAGATGACAAGTACCACAAGCAGGGTTGTTTCCAGGAAAGTTACCAGCACTTCGTCTACTGAAGCGTGGATGACGTCCGTCGTATCCAGGGTTACACTGTAATGGATGCCGCTGGGAAATGATTCTGACAGTTCCTGCATCTTCTCTTTCACGCCTTTGGATACATCCAGCGAATTGGAACCCGGTTGCTGATAGATGGCAATGGCGGCGGTAGGTTGCCCGTTCAGTCGGGATACGACACTGTAGGATGCGGAGCCAAGGTCGATGTGAGCCACATCACGGAGGCGAAGCACTCTCCCGCCCGCTTCTGTTCGCAAGATGATATTGCCGAATTCTTCGGGAGACGAAAGTCGCCCTTTTACCGTCAGACTGTATTGATAGGCAGGGGCATTGTTGCCGGAAGAGACATTGCCGATGTTGGTGTTACCCGGAGCCGGATTTCCCGGCAGAGGTTGTCCCACGGCTCCGGCACTGACTTCTACATTTTGTGATTGAATGGCCTGGTAAACATCGGCTGCCGAAAGATTACGGATACGCAGTGCTGCCGGGTCCAGCCAGATACGCATGGAGTAGTCTCCCGCTCCCATCACATTGACAGCGCCTACGCCCGGTACGCGTGTCAACTGGTCGACAAGGTTCAGGGTGGCGTAGTTGCTGAGGTATAGTCCGTCATATTCCTTGTTTTCGGAAGTCATGGTGAGGAACATCACAATGTTCGACGACTGCTTTTGAACGGTTACTCCCTGTACCACTACCGGGGTTGGCAATGAAGCCTGTGCCACGCTGACACGGTTTTGGACTTGTACGGTTGCCATGTCGATATCTGTTCCGACGGCAAAAGTAATGGTGAGCGAATAGGCACCCGATGAGGAGGAATTGGAGGACATATAAAGCATGCCTTCCACTCCGTTTACTTGCTGCTCGATGGGTATACCCACGGTTTTGGCCACTGTTTGCGCGTTGGCACCCGGATAGACGGCGCTGACCTGAACGGTAGGCGGCGTAATGTCCGGATACTGCGCAATGGGGAGTATGCCCAGTGTGACCAATCCCGCCACCACGATCAGCAGCGCAAGCACGGTAGCAAAGATAGGACGGTTTATGAAGAATTTTGAGAACATGAGCTTAGTATTTAGTTATTTACGATTGGTTATTTACTGATGGGCTTTACTTTCATCCCTTCCCGCACTTTCATCAGTGCCCGGGTAACGTAGCGTTCCTGTGGCGAGAGTCCGCCGGTTATTTGCCGCAGACTGTCGTCTATCAACTGTCCCACCTCGATGTGGCGATAGCGCACCATATCGGAATCGTTCACTACATACACATATTTTCCCAATTGATCGGTACCGATGGACGCGTCCGGTATCAGTATTGCCTGCGATTCTTTGCCGTATGGCAAGGTGATGCTGACATAAAGTCCGCTTTTCAGTAAACCTTTCGGGTTGTCTAGGCGGGCACGCAGATTCAGAGTTCCGGTGCTCAGGTCTACATTCGGTGCAAAGTAATCGAGTGTGGCAGGATACGGCTGTATGCCGTCTTCCCCCAGGTTAACAGTGATTTGCCGGGGTAGTGTATCTTTCTGCTGTGCGGTTCCTTGTTGCATCAGCATGGCAAGCCACTGGTTATCAGTGATATTGAAGTATGTATATAGCAGGTCATCTTTATAGATCGTGGCAAGGGTGACAGGTTGCAAACTTCCCCCTACATAACTGCCCACATCGACTTGATTCCGGCTGACAGTCCCATCAAACGGCGCCCGGACTGTGCAGTAGCCCAGATTTGTGCGTGCCGTATTCAGTGCAGCTTCGGCGTTGCTGACTGCCGCTTGTGAAGTGGCAACATTCGATTTCGACTGTAACACCTGTATCTGGCTTACAGCATCGCTTTTCACAGCTTCCAGCATACGGGCATAGTTGTTCTGGGCATATTCCAGATTGGCTCGGGCGGTGTTCAGTTCCGCTTCCGCCTGTTCTACATTGTCCTGGTAAATAGTGGGTTCGATGACGAACAACACCTGCCCTTTCCTGACTCTGCTTCCCGGAGCATAGGCGATGGTTTGCAGGGTCCCGTTCACCCGTGCCACCAGGTCGACAGTCTTTTCCGAACTCAGATAGCCCGGATACTCTTTAGTCAGTGTGATGTCTTTCACCACCGGACTGGCTACGCTTATTTCCGGAACGGGCATCGCTCCGCGCGCTGCTTCTTTTTTGTCCCCACATCCCGCCAGTAACGGAATCAGCGTGAGGATGATGTACATTTCATTTTTCATATATGGTTATGGTTTAGGAATTATTACTCAGTTCTCTTTATATCCTCCTCCCAGTGCCTGGTACAATGACACCAGATACAGTAGTGAACTACCCTCCGCCTGTGTCAACTGGTTTTCGTATGTCAGTAGCGAACGGAGTGCATCCAGTACATTCTGAAAAGGGCTAAGTCCCTGTTTATAAAGCTCCAGGGAGAGTTTCAGTGTCTCTTGTCCCTGATTTCGTACTTCTCGGAGGGCGACAATCTGCTTGATGGAATTCCGGTAATTATTCATTGCATTATCCGTTTCTTGCACAGCGGTAAGCACGGTTTCGTTGAAGTTATGCACTGCTTCGTCCAGTTGTGCACGTGCCTGTTTGGTGGCATTCACCAGCTTTGTTCCGCTGAAGAGTGTCCAACTGAGGGTTGGGGCAATTTCAAATGTCATGCTTTTCCGTCGGGTCAGGTCTTTCAGATCACGAGCGGCATATCCTACAGATCCTTTCAGGAATACTTGTGGCAGCCAGTCGCTTTTGCTGGCTCCCAATAGTGCGGCTTGTGCATTAACCAGTCTTTCGGCTTGGCGCACATCGGGACGACGGAGCAATAAATCGGCGGGTAATCCTACTCCAACAGGCTCCATGTAGTCGGGCAATTTCCCGATTCTTTCCAATGTGGGGCGTATTTCCTGCGGATAAGTTCCCAGCAGAATAGCCAGCGAGTTAATGTATTGGCTGATTCCGGATTCCAGTTGCGGAACAGATGCTTTTGTGCTGAAATACACTGATTTAGCCTGTGCTACATCCAGTTTCGATACAAGTCCCGTGTTGTAGCGTACTTCGGTGATGTTGAGCACTTCTTCTTGTGTCCGGCAGTTATGCATTACTACCTGCAGTTCCTGTTGCAGTTCCCGCAGGTTGATGTAGGCAGAAGCGACTTGTGCACAGAGGGATACCTGTACGGAGATGTACTCTTCACGGTTGGCTTGGAATGTTTCCCGTTGCGCCTTTACCCGTTGCCGGATGCTTCCGAATATATCCAGTTCCCAACTGGCATTGAGTGACGCATCATAATAATGTGTGATGGATTGGGGCAATTCGGTGGTGTTTCCACTGCTTTGCTGGCGGAGCCATCCACCATTTAAAGAAATAGAAGGGAAAAAATTACTGCGCTCCATCCTCAGGCTGGCACGTGCCTGCTCCATACGGTCTATAGCGGCAAGTACGGAATAGTTTTCGCCGGATGCTACGCTGATAAGAGAGTCCAGTACCGGGTCATTGAATGCTTTCCACCACTGGTCATCTACCGGTAATATCTGTCCGCTGAATAAGTTATCATCTGCGGATGCCGTGGTAGAATTAGCGGTTCCTGTGGAAGTAGGGACCGTTTTAGAGTTCGGAATCACCGTATTCCCCCAGCCTCGGGGCAATGGTTTTTCCAGATAACGGTTGCCATTCTGTGCCGTGACGGCAGAACATAGGCACGATAAGAGCAGCACGCTGCCCCAAGCTTTAATCTTCATAGGTTTAGGTTGTTTTTTGTGATACAGGGTTCATAACAACCTGGAGCTCTATTTGTTTAGAGAAGATTGGGGAGGTTATAATGGGGTTCTGACAGATGGATGTGGATTGGTGTGGGTGATCTATAATTGAAGAAATGAATTAAAGATTGCTGGTATCCTTTTGTTAGTTTGCTGATAATCAATTAACTGTATTTACCGACAGCTTACTGCAAGATGTAAAAGCATTTACCGCCGTATGTAACAACCTTTACCCCTTATTGTAACGGCTTTTACTTCGGCATGTAACGACCTTTACCGCGATATGTAAATGGAGTTACCGTGCGGGGTTAACAAAGCTATCATTTGGGGTAAACAGAATTTTCATGAGAGGAAACGACTGTGCACTTATAAAGTGAAGTAAGAGATAATCCATACCCCTACAATAATGAGTTTAATTCAACGACTTCGGTAGTGTATATATAGGAAAGGACGCCCCTGCAAGCAACATCTTATTGCTTGCAGGGGCGTCCTTTCCTATATATACACCGCCGAATATTATTCCGCAGTCTTTTTTCTTCTAGTCGGCTTTTCCTTTACCTCTTCCTTGTGTTCGATGGTTACACCAGCCAATTCCGGGTCAATCATGATACGTCCGCAATACTCGCAAACGATGATTTTCTTACGAGAACGGATATCCAGTTGTCTCTGGGGTGGGATTTTGTTGAAGCAACCGCCACAAGCGTCACGCTGTACATATACGATACCCAATCCGTTGCGAGAGTTCTTACGGATACGCTTGAAAGACTGGAGCAAGCGCGGTTCGATCTTAGTTTCAAGTTCTTTGGCTTTGTCTCTCAGCTTTTCTTCTTCCTGCTTGGTTTCAGAGATGATTTCGTCCAGTTCGTTCTTCTTAACGTCCAGGTCTTTCTGTCTTTCGTCCAACGCTTCTGTGCTCTTTGCAGCTTCAGCAGACTTCTCCTGTTCCTGTGCAGTGAACTCTTTGATTCTCTTATCGCAAAGCTCCATTTCCAGAGTTTGGAATTCGATTTCTTTGCTTAGGAAGTCGTACTCACGGTTGTTGCGTACATTCTCCTGCTGTTCCTTGTATTTTGCGATAGAAGCTTTTGAAGTTTCAATCTCCACTTTCTTGGTAGCGATGGCGGATTTCAGTTCGGCTACTTCTGCCTTAATTCTGTCGATACGAGTGCTCAGACCGGCGATTTCATCTTCCAAGTCCTGTACTTCCAGCGGAAGTTCACCTCTTAAAGTCTTGATTTCATCAATCTTAGACAACATAGTCTGCAACTGGAACAGGGCTTTCAACTTCTGCTCCACGGTCAATTCCTGAGGATCTTTTTTTGCTTCTTTAGCCATTTTACTTATAAATATTTTATGGGATTGGTATTCACTTTGCACTGTTGCAGCGCAAGGTTAGGAAACAACTCCCGGATTATTGTATAGAATATTTCTTTTGTATATTGTTCGCTTTCGTAATGTCCTATCTCTGCCAACAGAATATCCGTATCGTGTCCGAAGTAATCGTGATACTTGATTTCCCCGGTGATGAACACGTCTGCACCGTTGCGTATGGCAAGCGGCATCAGAAATGCTCCAGCTCCTCCACACAGTGCCACGGTTTGTATTTCACGCCCGGTCAGCTTGTTATGCTTCAGGCAGCCTACTTCAAAGGTCTTCTTGATGCGTTTCAGGAACTCCAACTCCGTTTCCGGGGTTTCCAGTTCTCCGATAACTCCTGCCCCAGCCTGTGTCCAGCTATTCTGCAAAGGATATAAGTCGAATGCAGGTTCCTCATACGGATGGGCACTCAGTAGAGCTTTGATAACTTCCGATTTCTTGTAGGCAGGTAATACGGTTTCTATCCGCACTTCCTTTTCCGTATGCAACTCTCCGATGCTTCCACAGAACGGGTGGCTACCCTCCTGAGCGCAGAAAGTTCCCTCTCCTTCTATATTGTAGCTGCATGCGTCATAGTTTCCTATGCAACCGCATCCGGCTGCAAACAAAGCTTTACGAACATCTTCCGCCTGTGCTGTGGGTACAAAAGTCACCAATTTTACCAAAGCATTCTCTTTGGCTTCCAGCACGCGTACATTACTCAATCCTATTTTCTCGGCAATCTTGAAGTTCACCCCTCCCGGAGCATTGTCCAGGTTGGTATGTGCTGAGTAGATCACGATATCATTCTTGATTGCTTTCATGATACAACGCTCTACATAGTCCCTACCCGTGATGGATTTATATCCTTTGAATATCAGCGGATGATGGGATATGACAAGATTGTATCCTAACGCAATCGCCTCGTCCAGCACGGCTTCAGTGACGTCAAGACACAACAAGGCCCCTGTTGCTTCCGCTTCTGTCAATCCGATTTGCAGGCCGGCATTATCAAATCCGTCTTGCAATGGCAGAGGCGCGAACCGTTCAAGGGCGCTTACTATCTCCTTAATTCTCATTATGTGAATAGAAAATTTCGGTGCAAATATAGTAAAAATGCACTGAATAACTGTTTGTTTTACTCTTTTTTTATATATTTGTTCGGATAATTGTAAAACTCTATACCATGAAAGTATTACTTTTCTCGTTTTTCGCTTTATTATGCATTCTTTTCTCGTGCCAACCCTCACCCAAAGCCCAGGATGGCGGTGAAGAGGATGCACAAGAGGAATTTGTGGATACTACTCCGAAGGCTACAGCCATCTTCTGGATAGATAAACATAAGGAAATGCCCGGACAACCGTCAAAGAGGCCGGGTGCGGTACGTACGGTGAAAGCCAAAGTCAATATCCATTTGGCAGGGCGTATAGAAGTACTTTCGTATGTGAAACCGCAGAAAGGATATATAAAAAGTTATATAAATCGCCGTCTTGAGACGTTCCGGGTAAGGAAAGTGTTGATGGACAGTGCTTATATAAAACCCGGCGTACAGTATGTGCAGTTGCGTTATACTCCTGAAAAAGTAGAGCATTAACGGTTTTTCTTCTTTTCCTTTTTCTCTACCATTACCTGCAATAGTTTTCCGTTGGCATCGAACGACTTACGCGATGCCAACGAGATGGTAATCATCAGCGAAAGCATGGATGCCGTGAAGGTTATCACCATAATCATCATTTGATATTTGATGGCGACATTCGGGCTACTACCTCCCAGGATTTGTCCGATCATTGTGCCGGGCAGTGCCACCAAGCCCATAACGGCAATATTGGCAATCAACGGACTAAAAGACTTAATGATAGCCTGTTTGATAAAAGGCGCCTGTGCTTCTGCCCTTGTGGCACCATTGCCAAGCAGATAGCGATACAATTGCTGTTCCCGTTTCAATCCGCTGTAATAGGCATTCAGCGCAACGACATTGCTGGATAGCATATTTCCCATCAGGATACCGAATATCGGAATAAAATACTGGGCACTGAACACATTTTCCAGCCGTAATACAATGGCAATGAAGTACATGCCGATGCAGACGACACTGAATAAGAAACCTATGGAGATAGGAATAAACAGTATTTTCCGTTTCAGCTGGGTACGTGCCAGGGCGGTTTGTGCGGCGACGAATATCATAATAATCACCCACAGAAAGTTGATCCACGGGTTATTCCAAAGAAACAAATATTTCAGGTAGATACCGATAAAGAAAAGTTGTACAATCATTCGTGCGATACCAATCACGGTAACCCACAATAGCCCTGTCCTGAATTTCCACAAGTAGAACAGCGGAATGAGCAACAGCAACAATCCGATGGCTAAACTGGTATATGATATGTCGATAGTTCCCACTTTATTAATGTCTTAGTTACAGTGTTATCATCTGGTTGCATCCTTGCGCAAATCCCTGGTCGTGAGAGACGGCGAGGATGGCACTTCCCTTCCTCATTCGTTTCCGGAAGAAAGCAAGTACTTTATCCGTAGAGTCCGAATCCAGTGCGGAAGTCGGTTCATCCACAATCAGCAGCGACTTTTGCATCAGGGTGGCTACGGCAATCATGATACGTTGCCGTTGTCCTCCGGAGATCTCATTCACACGTTTATCGTACAATTCCTCTTCCAGCCCCAATTCATCGAAACAGGCAAATAGTTTATCCAGTGAAAAGGGGGTATTCCGGTTAGCTTTCAGATTGAAAGGGAGTTGTACCATTTCCTTCACCCATTCCGATGGAAGCGCCAATTCTTGCGGTATCCATGCCACTTGCCTGCGAATTTGGTCGATAGTTCCTTTTTCCAGTAAAATGCCGTTAACGGTGATGCTCCCTGCTTTGAGGGGTACAAATCCTAAAACTGCATTCAGCAAGGAGGTCTTTCCCCGCCCCGATTGTCCGGAAATGCAGGCGATTTCCCCTTCGTGCAGTTGTAAGCAAAAACCGGAAAAAAGTGTATCTGCTCCGAAAGCGATGCATGCGTTGTCTATTTGAAGTATAGTCCTGGTCTCCATTTGAAAGCAAATATAGAAAGGAATTCTGAGAAAACGGCGGATTATTGGCTGAAATCAGTATCTTTAAATAAGATAAGCTGCATTTTGGCATAACTTTTTCATGCAAGCATGAAAGTTCTGCACTCAATTTGCATTATCTTTGCTATCAGTTTTTAATAAAAGTGAGAATTATGATACAGAACGAACGTGCAAGCCGCCACGAACATGTGTTGGACGTGGCAAGGCAGATGATGACTGCTGCCCGTACTGCTCCGAAGGGAAAAGGTGTAGATATAATTGAAATAGCTATGGTCACCGGAGACGATTTAAAAGTACTGTCGGACAAGATGGTTGCCATGGTAGAAGAACACGGAATGAAGTTCTTTTTGCGGGATGCCGCCAACATTTTGCAGGCTGAATGTGTAATTATAATAGGTACGCGCGAGCAGGCGCAAGGATTGAACTGCGGTCATTGTGGTTATCCCACTTGTGCGGGACGCCCTGAAGGTGTGCCTTGTGCCGTGAATTCGGTCGATGTAGGTATAGCTATCGGTTCGGCTTGTGCCACGGCGGCCGATTTGCGCGTGGATACCCGTGTGATGTTCTCTGCCGGACTTGCTGCACAGCAATTGGAGTGGTTGCCAGGATGCAGATCCGTGTATGCTATTCCGGTCAGTGCTTCGACCAAGAATCCGTTCTTTGACCGCAAGCCGAAAGAAGAAAAGAAAGAATGATAAATATGAGTGATACGTTCAATGCTGTTTTACCTGCCGAATGGGCGCCGCAAAGCGGAATACAGCTGACTTGGCCCCATGCCGGAACTGACTGGGCACATATGCTTACGGAAGTACAAGCTTGCTTTGCCGCTATCGCACGCGAAATAGCCCAGCGGGAATTGCTTCTGATCGTAACTCCCGAACCGGAGGAGGTCAAAAAGCAGATTTCAGCTACCGTCAATATGCAGAATGTCCGTTTCATGGAGTGTGAAACGAATGATACTTGGGCGCGTGATCATGGTGCAATTACCATGTTGGATTCAGAAGGCACTTCGTTTCTTGATTTCATGTTCAATGGCTGGGGGCTGAAATTCGCTTCAGATAAGGACAATCTAATTACCCGTCAAGCTGTGGAATCCGGTTTCCTGAATGGGCGGTATGTTAATCGTCTGGGGTTTGTCTTGGAGGGTGGTTCCATTGAGAGCGACGGTTTGGGAACATTGCTCACCACGTCCGAGTGTTTGCTTTCTCCCAATCGTAACGGGCAGATGAGCCGCGATGAAATCGAAGACTATCTCTGTTCTGTATTTCATCTGAAACAGGTACTTTGGCTCGATCATGGGTATTTGGCAGGAGATGATACGGATAGTCATGTCGATACGCTCGCTCGTCTTTGCTCACCGGATACTATTGCCTATGTGCAATGCACCGATACGCAGGATGAACATTACGAAGCTCTCCATCAAATGGAAGAACAACTGAAAACCTTCCGTACTTTGAATGGAAACCCCTACCGCCTGTTGGCATTGCCTATGGTGGACAAGATTGAGGAAGAGGGCGAACGCCTCCCCGCAACGTATGCCAATTTCTTGATAATGAATGATGCGGTGCTTTATCCTACTTATCGTCAGTCGGAGAATGACCAACGTGCAAAAGAAGTCTTGCAGGAAGCGTTCCCGGAATATGAGATTGTAGGCATTGATTGTCGGACGCTGATTAAGCAGCATGGATCGCTCCATTGTGTTACGATGCAGTACCCTGCCGGTGTATTGAAATAAAATTAGAAAGATATGAGAAAAATAAAAGTCGGAATTATTCAGCAAGCCAATACAGCAGATCTTCGTACGAACCTGATGAACCTGGCTAAAAGCATAGAAGCTTGTGCTGCACATGGTGCGCAACTGATTGTATTACAGGAGCTGCACAACTCCCTGTATTTCTGTCAGACTGAAAACACGCAACTGTTTGATCTGGCGGAAACCATTCCCGGCCCTTCCACCGGATTTTATTCCGAACTGGCCGCTGCCAATAAAATAGTATTGGTGACCTCCCTATTTGAGAAACGTGCCCCAGGACTCTATCATAACACCGCCGTTGTCTTTGATCGTGACGGAAGCATTGCCGGAAAATACCGCAAGATGCATATCCCCGATGATCCGGCCTATTATGAAAAGTTCTATTTCACCCCCGGAGATATAGGTTTCGAACCTATCCAAACCTCTCTCGGAAAACTGGGCGTACTTGTTTGCTGGGATCAGTGGTATCCCGAAGCTGCCCGCCTGATGGCATTGAAAGGTGCCGAATTATTAATCTACCCCACCGCCATCGGTTGGGAAAGCAGTGACGCCGATGATGAAAAGGCACGCCAGCTCAATGCCTGGATTATCTCCCAGCGTGCCCATGCCGTAGCCAACGGACTTCCTGTTATCTCCGTTAACCGTGTCGGTCACGAACCCGATCCGTCCATGCAGACAAATGGCATCCAATTCTGGGGAAATAGTTTTGTAGCAGGTCCGCAAGGAGAATTCCTTGCACAAGCCGGAAATGATCGTCCGGAAAATATAGTAGTGGAGATAGATATGGAACGCTCTGAAAATGTACGCCGTTGGTGGCCTTTCCTGCGCGACCGTCGTATCGATGAATACGGTGGATTGACGAAACGCTTTCTTGATTAAAATACAATTCGATAAAAGTGCGATAAAGCGCAATTTGATAAAAGCGCAGTAAAACGTAGTTTGATAAAGCGTTAACGGAACGTGATTCTCCTGTTCATTATAAAATTCACGCCTCCGTAAATAAACAGTCCCAGGAACTGAGCCAGATATTCATCACAATTCAGTGCCTCGACTAACACTACCAAGAATAGGAATTGCGCCAGATATGCCATTCCGAAAGCGATAGAAAAGAGCAACACCTGCCTCCAGGTGTTGCTCTTCTTTTCTTTATCATCCAAAGGAAATATCCAGTGCTTGCACCAGATAAAATTATGAGTCTGTGCAATGACGTAAGCAGTTATGTTAGAGAGCATATAGTCGATGTCCAGTTCATCCATCATCAGCCAGATGACTGCTGCTATAATCAGGGCATTCAGCGTACCGATTACCGCAAAACGGAAGATGCGTCTCGACTCTCTCACAACAAACTAACCTACTCTTATTCTTTGATATCTACGATCAGATTCAGTTCGTCCAACTGAGACGGATCAAGTGCTGCGGGAGCATCCAGCATCACGTCGCGTCCACTGTTATTCTTCGGGAATGCGATGCAGTCACGAATACTATCCAATCCGGCAAAGAGAGATACCCAACGATCAAGACCATATGCCAGACCGCCATGAGGAGGTGCACCGTATTTGAATGCATTCATCAGGAATCCGAATTGTTCTTCTGCTTTTTCAGGAGTGAATCCCAGGATTTCGAACATCTTTGCCTGCAACTTTGGATCGTGGATACGGATTGAACCGCCACCGACTTCCACACCATTGATTACCATATCATAAGCATCGGCACGTACTGCTGCCGGATCAGTATCCAGTAAATCAATGTCCTCGTCTTTCGGATGGGTGAACGGATGGTGCATAGCCATCAAGCGGTTTTCTTGCTCACTCCATTCAAACATCGGAAAGTCTATCACCCACAGGCATGCGAATGTATTCTTATCACGCAATCCCAGTTGGCTACCCATTTCCAGACGAAGCTCGCAAAGCTGCTTGCGTGTCTTCATGGTGTCGTCGCCGCTCAAAATCAGAATCAAGTCACCCGGTTTGGCGCTGAAAGCTTCTTTCACCTGTTGCAGTACTTCCTGCGTATAGAATTTGTCAACGCTCGATTTTACACTTCCGTCTTCCTCTACACGGGCGTAAACCATACCTTTTGCACCAATCTGCGGTCTCTTCACGAATTCCGTCAGTGCATCCAGTTGTTTGCGGGTGTAGTATGCGGCACCTTCGGCACAGATACCACCGATGTATTCGGCACTATCAAATACAGAGAAGCCATGACCTTTCAGTATATCCATCAGCTCCACGAACTTCATACCGAAACGCAAGTCGGGTTTGTCGCTACCATAATATTTCATGGCGTCCGCCCATGCCATACGCTGGAACTGACCTGCCAATTCCACACCGCGGATTTCTTTGAAAAGATATTTCGTCATACCTTCAAACAGGTTGATGATGTCGTCCTGTTCTACGAAAGACATTTCGCAGTCTATCTGAGTAAATTCCGGCTGACGGTCGGCACGAAGGTCCTCGTCACGGAAACACTTGGCAATCTGGAAGTAACGGTCAAAACCGGATACCATCAGCAATTGTTTCAAGGTTTGCGGGCTTTGCGGCAAAGCGTAGAACTGTCCCGGATTCATGCGTGAGGGCACCACGAAGTCGCGTGCGCCTTCCGGAGTAGAGCCTACCAGTACAGGAGTTTCCACTTCGATGAAACCCTGGCTGTCCAGATAGCGGCGTACCTCAATGGTCATTCTATGGCGGAGTTCCAGATTTCTGCGTACCGACGGACGGCGCAAATCCAGATAACGGTATTTCATGCGGATATCGTCACCACCATCCGTATTATCTTCGATGGTGAACGGAGGTGTCAGGGCTGCATTCAGCACATTCAGTTCCGATACGATGATTTCAATATCTCCGGTCGGGATATTGGCATTCTTGCTGAAGCGTTCGTTCACTGTTCCTGTAATCTGAATGACGAATTCGCGTCCCAGGCGGTTGGCGTTCTCGCAAAGTGCGGCGTCCACCTCTTCGTTAAAAACTAACTGGGTGATACCGTAACGGTCGCGGAGGTCAATGAATGTCATGCCTCCCATTTTGCGGCTGCGCTGCACCCAACCTGCCAGCGTTACTTGCTTATTGACATCGGAGATACGAAGTTCTCCGCAGGTGTGTGATCTAAACATGTTGATATTTACAATTTACAATTTACAATTTACAATTTGGCTGCGCTGTCGGGGCACAACGCTTAATTGCTAATGACGTGCAAAAATACAGATTTATTTTATAAAAAACTCAGATTTTCGTTAACTTCTTAATCTGCTCTTTACTCTTATCCAATATCATCTTATTCTTATGCACAATCTCCTCATTGATCTGCTTCAGGCCATTTATATAATCCTGTGCCCGTTGCAATACATTCGAAGAGTCTTTTTCGGCATACCGGGGGATGATAACCTGCAATCCTTCTTTGATTACCTTTACGTCAATGTTTTCTCCCATCATCATCGGGTCCCCGTCAAAGTGCACTACTCCTGGTTTGGTACGGTGGATGCGCAGCGTCTGGCAGCGGAAAGTTTTGATGCGGCTATTTTGGTCTATAGTCTTATTAAACAGTTGGAAAGACAGGGAGGGCACATCCAGCACCGTGAAAGGTTCAAGGATGGTCACGTCCAGTAATCCGTCCGTCAGCATGGCCTGTGGAGCTATGTACGCATTGTTTCCGTATTGCGAAGCGTTGCCGCAGGCTATCAGGAAAGCCTTATACTTTAAAGTACCGTCTTCCGTTTCCAGTTCGTAAGTTTCGGGCTGATACTTCAGACTCTCCAGCAGAGTCTTTTCTAAATAGGTAAGAGGGCCTCTCCTGCCCGCCTTTGCAAACTTCAGGCTGACAAAAGCATCAAAACCCACACCGCAGGTACAGAAGAAAGGCACTTCATTGATTTTTCCGTAATCGATGACGTCTATAATTCCTTCGTTGATGATTTCTATCGCCTTTTTGGGCTCCATCGAGATTTGTAGATGGCGTGCCAGTCCGTTTCCCGAACCACACGGAATGATGCCCAATGCAGTTTTTGTATGCACCAGCGAACGGGCTATTTCGTTGATCGTACCGTCACCGCCAATAGCCACTACAGCATGCACATTTTCCTTTGCTTTTTGTGCAGCAATTTCAACAGCATGTCCGGCATATTCGGTATAGATTACCTCTTGGACATACTTTGCCTTATCCAGCTTTTCATCGAGCAAATGGAGGATTTGCTCTTTGCTCTGCGTACCGGATTTCGGATTTATAATGAATGATATTTTCTTTTTTTCTTCGTCCATGCAAGGGTTGTTTCACTATGCAATTTTATAAATGGCAAAAGTAATACAAATACTTGAATTTTTAACCATAGAGTGGGCTTTAATCCATGGGCAAATATATTTTTTAGTAAAAAAAGAACAGATAAGCACATATTTTGCTATCTTTGCCCCCTGTTTTCAAAAGGCTTGTAATTAAGAGTTAAATATTTCATATTATATAATAAACATTTCATGGGATTACTACAAGACAAATTGGCGAAATACGACCTGCCACAGCAATATATGGCAATGGGCGTATACCCCTATTTCCGCACAATTGACAGCCATCAGGATACTGAGGTGTTGATGGATGGTAAAAAAGTCCTGATGTTCGGTTCGAATGCTTATACAGGACTGACTTACGATAAAAGAATAATAGAAGCCGCAAAAGCCGCCACAGATAAATACGGTACAGGTTGTGCAGGTTCCCGTTTATTAAATGGAACTCTTGATATACATGTAGAGTTGGAAAAAGAACTGGCTGAGTTTGTCGGAAAAGACGATGCACTCTGTTTTTCCACCGGATTTACTGTAAATGAGGGTGTTATTCCGCAATTGACGGGACGTAACGATTACATTATCTGTGACGACCGCGTGCACGCTTCCATCGTAGATGGCCGCCGCCTCTCCTTTTCTACTCAATTGAAGTACAAACATAACGATATGGCCGATCTGGAAAAAGAACTCCAGAAATGCGAGCCGGATGCTATCAAACTGATCGTGGTGGATAGTGTTTTCTCTATGGAAGGCGACCTTGCCAACCTCCCCGAAATCGTACGTTTGAAGAAAAAATACAATGCCAGCATCATGGTGGACGAAGCACACGGATTGGGTGTATTCGGAAAACAAGGACGCGGTGTTTGCGATCATTTCGGTGTGACGGATGATATCGACCTGATTATGGGTACGTTCAGCAAGTCACTGGCTTCTATCGGTGGTTTCGTTGCCGGAGATGCTTCGGTAATCAACTGGTTGCGCCACAATGCCCGTTCTTATATATTCCAGGCAAGTAACACGCCTGCTGCTACGGCTGCTGCCCGTGAAGCTCTTCACATCATTATGAACGAACCGGAACGTCAGCAACGTTTGTGGGACATCACCAACTATGCATTGAAGAAATTCCGTGATGCCGGTTTCGAAATCGGTGAAACTGAATCCCCTATCATTCCGCTGTATGTGCGTGATGCAGAAAAGACATTTATCGTAACTAAGATGGCGTTTGACGAAGGCATCTTCATCAATCCGGTTATTCCGCCCGCTTGTGCACCGCAAGACACGCTGGTACGCGTAGCATTGATGGCTACTCACACCAAAGAGCAGGTAGACTATGCTGTTGAGAAGTTGACGAAATGTTTCCGTGAACTCGGAGTGATTGAATAAGGATTTTCCTGAAATCAGATAAAATGAAAAGAGACTGTCTTCAAAAGGCAGTCTCTTTTTTTTAGGAATTGATAAAATTATGTAAGTTTGTAGCAGAATACTGAATTCCTATTCAATGAAAAACATCATTAACAAGATCAGGCAAGTTTATCCGGTTTCCGACGAAGCACTTCAGGCATTGCAGGCAGATATGCAGGTAAGATATTACCCTAAAAATACTTATATAGTGCACTCGGGGGTAACGGACCGTCTGGTTTATTTTATTGAAGAGGGAGTTGCTCGTTCCGTATTTCATCACAACGGACAGGATACTACCACCTGGTTCAGCCAGGAAGGTGACATTACTTTCGGTATGGATTCGTTGTATTACAAACAGCCGTCAGTAGAGAGCATTGAAGCTCTTTCGGATTGCAAAATCTATGTCATCCATATAGACAAGCTGAATCTTCTTTACGAAACGTACATCGATATAGCCAATTGGGGAAGAATCCTGCATCAGAATGTAAATAAGGAGCTTAGCCATATGTTTGTGGAGCGTCTTCAGCTTTCGCCCAAGGAGAGATACGAACAGTTTAACCGGCACTATCCTGGATTGATAAACCGGGTGAAACTGAAGTATGTGGCTGCTTTTCTGGGTATTTCCATTTATACACTCAGCCGGGTGCGTGCCCAAAAATAAGTTTTCGCCGGTCTTTTTTGCTTTTGAGCAAAAAAACTTCAGATGGCAAGCTGTATCTTTGCCATCTGAAAATATTAACTTAATATTAAGAAACAAATGTCTAATACCCCCTCAGCAGCATTTTCGGATACCAAGGCGCATTACGATCTTCTGGACGGACTTCGTGGTGTAGCGGCCCTTATGGTGATATGGTATCATATATTCGAAGGCTATGCTTTTGCAAGCGATACCATGATTACAACGTTCAATCATGGATATTTAGCCGTGGATTTTTTCTTTATCCTTTCAGGTTTCGTTATCGGCTATGCCTATGATGACCGTTGGGGTAAGAGTCTTACAATGAAAGATTTCTTTAAGCGTCGTTTGATACGTCTTCATCCTATGGTGATAATGGGGGCTGTTCTGGGTGCTATTACATTCTGTTTTCAGGGTTCCGTGCAATGGGATGGAACACATATTGGTATCTCCATGATAATGCTGTCTCTGCTCTGCACGATATTCTTTATCCCCGCAATGCCGGGCGTAGGTTATGAAGTGCGTGGCAACGGTGAGATGTTTCCGTTGAACGGGCCTTGCTGGTCGTTGTTCTTCGAGTATATAGGTAATATTCTTTATGCCTTGTTTATCCGTCGCTTATCCAATAAGGCGCTGACTGTGCTCGTTGTATTGTTGGGAGTGGCATTGGCGCTATTCGCAGTCTTCGATGTTTCCGGTTATGGAAATATAGGTGTGGGCTGGACGTTGAACGGTGTCAACTTTGGTGGCGGATTATTGAGAATGTTGTTCCCGTTTTCTGTGGGTATGCTTATGTCGCGTAACTTCAAGCCTATGAAGGTGAAAGGCGCGTTTTGGATATGTACCATTGTATTGATTGCTTTGTTCTCAGTACCCTATCTGGAAGGTGCGGAGCCGATTTGTACAAATGGTGCTTATGAAGCATTTTGTATTATCGTAGCTTTCCCCGCCCTTGTATGGATAGGAGCATCGGGAACTACTACGGATAAAAAGTCAACTCAGATATGTAAGTTCCTGGGAGATATCTCGTATCCGATTTATGTGATACATTATCCGTTCATGTATCTGTTCTATGCATGGCTGATTAAAAATCAACTCTTTACTTTGGGAGAAACCTGGCAGGTTGCTTTATGCGTTTATGCCTTGAATGTAGTGTTGGCTTACCTGTGCTTGAAGCTGTATGATGAGCCTATACGAAAATATTTGGCTAAACGGTTTTTAAAGAAGAAGTGATTACGCCCTTTCAGGGTTCAGGTCGGGGCTGAGATCGCGATGTCCCACTACTCTAGTACACATTATTTTTCATAACCTTTCATTTTCAATATAATTATGGGTCGCATGATATAATCTTTAAGAAAGGAAGCATTATAGTATAAACTGGAATCTTGCCTGCAATACACTAAAATTCTTGTCGCTTATCTTCCGAATGTGTTTTCCGGGGATTACATAACTGTAGTTTACTTTAATCCCTATATGCTTGTTTATGTAGTAATTCAATCCTAGAGAAAGATCCTTTTGTGCTCCGCCTAATACTTCCGCAGTCCGGTCGTTCATATCTACGATATTGAAACGTCCGCAGAGTTCGAGCGCACGACCTATAGGGCGGGAAGGACATGCCGGAGCTGCATCATAGTCATAAGTATCTCCTATCAGGAGCCACGAACATTGCGCATATCCACCCTGTCCGGTATAGTCGGCAAGGGCATTCCTGCGTTTCACTTGAGTACGGATATATTCGCTTTGAAAGAAGAATTTTCCGTAATAGATCAGCAGTTCAGTACCCAGCTTCACTTGATGGCGGGCATTATCCACTTCCGCATAAATCAGGTTACGATTGTCGATAGTACTCACTCCGGCAGATTTATAGATAAAGGTACTCCTGTTATCATCATCCGGCAAAGCACCATCGGGAGTGCGATAGATAGCGGCAATACCGAGATGCAATAGCTTTCCAGCTTCATTTACAGGTCGGTAAACAAAACGTCCGTCTACGGCATAACCTTGCGAGGTATTCTTTAGGTTACTGATATCGTTGTCGGTAAACAATCCTCCGCAAGCATAATAATGCGTAGCATTGTAAGTGTAGGCAACTCCCAGACGCCGACTGTTGGTCATGGCAAGCACAGAGCCGGGTGACTGATGGAAACGTAGGTCGAAAGTGCTGCAAAGCATATCCATGGTGAAAGGTTCGTAGAATTGCCCTACCTGGATGATATGCTTACCGGAAGTGTAAGTAGCGAAAGCATCTTTGATAGAAACCTTGCTGCCTACATAGCCTATTTCCACTTTCATGTCCCAGCGCTGGTAAGTGGCCTTCATGCCTACACGCAGATCATTGAATTCCGTACCGTTACCGAAATGATTGTCATTCCTGAGATAGACACCGCCATCCATAAGCATGCGGCCGGTTACTTTGTACTGTAATTTGTCGGAGAGAGTTTCCTGTGCTGTGGCGGTCAGAGAAGTGACGACCGCCAGCAGGCACAGGGAGGATTTAGAAAGGTAATTCATTAGTAAGAAGTTTGTTGGACTACTTCTATCAGACGTGCGAAATCTTCAGGATGTACATCTCCGATGTTGCCGATGCGGAAAGTATCTGCCTGGGATATCTTGCCCGGATAGATGACGAAACCTTTTTCTTTCAGTTGGGTGTAGAAAGAATTGAAATCGAAACCTGATTTCGGGTAAAGGAAAGAGGTGATGATGGGCGACTGGAATTCGTCCGGCAGCAAGGTTTTGAAGCCGAGTGCGCGCATTCCTTCTACCAATATGCGGTGGTTTTCGCAATATCTCTTGTGGCGGGCGGCTACTCCCCCCTCTTCTTCCAGTTCGGCAAGTGCCTGCTTGAAGGCTCTTACTACATGGGTGGGCGAAGTAAACCTCCATTTGCCGTGTCCCTTTTCCATCGTCTCCCATTGGTCGTAAATATCGAGTGAGAGTGAACGGGAAATGCCTTTGCAGTGTAACAGTTCGGATTTTCGGGCTATGATAAAACCGAAGCCGGGAACACCCTGAATGCATTTGTTGGCACTGCTGATCATGAAGTCGATACCTAATTCATACATATCCAAAGGCACACCACCGAAGCTACTCATAGCGTCTACAATCAGCTTTTTGTTATGGAGTTTCACAATGTGGGCAATCTCTTTGAGAGGATTCAGGATACCGGTAGTGGTTTCGCAATGTACTACGGCTACGTGGGTGATATCTGAATTGTTGGACAGGTAATCGTCTACATAGTCAACGGAAACCTGTTCGGTTTCTTCGAAAGCAAGCATATCGTAGTTGATGCCGTGATATTCGGCAATGTGGCCCATACGGTCACCATAAGCGCCATTGCTGAGGATAAGTAGTTTGTGCTTGGGAGTGATAACGCTGCCGATAACAGCTTCCACGCAATAAGTGCCGCTTCCCTGCAAGAGTACGGAAGTGTATTCATCGGTAGCTGTGGTGGCAAGGGCAACGAGGGATTTGCGGATTTCTTCTACAATGTGTACGTTATAGTCGGCGTCCCATGTACACCAATCGGTCATCATGGCCTCTTTTACGGTTTCTGACGTGGTTAATGGGCCGGGGGTTAATAATAAATAGGGTTTCATATTGGTTTGATATTTAAAAGGATTAATGATTCGTATTCAGTTTATGATTGATAAGTTCTATGATTTTGGGAAGCTCTTCGATGCTGTCCACCACATAGTGGGCGCCTGCCAGAAGCATGCGCTGTCTGACTTCTGCTTTCCGGGCAGTGAGCGTTGCGGGAGACATTTGTTCTACTTCCTTCTGGGTTAGTCCCAGTTCGTTGCTGCCGAGTATGACGCCGACGGTCCAGACTTTGGCATTGATACCCTCTTTGATGTCGGCAATGGTGTCACCGTACTTCAGAACACAGTCTGTTGAAGGGATGGCAAGACCGATCATGTTTTGGTAAATCATATAAGGGAAAGGACGTCCGGCAGGCAGGCCGTTGGGAGTGACACACTTGTCGGTGGTGTAACCTTTGCGGGCTGCATTGGGGAGCACTACGTCCATCATGGCTTGGGTGTAGCCGGTGGTGGAACCTATTTTGATGCCTTGTTTTCTCAGTTCATTCAGGGTATCAATGACTCCGGGAATGGGGTCGGTGTAGTTTGCCAGGGAAGCAAAAAGGTATTCCTCGAATTTGGCGTTCATATCTGTTACGTCCTGTTCGTTCCAGGGACGGTGATAGAGTTTCTCAAACTCCTCGCCTACTCCGCCCATCTTGAACAGTTCGCGGATGTGGTCTATCTTGGCCATTCCCATAGGGCGGCGGGCTTGTTCCATCGTGATGTTGATGCCTATTTCATTGAAGGCTTTCAAGAAGGCGGCTACCGGAGCGAAACATCCGTAATCGACCGCAGAGCCTGCCCAGTCCATAATGATACATTCTATTCTTTTCATGTTTACTTGTTATTTTATAATGAGTTGTTTAATAATAAATTGGGGTTTATCTATTTTTGTAAGCCTTTTAGGCTATCTGCAAAACTTGAATTATTCATCTGTTGAATTATTGCTTATTGCGATAAAATGTTCTTATTTCTCTTACTTTTTTAGCTGGGCATCACAGAAAATGCAGATTGCAGCATTTCCGGTTTCTCTTCTACCGCACGTCCCGTGCGCAGGAGTTCTTCTTTCTTATATCTCTGCACCAGATAGACAATAGAACAGCTGAATGCTACGGTACAGATTATTCCTACATAACCGGACATCTGGTTGTAAAAATCGAGCCAATTGATATCCGTATTAAAGAATTCCTTGAACATCAGGACGAGTACAGTACCAGTATATCCGATGAAATCAATAGTCACAATAAAGAATCCTACATTTCCTTTTATCTTGAAGCATGCTATGAAGCGGTCGAAAAATATGCTTTGAAAACAAAGGTAGGCAATGTAAAGGCTCAGACTCTGGATGAACAACCAAGTCACGGTGCTGAGTTGAAGCGTATCGTAATTGAGTGATACGAAACTCATGGTAGCCGTTCCGGCAACCACCATACTCAAGAGGATGACCAATACTTTGATATTACTCTTTACAAAGACCATCATTCCGAAAAGTGCCAGGATGATAAGAGTAACAACACTGTCGATCTGTGCAAACAGCCAGGAAGAATGTCCGCTCATGTCGATAATCTTCACTAGGAAATCTTCTTTAATATCCCGGAGGATAACCAACAGAAGGTTGGCTACGAACAGGAGGATCAATACAGGCATGAAGTTGTGGAACAGTTCTTTGCGTTGTTTTCCGTTGAGAGTGACACGCTGGCTCTTTTCGGCAATGTCTTGTTGGGTGGGTTGCGGCAGGCGATTCAGGGTGTAACCCAGCAAGGCAAGCAATGGCAGGGCAAAGGCACCGATGAGAGCGGGCATCCAGAACTCTCCTACATGCAGGGTGTTCATAACGAACAGTCCGATAGATTTTGCCACGCCGGAGCTGATGACAATACTGATACCCAAAAGGCTGGCAAGAATATCGGTGGTGCGTCTGCCTTCGATGAAGCTGAATATCACGCCCCACATGCAACCCAGTGACAAACCGTTGAAGAACATGGCGAAGATATTATAAGGAGCGGGCAAGAGTCCGAAGAGAACCAGGGAGAGTTCCGCAACCAGAATGGAAGCCAGGATGAACTTCATGCGGTACTCCTTCTTTAATTCGGAGATCAACTTGATACCGACAAACTTGGCGATGAGGTAGCCCAGAATCTGGACGATGGTAACCAATACTTTATAATCCAATCCGAAGGCATCCAGTCCGTCGAAGGAGGCAGCGGTGAAAGGTTTGCGAAGCGCATATACTAAGGAGTACGAAAGAAGCGCTGCACCTCCTGCCCAAAGTATGAATACAAGATCGGATATTTTCTTGTTTGAAAGTAGTTCCGTTTTAATGTCGGTAATTGTTTTCATTTTATTCTCTTTTGATTTCGAGGGCAAAAGTAGAAGGATGATGTTACAGAAAAAATGAATATTTATTATTAATACATTTAATTATCGGATAGAAAATAAAGTAACATTAATGTAACATTTATGCAATCGGAATATAACACAAGAGGCTGTTCTTTGCAAATTAAAAACCAAAAACACTTACAAAATATGGAGGAACTATTAGATATATATAAGCGGATAGAAGATCTGCGTAATAAAGGGGTGAAAATGAAAGATATAGCTGACAAAACGAATATGCCTGCCAGTGTGCTGTCTTCTCTCTATTCAAGTGTGCTGCCCACCTTTGCAAGATCGGTAAAGAAAGGAATGACGGAAGAAGAAGCATTGGACTATGCCCTGTCTCAGGTGAATAATGTTTCGAAGAAACGTTTGCTCGGCAACCTTACTGAAATGAAAGAGCAGTTGCTGGAACTGGAACCCGTGACAACCGGTAACCAGAAGGAAATTCCATTCGTCAGAATGTTGACCGAAGAGATGAATCATTCGGCACAGGAAGTGTATAATTATAGTGGTATATATATAAGTTATAGTCTTTCGTCTTCGAGTGATTGCCTGAAGATGGAACCGTATCTGATTAGTGCCTCCGAAAACAATGACTATGTACAGGTGACTCATATGAGCGCTTACAACACAACGCACCGGGGGATCGGGTTGTTAAATAATCATCAGAATGCATATATCATCTTCAACGAAAGGGAGGCTCCGCAGCTTGCATTATTCACCATCTATCTGCAACTGCCCATGTACGACTATCCGTCTATGCTGAAAGGGCTTTACCTGAGTCTGGACTATAACCGGAATCCAATAGCCCGGCGGATTGTTTTCGTGAAATATTCCGATAGCACCAGCATGGATGATTTTATAGAACTGAAAGGCGGACTGCTGACCGAGGAAGAACTGACACCGGAGCAAAAGGTCTATTTTGAATATACATGCCGGGGCGGGGATTATATAAAAACGTGTACGGTGCCCTCCCCTCATCTGAATGGTGACGATCTGGAAAGGGAAAAGAAGATGCTGAAACTGTGATTCTGCTAATAAGAATATAACGACGGCGTGTCTTTTGTTACAGATTTGCAGTTTTTCTTATCATCTTGCTTTGATATTGAAAGTTTTTTAGTATGTTTGCCGCATTATTAATGAAAAACACGTCTTTTCAATGAAAAAGCAAGATTTCCTGTTTATTATTCTGGTGGTGGTAGTCTTTCTACCCTTCTTTTTGAGTGACGCGGTTTATGGCTGGTATAAGTCGTTCAATGCTGCACATGGTATGGTGATGAGCTTTCTGAAGTTTGCCATTCTGTCTTCGTTGGGCGAAGTGCTGGGATTACGAATCAGTGCGGGAGTGTACAACCGGAAGGGCTTCGGTATTATTCCGCGCATGGTGGTATGGGGCATACTCGGTATGGGTATCAATGCCGCTATGATTATCTTTTCAAAAGGTGTGCCGCAGTTCATGGAGTATATGGGAATGGCAAATGCTGCCGCAACGTTTACAAGTGAAGCAATGGCTTTCGATAAGGTGCTGGTGGCGCTGGCCATATCGGTAACGATGAACACAATCTTTGCTCCGGTATTCATGACTTTCCATAAAATAACAGATACGCATATCCTGATGTGCGGCGGTTCTATTAAGAGTCTTATCACTCCTATCCCGATGACGAAAATCATCACCGGACTGAACTGGAACGTTCAATGGAACTTCGTTTTTAAGAAGACAATCCCGTTCTTCTGGTATCCTGCACACACCATTACTTTCATGCTTCCGCCGGATATGCGCGTATTGTTTGCGGCATTGCTGGGCATTGTGCTGGGAGTATTGCTGGCAGTGGCGGCACGGAAATAGTTTTTTTATTACCTTTGCTTCCTGCTAAACGAAAATAGATGTATGAAACTATATAGTAAGCAGGAAGCAATCGCACGCATGAATATGCTGGCAGGCTGTTCAAAGTCGTTTGTCTTTCTGATTGATTATTCGCAGGAACAGGTTTATGTGGAAGAGACGGCAGAGGTCTCACCGGAGGAGTTGATATATAACCTGAATGGATTTACGAATGAAGCAGTTGCCGGTTTAACGGATGAATTGCTTCCGGAGAGTTTGTCGGAACAGATAGAATGGATCTCACAGCCTGTTTCTTTTCAGGAATATAGTCGTGCTTTCGGACATGTGAAAAAGAATATTCTTGCCGGAAACAGCTTTCTTACGAATTTAACTTGCCGGACTCCGGTACAAACCAATCTGACTTTAAAGAATATATATTGTAACTCCCGTGCTTTATATAAAGTATGGGTAAAGAATCGTTTTGTAGTTTTCTCTCCGGAGATTTTTGTTCGGATAAAGAAAGGGATTATCAGCTCTTATCCCATGAAAGGTACGATAGACGCTACCCTGCCCGATGCCGTACAAACCTTGATGAACGACGGGAAAGAAGCGGCGGAACATGCTACGATTGTGGATCTGATCAGGAATGATCTGAGTATTGTGGCATCTCATGTCCGGGTGGAGCGTTATCGCTATATAGATGTGTTGCAGACAAATCGAGGACCGATATTGCAGACCAGTTCGGAGATATGCGGTGAACTTCCAGAAGATTACAAACGGCAGTTAGGTGATATTCTTTTCAGTATGTTGCCTGCCGGTTCTATTACCGGTGCACCCAAAAAGAAGACGATGCAGATTATTCGTGAAGCTGAAGGATATGAACGGGGATTCTATACGGGAATAACCGGATATTTCGATGGAGACAATATGGATAGTGCCGTGATGATACGTTTTGTGGAGCAAGAGGCGGACGGAATGTATTTTAAAAGCGGTGGTGGCATTACTTTCAAGAGTGACGCCCGCAGTGAATATGAAGAAATGAAACAGAAAATATATGTGCCGATTTATTGAAACGATACAAGTACGTGATGGTAAGTTGCAGAACCTTGCCTATCACAACCGTAGGATGAATGAGACGAGACAGGCGGTTTTCGGAATGGCGGATCAACTGGATATTCTGGATTATATAGGGGATTGTCCTGAAAGCGGTTTTTATAAATGCCGGGTAGTTTATGGCAGAGAAGTATGTGAGGTGGCATTTTCCACTTATACAATGAGGACTGTACGTTCGCTCCGGTTGGTCGGTTCGGATACGATTGATTATCGCTACAAAAGTACGGACCGGAAGGAACTGGAAGCATTGTATGCCCTGCGCGGCAATCAGGATGATGTATTGATTGTCAGAAACAATCTTTTGACGGATACTTCCATTGCTAATGTGGCGTTAGAAAAAGAGGGAGTCTGGTATACACCGAGGACTCCCTTATTGAAAGGTACAAAACGTGCATTGCTGTTGGAACAGGGGGTACTGACGGAATGTGATATTCCGTCAGATGTGATTTCCTCCTATTCACATATCGCTTTATTTAATGCGATGATTGATTTTCAGTCTCTGGTTCTGGAGATTAACCGGGATACGGTTATTCGTATTTGATACTATCTACCGGATTATTTCTTGCTGCCCGATAACTGTTCAGGCATACTGTGAGCAGGGTGATGCAGACAGTGAAGAACAAAGGAAGCAGGAAATGAAGGATACCAATGTGTACATGGTAAGCAAATTGTTGCAGCCAATAATTCATCAGATAGCAGACCAGGGGTACAATGAGTATAAAGGCTATACCTATGTAGTACAGGAACGGGCGATTGACAAGCCATAATATTTGCCCGAATGATGCACCGTGAATCTTCCGAATTCCTATTTCGCGTATACGTTGTTGGATAGCATAATGGGTGATGCCGAACAATCCGAACAGTGTGAGGAACAAACTGATTGATGCATACATCAGCAGGATGCGGGAAAAGTCGGTGACTTCCTGATTATTGGAGATCAGTACCTGATAAGGGTCTTCATAATTGAATGGAGTACCGGGGTATTTCTTTTCCCATAATCCGCGAAGATGATTGATAACTGCTGTGCGATCTTGTTCGTCAAACTGTAAGGTCAATGTGGTATAGTTATCTTGGGGCATTTCGTGCAGAATCATTCTCAGTGGAAACACATTGTTTGTGAGCGAATATTTCTTGAAATCTTTCATGACGCCGATAATAGTACCTTTCTCACTCTTTTCGGGCACGTATTTAGAGATCGGTTGTCCCACCGGGTCTTCTCCTTCGGGCACAAGATAGCGAATGAAGGACTCGTTGATGATGACCGGCACAGAGGTACGGAGTAATAAATGGAATGTTTGTTTGGCATCCAGCAAGTCGAAATCGTATATATCCAGGAAGTCCGGACAGTTTTCATAAAGTTCAAGCATCAGAAGATCATTCTTCTCACCATTTTGGCGGGGAACGGCCATACTCATGGTATAAAGGCCTGATTGAGAAGATACAACAGACTTCACTCCGGGGATGGATTTAATGTCTTCTATCCAAGTAGATAAAGGGGATTGCCGGGGGGCACCGATTCCAAACTCAACGATTCCTTTGTAGCGGCTTCCCTCCTGCTCTATCAGGTCCATTTGGCTACGGATTATCATAAAAGCACTTAGCAGTCCGATAGAAATCATGAATTGTAAGGTGACCAGTGCTGCTACAATGCGCTGTTTCTTACGACCTGTAAAGAAGCTGCGGTAACGGCTTTCGGACAAGGTCTGTATCTTCCGGCTCATGTATTCTGCCGGAACAACGGATAGAATGATGACAAACAGCAGGATAACAGGGAATACCTGAACGGAGAAAAGATAGGAGAACGACAGATGTGCGGATATTGTTGCATTGAATACTGCTAACAGGTCGCTCATCAACAGAATGGATAACAAGAACGCTGTAATCACCATCAGGAAAGTATCGGCAAAGAGTTGCCAACGGATTTGACGGTGGCTTGCACCTAAAAGGCTTTCAATGTGCAAGGTGCGTATTTGCTTCAATAAGCGTGAAAAACTGAGGTTGATATAGTTGAAGCAACCGATGAACAAGATTAATAAAGCAGATAGCAGTCCGACGCTTAACAGGGCCTTTTGCCGATGCTCGATACACTGGTTGCTATCTTGTGTGGTAGTGGTAAAATAGGATTCCTGTAAAGTCTGGGTACGGTAATACCCTTTGCCTAATAAAGTAGGAAGCTCGGTTGTCTCGAAGCGTTGGCGAAAGGCGTTGAGGTCTGTTCCTTCTTTGAGAAGTATCGAACAGGTGGTTCCTTCGGGACTTTTTAGATGCGTGAGCAAGTCTGCCTGCAACATGCTTTGCGATGGCAGACGGAAGACGGCGGCGATACGGTAGGCACTTTCGCCGGATTGAGGGATATCCAGCAGCTTGCCGAGGCAGTCGGTGGTACCGAAACAACGTTCGGCCAGAGCTTGGCTGATGGCAATGGTTTCCGGGTGAGTCAATACTTCTTCTATTTTTCCTGCAAGGGTTTCGATGGGGATAAACTTGGGCAATGTACTGTCTGCCGATAGCAGGTTCAGTTCGGAATATTCTTGGTCGCCCACACGGATTTTTGTGTGAGTGATGGCTTGTGTGCGTAGTGAAGCTTCTATCTCAGGGAATTGTGAGATGATTTCGGGGACAGATTCGTGATATACGAATGTTCCCTGCATTTCTTGTTGTGCGAAAGGTAGTGTTTGTGTCAGCCGGAGGATACGGTCACGGTTGGGGTTGTTATACTCGATGTTGTATTCGTATAGGACGAAGGCTGTCAGTAGGTTGGTGCAGGCGATACCGATAACCAGACTGACAAGAGAAATAGTGACGAACAATTTATTTCGCCACCAGCTACGCAGGACAAACTTCAGAATGTACATGTTTAATATCTTGATATGTTATTTGAAAAGTAGGTCAATCTGTTACCCTGGGCTTGTCGAAAGATATCTTCTCTTGACACAAGGTTGTAGAGATGAGATTCTTCGATCTTGCCCAGGATGACAGGAATTGGCAGAGTAAAGAAACGTTTACAGACTCACCTCTGTCACCACCTGTCCGTCGAACAGATTAATGATACGTCCTGCAAAACCGGCATCGTGCTGTGAGTGGGTTACCATGACGATGGTGGTTCCTTCTTTGTTCAGTTCATTCAGCAATTCCATCACTTCCTTACCGTTCTTAGAGTCCAGATTACCGGTAGGCTCATCGGCAAGGATCAGCTTTGGATTGGCTACTACGGCACGGGCAATGGCTACACGTTGCTGCTGACCACCGGAGAGCTGCTGTGGGAAGTGTTTGCTTCGGTGTGTAATGGCCATGCGTTCCATAGCTGTTTCCACGCGACGTTTGCGTTCGGCGGAAGGAATGCCCATGTAGAGCAACGGCAGTTCGATGTTTTCGTATACGTTCAGTTCGTCAATCAGGTTGAAGCTTTGGAATACGAAACCAATAACACCTTTACGCAGGCTGGTGCGTTGTGCTTCGGTGTATTTGGATACTTCCTTTCCATTGAGGTAGTATTCTCCACCCGAAGGGTTATCGAGCAAGCCGAGGATATTCAGCAATGTAGATTTACCGCAACCGGAAGGTCCCATGACTGCGACGAACTCGCCTTCTTTCACTTCGATGTTCACATTGTTCAAAGCCCATGTTTGCACTTCTTCTGTCTTGAAGATTTTCTGCAGGTTTACTGTTTTAATCATAATAGTGATAATTTTAATTAGTAATATTGTTTATTCATTTTTTATTATCTCGGCCGGATTGATATGCATGATCCGGTAAATTTTGTATGCGGTGGTGAGGAATATCATGAAGGCTACGCTGAAGAAGAGCACAACGCCCCACCACCACTCTGACACGACTTTCATGTTATCAATAATAGCCATCATCGCCAGTCTTAATAAAGGATACGCGACCGCAAATGCCAGTAAGAAAATCGTCAGATAGGCTTTTCCGAATACGGTGGCAATAGTTGTCGGAGTGGCTCCGTTAATCTTGCGGATAGCCATCTCCTTTTGCCGGCTTATGGTATCTATCGAGATGGCCGAATAGATGCTCAGCACCACCAGCAGTATACTTACTATCGCCAATATCATCATCGCGCCTTGCATCATTTGGATACTTCTCATGAAATCTTGTTTGTCATCGGGAAGTTTTTTAATCTCAACTGGCAATGTGACAGGAACATAATGCCGGCAAATCTCGTTGATGCGCCGAATTGCTAATTTGATATCTGTTCCGGGAGCCATTTTAAAGCATATCGCATTGAGCTGATTGCCGGGATAAAACACCGAACCTATTGTATGGCCGTTGCTGCTCTCTTTGTGCAACGCCTTAAACGTGCCGATAATACGATAACTCTGGCCATAGAATTCCACCATGTCCTGTATGCTATCCTTATCCAATTGCCGTCTGAAGTCCTCGCTCACATAGATGGTTCCGCTTGCGTCTGCATCCACCACTTTACCCGACATAGGAATATTCAGGAACTTAAAATAATGGGGATCTCCCTTTATTACTGAAACATACGCTTCCGAACGGTCCGCCTTTGTATATGTTTGCATATAATGGGACATCATAGTATTATCTTCCATCTTCAGTTCATCCGTAACCTCGGGCAGTGCGCGGATATCAGCCAAAATGGAATTCAGATGCTGGCGCATACGCTGCGTATTTATCTTGACAATAATAATTTCTTTTTCCTCTTGCGAGGTAAGTGCGCTATATGTTCTGCCGAATGCTTCGTACCAGCCCAAATTGATTACGAATGTTCCTCCAATAAAGAAGATGGAAATACTCAGCTGCAACCACATCATGACCGAACGGAATATATGCTTGTTGCGATTACGGTTCACCTGACTGATAATGCTTGTCGTCCGCAAACGTTGGATAGGAAACCAGATGATCAGCATACATATCGCCAAGAGTACGATATATATCTTAAACTGCAGCAGATAAATAGCAAACAGTATGGCATCAGGTATCCCCCAATTAGGTATATAGATTTGCATGGCACTCATTGACAACTCCATCAACACAAGAGATATGAGAAAAGCGAACGACATCATCCAGAATACTTCAAAGAAGAGTAGCAGATACAGCCCTTTCACGCTTGCTCCCATACACTTACGCAAAGCTATCTCACGCTGCCGGTTATAGAACATCTGAATGATAAATTTCAGGAAGTTGATAAGTCCCGAAATCAAGATCAGTGAAGCAATGAACATGATCAACATATTGATCAACAGACTCTTCATGCTTACCGCATCTTTCTGTGACAGCAATCGGGCTTCGGGATATATGGTTTCTCCATTCCGTTCCCACGGCACTGATCGCAGAAGTTGGTTCAGTGCTTCCAGATTCATTTGGGGAGACAGGTAACCGTTTATAGCTATCGGCTGGTCGGGCATCACTTCGTAAGAGAAGTAACAGTCTGTCTGAAATTCCAGCAGATCGTTTTCTACTACATTTACCACTCTGAAACTCTGCATGGCACTATCCGGTTGCAGACTCGATTCGGTGAAGATGATTGTACCGATGGGATTCTTGTCACCATATGCCTTGCGGACAAAATTCTGTGATAGTATCACCTCATCAGGTGCCTGAATCAGCCGACTGCCATATAGCAATTTTCGGTTGTAATAGGAGAAATAGTAATCATTAACACCCATGAAGTTTATGATAAATGGAAAGTTGTGCTGTTCATTATCAATGATTTCCGCTTCTATTGATTTATGGAAAAACTGACTGAAACTTAACTTTCCCAGTTCACGACTGAGTTTGTCTTCCAGCAGTTGGGCATCCTGCATGCTGAAGAATGAGTTTCTATCCTGAGAGTATTCCAATCTGATACGCCGTTCCATGTCCGGTAAATCTACCTCCATCTTTTGGCAATACATGGATACCAGAATGTAGCACACAATGCCCACTGCCAGGCAGAGAGCTGAAATCAAACTGTGAGTTTTATACTTCCACAGGTTTCTGAGTGATATTTTCAGATAATGGATTATCATGGGTTGTTTATTCAACTTATTGGTTATTCGTTTTTAATTACTTCCGCTGGATTCGTTTTTGCTATCCGCAAGATACGGAAAAGTATTGTAAAGCCTGTAATAAGAGTAACAATCAAGAATATACAGAGCCAGAAAAGCAGACCGCAGTCAAAGAATACCGTATACATTTGTTTCCATAACATCAATACAACATATACAAGCGGGAATGCAACGATGGCACTACACAATAACAAGATAATATAAAGACGGGCAAACAACAGGATAATCTGCGGAACATCTGCCCCATTTACTTTACGGATAGCAACTTCTTTCTGGCGTCGTTCTGTATCGAGCGTGATACTGGAGTATACACCTAATAGTGTGATAATAATGCTGATAACAGCAAAGAACAAAATGATGTCCTTCAGATTATACTCAAGAGCCTGCAAAATATGGATATCATCCAGGAATGTTTTAGCCTGATAAGTTATATTTTCAGGAAGCATCTCGCGGTAGACTTTCTCAATCCATCGGGCTACTTCTTTTTGCTGGCCCGGATGACTCTTTATGTAACAATGACCTATGTAGACTGAAGGATCATAAGGCAGGAAAGCATATCCACTACTTCGGTTATATACATTGGCCTGAAAAGGTGCGGATATTCCACAGATTGTGTAGTCGGTATTACCGCTATACAAGTTCATACCGATTACATCTTTCTTCTGCATCTCCTGCCAGACATTGTCTACCACAATATCTTTTTCCGTTTGAGGAAGTCTTCCTTGTTCTATGGGAATATTCATGAAAGAGAAGAAATTGGCGGGTACAGCCATGACACTAATATCAATCCAGGAGTTCTCATTTCCCTTTTCGGTCGTTAATCCATTGCCTGACATCCCTTGCATATAACCGATATCTGATAACAGAATTTCTTTCACTCCGGCATGTTGTTTAAAACGCTCTATCAACGCCAACTTTTCCTCATTCTTCATAAAGGGATAGTCCAGGGGAATACTAAGAATCTCCGACTTTTCTTTTTGACTTAGCGTATGGATTAAACTATTGGTCGTTTTCTCTGCTTGCAGATATAAAGCAGCCGTCAGGGATACAAATACCCAGCAAATAAAGAACTGGATACCCAGCATAAGGTTACGTCCCCATTGCTTACCTCTACGTTTATTGTTTCCATAAATACCTGTTTGCACGGTAATGCGACGAATACGAATGGAAACAGACAAACATATAAGGACGCAGAGTATGATAAGAAGAACGATATATTGCAGAGCATGTATTAAAAGCGTTTCAGAGGTAAAGGCCATTGCAAAGCCCGGCAAAGAGAAATTCATGTGATTCCCCAATAATTCTATGCCTGATAATACCAGTATGGAGGATATGGATATGACGATCAATGACTGTGTGAATAGTAAACAGAAAAGTTGTTTCCAGTTGCATCCTATCATTTTCATGATACTGTATTCTTTAGTACGATTGAAGAAAGAACCGATAAGGAAATGGAAAAAATTGATCAGCCCTACTAATAATATCAGTGTACCTACAGTTCCGGTAACTAATCCCAGATAGGAAGCACCTTGTTTTTTCAATCTGGCTCCCATACTACTGGCAGTGACAGTGTAAGCTTCGCCATACAAAGTATAAGTATAGTCTCTTTTTGAGAATTGCTTTTCTAAATCGGTACATGTAGTTTGTGGTGATAACAACACATAGGTATTTGCTCCCGTCATGTTATACCGTTTGGGACTTTGTAGAAGTCCTTCACTATCGTTTACGGTCAGCATATCTATGTTTTGCATAAAATCTAAACTATTGTTCAGAGGGATATCTTTCATTACTGCTTGAATGGTGTAGACGATACCTCCTGTTTTTGGGGTGCTTTCAGGAGAAGTATTGAGCCTTCTCATGAGAGTCATGTGTTTGCCGATAGCACTTTCTGCATTACCGAATATTTTAATGGCCATAGATTGGCTCAGGATGACGGAGTTAAGAGACTGACTTGCCATTTTCCAATGTCCTGCTACCATTTCCGGAGTGAAGATTTTATTATAGCAAGTATCTATTTCAATCGTTTCAAGTTCATAGGGTAGTGTCTTTTCCGGAGATAACTCTACATAATAAGGGCGTTCGCGAGGATAGGTTACGGATGAAATGGCTTCCGTTTCTCCCAAAGCCCATGTGCGCAAATCTTCGGCCAGAGGAACAGGAGAACCGGAAAAATATCTGTCTGCTTTGCCGTCATAGAGGTTTAATTCTGCTATGCGATCATGATTAGCAAAACAATGGTCTGTGCTTTCTACAAAGCGACTGCAATATATGCAGACACAGAAGCAGAGCAAACCTACTGCCAATCCGATGATGGAAATGATATTTTGTGTCTTATGCTTACACAAGTTTCTGAATGCTATTTTGAGATAATGGAATATCATGGTATATACATTTTATATTTTATATATTCAAAACTTATGCCAAGTATGTAACTTTCTATTTATTAATGATATACTGATTTTTGTTATAGGGTATTAGTGTGCTATAGTGCACAAAAATAGTGCATATCCGCACATGAATTCTATACTTACTCGGTCTTTATTATATCCACCGGATTTATTTTTGCAATTTTCAAAATGCGGAATATGACAGTAAGTAAAGTCATGAGAACTATCCCAATAAATATGCAAATCCAGAAGCAGAAACCGTCATCGAAGAAGACAATATACATTTGTTTCCATAATTGCAGTATTGTGTATAGCAGTGGAAATGCAATCACTGCTGTTATTATTAATATCCGGACATACATGCGCAAGAACAGATAAAGTATTTGCCATAGTCCCGCACCATTAACTTTACGGATGGCTACTTCTTTGCATCGGTGTTCAGTATCAAGGGTAATGGCTGAATATACTCCCAGTAAAGTAATGATTACACTTACTATTGCAAAAAATAGGATGATGTTCTTCATTTTCGATTCCAATCCTTGTATTTCTTCCAAATCTTGTTGCAGCGTACTGATTTGTGGGGACAAAGTGTATGGAAGTGCTTCACGGAGCACTTGGAATGCATACTCTTCTACGGCTTTTACTTGAGCTGGTAGGCATTTAATGTAGCAATATTCTATGGGTCCTTCCATCTTAAGTGGCAAGAAAGCCATACCCTCACTTCGGAAAAGACTCTCGCTCTGGAAATATACATTGGTTATAAATGAAGATGTAATGCCTTTGACGGTATAGCCACCGTTGAAGTTATACAAGATGTTGCCTAAAATAGGTTTGGGAATCCGTTTTTCTAAAACGTCATCAATTACCATTTCTGTATTGTTTTGCAGATTATTGCCTTTCAACAGAGGAATATTCATGAAATGGAAAAAATTGGGAGCTGCATATATGAAACTACTGTTGATATTAGAATCCCTGTTGTTCTCTTCAGATTGGAATCCGGTAATAGAAATTCCACCGGCATAATTGTTATTTGACAATAATCTCTCTTGCACACCCGAATGTTGTGCTATGCGTTCTGTAATGGCAAGTTTCTCTTCATTTTTCATGAAGGTGTAGTTCAGAGGAATACTGAGAATACATTCTTTCTCTTCTTTTGAAAGAGTGCCAAAAAGCGTGGAGGTTGTTTTCTCTGTTTGTAGATAAAGGGATGCTGCCAATGTGACGAATATCCAGCAGATGAAAAATTGAATGCACAGCATAGTGTTCCGTATAAAATGTTTGCTCATACGTCTGACATTGCCTTTGATCCCTTCTTGAATGGATATGCGATGGGTATATGCAACAGTCAGTGTACAAATGAGCAAATTCAGTAGAAATATCAGTATAAGATATTCGGAACATTGCTTCATTAGTGATGTTTTGTCTATTTCCAATGTAAATACTACTAACGTAAGATGAAAAAAGGGAGCCAGTAGTTCAATTAAACAAAAAGTAATCAGAAAGGCTAATAAAATAATCAGTGCCGACTGAATGAAAAGCTGTGATAACAGTTGGTGGTTACTGCTTCCTAATACCTTACGGAGACTATATTCGCGGCTACGGTTAAGAAATGAGCCGGTAAGGAAATGGAAAAAATTAAGAAGGCCGATAAGTAAAATTAGTATTCCTAATGCAGTGGTAACACTGATAAAGTAAGGGCTGAAGGTTGCACTATAGGCTCCCTTCCCCAATGCAGTTGCACAAATCGTATTATCAGGGAATGCATCGCTGGATAGATTCAGTTCGCGAAGATGATCCTCCAGTTGTTGTACACTTTTCCCTTTATGCAATAAAGCGAAAGTGGAGCAACCGGTCGTAAACTTTCTACTTTCACTCTGGAACAAACCTTCACTATCATTTAGCACTAATAAATCAATTCTATTGCAAAAATTCAAGCTGTTATTTTGTGGTATATCTTTTATGATTGCCTGGATGGTATAGACAGTGCCACCTGAACTTGTGGTAGCATCTGGTGAACTCATTAGTTTTTTGGTCAGTACCATACGTTTACCGATCGGATCACCATTTTCACCAAAAACCTTGCGTGCGGTGCTTTCCATCATAATAATAGCATTGGGAGTATGGACAGCAACATCCCAGGAACCGGCTATAATCTTTGGAGTGAATACTTGGCGGAAACAAGAATCAATTTCGATAGTTGACATTTCAGTAAATGGATATTCCTTTCCGTCTTTCATTTCTATATTGTATGGACGTGGATCAGCATTAGCGATGTGTGTTAAAATGTCCACTTCATTCAATGGTATATCCTGCAATTGCTCAAAGACCGTAGCAGGAGTTCCGGAGAAGAACTCCCCGTTTGAACTCTTTAAAACAATATCGGCAATGTGATCATGATTTTCAAAACATTGGTCAATACTTAGAAAGAAACGACTGCAATACATGCATATACTGAAGCAAAGCAGACACACTGCTAATCCTACGATACTGATAAGATTTTGCGTTTTGTATTTAAGCAAATGACGTATTGCTATTTGAAAATAGTGTTGTAACATTTTTTATGGCGTATTATATATGTATTTATTCACTTTTTATCACTTCTGCCGGATTCTGCCGTGCTGCCTGCCATACCCGCCAGCCAATGCATAACAGAATAAGTAAACCTATCCCACTAAATATAGCCAGATATATCCATGCACTGATTGCTGTTTGTTCTATATAACTTTCCAGCCATTTTTTCATCAAAGCGTATCCTATAGGAAATGCTATCACTGACGCTGCAACGAGTAGTATAAAGTACTCTTTTACAAACATGGCAAGTATTTCTTTTGCAGATGCTCCGTTTACTTTGCGGATGGCTATTTCTTTACGCCGCTGCTCGCAACTTAGCGTAATGAAAGAGAATATTCCGAAAGCGGCAATGAGTACACAAATAAGTGAGGCAAAGCCAAGCAGCTTCAATAATAACGTTTCGGATTTCAGGAACTTAGAATATTCCTCTTCTATATTGAGAAGAGAATGATATTCATTATTGCCAGTTGAGATTTTGGCATATACATCATCTACTCGCTTTTTAAGATCCTCCCATGTTCCTGCGCGATATTTTATCAATATATCACCATAGTTGGCATCGGAATCGGAACCTCCCAGACCTCCTTTATTGCAGAATAAAGTAGGTGCTGCCGGGATTGTAGGTGCTGTGATATGGAAGTCTTTTACAATTCCGACGATTGTAACTCCTTGGTGAATATTGATTTTCTTACCTATCGGATCATCTAAGCCTAATCTTCTTGCACAAGTCTCGTTGATGATAGCCTTATCCGCATCATCCGGTTTTAGCATTTCACCTTCTATTAGTTTCAGGTTGTAGAAATTGATAAATTCCCTCCCTTCTCTTATGCAGATGATATCTACTCTATCTTCCTTATCCGTGCTTTTCTTTCCTTCCCAACTGTTTATCCTGTAAGTCAGTGTACTATATCTTGGAAATAAAGGTTCACATCCTTTCAGTGTCTCTACAATACATGGCATCTTATCTATTTCGGCACTGACGGCAGCATAAGATTCCGGAGAAACATATTGTCTTAATACTGCTGTATTCTTTCTTTCCCAACCAATGTCACCATTTGCCAGGTGATTGAGTTGTTTCATAAGAATGCTTACGCAAAAGATAAATAAGATACATATTATCAATTGGAATACTATGCTGCATTTACGGAATAGGAATAGATTGCCGGATTGCCTGTAGTATCGGCGGACAATAAAAGGTATTAATAGGATATAGGATATGAAAAGAATACCTATAAAGTAGAGGAATGATTCTCCATAAATATTTCCATTAATTTCGGACAGTTCTCTGAATTTCGGAAGCGATAATTCGATAAACGTCATTCCTAAAAGACCGGATAAAAGCAGCACAAATAAATATTCAGTACCAAAAAGTATGAATAAATTCCGAATGGATGAACCACATACTTTTCTTAATTCAATTTCCCGGTTTCGTGTGCGCATACGGGTGATAAACAAGGAGAGATAGTTGAACAATGCGCAAAGTATAATCATGCCGCTTGCTATGGAGAAAAGTACTAAATAATTGAATTTAAGGGTCAGTTTTTCATTTATGGCAGAGTAATGGTATTGGGTTAATGGAATTATCTTATATTTTTCGAGAGGTTTGGGATACCATTGGTTTCCGGATTCGTAGTTCTTCATTTTTTCCTGAAAAGATGTAGCATCCACTCCTTTACGTAGCCGAACGTAGGTTTGAAATCTATGTACTCCCCATTCGCTTTTTTCTTTTTGAAATTGTGATGACATTGTCCATGCGGCAAAATAGAGATTACTATGTTTCTCTACATTTTTCAGAATGGCACAGACTGTCTTAGGTGTATCATTTGCCTCTATCTCTTGCCCCAAAACTTCTGTTGAACCGAATAATGACATAGCAGTCTCCTCTGTTAATGCAATTTTATTATTAGAATAAAGGAATTCCATGCTTCCGGATAATATGGAGGTAGGTTGGAACATCTCTAAAAATGTGGAGTCGGCATACATGCAATTAACTTTTGCCGTTTTCCCCTCCTTGGTTTTCAGTCCTGTTTCTCTTTGGTAAACTGCACATGCGGCTTCTACTTCCGGAAATTCTTGCCGAAGTGTAGTAGCTAACATATATGAACTGTATGTGCTGAATGTTGATTCACTAAAAGTGGCTTCTTGATAAAGCAAATGAGTTCGTTCCACACCTTCGTAGAATTTGTCATACGTAATTTCGTAGTGTATCCACAGATTTGAGAGTGCAAAGCAAGTAAATCCTACTGCCAAACCTATAATACTGATAATACTCTGTATTCTGTATTTCAGTATATTACGAAATGCTATCTTGAAAAAGTGCTGTATCATAGCTATGGCATTATTTTACTGATGTCATTCACAAGATTATATATCAAAGTGAATTTCTTTTTTAGATTAAGATTCAAATCTCGTGCCAAAGTTATAACAGATTGTTTTTCAGGTAAATATTTGTTTTAGTAATATTGCTTTAGTGTGCTATACTGCACAAAAATAGTGCATATTCGCACAAATGGTACATTTAAAATCACAAAGAATAGTTATAGGCTCTGACTATAACTTCTTAACTTTTGATGAAGTAATAATCTAGCTGTGAACAGGTGTAGCGTTTTTTCTCTTTTAATAATCGGGAAGATGCTTCTACTTTTCTCTAAAAAACCATGCATTAGATGCACTCATGAATACACTCCTTGATGATGGACTAACTATTGTATATCAGTGTTTTATAGTCTAAAAATAGAAAGAAATATGTGGTGTTAAGGGTTCAAAATAGGGTCAGGGTCACTTATACCCCCAAATTCTGCTCAAATGAATAGAATATTTTAATTTGGTGTAAAATAAAAGCACTGATATGGCGTCAAATTACCAAGGAATCAGATTTTATAATTCACTCTTTATTACTTTTGCTTCACTTTTCTGCTTTTTGTATCAAACATTTACTCATAAAGAATCGTTCGTATTACAATATTTCGAATCTACGGAAATTTGTTTTTTTGCAAAAACCGTCTAAAATCAACTATCTGTATATCAATGCAATATTGACTAGTGGAATTAAAAATCACCTGCAAATGGGGTTATAAGTGACCCTGACCCTATTTTGAACCCTAACAAACCTTTTATTAGTCTTGGATTTGTTATATTTATTCAATAAAAGAACGTGAGAAATAATATGGTAAATCCAGGCATAGTCAACCCCTGCCTTAAACAGAACATAAGAAGCAATGTCGTGATGCAAAACTAGCAATATTCCACATTACAAGATTGCTAGTTCTGCATCACGACATTGCTTCTTATAATTATACTCCCAAAGGATACAGATCGTTTTTATTCTTTAATCACTTCCGCCGGATTCTGCCGTGCTGCCTGCCATACGCGCCAGCTGATACTTATGGTGATAACCATTGCTATCCCTGCAAAAATGAGGATGAACGGTAATGCTCCTATACTTACCTGACGATTGTACGTCTCTATCCAATGCTTCATAATAGTATAACCGGCAGGGAAAGCTATCAATGAAGATACGATCAATAGCATTGCGTATTCTTTAAAGAAGATGCTCAGGATATTGCTGATGGTAGCCCCATTTACTTTGCGGATAGCTATTTCTTTCCGGCGTTGTTCGCATGTCAATGATACCAATGAATATATGCCGAATATAGATATCAGGATACAAACAATTGCAGAGAATCCCAATAGACTGGATAATGCATCTTCTGATTGCAGATACTTATTATATCGTTCTTCCTCGCTGTCCAGAAATAATTTGCGGTCAGGAAGTTCAACTTGTTGCATTTCCTCGATGCGACGACGACATTCTTCCCAGGTTCCCGGTTTATACTTGAAGAGGACAAAGCAACGCGACCACATCCACTGTGATTTATTGGTATTGACAAATACAGTATGAGGCAGGTCCTTGGAAGGCGACCTGTACGCACAGTCTTTTATGACTCCGATCACAGTCATAGGTTCCACTTCTTTATTGCAGTAAAAGATGTGTTTGCTGATAGCTTCTTCAGGTGTCCATCCCATAGTGCGTGCTGTCGTTTCCATGATATTAACTTCACGGACATCCGACTTATCCGATATCCATTCTCCTGCTACCAGTTGCATGTTATAGAATTTGAAGAACTCCTCTCCTGCCAGAATCTCATCTATACCCATTGGGTTTTCAGTTGTCCCATTCAATCCGTCCCAGGAATCTACCTCAAAAGCTGAATAAGAACCCATACTGATGAGCGGCCAGTAAACAGGCCGTACAACTTCAGTTACCATGGGTAACGCTTTTATCTTCTCTGCCCATACATTCATGTCCACATTCATCCAGATGCCCAGGGAAGCACGGTTCCGATAATCCATTCCCATATCTACATTACGCAAATGATAAAGTTGCATTTGCATAATGACAGTACAAAGTATAAATGTAAGGCAAACAACAAGCTGTATTACAATGCTTCCCTTACGGCATATATGTCCCATTATACTCATTTGAGTACTATGAAGTGTATTCTGCAATGAGTGACGGCGGAATAGGTAAACAGAACATAGCGCCACTATAAAAGCCAATACTGACATACCTGCGACGTATAATATGCAATTCCCATAAATGGATATATCTGTATCGACAATCATGGAATATTGCAAGAACCAGGGTTTTAGTAATTCCACGAAGAACATCCCTAAGAGTGAAGCCAATAGAATAGTAAATAGAAAGTCCGTACTAAGTAATGCCAATAACGAACGTTCGGATGCTCCATTTACTTTGCGTAGTGCCATTTCCCGTTTACGCGAGCGAAAGCAGTCGATATAAATCGTTAAATAGTTGATTAATGCGCACAGAATGATAAGCACTCCTGTGATGGAGAAATAAACAATGTAACGGAACCGTACTATTTGTTCGTCTCCACGAATAAATTCATCCGCATAACGCAGTGAGGTAATGGGCTCCAGATAGAAACGTGTATATCCGGTTACACCATAGCTGTTCTTTTTGAGTTCATCCGGAAAGTGCTGATTCATTTTTTCTAAAAGTATATCCACATTTGTTCCGGGCTTTATTTTTATCAGCATCCTGTTATTGGCGTTATCCCATGAAGTATCATTATTGGTACGCCCCATAAAAGCATATTTAAAGTTAGAATGCTCTCCCCAATCGCTGACAATGGCGCTTATGCGATACTCGTACCGACGGTTATTGTCTGTTATGGTCTCTCCAATCACTCTGGTAGTACCGAACAAGTCTTGAGCAGCTTTTTCTGTAATGGCTATCCCGCTCTTTTCCGGTGAGGTGGATAAAAAGAATTGGTTGTCACCCTCCAGAACTTTTATATCCATCATACGGATGAAAGTTGTATCAGGCATTAACATCGGATATTCCGTAATCTGTTTCCCATTTTTAATGAATAGAGTATTCTGACCTGATGCACAGAAATCTTCTATTTCAGTGTAAGTCGTTTTTAAATGATTCCCCAACGCGTAGGGCACAAAGTCAGAGTAGTGCCCTCCAAAGTGGCAATCGTCCATTCGTACCAAATAAATGCGTTCTGCATCCTTATGGAAATCATCATAAGTCATTTCATATTGCACCCAGAATGTAGACAGTGCAAAACATGCCAGACCGATTGCCAGTCCGATGATACTGATGATACTTTGCGTTCTGTACTTCAACAGATTCCGATATGCTATTTTTAAATAATGGTGTATCATAACTAACCTCTTTATTCTGCTTTCATGATTGTTGCCGGATTGATGCGGGTTGCTTTATTCACCTGCCAGAACAATGTTCCCAACGAAATGCCTGCCACCACTAATATAGCGATCAGGTAGATGAATATACTAACAGGAGCTTTCACTATAAAATCCCGTGTATAGATGTATATCAGATAATAAGATAAAGGTATGGTCAGCAATGCTGCACCGGCTATCACCCATATATACTTGCGGAATAGAACGGAATACAGATTTTTCAATTGTGCCCCATTCACTTTGCGGATGGCTATCTCGCGGTAGCGTTGGCGGATGTCGAATAAGGAAAGTCCGAATAATCCCAATGCCGAGACAAAAATAGAGATGGTGGCAAACAATGTAAACACGGTTGCTACACGGCGGTCGTCGTCATACAGGGCCTGAACATCTTCTTTCAGCCAGTGATAGTCGAACTCTTCCGCATGAAAAATCTCCTTTCTTGTGTCTTGCAAATATTTGATAAGTTCCTTCTCCTTACCGACCTTACAGGCTATTTGGAATTGTGCTCCACCGTAACCGGGTGTCACGATGTATACCACGGGTTTCTTTCCGGCTGTAAGATGGCCGGTATAGTAATCTTTGATGACAGTTCCTACAGGCATCAAAGACAGGCCGCCTTCTACTATTTTTCCGTCCATTGAGGAAGTAATCCAGAGTGCCTGTTCTCCTCTTACGAATGCTTCTTCCTGCTTCGTATAACCGAATGCTTTCAAAGCTGCCTCATTCATGACAACTACATTCTCTGAATAATCCTTTGCCTCCACTTTCCCCGGCAATGTACCTTGTACTGCTTGCAGTTCATACAGCTTGAAGAAATCCGCCGGTATATACATCACCATCATATTTAGCTTCACGTCTTTATCATTAATAAGTGTCGTACTGCCTCCGCTACTGAGGATGCCACTTTGCGAGGGATCGCCACAGAACCACCGTTCTATGAAAGGACATTCATCCAGTTTTTGCCGGATGGTAGTCGTATTCTGCCAGCGCTGTTTTCTTTCGGCTTCACTTTCACCTCCCCAGCTCTTGGGGGTAGGAATCAGATTGGCATAAAGTATGCCTTCCGTCTTGAATCCCGGAGGGGTATTTTGCAGGAAACGGAGGTGGCTGCTGAAGTATAGAGAGAGGACTATCAGCAAAAGAGTGATGCTATACTGGATAAACAGGAAAACCGTACGTGTAGCGACAGAATGCCGTGAACTTCCGATGGAACGTATGGACACGATGGGTGGCAGATAATTGTATTTGATAAAAGGATATACAGTAGTGAGTAATGGCAAAAGCACCAGCACACCGAGCGACAGTTGCCAGTCGAAAGCCGTATAAGGTACATCGCTGCCCAGCAACCTGCTGGCATATCCCGAAAATATTTCGATAAAGAACCAGGCCAGCAGCAGCGAGATGACGATCATCAACATATTTTCCGTCCATAACTGGAGGAAGAGTGCACGTCTACGGATGCCGAATACTTTCTTGATACCATACTCCTTGGAACGTTTCAGCATAAAAACCAGATAGATGTTGACGAAGTTTAGTATGCCTGCCAGCAATAATAACAGGCATACTCCCATAAGTACCAGAATGTGCGAACGACTGCTGTAATGCCACATATTCGGTTGATCGGCCATGGCAGCCAATCCCTTATTCCAGTAGAGTTGACTGACAGGAATAAAGTCGTAACTCACCATATATCCCCATTCTGTTTGTCGCTTCACATGGCTGATAGCATTAATGGCATCTACATCTACTCCGGGCATAAAACGCAGGATTTCTATATACATTTTGCTCCACTCTCTTCTGGTTTTCAGTTCCAGATTTATCAGTATATCAAATGTTAGCGAAGATTTGCATGCCGGTTCTTCCAATATACCACAGATCGTCAACAGCTTGCCTCCGGAGTATCCTATCGTTTGTCCTATAGGATTCTTATCTCCGAACACACGTTTGGCAAACTGACGGGTAATGAGTACTTCTTCAGGCGCTTCTATGTGTTTACCTTTCAATGGGTAGTGAAAGAAGTGCAAGAATGCTGTGTCTGCTACCAATGCTTGGACGGTATAAGGTTTCTCATCGATGGTTACATTGTCATTGTCCAGTGTGATGAAGTAACTTCTCTTTTCTATGGCTTCGGGAGCGTAGTAAGCCGTATCCGCACCACTGTCTTTATTCACACTGCCAGGGAATACATTGCCATCAATTTCCCGTAGCGGGATAAAAGTCCTTTCAGCATGGGTGCAGTGCGTGTTCACTTGCAACTCACGGTGAATGTAGCGTACTAATATGATGGTACATGCCAGGCTGAGTGCCAGACCAATGACATTAATGATCGTATATGACTTGGAGCGTATCAGGAAGCGCCAGGCGTATTTGAGTGTTTTCATATTTCAGTCTTTCTATATTTTAGTTATATTTTATTTCTTATTCGCTTTTCATAATTTTTGCCGGATTAATCCGTGCAGCTTTATTCACTTGCCAGAACAATGTACCTAACGAAATGCCAGAAACTATCAGTATGGCTATGGAATAAATGAATATGCTGATAGGAGCTTTCACTACAAAATCTTGCGTATAGATGTATATCAGGTAATAGGATAAAGGTATGGTAATCAATATGGAAATTCCTATTACCCAAATGTACTTGCGGAACAGAACTACATACAGATTTCTCAATTGTGCTCCGTTTACTTTGCGGATGGCTATTTCCCGATATCGCTGTCGGATATCAAACAGAGAAATACCGAATAGCCCGAGACCTACAATTATAATCGCAATACAAGCAAAAACGGAATAAATAATGCTTGTTTGTCTGTCCTGGGCATAGATTGCTTTTACGTCTTCCTCCAGAATGCTGTATTCAAAATCTTCACTGCCATAAATCTTTAATTCCGTTTTACGTAGGAACTCAAGCACTTCTTTCTTTTTACCCGGCACACAGGCTATCTGATAGACATCGCCGTTCATCTGATTGCTCACCATATAAACAGTAGGTTTCTTTCCTAAAGTTAAATGTCCGTTGTAGTAATCATCTACCACCGCTACAATGGGTTGGGTTTTGGATTCGTTTCCTCTTTTCAGGGGATTTTCTATGCTGGCACCTTGACAAGTGGTGTAGTTTAAGGCTTTCATAGCTGCCTTATTCACCACCAGAACTCCGAAAAAGCCTTTATCTGATAAATCGGGGAGCTCGCCTTCGATAAATTTAATATCATAGACCCGAAAAAAATGAGGCGTGGCAAGACGCATATTCAGGTAGATCTTCCTCCCTTGCTCGTTTATATAATCACTGCCATAATCTCCTTTAAGAATGTCAATATAGCTAGTCTCAAAATCTTCTATATAGGGACAGGAAGAAAGCTCCTTATTTAATGCGTTCACTCGCTCCTGCTGTTGTTTCATGCTCTCTTCCGTGTAAGTATTAAAATCCTTTGATTCGTAAGTCAGCTGAGCAATGATAATATCTTTGGTACGAAACCCCGGTTCGGTACTAAGCAACATATTCAGTTGATTATTGAAATAAAGCGAGATTACTACCAATAAAAAAGTGAGTACGTACTGAATCCCCAGAAATAGGATCCGTGAATGTATTGAACGACTTTCCGAACCTATAGAACGGATGGAGACAATAGGGGGAGTATAATTGTATTTGATGAATGGATAAAGAGAAGTAACCAATGGGAGTACTACCAATATGCCTAATGATAATTGCCAGTCAAATGTCGTATAGCTAAACTGATGATTGAAAAGATTTCTCACTGGCACAGTACTTACTTCTACAAACACCCAAGCTATGAGCATAGCGGCTGATACCAACAAAGTATTCTCTATCCATATATTAAGAAATAGTTCTTTACCCCTTGCACCGAACACCTTTTTCAATCCGTATTCTTTTCCCCTCCGGAGCATGACAACCAGATAGATATTGATGAAATTAATAATACCTGCTAATAGCACTAATAGGCATACTCCTATCATAATCCACAGATGGGAATAGCTGCCGGCAGAGAACATCAATGTCTCCTCATTACTGATGGAGCTATCCCAATAGAATTGTTTGACGGGAATCAAAGAATAAGTATAAGTACGCGTATCACCGCTTTCGGGCGAGTTTATATATCTTGGGATACTACCTGTTTTGTTTAGCTTATTTATATCAGTGCCCGGCATGAATGAAAACAAGTCTATAGCCATACGTTCCCAATTATCAGATAAGGCTTTAGACAATACTACATCGAACTGCAGGAAAGTCTTGTTTCCGGGATTACCCAATACACCCTCAATGGTTATGTCCTTTCCATTAGAACAACGGATGATTTTACCTACCGGATTCTCCTTACCGAAGAGCTTGTGGGCAAATGCCTCTGTAACTAAAGCGGAGTGCGGAGAAGGTAATGTAATATTTCCCTGCACCACCGGGTAGCGGAATAGCTGAAAAAAAATACTGTCTGTTACGATGATTCGCGAAGGAAACCGATTTGCCCCAACCATTATATGGTCTTTCTCCAACGGAATGAAGTTGCTCTGCTTATTGATGTAGCGTTGATCGATAAGGCTGCTATCTCCCCTATTAATAAGCATACTTAAATATTTATTGCCACCCATATCCGCTTTGACACCATAAACCTGTTCCCGGTCAATGCAATGGCTATCCACTGTCAATTCCCTGTGAATATAGCGGAATAGAATAATGCAACATGCCAGACTGAAGGCCAGCCCCAGTAGATTAATAATCGTATATGATTTGGAGCGTATCAGGAAGCGCCAGGCATATTTGAGTGTTTTCATATTTCAGTCTTTATTATATTAATCTCTTTCTGTTATTTTGCTATTCTCTGATGATGCTGTATTTGTTCCTTATTTTAATATCAGTTCTTCCGCTTCGCCAAAGTTATCATATCCCGTCGTAATAACCCAATCTCCCGGCTGTAAACCGTCTGTAATCTCGTATTGCTGGGGATTCTGGCGTCCGATACTGAGAGGGACACGAATTGCTTTCGTTTTGGATGCGTTTAGTTTGTAAATCCATTGACCACCGGTAGCCTGATAGAAATTACCGCGTGGGATAACGATGGCCTGTTCGGGTTGTCCCAACTCTATCTGTACACGAAAGCTCTTTCCTACACGTACATTGTCGGGCATCTCTCCGGTAAATACTAAGTCGACATCGAAAGTGCGGTCTTTTACTTCGGGAACTACCTTTGTAATACGGAGTGGATATTTACGCCCCTGATAATTAATTGTGGCGGGAAGCCCTGTAGTGATACGGTCTATGTAGTATTCACTGAGTGAAGTGTGTATTTTATATTGGTCTAGTACCTTGATTTCGGCAATACCTTGGTTGGATGATACTTGCTGCCCCGGAGTTACTTTCACGAAGCTGAGTTGTCCGGCTACGGGAGCCTTAATAACTAAATTATCCAGTCGTTCGCAAGCGCGTTCATACTTTTTACGTTCACGTTCCCGATCATTATGAATCAGGTCTTTGCGGATAATGGCAACAACAGAATCCTGACGCAAACTCTCGCGTTGTAACTTTGCTTTCTTTACATTATAATTATACTCATCTTCGGCAACTTCCAGTTGAGCTTTACTTTTTATCCCCATTTTATATTCTTCTTTATCAAGATTGAAACTTTTTTGAAGACGGGCCAACTCATAGTTGGTTTGCAAAGTTTGTTGCTGGAGGGTCAGGCTCTTCTGTTCCATCTCAATTTCTTTTTCACGGAAAGAAATCAATTGCTTCTCCAAATCATCACGTTGTTCTTCAATGTTGTGTATCAGATCAGGGTTTTCGAGCACAAGGATTGTATCTCCTTTTTGAAGTAAACTTCCCTCCTCACCTACTATACGGTCTACACTTCCTGATTCACGGGCATTAACGATAATGGTGAGGATGGGTTGTATAAGTCCTTCCACGTCTACATATTCCATGAATTTATCATTTTTGACTTCGGCAATCTGCACATTCTCCTGGTCGATGCGAAGCTTGCTGGGACCGGCAGAAAGGATGATAACGTAAATAATGAAAGCAAGGAATAGAATTCCTCCTGCTAGGTAATAGCGGTAGCGGATGTACCAAGGCTTCTTTTCGAGTTTAATATCCATAATATCTTTATTGTTTTACAATTTATAGTCAAGTTTATAATATGTCCCTTTATTTTTTTATCATCTTGTCCATCACTTCCTCTATTCTTTCTGTTTCTGTCAGCGGTGCATCTACTTCAAAATCATAAAGTGTGATACTGCGGAGGGTGTAGTATAAACTCCAGTAGTTATATAGTGCAGTGATGTAATTTCGTCGGGCGGCATCTTTTTCACTGATGGAAGCATTGAGGTCGAGTACGGTAGACTTTCCCAGGATATAAAGTCGTCGGGCTACATCTGCACGTCGTTGAGCCGTCTCATCGGTGCGGGCGGCAATATGTACGCGCTGGGATTGTAAATTGAATTGTTTCACCAGTTTGCGGACATTCAGTTCAAAGTCTGTCTTATCCTGCTCTACTTGAGTATAAGTTAAGTCACGATTAGAACGGGCTACCCGGACCTGTCCTTTGCCACGTCCCCAATCCAATATAGGCAGACTAATGCCGAGGGTGACATATTGTTGGTCCAAGGGATTGTGATAAGCGTCTTTCAGTTTATTGCCGGTCTGAGTCAGTCCGAAACGCAAGTAAAGATCGGCTTTCAGTCCGGCATTGGCACGGGCACTGGCTACCCGGCTTTCGCTTTCCAGCTTGCGTCGTTGCATGTCCAGTATATCCGGGCTGTTTTGACGTGCTGTGATTAAAGCTGTGCTTAGGTCTATGTGAAGATTGGGAACATGATCGCTGACATCTACTTTGATCAATATATCCTCCTGGATACCGAGATACGAACGGAGCTCTTGCATGCAATTTTCTACTTCGATATGGGCATTCATACGATTTGTCTCTTCGGTCAGCTTATTAAGTTCCAATTGTAGCATCTCGTTTTCGGTAATGGTACCTATATTATAGCGCCCTTGTGCATATGTATATAAGGTGTCTGCATTGGCATAGTTGGTAGAAGCTATTTCGTAGTTGCTTTGTGCAGTGGCAAGGGCAAAGAATTTCTGCGTAGCATTGGCAGCAACGAGCTCCAGGGTTTCCACATAAGTTTTCTTGGCTTCCTGGTAACGCAATGGTTCGATACGACGATTCCATTTCAGACTATTATATCCAAAAAGAGACTGACTATAGCCGACGTTTATGGGTGATGTCTGCCAGGAGGTAGAGTTGTCACTAAATAAATCAAGCCGCTGGGCAGAAGTTTCCACGAACAGTGTACCACCTGTCCAAGGAATATTCTGTGTCAGGCTTAAGGTGAGGTCGGTACTTAATAAGTTTTGTTCCACAAATTTCACGCTACCATCGCTCATTGTAATTTTGTTGATGGCACGATTCAGATACGGATCGGAAGTTAATTTCAAGGCGGGCAAATAGTTGGCCCGATAATATTTGTAGTTCCAGTAGGCGGAACGAAAACTGTGTTGGGCTGTTTGCGCATCGGGTGATTGTCGGCGGGCACGCTCTATGGTCTGACCTAATGTCAACTCCATAGTGTGTTCCTGCGCATCAATAGTTATAAGAGTTCCGCAAGCTATTAATAATAAAAGTATTTTTTTGTACATAGTATGTTCCTTTTGGTAGAAGAGATTCAAATCTTATGCCAAAGATGTAATGCTTTGTATTACAATGTTATACTTCTGTATGATGTAAATTGAGCGTGTGCCATACCGCACAAAAATAGTGCGCATACGCACACACAACACATCGATATATTGTTTATCTTTGCACATCGGATATATTCATATTGCAGAAAAGATTATCGGATAATAATAGCTTCGTATGGAACAATTAGGAAAAATATTAATAGTAGATGATAATGAGGATGTACTTTTTGCCCTCAACCTTCTGTTGGAACCTTATGCGGAAAAAATAAAAGTAGCAGTAACCCCCGATCGTATCGAATATTTCATGACGACATTCCAGCCGGACATTATCCTGCTGGATATGAACTTCAGTCGCGACGCCATCAGTGGGCAGGAAGGCTTTGAGAGTCTGGAACAAATCTTGCGTATTGATCCTCAGGCGGTTGTTATTTTTATGACAGCATATGCAGATACAGATAAAGCGGTACGGGCCATTAAAGCGGGTGCTACCGATTTCATCCCGAAACCGTGGGAAAAAGAAAAACTACTTGCTACACTCTCATCCGGTATTAAGTTACGCCGTTCCCGCTGTGAAGTTAATCTGCTAAAAGAACAAGTGGAGGTACTTAGCGGTGCGGGAAGTAGTGTGGAAGAATCTATTATTGGTGAATCTGCCGCGATGCAGGAAGTGTTTGCCACGATAGAGAAGCTGCGTGATACAGATGCTAACATTCTTGTACTTGGTGAAAATGGAACAGGAAAAGATGTGATAGCCCGTTTGTTATACCGTTGTTCGCCACGTTACGGACGGCCATTCGTTACAATTGATCTCGGCAGTATCCCAGAACAATTGTTTGAGAGTGAATTATTTGGCTATGAAAAAGGTGCATTTACTGATGCCCGGAAACCGAAAGCCGGACGGATGGAGGTGGCAACGGGAGGTACATTGTTTTTGGATGAAATAGGAAATCTGTCACTGCCTATGCAAGCAAAACTGCTGACTGCTATTGAAAAACGGCAGATCAGTCGTTTGGGTAGTACACAATCTGTATCCATCGACGTACGCTTGATTTGTGCTACAAATGCGGACATCCGCCATCTGGTGGAAGAAGGGAATTTCCGGCAGGATTTACTTTATCGTATCAATACGATTGAACTACATATTCCTCCTTTGAGGGAACGGGGAAATGATATTATTCTTCTGGCAGATTATTTCTTGCAGCGTTATGCCCGGAAATATCAAAAGGAAATGCGGGGTTTGACACGTGAAGCAAAAGCTAAATTGCTGCGTTATTCCTGGCCGGGAAATGTGCGTGAGTTACAGCATACGATGGAGCGTGCGGTGATTTTGGGTGACGGTTCATTGCTTCGCCCCGATAATTTCTTGTTCCAGGCTTTCTCCCCCCGTCTTAAAAAAGAAGAAGAAATACTTAATCTGGAACAATTGGAACGGCAAGCTGTAGAAAAGGCAATGCGGTTGAGCGAGGGGAATATGACACGTGCTGCGGAATATTTGGGAATTACGCGCTTTGCATTGTATAGGAAGATTGAGAAACTGGGATTATAAATTAAGAAGTAATATGAAGCAGTATTCCTTGGTTGTTATCTTGCATATCTGTCTGCTGGCAATACTTTCTGTTGGTGTTTATGTGTTATATTGTGCTGATTTATGGTTTAGCATGCTTATAACATTCCTGTTTCTTCTGGGGACAGGAATACGCCTTTATTATATACAGATGAAGCAATTGCAGATGATGCGTCGTCTGACGGACAGTTTGCGTTATAATGACATGACACAGGCTTTCCGTCCACCTTATAAAAATAAACTGATGACAGAAATGGCTGTAGAGCTATCTGAAACCTTGCAGGCATTTCGTGCCCGCCTGTTGGAAGAAGAAATAAAACATCAGTATTACGAAAGTCTGCTGAACAAGGTAGATACTGCTGTATTAGTGACTGATATGTCCGGACGTATTGAGTGGCTGAATCGTGCTGCTACTGCCCAGTTAGGGCAAGATCCGCAATTGCCGGCCGAGCTTTTGAGCCTTCCTTCCGGTGAAACGCAGGTCATACGTATTCATCGAAATGGAACCACTTTAGAAATGGCAGTAGCTACCACTCTCTTTGTAGCCCGTGGCATGGAGAGGCGCCTTATCAGTTTGAAGAATATTCATTCTGTACTGGAACGGAATGAAATGGAAGCCTGGCAAAAGTTGATACGTGTACTCACTCATGAAATCATGAACTCCATTACTCCTATCATTTCCCTCTCTGAAACACTTAGTGAGCGTGGTGTACCCGTTACATTAAAAGATGCAGCGGGCGAGAAAGAATATGCTGTAATGCTACAAGCTATGCAAACCATTCATCGACGTAGTAAGGGACTATTAGGTTTTGTAGAAAACTATCGTCGTCTTACCCGTCTCCCCGCTCCTGTTTGTGCCAGCGTGCCGGTTCGGGAGCTATTCACCGATTTACAGAAACTTTTTCCTGATGAAACTATTCATTTCGAGCTTCCACCTTTGGAGAAAACACTGGATGTGGATCGTGCTCAGATAGAACAAGTGCTTATTAATCTGTTGAAAAATGCTCGTGAAGCATCTGCCCGCCGCGAAACGCCCAAGATTGAGGTTAAAGCTGTTTTTGCACCGAAAGTGACTTCTTCTCTTACTGCATGGCGTTGTACTATTACTGTTCGGGATAATGGTGAAGGTATCTTACCTGAAGTACAGGATAAAATATTTGTTCCATTCTTCACAACAAAAACTGCCGGTTCGGGTATCGGACTCAGTCTTTGCAAGCAGATTATGAATCAGCATGGAGGAAATATTACCGTTTATTCGGAACCGGGAAAAGGGAGTTGTTTTACTTTACAATTCTGTTAGATAAATACTGCACCAGCAAAAGGTTGTTCTGTGTCTATTAAAAAACATAAATATTATATAATCATAAAAATTCTGTGCCGATATTTTATTGCTTTTAACAGCTACTAATTTTTCCATTATTTATTTTTGCAGCTACATAAATCGATAACTCATATTTAATTAACCATAAAATTCTATATGATTATGCGAACTAATTATTTGCTGCTATTAACTATTTTGTTGGGTTTAATACCCGTGAATTACACACACGCCTCTGACTCAATTCCAAGCGTGTTTCTTTATTCTCCTTATACAAAGATTTCTGTTTCTCCGGGAACGAGTATTGATTACAAAATTGATTTAATCAATAATTCGGATATTCCGGTCAATGTAGATCTGTCTGTTACAGGATTACCAGCAAGTTGGAAACGTGAATTGAAATCCGGTGGTTGGAATATTAACAAATTAGCTGTCCTGCCTAGTGAAAAGAAAGACTTTAACTTGAAATTGGAAGTTCCATTAAAAATAAACAAGGGTAGCTACAATTTTGTTGTAACTGCTGGAGGCTGTCAACTTCCTTTGACTGTCACCGTAGCTCAGCAAGGCACTTATCAGACTGAATTTACCACTGATCAACCCAATATGCAGGGCAACTCAAAATCGACATTTACTTTTAATGCCGTACTGAAGAATCAGACGGCTGATCAGCAGTTATATGCATTGATGTCTAATGCGCCCAGAGGATGGAATGTAATTTTTAAACCTAATTATAAGCAGGCAACTTCCGCACAAGTAGAAGCGAATGCCAGCCAGAATGTGTCGATAGACGTCACTCCGCCGGCTAATGTTGAAGCTGGGAATTATAAGATTTCAGTACGTGCAGTAGCCGGTAATACTTCTGCTGATCTGGATTTGGAAGTGGTGGTTACCGGTACATATCAAATGGAACTGACTACTCCACGGGGATTGTTGAGTACTGAAATAACTGCCGGAGATGTGAAGCGTCTGGAATTAGTTGTCAGAAACACAGGTTCCTCTTTATTAAAGGATATTCAACTCTCATCCGGTAAGCCAAAAGATTGGGAAGTATCTTTTGAACCTGCCAAAATAGAAATATTAAAAGCCGGAGAAACATCTACTGTTACGGCTATAATGAAAGCTTCGAAAAAAGCTTTGCCAGGCGACTATGTAGCAACAATGGAAGCCAGAACTCCCGAAGTAAATGCAACTGCACAATTCAGAATTGCAGTAAAAACACCAATGCTTTGGGGTTGGGTAGGAATATTAGTCATCGTTGTAGCTGTGGGAGGTGTCTATTACCTATTCCGAAAATATGGAAGGAGGTAATTATGGGCGAACAAGTGATTGTACTTACCGATTTAACCAAAAAATACGGTAATTTCACTGCTGTAGACCATATTAGCCTGTCAATCTGCAAAGGAGAGATTTTCGGATTATTGGGTCCGAATGGTGCGGGAAAATCCACAACTATCCTGATGATGCTGGGGTTGACAGAACCAACTTCCGGTAAAGTGGAAATTTGTGGAATAGACTCCACTACAAATCCTATTGAAGTCAAGAGGAAAATTGGTTATCTTCCTGAAGATTTAGGCTTTTACGATGATATGACCGGGTTGGAAAACCTCATCTATACAGCACTTCTGAACGGCTTTTCAAGGAAAGAGGCTGAAGAGAAAGCAAAGGAACTTATGCGTCGGGTTGGACTTGCCGAACAGGTGAATAAAAAGACCGGAAAGTATTCCCGCGGTATGAGGCAACGTTTGGGTTTAGCGGATGTATTGATAAAGAATCCGGAAATCATTATTTTGGACGAGCCGACATCCGGTATCGATCCTGCCGGAATTCAGGAATTTATAGAATTGATTCGTAATTTGAGTAGGGTTCATTCCTTCACCGTGTTATTTTCCTCACATAATCTGGATCAGGTACAGAAAGCTTGTGATCGTGTGGGCTTATTTAATCACGGAGAATTACTGGCACAGCTTGATCTTAGAGAAATGGAAGGTAAACAAGTAGAACTTATTGATATCTACAATAATTATATAAAGGAAGGAGGTGAGACGTATGAACGGAATTGAGCAGCCTTTCTGGGTTATTGTGAATAAAGAAATCCGGGATCATGTGCGTAGTTGGCGCTTTATTATTTTACTTGCCATTATCACGCTCACTTGCTTGGGAGCCTTGTATACATCACTCACCAGTATGCATGAGGCTGTCAAATCAGGTGATGTGGAAGATACTTTTTTCTTCTTGAAATTGTTTACCGTATCCGATGGCACATTGCCTTCTTTTGTTTTGTTCATCAACTTTTTAGGGCCGCTGTTAGGTATTGCCTTAGGATTTGATGCCATGAATTCGGAACTGAACAAAGGGACATTATGCCGTATATTATCACAGCCGATACACCGTGATTGTATAATCAATGCCAAATTTGTTGCTGCACTGATTGTGATTACAATTATGCTGTTTGTATTAGGTTTTTTGGTAATGGGAGCCGGGCTGATAGCCATCGGTATTCCACCTACACCGGAAGAATTTGCCCGTATCATTTCCTTTATGATCCTAAGTGTTTTCTATGTAGGTCTTTGGTTGAATATGGCGATACTGTTCTCGCTCTGCTTCCGGCAGACGGCTACTTCAGCTTTGGCTTCTCTGGCGATATGGTTGTTTTTCAGTGTATTTTATACGATGATTGTCAATTGGGTTGCTAAGATGTTCATGCCTTCTGATATGATGCCGCCTTATTATGTTGTCGGTTATCAAAAAATAGTTTGGGGCATAATGTCATTGAATCCGTGCGAATTATTCAATCAGGCAACTTCTGTATTGCTGATGCCATCACTTCGAAGCTTGGGACCGTTAATGATGGAGCAGGTTCAAGGGGCAATACCCAGCCCTCTCCCATTGGGACAGAGTTTGCTGGTTATATGGCCACAGCTAACAGGATTGATTGCAGTTACAATTCTCTGTTTTGCACTCTCTTATATCATATTTATGCGTAGAGAAATACGTTCAAGGTAAATTGATTGGTTAGGTTAGGAAGAAATCCCTGACGATATTTAATACTTTAAAGTCGTCAGGGATTTATATATTGCAGTTTGTATTATTTCTGCCTTACATACTCCAGAGTATATCCATAATTGGAACTTAACACTAACGAATCCGGCGTTAGCTTGTCAATCTTCAGTGTATCCACACCTTCAATCTCTATCCCATTACCGATACTTTTTACTGTCAGATAAAGCTGGTCACCTTGTTGTTCCCATTCTTTGTATATCAAAGTGTGCATATTAATGGAAGATGCTTCTCCATTCTCTTCCAGTTTGATTCCTTGCACTTCTCCAGGTTGCCCGTTAATGGGCATTACCCAAGAACCTACCACTGTGACAGGAGTTTTTGTTCCACCGCCACAAGCGGCAAATATTACTGCCATGACAGCCATGCTGAAAATTTGTTTTTTCATGATGTCTTTTATTTTATAATGTAACGTTGAGATGTACTAATTGTTTGCGGGGATAAAGTTAAACGAAATATATTGTTTTGCCAGATATTATTTCATCTTTTTATTCTGTTAGCTAGTAGGATGCCATTCACAAGTTGGAGGCATATCAACTATATACCAACTCCGTACCAAGTCCGTATCTGCTCCGTAGTATCTCCGTACTCTATAGATACGGACCTGATACGGAGCAGATACGGACTTGGTACGGAGTTAGCACGGAGCAACTACGAGTAACACTATTGTTTTACAGGATTTTAGAACTTATGGAAAATATTTTTTCTAAAAAAACTTCATATTTCTTTGTTTATTACAAAATAGTTTCTACCTTTGCACTCGCTTTTAAGAAATAAGGCACTCGGGGTGTAGCGCAGTCCGGTTAGCGCACCTGCTTTGGGAGCAGGGGGTCGTGGGTTCGAATCCCGCTACCCCGACTAAAAAGAATAAGTTGTTGATTTTCAACAGCTTATTTTTGTATATAGAAACATCCAACAAAATAACTGTCTATAACTGTCTATTGAGGGATCAACGTAAAAACCTGAGGGCTTTTCTTTTTTAAGCATACAACATCGTCAGTCTATATAAAAAGAATGCCTTATCTTTTACCCCTCTGAACTGCGCCCTGAATGCTTTGAGCTTAGCATTGAATGATTCCGCCGCTGCATTGGTTGCCCTCCTTTCAAAGAAATTGATAATATTCAGATAGTGGGTCTGAATGGATCGTGCCACTCTTCCGAAAGCAAGAAATCCGGATTTATCTACCTCATCATACCATCTTGCAAGTCTCGTCAAGGCTACATCCTTAAACTTACACTGATGATAAATCAGGCCTAAACGCATGGCCAGATAATAGCCTTTCTTAATCTCCGGATACTCTTTAAACAGGATATCAGCCCGTTCTCTTTGAGATTGGGTCCACAAGGATTCTTTTTTGTAAAGAAGATAGATACTTCTTGCCAGCAGCTGCTTCCGCGTGTCTCCATTAGAGAAAACGGGAGCGTGATATATCCTGCCACAGGCTTTTGCATAGGAAATCTGTGTGGATTCTTCATCCAAAGCCTCCCAGCGTGCTTTCACACGCATCTCCTGAACAGCTTCATAAGCCAGTTTCTGTACGTGGAAACGGTCGGTAACCCGTTTGGCGGCAGGAAAACAGCTACGGGCAATCTGTTCCATATTGGGAGCCATATCCAAGGTTATTTCACGTACTTGATAGCGACGACGGCGGGAAAGTCTGAGTAAGACAGAACTTACCGTACAGACATCTGTGCCTTTTATTATGGCAATAATACTGCCTTTGCCACCATGGGCAGCCTTGTTGGTGAGTATGGTATAGAGCTCACCATGCGAAAGGGCAACCTCATCAATACAGACGTAAGCACCGATATTCTTTTCAAAAAGCAGCCAATCCTGCGCATGAGCAAGCTGATCCCAGTGAAGATAACCAACTCAGATGATTGCGGTATTGGCGCTCCAGAAGAGCTCCGTCAATACCATACAGAGTGCCCAATAACTTACAGCTAACCGGATAACTATCAATATAGCTCTTTTAAAAAAGACGCAAAATCCTGCGTCATACGGGTACCTTCAGCGACCATACGCCAGTTACGGCTGATGTACTCATTATTCTTCTTTAAAATCCAGCGACGACGACGGATATTCAGGAAAAGTTTCTTTCCCCGAAGAGGGAAGTCTTGAACAACCACAGGATCATAGAATCCTTTGCTTTCGGTTTCCTGGCTGGAATATTGCTCGGGAACGACATTCTTTTCTTCAAGATAAATAACAACCTCACTAGAGTTTTCCTGCACATCTACAAGATCAAAGTAATCTAAAGTTCCTTCAGGAAGCAGAAGGCGATAACCATTGGAATCCATACTAAATAAATTTGAAGGCAAAGATACTAATTTAGAAATTTACTCCTCAGATTTTTACGTTGATCCCTATTGAGATAAAGGTATGATAGCATCAAACTACATTTTTAAATAAAAATCTTTTGTCAGTGCAATATATTCCGGTGTAAATTGATGGTGTTCCACTTCAATACATAAAGTCTCTTCTATGCACTCATGTTCTTCGTGGCTGAATGAAATAAGTACTCTTCGGCTTGGTTTATCCGGTTTGGTGAAGACATGAAGACAACGCGAAGGGTACAACTTGTATTTCCAGGCTGTGTCAATTACTAACTTTTCTGCTTCGGTAGGAATGATAACACATACCCTCCCCTGCTTTTCAAGGAGATGTGCCGAGCGTCGAAAAAGTAACTCATAATTTAGTTCACAGGTATGACGTGCCATATTGCGTTGCTTGTCAGGGCAGTTCAATGCATCAACAAAATATGGTGGATTAGAAACTATCAGATTATATTTACTTTCGGTCTGAAATAGACTGAAATCGTTACAGATAACTTGTATTCGTTTTATCCACGGAGAACGGGCTACATTCATCTTAGCCTGAGCTGCCGCAGCTTCATCTATTTCTATAGCCGTGATTTGCGATAATGGATATCGCTGTGCTAACATTATCGCTATCAGTCCAGTGCCAGTTCCTATATCGAGGATTTTTTGCGAGCTTTCTGCCTCTGCCCAGGCGCCTAGCAGCACTCCGTCTGTACCTACTTTCATGGCACATTTATCGTGCCATATAGTAAATTGTTTAAACTGAAAATAAGGATTTGACATAGATTGTAGTTGTTAATAGAGAGCAAAAATAGACAAAGTCGGGAATATTACGACAAATTTGGCACCGTTTTTGTCTTTTTATAGAAAAGGTGCTTTATATTAATGAAGAATAGATTAACTTTGCAGGCGCTTTATAAGCCCTGTCAGTATGACATAAACTTAAAAAGAACGAAATGAAGAAAAGAATTTACCTAAAAGATACGGAAGCAAGAGAAGAAGGAAACACTTTTTCAGTGATTGCTGATTTTGAGGGGAATGAAGAACAGTTGATGGATATTGAAGTGAATGAGATACTTCCGATATTACCTTTACGGAATATGGTTTTATTTCCAGGTGTATTTATGCCGGTATCTGTCGGGAGAAAGACTTCCATGAAATTAGTACGTGAAGCTGAAAAAAAAGGTGCATATATCGGAGTGGTTTGCCAGAAGGTAGCAGAAACGGAGATGCCTTCGTTGGAAGATTTGCATACTATTGGTACGGTAGGTAAGATTATCCGTATCCTGGAAATGCCTGATCAGACTACCACTATTATTCTGCAAGGCGTCAAACGTATGGAATTGGAAGAAATTGTAGATACAACTCCTTATTTGAAAGGGCGCGTAAAAGCATTGGGAGAAGATATTCCTGACAAAAATGATAAGGAGTTCCATGCATTGGTGGAAGCTTGCAAGGATCTGACTATAAGATATATCAAATCATCTGATATGTTTCCGCAGGATTCTGCATTTGCCATCAAGAATATTACGAATCCTATGTTCCTGGTGGATTTTATCTGCACGAACCTTCCGCTGAAAAAAGATGAGAAGATTGAATTGCTGCGTATTGATGCATTGCGTGCACGTACTTATCGTTTGTTGGAGATACTGAATCGGGAAGTGCAACTTGCCGAAATCAAGGAGTCCATACAGATGCGTGCACGGGAAGACATTGACCAGCAACAACGTGAATATTTCCTGCAACAGCAGATTAAGACCATTCAAGATGAATTGGGTGGTGGTGGCCAGGAACAGGAAATAGAAGAATTACGCCGTAAAGCAATCGCTACTAAGTGGAGTGCGGAAGTAAGAGACACTTTCATGAAAGAGGTGGATAAACTGGAGCGTACACATCCACAATCTCCTGATTATAGTGTGCAACTCAATTATCTGCAAACAATGCTAAGTTTGCCGTGGGGAATATACACTACAGATAATCTGAACTTAGTCAATGCTGAGAAGACTCTGAATAAAGATCATTATGGCTTGGAGAAGGTGAAAGAACGTATTCTGGAGCACTTGGCTGTATTGAAGCTGAAAGGTGATATGAAGTCGCCTATTATCTGTTTGTATGGCCCTCCGGGAGTAGGTAAAACCTCTTTGGGGCGTTCTATCGCTGCTGCCCTCAAACGGAAATATATCCGTATGTCATTGGGTGGCGTGCATGATGAAGCAGAGATACGTGGACATCGTAAGACGTACATCGGTGCTATGCCGGGACGTATTATCAAAAGTCTGATCAAGGCTGGCTCATCCAATCCGGTGTTTATCCTGGATGAAATAGATAAGGTGAGTTCAGATCGTCAGGGAGATCCTTCTTCTGCTTTGCTTGAGGTGCTTGATCCGGAACAGAATACAACATTCCATGATAATTTCCTGGATGTAGATTACGATTTATCTAAAGTAATGTTCATTGCTACTGCAAATAATCTGAATACTATCCCTGGACCGTTGCTCGATCGTATGGAGTTGATTGAGGTAAGTGGTTATATCACTGAAGAGAAGATTGAAATAGCCCGTCGCCATCTGGTTCCGAAAGAACTGGAAGCCAACGGTATGAAGAAGAATGATATCAAAATACCAAAGAATACGCTGGAGGCTATTATCGAGTCGTATACCCGTGAAAGTGGTGTACGCGAATTAGAGAAGAAGATAGGTAAAATACTTCGTAAATCGGCACGCCAGTATGCTACGGATGGCTACTTTGCCAAACAGGAAATCAAACCGGGAGATTTGTATGAGTTCCTCGGAGCACCTGAGTATACCCGTGATAAATATCAGGGCAATGAATACGCTGGTGTAGTGACCGGGTTAGCATGGACCGCCGTGGGGGGAGAAATCCTGTTTGTAGAAACCAGTTTGAGCCGCGGAAAGGGTGGGCGTCTGACGTTGACCGGAAATCTGGGTGATGTCATGAAAGAGTCTGCAATGCTGGCCTTGGAATATATCAAGGCACACGCTTCTTTGCTGAATCTGGATGAAGATATTTTTGATAATTGGAATATCCACGTACATGTGCCGGAAGGTGCTATTCCTAAGGACGGCCCCTCGGCAGGTATCACCATGGCCACTTCTCTCGCCTCTGCCCTCACCCAGCGTAAAGTGAAGGCAAATCTTGCTATGACAGGAGAAATAACACTTCGTGGCAAGGTACTTCCCGTGGGTGGTATTAAGGAGAAGATTCTGGCTGCGAAACGTGCCGGCATCAAGAATATTATTCTAAGTGAAGAGAACCGTAAGAATATTGACGAGATACAGGAAATATACCTCAAAGGGTTAACTTTCCATTACGTGAAAGATGTGAAAGAGGTGTTTGCCATTGCGCTGACCAATGAGAAGGTTGCCGATGCCATCGACTTGTCCGTAAAGAAAGAAAAGAAAGCAGAATGACATTCGACTTACAATATACAGACAGTAAAAGTAATGCGCGTGCAGGATTGATAACTACCGATCACGGGCAGATAGAAACTCCTATCTTTATGCCGGTAGGTACCGTAGGAACGGTGAAAGGTGTGCATGTAACCGAACTGAAAGAAGATATTAAGGCGCAAATCATATTAGGGAATACCTATCATCTATATCTGCGTCCGGGATTGGACGTACTGGAAAAAGCCGGAGGACTGCATAAGTTCAACGGCTTTGACCGTCCTATGCTGACAGATAGTGGCGGATTTCAGGTGTTTTCATTATCAGGTATCCGTAAACTACGTGAGGAGGGTGCGGAATTCCGTTCACATATCGACGGTAGTAAACATATCTTCACTCCAGAAAAGGTAATGGATATCGAGCGTACGATTGGTGCAGATATCATGATGGCGTTTGACGAATGTCCTCCAGGAGATTCGGATTATGCGTATGCCAAAAAGTCATTAGGACTCACACATCGTTGGTTGGACCGTTGCATTCAGCGTTTCAATGAAACGGAACCGAAGTATGGATACCAGCAGTCTCTCTTTCCTATTGTTCAAGGATGTGTATATCCTGATCTTCGCAAGCAGTCGGCAGAATACGTAGCATCGAAGGGTGCGGATGGCAATGCCATCGGTGGTCTGGCAGTAGGTGAACCTGTGGATAAAATGTATGAGATGATTGAGTTGGTGAATGAAATCTTACCGAAAGATAAGCCACGGTATCTGATGGGTGTAGGTACACCGGTCAATATTTTGGAAGGTATCGAGCGCGGTGTAGACATGTTCGATTGTGTAATGCCAACCCGAAACGGACGCAATGGCATGTTGTTCACCAAAGATGGTATCATCAATATGCGTAATAAGAAATGGGAAACAGACTTCTCGCCCATTGAAGCAGATGGAGCTTCTGCGGTAGATACCTTATATAGTAAGGCGTATCTGCGTCATCTGTTCCATGCACAGGAGTTACTGGCTATGCAAATTGCATCTATTCATAATTTGGCATTTTATCTGTGGCTGGTGGGTGAAGCTCGCAAGCACATCATTGCCGGTGATTTCTCCACATGGAAACCGATGATGGTGAAACGCGTATCGACAAGGTTATGAAAAAACTGAACTGGAACATGAAAGGTATAAAGATGCCGGATAACTGGAAATGGTTGAAGCGGCTCGACTTCTACATTATTAAGAAGTTCCTTGGAACTTATGTGTTTGCCATTGCATTGATTATCTCCATTGCAGTGGTATTCGACTTTAATGAGAAGATGGACAGATTTATGTCACACGAAGCTCCTTGGAAAGCCATAATCTTCGATTATTATCTGAATTTCATTCCTTACTTTGCAAACCTGTTCAGTCCGTTGTTTGTGTTTATTGCGGTTATTTTCTTTACCTCAAAACTGGCTGAGAACTCCGAGATTATTGCGATGTTCTCTACTGGAATGAGTTTTAAGAGGATGCTTCGTCCCTACATGGTGTCAGCAGCTATAATTGCAATAGTAACATTCTTTTTGGGTTCTTATATCATACCCCAAGGTAGTGTGACGCGTATTAACTTTGAAGATAAATATTATAAGCAGCGCAAATCGAATACAGCTCGTAACATTCAGTTGGAAGTAGATTCGGGCGTCATTGCTTATATTGAACGCTTCGAAGATTATAGCAAGACGGGATATCGTTTTTCATTGGATAAGTTTAAAGACAAACAGTTGGTTTCTCATCTTACGGCACGATCTATCACTTATGATACAGCCTCCGTCCATAAATGGATTATAAAGGATTACATGATACGTGAAATGGATGGTATGAAAGAGAACATTGTTAAGGGAGACCGTATCGATAGTACTCTTTTTATGGAACCTGCCGATTTTCTTATTATGAAAAATCAACAGGAAATGATGACCAGTCCACAATTAAGCGAATATATTAGTCGGCAGCGGCAGCGCGGCTTTGCCAATATCAAAGAGTTCGAAATTGAATATCACAAACGCATTGCCATGTCGTTTGCATCATTTATCCTCACATTGATAGGTGTTTCTCTTTCTTCGAAAAAGACTAAAGGGGGAATGGGATTACACTTGGGGATAGGTTTGGCATTGAGCTTTTCATATATTTTGTTCCAGACGATTGCTTCCACTTTTGCAGTGAATGGTAATGTTCCTCCGGTAATTGCTGTATGGATACCGAATATACTCTATGCGTTCATTGCATTTTATCTGTATCAAAAGGCACCGAAATAGAGTAACCAACTCAACTTAACAAAAATAAGAAACCCCTCCCGCTCCTTGTGTTACCACAAGTGCAGGAGGGGCTTTTTTGTTGTATCCATTTCCTCTTTTGTCTTTGCTTCTTTTGACTCTAACGATGCTTTTTTCATCACATAAGTTTTAGAAGCAACCCCACTTTCGTCTTACAGGTTCTTTAAATCTTTCATGGCAATGTGCAGTGAAAGCTTAATTCAAGTAAGCTGAAAGTTCTGCAGCAGAGATGTTTTTGGCTATAATTACACCATTATCATCCAGTAAATAGTTAGTAAATCCCCGGCCTAAACGGTACTTTTTAAAGATGCCGGACGACTCGCCTTTAGTTTCCACGAAACAGGTGGGCGTAACTATTTGGTCCTTACGAATGGTTTCCTCGAAGATAGATTGATATTCATCAAATGATACGGAAACCATTTCCACATTATTGTTTGGAGAAGTTGAGTGAAGCGCATTGCTCAAACTTGCGTTTTGCATCCGGGATTGCGCATCATAACTTGCCCAGAAACTGAGTAACACATATTTTCCCTTCATCTTGGAGAGATTTTGAATAGGTTGTTGCTCAGTCGACATAGTTTTGATTTTAAAATCAGGGGCTATGTCACCCACATTTAAACCTCCGGTAGGTTTGTCTTTTTCTACGAAAGAAGTCAAGGAACTAATTAGTAATACAACAAAAATCCATTTTACATGCTTCATGTAAGGCGGTTTTGGTTAATACTGGTTGATTTATAGATGTTTGTCAGACGGTAAAAACAACGTCTTAGCTAACAAATATACAATCAACGTTTACTAAGATTATAGAACCACTCGTTCTAAATCGGCGACAAAGGTATAACTTTATTATTGAAAATCAAGTAAACGGTTGACTTTTTTATGTTATATAACATGTTTTGCATCTCTGGATACCTCTCTGCACAGTATTGATCCGGTGATTTTCGAATATATATTATGTGTTTTTATCATTTGTATCAAGTATGTCCTCAAGAGAAATAGGAAACATTTCATGGATATTACTGTTAAATACATATTTCTATGTTAATTGGTGTATATAGCAGGAATTTTATCTACTTTTGCACCGTGTTACTCATTAATTTAGATAAACAATTTTATATGCAACCGTTGAGCACAGAACTTATTCTTATTCGCGTTACGGGCGAAGATCGTCCGGGATTAACTGCATCCGTTACAGAAATTTTAGCTAAATACGACGCTACTATTCTTGACATTGGTCAGGCGGACATTCATAATACACTGTCATTGGGTATCTTATGCAAGACAGAGGAACAACATTCAGGATTCATTATGAAAGAGTTGCTTTTCAAGGCATCTTCTTTGGGAGTGACGATTCGCTTCTATCCTATTTCGGTGAAAGAATATGAAGATTGGGTTAACATGCAGGGAAAAAATCGCTATATCCTTACTTTACTGGGACGTAAGTTGTCTGCCCGCCAGATCTCCGCAGTCACCCGCATTCTTGCCGAACAGGGGATGAATATTGATGCTATCAAGCGCCTGACGGGACGTATCCCATTGGATGAATGTGATTTACGTACTCGTGCGTGTATCGAATTCTCCGTCCGTGGAACTCCGAAGGATCGCATTGCCATGCAAGAGCAACTGATGAAGCTGGCGAGCGAACTTGAAATGGACTTCTCTTTTCAACTCGATAATATGTATCGTCGTATGCGCCGTCTGATATGTTTCGATATGGACTCCACACTGATTGAGACGGAAGTAATTGACGAATTGGCCATACGTGCCGGTGTAGGAGATGAAGTAAAAGCCATCACCGAACGGGCCATGCGTGGGGAAATAGATTTTACCGAAAGCTTCCGCGAACGCGTAGCCTTACTGAAAGGGTTGGATGAATCTGTAATGCAGGATATAGCGGAACACCTGCCTATAACAGAAGGAGTAGACCGATTGATGTATGTGTTGAAAAAGTACGGCTATAAGATTGCCATTCTTTCCGGTGGTTTCACCTATTTCGGACAATACTTGCAACAAAAATATGGTATTGACTACGTATATGCCAATGAACTGGAAATTGTGGATGGTAAGTTGACTGGACGTTATTTGGGAGATGTTGTAGACGGTAAGCGGAAAGCTGAACTGTTGCGTCTGATTGCGCAGGTGGAAAAAGTGGATATTGCTCAAACTATTGCCGTGGGTGATGGAGCCAATGATCTTCCGATGCTGGGTGTTGCCGGTTTGGGTATCGCTTTTCATGCTAAACCCAAAGTGGTTGCCAATGCCAAACAGTCCATCAATACAATCGGGCTCGATGGAGTGCTCTATTTCTTAGGCTTCAAGGACTCATATATCGATTTGCCGAAATGAGCTGAACTATTCCGCAAATATATTTGTTTCATATAATGACATCTATATTTGCGGAACCTCTTAAATATTAATACTATGAAGAGAATACGGAACCTTTTCTATCTCTCTTTGTTTTTGACTGTCCCTGGCCTTCAAGCCGTTGCACAAGAAAAACTTCACGTTAGCCTCCCTGACTCTATAACGACTGTTGGATATGCCACAGGCCTTCGCAAGAACCTTTCAGGACTTGTAGAAAGAATCACCGAAAACCAGATGAATAAAGACCAGATAACCAATCCACTGGATGCAATCCGCGGACGGGTACCGGGTTTGACTATTCTGAAAGGTTCCAACGGACCTGCAGCATTGGATGCTGTCCGCTTGCGTGGTACCACTTCATTGACTACTGGCAATGATCCGTTGATTATTGTAGACGGTGTTTTTGGTGATTTGAGTATGCTTATGTCTATCTATCCGGCGGATATTGAAAGTTTTGTTATCTTGAAAGATGCTTCGGAAACAGCACAATATGGTTCGCGCGGAGCATCGGGTGTTATTGAAATTACCACTAAAAAAGGTGTTAGTGGGCGTACAAGTGTGAACTATAATGGTAGCTTCGGTATTGCTTCAAGCTATAAAACGGTAAGAATGCTCAATGGAGATGAATTCCGGGCAGTAGCTAAAGAACGTGGCGTTTCTATTCTTGATTTGGGAAACAATACCGATTTTCAGAAGGAAATAGAACAAACAGGGCTGCAACATAATCATCACATTGCCTTCTCCGGTGGAACAAACACCTCCAACTATCGTGTTTCACTTGCTTTGATGAATCGTGAAGGAGTAATTGTCAATGAAAAGTTGCAGAACTTCACATCGAATATGAATATGACGCAGTACGTATTCGATAATTTTCTGAAATGTGATCTCGGAATGTTTGGTTCTATACAGAAAGAGCGTAACTTGGTAAATTTACATAAAGTGTTTTATTCGGCTGCTGCATTTAATCCCACTTTCCCTAATCATAAGAATCCGGAAACCGGAAGTTGGGATGGAAGTGTTCTTGCCAGCCAGTTGTCTCATCCGCTGGCATGGATGGATGTGAATGATAAAGACGCTACTTCGCACATTAGTACGCATGCACGGTTGACATTTAATTTGTCTGAAGCATGGAAACTGGCACTGTTTGGTTCCTACACCTATAATGTGATTGAAAATTCACAGTATCTGCCGGTTGCGGTCTGGGCGCAAGGGCAGGCATACAAAGGAACTAAGAAAATGGAATCGTTATTGGGGAATCTGATGTTGTCTTATAAGAAAGAATGGCGGAAGCATTTCTTTGATGTTTTGGGGCTGGCGGAAGTGCAAAAAGACCAATATTCGGGATTCTATACCACAGTTACTAATTTCAGTATTGATGGTCTGGGCTATAACAATCTTCAGGGAGGTGCTCTCCGTCCGTGGGAAGGAACTAATTCTTATTATGAAGATCCTCGTCTGGCCTCCTTCATGGGACGTGTGAACTATACATACGATGATCGTTATATACTGACAGTGAATGCCCGTGGAGATGCCTCTTCCAAGTTTGGCAGTAATCATAAATGGGGGTTCTTTCCGGCTGTATCTGTTGCATGGGTAGTCGGCAAGGAAAAGTTTATGGAGAAACTGACTTTCATTGACAATCTGAAAGTCCGCGCAGGCTATGGTTGGGCAGGTAACCAAAATGGAATTGATTCGTACACCTCGCTGAATCTGATACGCCCGAACGGAGTTGCTCCGGTAGGTTCATCACCTGTGGTCACAATGGACCAATTGAAGAATATGAATCCGGACTTAAAATGGGAAGTGAAACAGACCTTCAATGCCGGTATAGAAATGGCTTTGCTGGGTAACCGGTTGTTACTAACCGCCAACTATTATAATTCCAAGACGAAAGATATGCTCTATCTCTATAATGTAAGTGTACCGCCTTTCACTTACAACACTTTGCTGGCAAACATTGGTTCCATGCGTAATTATGGAACAGAGCTATCCATTGGCATAACTCCATTGAAAACCAAAGATATGGAACTGAATATCAATGCTAACCTGACTTTTCAACAAAACAAATTGCTTTCCCTCGACGGCAACTATCAGGGTGAACATATTTCAGCAACAGAATACAAGAGTCTTGCCGGATTGGATGGTGCCGGATTTCATGGCGGATATAATCATATCGTTTACCAGATTGTAGGTCAACCGCTGGGGGTATTTTACCTCCCCCATTGCACAGGATTAGTATCCGATGGTAACGGAGGCTATACTTATCAGATTGCTGATTTGAATGGTGGTGGTGTTAGTCTGGAAGATGGTGAAGACCGGTACATAGCAGGTCAGGCAGTTCCAAAAACAATTCTTGGCTCTAATATCAGTTTTCGTTATAAAGATTTTGATGTATCGTTACAGATAAACGGTGCATTCGGACATAAAGTCTATAATGGTACTTCGCTTACTTATATGAATATGAATAGTTTTCCCGACTATAACGTTATGAAGAAAGCGCCTACACGGAATATAAAGGATCAGACAGCTACAGATTATTGGTTGGAAGATGGTGATTATGTGAACTTCGACTATATCACAGTGGGCTGGAATGTTCCATTGAAAAATACCCGTTACCTGCAATCACTTCGCCTGTCACTGACGGTCAACAATCTGGCTACTATTTCCGGTTATTCCGGATTGACACCCATGATAAACAGTTCATCGGTGAATTCTACTTTAGGTATAGATGATAAACGCAATTATCCTTTATACCGCACATATACCATCGGATTAAGTGTAAACTTCTAAACCTTAAAGACATGAAAAGATATTCCATAATTCGTTCGTTTTGTGTTTTGGTCACCCTCAGTTGGTGCATGATCTCATGTGATGGTTTTCTAAAAGAAAGTCCCCGCGATGCATTACCCGAAGAAGAAGGCTATCATAACATTACTGAACTTTATCTGAATGCGGTTGCTTCTCTCTATAACTACATTGGAGGAAATTCCGACAGTCAAGGATTGCAGGGAACAGGACGCGGCATATATGATCTGAATACTTTTACAACCGATGAAGCCATTATGCCTACTCGTGGTGGTGACTGGTACGACGGTGGTTTCTGGCAAGGACTGTTCTTGCACAAATGGGGAATAAATAATGATGCGATACAAGCCACTTGGGAATATCTCTATAAAGTAGTTATGCTCAGTAATAAGTCTTTGGAACAAATTGAAAGTTATGCACTTACACATGCAGATGCAGAACTTCCAGCCTATCGTGCCGAAGTACGTGCCTTACGTGCAATGTACTATTATTATCTGACGGACCTGTTCGGTAGTATTCCGTTGGTTCTATCTTCCAAAGTTGCCTCAAAAGATATTGTACTGAGTGAACGTGAGAATATCTTTAATTTCATATTCAAGGAACTACAAGAGACAGCCCCACTCCTGCCTGCTCAGTTCAGTAACCGTTCTGGTAATTACTATGGCCGCTTGACACGTCCCGTAGCCTACTTCCTGCTTGCAAAACTGGCACTGAATGCAGAAATTTATATGGATAATAACTGGGTGGATGATACCCATCCGGATGGGAAAACAATCTTCTTTGATGTGGATGGCAATACATTCAATGCCTGGCAGACCGTAGAATTCTATTGTGACCAAATTACAGCTTTAGGTTATCGTCTTGAATCAGATTATGCCGCCAATTTTGCCGTATATAATGAAGGCTCTGTTGAAAACATCTTCACTATTCCGATGAATAAGACGCTATATACCAATCAGATGCAATATCTTTTCCGTTCGCGTCATTATAATCATGCCAAAGCGTTAGGTTTGTCTGGTGAGAATGGATCAAGTGCCACTATCGAAGCCTTACAGACTTTTGGATACGAGACAAACGAACAGGACCCGCGTTTTGATTATTGCTATTATGCAGGTACTGTTTATGATTTGAAAGGTAATGTCGTGAAATTGGATGATGGAACAGCTTTAGTTTACGAACCGTGGAAGGTTAAACTGGATCTGTCTGATGAACCTTATGAAAAGACTGCCGGTGCCCGTATGAAAAAATATGAGATAGATGACAAAGCCATGAAAGATGGAAAATTGATGGAGAATGATATTGTTCTGTTTCGTTACGCTGATGTATTGCTTATGAAGAGTGAAGCCAAAGTCCGTGACGGACGCAATGGAGATGAAGAACTGAATCAGGTGCGTACCCGTGTAGGAGCACCGGAACGTACTGCTACTTTGGACAATCTTCTGGCTGAGCGCCAATTAGAATTGGCCTGGGAAGGTTGGCGGCGTCAGGACTTAATTCGTTTTGGACAGTTTACCCGTTCTTACAACAGTCGTCCGCAACTTCCCAACGAAGAAAGTGGGTATACTATTGTCTTCCCCATTCCCGAGAAAATCAGACAAATGAATCCGGAATGGGAACAGCATCCAGGGTATTAAAGGAATGGATTGCAAAGTAGCTTCATTCTTTTGTGATAATCACTTTATTTCCTATCTTTGCGACTAAATAAAAAGAAACATGAAGTTTTCCGAACTACAACTGAATGATCAGGTGCTTGATGCACTGGAAGCCATGCGCTTCGATGAGTGCACACCTATACAAGAGAAATCCATTCCCGTTATACTTGAAGGCAGAGATTTAATAGCCGTGGCACAGACCGGAACCGGTAAGACGGCTGCCTATCTGTTGCCTGTACTGAATAAACTTTCCGAAGGTGGACATCCTGAAGATGCTATAAACTGTATTGTTATGTCTCCCACACGAGAATTGGCGCAACAAATAGATCAGCAGATGGAAGGTTTTTCCTACTTCATGCCTGTCAGCAGTGTGGCAGTTTATGGTGGTAACGATGGGATACTCTTTGAACAGCAAAAGAAGGGGCTAATGTTGGGAGCCGATGTTGTTATAGCTACTCCGGGACGTTTGATAGCTCATCTGAGTTTGGGATATGTAGATCTTTCCCGTGTTTCCTATTTCATTCTTGACGAAGCCGACCGCATGCTCGATATGGGTTTCTTCGATGACATCATGCAGATTGTGAAGTATTTGCCTAAAGAACGGCAAACCATCATGTTCTCTGCTACCATGCCTGCAAAAATACAACAACTTGCCAACACCATTCTCAATAATCCCGCTGAAGTCAAACTTGCCGTTTCACGCCCTGCTGATAAAATTGTGCAAGCCGCCTATGTTTGCTATGAAAATCAGAAGTTGGGTATAATTCGCAGTCTCTTTGCTGAACAAACACCGGAGCGTGTCATTATCTTCGCATCATCCAAGTTGAAAGTAAAGGAAGTGACAAAGGCCTTGAAAATGATGAAGCTGAATGTAGGCGAAATGCATTCTGACCTGGAACAGGCACAGCGTGAAGAAGTGATGCATGAGTTTAAGGCAGGTCGTATAAACATTCTGGTTGCCACTGACATCGTGGCTCGTGGTATTGACATTGATGATATTCGTCTTGTGATTAACTATGATGTTCCGCATGACAGTGAAGACTATGTTCATCGTATTGGTCGTACGGCGCGTGCTAATAACGATGGTGTTGCTCTAACCTTTGTAAATGAAAAGGAACAAAGTAACTTCAAGCAAATTGAGAATTTCCTGGAAAGAGATATTTATAAAATACCTGTACCTGAAGAATTAGGTGAGTCACCCGAATACAAGCCACGTAGTTATGACGGAAGGGGCAAACGTAACTTCCGTGCTAAAGGACGAAATACCAATAAAGGTAGTGGAAATGCTCCGAAGAAAGGAGGTGCTTCAAAAGGAAGAGGTAATGCTCCGAGAAAAAGTGCTAACCCTTCAGGAAAAAGCAACAAATAAGAGAAGGATTTCTTTAATAGATATTGTTTGATGGTGGAGTTTTACTCCACCATTTTTATATGTAATTGCTTATCAGTACCGATAGTCAGGCTTACGAGATGATAAACGGAACTTTCCGGAATACGGAGCATGGCTTCATAGTGATAGCCTTTTCCATCCACATTTATAAAATTCATGTCGGAAAGAATGGTCTGATTTAATACTTCCTCCGGGAAAATAGTGGCGAAAACTTTTTTAGTAATATCCTTGCCATACAGTAATTTCTTGCCTTCATATACACAGATATGTATCACGTTGTCATAGTATACATTGTCCACACCTATACCTTCATCAGAATATACTGTTTTTATTACTTTCATCTTAGAAGGGTTGATATAGACATAGCCCCGATAACGCGTTCCTTTATACATAACCACACTATCTTTTTTGATTACTTCTGAAGTGCTGGGGATAACTTCCACTTCCTGAGTGGAGAATGCCAGAGTGTCTTCCGGATTATCGGACTTATATAGCTTTACGATATCATCAGATAGAGAATGAAACCAAAAGCTATATTCCGTTTGACGGTCTATTTTATAAGCTGTAAGGGTATTTCCGCGTAAATAAATCGTATCACGAAGTACCTTGAAGTAAACAGGTGCATTTTGTGGGTCAGCATAATAGATCGTATCACCGCTAATACGCATTAACGGCATATCCGTCTCATCGTCCAGCCAGACACCTTGCAGCAATTCTTTAGCGGTTAAGTCTTCCCTGTCGGAATTTTCCCCATTTTTAGTACTGCTACAGGATGATACAAGCACAACGACGAGCACCATAGAAATAGTACCCCACTTTATCATAACTCTCTCTGTTTTATATTTTTAATGTCCGATGCAATGATAGGTAAATCCTTGCTCTTCCATTTCTTTCTTGTCATAGATATTACGCCCGTCTAACACCACAGGTTTCTCCATGGTTTTCTTGATAACTGCCCAGGATGGTAAACGGAATTCTTTCCATTCGGTAACCAGCATCAAAGCATCAGCATCAAGTACAGCATCATACATATCTTTGGCATAATAAATGCTCTCACCTATCCGACGGCGACATTCGTCCATTGCAGCGGAGTCGTAAGCCCGCACTTTACATCCGGCTTTCAGCAGTTTGTCTATTAACACCAATGAAGGGGCTTCGCGCATATCATCCGTCTCCGGTTTGAAAGCCAGTCCCCATAAGGCAATTGTCTTACCTTTCAGTTCGTTGTTGAAGTGCTTGCAAAGTTTGTCGAAAAGAATGCTTTTCTGTAGTTCATTGACTTCTTCTACAGCATGGAGCACACGCATCTGATAGCCATTTTGTTCAGCGGTTTTGATGAGTGCTTTTACATCTTTTGGAAAGCACGAACCACCATAACCAATACCCGGATAAAGGAACTTACGCCCGATTCGGGTATCCGAACCGATGCCACTACGTACCATATTGACATCTGCCCCTACCAGTTCGCAAAGATTAGCGATATCATTCATAAAACTAATACGGGTAGCCAGCATTGAGTTAGCCGCATACTTCGTCATTTCAGCAGACGGGATATCCATAAATATTACACGGAAATTGTTCAGCAAGAATGGTTTATAAAGCTTACTCATCAATTTCTTTGCACGTTCGGACTCCACTCCCACTACTACACGGTCCGGGCTCATAAAATCATTGATAGCATTTCCTTCTTTCAGGAATTCGGGATTAGAGGCTACATCAAATTGAATACTAACACCCCGTTTATCCAGTTCCTCCTGGATAGCGGCACGTACTTTCTTTGCAGTACCTACAGGAACCGTACTCTTTGTGACTACCAATATGTACTTCTGCATGTTTCTACCAATGGTACGGGCAACTTCGAGCACATAACTGAGATCAGCACTTCCATCTTCGTCAGGAGGCGTACCAACGGCACTGAAAACAACGTCTACCTCATTCAGGCAGCTCTCCAATGAAGTTGTGAAATGTAGGCGACCGGCTTTTACATTTCGGTTCACCATTTCTTCCAGACCACTTTCATAGATAGGAATAACACCTTTCTTGAGCGCTTCAATTTTTTCACTGTTCGTGTCTACGCAAATGACGCTGACACCGATTTCTGCAAAACAGGTTCCGGTCACTAAACCGACATATCCTGTACCGACGATGGCTATCTTCATACTCTTTATTCAAAATATGTCGCATCCCGGAAGGATGGAGCTGTTTTATCTTTAGGAGATAATAAAAGTTGTTCTTCTGCTATAGGCCACTCAATTCCTATGGTTTCATCATTGAAACGAATGGATGCTTCTGCTTGTGGAACATAAGCATTATCTACTTTATAAATAAAGATAGCTTCCTCACTCAGAACAAGGAAACCATGTGCGAATCCACGGGGAATGAAAAATTGCCGTTGATTTTCCTCACTCAGTTCTGCAGAGACATATTTACCGAAAGTTGGTGATGATTGGCGCAAATCCACTGCCACATCCAGTACTTTTCCTTTTATAACACGTACCAGTTTGGACTGACAATATTCTCCTTTCTGATAATGTAATCCACGTAATACACCGAAGGAAGACTTCGACTCATTGTCCTGAATAAAGTGCACATCACCGATATGCATTTTGAATTCCTCTTCTTTAAAGGCTTCCATAAAATAGCCACGCTCGTCACGAAGAACTTTCGGTTCGATCAGCCATACACCATCAATTTCCGTTTGTATGTAATTCATCTTTTTCAGAATGTTTTTTGTACTTTCAACTGGCAACCTAAATTGTCACCATATATCTCTCCTATATCGAAAGCAATGGATGCATTGAACCGCCATCCTTTCCATTTATGGGGAGTATAGAAAACTGATGCAAAAGTAGAAAAATTTTCTAATATATTAGGTATAGGTTTGAAAGGAGTTCCCCAAGTTTTATTATATGATAGTTTTGCGAGGTATGTCCATTCATTGCTGATGTCTCCACTCCAACCTAAATGCAAGGCTCGGATACGGTTGTATTTGAAACTCATGTCACCGTCTTTGTTATAAATGGGAGAAGCTATCAATGGGTTAGCCATAGTCATCCCCCAGTGTACCCAGCCGGGATACCACTCGTTGTTATAATAATCGTCGGCACCTCCCGTTTTCTCTACTACGGTGAAATCCACTCCATGCATTGGACCGCTCTGGTTAGTAGTCTGATAGTATTCCAGTACAAAACCGTTGATGACCTGTTTATGGTTAGATTTGTATTCGATCCCCCATAAACCATCAAATCCGTTGAGTTTTCCCATTCCACTGAAATCATCGTAATAATTCTCCAGATAAGCACTGATGGAAAAATCTTCATGACGATAAGTCATCCGTATATGTTCGCTACCCATAAAATTACCTTGATAGGCAATTTGTTCTCCTTCAGGACTACTGTCATCTCCACGACTGGGAATAAATACCTTGAAATAATCTTTCCAACTATTTCCTAAATCTCCTGCATCCATTCCGGCGCTTTTATATCCACCAAACTGTACATCCAAGCTCATACCCAGGTCTAGTTGCCACTTACCCTGTGGAACTCCAATGCGTAGGAATCCGCTTTTATGGTGATATTTGATGCTTTTAGTATACCAATAATCCTCTCCTACCTGCTTTCTCTGATATTTATTATCAGTAAACCATCCGTACGACATTTCTGCTTTTAAAGCGAGGCGTGGTAATACTTGCACATATTCAGGAAGTCCTATCCATACTTGTGGAATAGGTCTTGCATTACCCGACCAGGTTAGTCCGCCACTACTTAATTGCTGATTTAATAAAGGTGAGTCAATCTCTTTACTACCAATGAGTATCCCCAACCATTTATATCGTATGTCAGCATAAGCCTGTTGCAATATAAAAGTGGATGTAAAACCGGATGCAACCGCCATATCCAGTCCTCCTTCCAACCTCCACTGGCGGATTGTATCTGTATAAAAAGCTCCACCTCTAAAATAAGTATTATTGTCAATAGAGGATAATCCATGTTGATTGCTGACCTGCCACAAAGGAGTGTTGTCACCGGTATGGACAGATGCTCCATATTCAACGAAAGATGAAATGTTCTGATGCTTCAGTCCGCTTTGCGCTGTCATTACTGACGAAGCAGAAAAACAAAACAGGATTGTAAGTATGTGACAGGTTATACGCATGAGCTTATCGGAATATAATTTTTATTGTGTTGAACATGATTTTCAGGTCTAATGAGAACGACCAATGTTCGATATACCATATATCATATTCTACTCTTTTTTTCATTTTATCCAACTTCTCTGTTTCACCGCGCAGGTTGTGTATCTGGGCCCATCCCGTGATACCCGGCTTCACAATAAGTCTTTTATTGTATTCAGGAATGATATCACAATATTGCTCAGTATGTATCAGCATATGAGGACGTGGCCCCACTACGGACATGTCTCCTTTAAGCACATTCCAGAATTGTGGTAACTCATCAAGACTGGTGACACGCAGGAAATGTCCTAATGGAGTAATACGTGGATCCTCATTGTAGGCTTGTTGCGTATCGGCTTCAACATTGGGCAGCATGGAGCGAAACTTATAACATGTAAATACCTTCCCATATAAGCCGTTGCGCTTTTGAGTAAATATAATCTTACCCGGCATCTTTATTTTGATGCAACACCCGATGATGATATATGCCACTGGATATATCGTAGTCAAGACTATCAATGATAACACTATGTCAAGTGTTCGTTTGAGTATACGGTTACTTTTCCGTTTCAACGGAAAAGTATATATTGAAGATTGTATATTCATTCTTAAAATACAGAATTCTTTAGTATATAGAACGTTAAATTGTTATCTATATTGTTTTATAATATTAGAGAATTATATATTTCTTTGGTTTGTCCGGCTATATTGGTCCAGTTATATGCAGACAAGTTGTAAGAAACTCGTTCTGTCTGAGCATTTTCCAATTGTTTCTTCAGAGCCTGTTGCAAACAGGATAAATCTCCACTTTTGAAGTAACATTCCTCCGGTAATCCTATTTCCTTATTAGCAGGAATATCACTTGCCAGTACCGGACAATTATAACTCATAGCTTCAAGTAGTGCGATAGGCAATCCTTCATGCGTGGAAGGTAATACAAATATCCGTGCGTATGTATATAATTGTGCAAGTTTTTCTCCTTTGATAAAGCCTACCAGGCGTATGTTCTTCTGCTCTTTACACATTTCTTTTAACTTCTGAGTATATTCATCCTGATAATCAGCATCCCCGGCTATTACTAATTTTATAGATACTGGAGATAGTTGTTTGAAGGCTTCAATTAGTTTATCAAAGCCTTTCTCTTTCACAAGACGCCCTACTGCTAAAATATAACCATATTCTGTCAAATCCAGACTTTGAAGATGTTCAGTGCTACGTGCAGGAAATACTGGATTTATTCCATTGTAGATCAGTGTTATATTTTTCTTATCTGGATATTTCTGTTGAATCATTCGTCTGATATGTTCAGAAATAACTATGATATGATTAGCATAGTACATTCCTGTTTTTTCTCCCATACGAAGTATCCATTTGGCAAACTTCCCCCATTTATCACGATCATAATCTGGACCATGATGGGTGATTACCGCTTTCATACCTAATAATCGTACTAAAGGGGTCATTAATGCCGGACCTACTGCATGAATATGTACAATATCTGCTTTTACTTTACGTGCATATAACACGGCCAAAAAAGTATGTATGAAAGCTTCCAAATGCTTGTTACGCAGCACTCTTATATCTTTTATAATAACTTGTTTATATACTTTTACAGAATGATCCACTGCATAATAGGGACGGCGAACAACAATAATTTCATGCTGTTTATCTGCAATTAATGGATAGAGCTCTTCGCAATGCGTTTCTACCCCTCCCTGTATACCGGGAATGCCTCTGGTCCCTGTTACTACAATTTTCATATTTCTTTATCGTTTAGTATTATGGGATGTCCCAGTATGGAGTGTATCTTTTGATGCAACACCCACCGCATTGGAGTAGTTATATATTTCTTCATGACCGGAGCAGCTGTTCCTACCATCCAGCAATTTTTAGGACACTCACACACCTGGAATCTGATGCGTTCGGCTTGTTCGCTTCTCCACAACTCTTCAAAGGAAGTCATAGTACGGATGTTTCCCATACTTTCTTTCCAGTATTTACTTTCCATGCCATTACAGGGATAAACGTCCCCATATGGATCTACAAAGAAATTAACTAAACCAGCTTCACAAGGAAGCAAACGAGGTTTTCCTTTGATATAATTAATTAGTCCCCAGTTAAAATATGCACGAAACCAGGATTTCGGATGTTTTTCTTTTAGTTGCCATTCTATTAATTTGCTAAAATTACCACAGACTTCTGTTTGATTGGTAATCACATTATCTGTTTTATGAAAGTAATACGAATTATGTAAGGCTGCGGTTGCAAATTCCATTTCCAATGAACGAGATAAGCGGTATAAGGAAAGCATATCAGCTGAATTGGAGTTGGAAACAGTAATTCCGAAACCGATATCCTTTACTCCCATTTCTTTGAGTTGTAACAGGGTGCGAAGTCCCTTATCGAACCCGCCTTGCCTTCCTCGAAGTTCATCATTTTTTTGAGATAATCCTTCAATACTAATACGTATCCCTATTTTAGGAAACTTTTCAGCTAAACGGATAATACGTTCTTCAAACCATCCTGAAGTTGAAATAACAACGCGAGGAGACTTATGGAATGCTACTTTTACAATTTCTTCCAGATCCTCCCGGATAAAAGGTTCTCCTCCTGTAATATTTATGAACTTCACTTTCGGTAGTTTTTCAATTTCTGCCGGAGTGATTTCTTTATTTTTATCTGTGGGATTTTGCCATATATTACACATTTGGCACTGCATCGGGCAGCGATATGTAACAATGATACACATGTCAGTGGGGGAATTTATAGCGGATTTCATATATATGCAGTTTATTTATTTGCAAAAATACTATTTTTCATTCCTTTCCTACTACTTCAAGCCACTTTTGATAATAATGCTCACCGGAGAAGCGTTGCAAGGCCGCGGTGGATAATTCATCTCTATTGGCAGAAACAACGGTATTGAACATTTTAGTAATTAGTGAAGGTAATTCTTCGTCTTGAGTGAAGAGGCGGTTAAAGCTGCTGGTTTCTATTAATTCCGGTATGCCGCCAATATTTCGCCCTAGCACAGGAGTACCACAACACAAGGATTCTATTACGCTTAGTGGGTTATTTTCATACCAAATAGCAGGAATGACAGTAAATGATATTTTTTTGAGTAATTCAATAGTATCCATTATTCCCAAATGTCCAAGAAAGATTATGTTATTTGCAGTATATTTTTTCTTTAAATCAGCTTCTAAAGGTCCGCTGCCGGCAATATATAGTTTATAAGGTAAACGAGAGGCAGCCTTTAAAAGTGACTCAACACCTTTTTCTTGTGAAAGTCGTCCTATATATGCGTATGCTTCTTCCCGTATGGGGTTGGGGGTATTTATTATATATTGCACTTGTTCTTCTCCAATGAAGTTACTAATGACCTGTAATTTACTGGCCGGATATCCTCCTTGCTGCATTTTTTCCGCCATGAACTGACTAGGACAGATAAAACTATTTGTCCATAATGAAAGCTTATTTTTATTCCAGTTCATGGCTTCCCCCCAAGCCAATATGCTTGCCGGAAAACTGTTCTTCATGCATTTACGGAGTACTACGTGCTTTTTATCTGTAAAACATGCTTCACAGGTATTTCCCTTGCAAAGACAGCTGTATGAAGGACAGATCAATTTATAGTCATGGAGTGTCCATATTACTTTGACTCCTCTTTGATATGCCAGTTTCGCAACTATAGGTGAAAGATACGAATGAATATTATTCAGGTGCACAACGTCAGGCTGAAATTCCTCTAAAAGTTTTTTGAAGTTTTGCACTACTCCTATCCCCCATATAATGCGGCTGGCAGCTTTTATTTTTCCTTGTAGATCCTTCGCAGAGAAACTTATCTCTTCGGCAAAATATTTGTTTTCTTCACATACTATATTTTGTGAATAACTCATTGCGTAGAAACATACGTCGTGACCTGCATTGCGTAATAATTGCTTTAGATTTAGGGAGTGGACGCAGTCACCTCCCCGAAGATATAGGAACTTATTTACAATGAGAATTCTCATAGTCATTTCATATTGAATTGTTTTATGAATTTGTTGGGAAGTTCTGATAATAAGAGTTGGGAAGAATAGCGTGAGCAATTATCCACATAATACTGATTGTTCATCACTATTTCATGCATATCTTCTTCTGTCCAATTATCTTTAACTATTCCTAGCTTATTCTGTGTTATCCATTCATGGCTATACGGAACCGTATTTGTAAGTACCGGAGTTCCTGCTACTATAGCTTCTCCTATCGACAACATATTTAGTTCTTTCCTGGAATTGCAAAGTAAACAAGCAGATTCGCTTAGATATTTACTCAATTCCCTTTGCGGGATTCTTCCCAAAAAGAAAATTTGATTACTCAGTTGGTTACTTTGGACATAGTCTTTCAGATTCTCAGATTCCTCCCCTTCTCCGATTATGTATAATGAATATTGTCTGTCAGAATATCGTTCTATGAATTTCTTATAGGAGATGATAATAGATATTACATCCTTATCTCTATCCAAATGGGCTATAACAATAAATGAAGCTTTCTTTTCTTTTTGGAAATGAAATACTTTTCCATCTACACCGTGATCTATAAAATTAGAAAAAACATTCAAACCAAACTGTTTTGTGAACTTTCCTGCTATAAGAGAACGGGGTATGACTCTTACCTTGCGCATAAATGTGCGTGCTACAAAATGATACCATATCAAAGATGGCAATTTGAAGAATTTTCGATTATGATTGCCTGATTCTTGCCATATAAGAGTTTTATCAGGCACTAAGCATGCAGCAAATAAAGAATTAAACGAAAAAATTTCGCTGCTGATAATCATGTCAAACTGTTCTTTGTGTTTCTTGATGAAGTGAATCAGTTGTGGATGAAAAGGCAGTACAGTCGGCAGGAACAATTTAGGCAGCATGGAACGGAAATAAACTATTTCTATGGGAAAATCCTGCTGATTAGTTGGCTTATAATCTTCCGCAGCTACTAAAGTCACCTCATGTCCCTGATTAACAAACTCTATCCCCAGTTTTATAATCATGCAATCTTCAATAGAAGCTACCTGGGGGATAAATCTCCCTTTAGCTGTGGTACGGGGAGTATATAATATGGAATTCAGTAATAATATGCGCATGTTACTTCATTTTAAAATATCCTTTTGTTATAATCAAATCAGAAATATAACTTCTTCTTTCTTCTAATGGGAGTAATAGTATAGAGTCCTTACGAAAAATACTATGCCCTAAACCTTTCCACGGATAGTTATTAGCCCCCATTAAATCAAGTAAAGTCGGATATATATCTATTTGTTCCATTTTAGAGGTGTAATTCAGCTTTTGTGAACCATTGAGTATAATCATTGCTATTTCTTTATCTTCAGGTAGAGTCTCTTTTCTATTTTCAATTTGGTTCTTATCTATTTCGTTGTGATCCGAAATAATTGCTATAAGTGATTTCTCATAGATTCCTGTTTCTTTTAATTCTTGAATAAATTTGCCAATAGCATTATCACAAAAATGGGCTTTTTCCAGAAAGTTTCTAATATCTTTGGTATACAATTTTGATTTAGAAATATTTGTAGAAGGAATCTCTAATGTATTATAAGGATAATGCATGCTAATTGTCACCAGCTGTGCGTAAAAAGGGAAATCGACATGTTTAATTTGATTGGCAGCTTTTTCTAACAAGATATGATCATTTATGTTTCCTGAAGTATTCATCATCGAACGACTATCATATAATTGTGTAAATCCATAAGATTTGAAAGCTGTTTCTTGATTCCAATATTTAGCATCATCACAAACCATAGATAATGATTTATACCCTTTTAACGCTTTTGCCAAAGAAGGATATTCAGCCTCTCCAAATCGTACAGCCACCGCACCATTATTTATAGGTAACAGTCCTGTATTGTACATGAAATGTGCATCACTTGATCTACCACTTTTGACTTGAGGTTGTATATGTAAAGCAAGAATTGAATTATTTTCCTGGCAAAGTTGATTTAAATGAGGGGTTACTTCTATACTATCCAGTTTAAAATTAATAAGCCATGAGTTAAGAGATTCAACTATTATCACAATTAAATTCTGTTTTTCTTTAACAGCGTATTGATTATCTGTATATTTAAGCATGTATTTGCTCAAAAATGATTCTATTTCTTCTTTCTCTTTAATATTCAAACTGCGTTTTTCTAATATGGTGTTTATAAATGAATGTATACAGAAGGGAACAAATCCATTAAAGTCAAAATACGATATGTAATTAACCGTATTAACATAGCGAATTCCTAAATGACAAGTCGTCCTATTTTGCATTTTTGAATAAAACACATATGCATTCATTAAATGTATAAGAATAGCAAAAAGTAAGATACTAATCGTATATATGACTCTTTTTTTAGAATTGACAGGTGTCTTTTTTATTGTATCCACAAAAAGAAACCAATAAAGAATGAATAAAAAGAATGGTGGCAAAATAAACAGAATATCTGTTAATTTCATGGATGCTTTTATGCTATTTAATAACAAAGGGGAAATATTATCAAATAGGAGAAAAGAGGAAAATGGCATCAGATCATCATAAGTACGATAATACCATAATTGAGACAATCCCCAAAAAGAGAATAAGAAAACTATAATACTAACATAATATATGCGTAATTTAGCAGGAAGCAACCAATAAGGTAGTAGTAGCAAGAGTGCGTCAACCATAGAACGGGCACTGTAGCTCAACAATCCTAAATCCTTATCAAAGTGTAATAAAAGGTCATAGCGAAGATGCAATAGCTGTAAAATTAGAGCTGCCATTGCTGCTATATAAAAAAGTTCATTAGGATATTTTTTCCAGCTGCTTAATCTATAATCTTTCATTTTTATCTTTATTTTCTGCGTTTTAAAAACGCCACAATACCTATCATAATTACAAATTCAATGAATAAGTACACAACGGCATATCCATGTTCCTTCCATGTCTCTATAGCAAAGTAGTAACATATACATGAGAATAGGTTACTCAATGACATAATAATGATATAGAGACGTATACGGCCTTCTGTAAAATATATTTTCATGCATGCCAAGCTGACGGCGGTAAAAGGCATTGCAAATGTCATTATACCGATAAGGGATGATAGCTTTTCCATGGCGGCATACGGCATTTTTCCTAATCCGAACAATTCCTCGGCAATAAAAGTACGTAACAGGAAGATAACCAAAGAAGTGCATATCGTAAACAGAAATAAACGTAAAGTTACCCGCAAAGTGACATGATACATTTCTTCCTTTTCACCGTGGCTGTATAGATTGTTGAGCTTTATTTGAAGAACAGAAGTTATTTGCTGTATGAGTGCTAACGGAGCTTGGATAAACTTCTGTGCATAATTGATGATAGTTATTATTCCCGGCTGATATTGGGACAATAGATACATGGGAAAAGTGGATGCAAAAATAATGATTCCCTGATTAACAGCCAGCCCGGTTAACGCTTTGCTTTGTGAACGGACAAGAGCGAATTTTACTAACGAGAATTGCCATCTCAGCTTTTTCTTCATAAACCAAAGCAACAAGATAATATTCAGTAAGCATGCACAACAGCTACTATACATCACGATTGAAACATCTGCTTTTTGACCAAATAAGATAAGTGCGACAATGCCACTAAAGTTTATCATGAAATTACACGAAAGTCCCAATGTAAAATACTTGAATGAAACCAATATTTCACTTATATAGAGATTTACTATGATAAGGAGAGTCAGTGGGAAAAACAAGTAATATACTGAGATGTGACTGCGTATATCTTGGGTGGGGAAATTCATAATCCATTCTGGTGCTTGTTTGCCTCCAATTATGCAGAATAGAAGTAATGCACCTGCTGGCAGTAATAAGAATGTGTAAAGAAATGAATTGTGAAATTGCATTTCAGCTCTTGATGATTCATTATAGCGCAGGAACATAGCTTTAGGAATTAAAATAGATGTATTAAGTGTTTGCACTAGCCCACCTACTAAAATAGCTATATTAAATAAATAAAAATAAATATCCGTTCCTGTATTTGCCCCCAGATAGTAAGCAATTAGAAGTTGCATGACAAAAGCTGTCAGTTTACTTCCGATGCTGAAAGCGGAAGAATATACGGCTCCTTTTTTATATGTTCCAATTTTCAGCTTCATTTATTCGAAGATAATATAAGACCTAATAATATCAATATAAACAATCCCCGGTTTTGCGTAAAAGTGGCATCGGCAATTCCTTCTATCAGAAAAAATATAAATATTAGCAAAACAAACAATTGCCCACTAGGCAATTGTTCTTTCGTTGATTTCCTGAGGATTGAGAACCAAAAAGCAAAATAGAGTATGACGCCTGCGACTCCAAATTGGGCTAATTCGGGATAGAATGCATCACATATAAATGCAGGCATATCTTTTGATAATCCCCACAAGTGATCAATTCCGTAAGCGGAGTAGACAGGAGAATAATATTCTGCAGAAGCGAATGTTCCAAAACTTCCCAATCCGCTTCCAAAAGGAAAATAGTCATATAAGATTTGCATGGAAGTAAGCATCATGGCAGGACGGCTCCACATTTCTTGGGAGTTCATCATTCCATCCACATAATAGAGTATAATCTTGTCTTTTGCCAACCAAATAGTTATTAAAGCAAGACACCCGAACAGGACTGTTGTTGTTATGTTAAAACGTATTCTTCCGCCCAATTTCATATAGACCATCAGAAAAATGGCGATTGCCCAGAAACCATGAAATTTAGAACGGGTGGAAATCAGTCCAATGGTCAATATTAACAATAATACGACAATGTCGCTCCATGAATTGGTAGAACAATAGCTAAGTAGAAAAAAGGTAGCAACAACAGCTGTCGCATAACGGGATTGGTGGCCGAAAAACAAGAAATTAACATCAATGATTCCTAAGATGAAAAGTCCGCCCGCTATTACTATGCATAGAATGGATAAGAAGCGTTTCTGGGATACAGTTAGTACTGGAGCTATTAGAAAGGTACAATAAAATCCCAGAAAAGGCTTTAGTTGTGTTAAGAAATCCATGCAAATTGCAATGGGAGTATTGGATTTGATAAGAAATGAATATATCAAGTAGAATATAAAAATTCCGGCAACTATTCCTATGGGTATCAACTCTTTCCATTTTTTGCGTTCCATTACCACCATCCCGGTAAAGACAACTAGAAAGAGAGCCATTAACTCATCTACATAGTCGAATCCAATGAAGTCATAGAAGATAACTCCGAATAAATAGCCAAATATGAGAAAGGCAAAAAATAAGTTGTTTTTAGAGAACACTAACCGGGATAGCATGGCTTATTTTGTTTTAGTGGAAACAAACACCCGAAAACTAATAATGATCAGTGAGAGAATGAAAGTTGCAGCAAGTGCTATTGCCAGTACAAACACTTTGCGTGGATATACAGGCTTTGCCGAACTATATGCTGCGTCTACCACCCTACCCGCCTGCTCGTCCGGAGAGTTTACCAACTCTTTCTCCTGCAATTTTTGCATAAGGAACAAATAGACACTCTCTTTTATTTTTTGCTGACGCTTCATTTCGATGTATTCCCTTTCTTGGGTGGGTAGAGCACTAAGCTGGCTGCTGAACACCTGATTTTTCTTATTTATTTCCTTCAGGCTTGCACGTATGCTTTGCCGAGCTGCATCTATAGCCTCCAGCAGCATTTTGCGCTGTTCGGCCAATTGTTTGTCGGCAAGTATCAAAGCTGGATTCTCTTTCTCGGAAGAAAGAAGCAGGCGCTGTCGGTCAAGTACCAATTGATTATAAAGGGCAATAGATTTTTCACCGATTCCTTCTATAGCAGGCACTGAAGCATACTCATTCAGGGGATTTTTCATATAATCCACTACATAATCCAGAATTTTCAGACGAGTTTCTGTTTCTAAAATAACACTTTCCAATTCTTGATATCCTGTAACGGTCGCTTTAGCATATAAAGCAGGCTCCGGTATGTTATTCCGTTTCTTATAAGTTTCAATCTGATGTTCCAGATATGCAAGTTCCGTAGTAATGGTATCCAAACGTTCTTTCACAAACTTCGCATTGATAGTGGCTTCCTTTACTTTTACATTTCGGCTATATCGGTTGTAAGTGGACATGATAGTATTTAAGAAGTCATATCCCCGCTGTTTATTCTCGTTTTCAAACAGGAGTATTATTATGTCTGAAATTGTTTCTTGTGCACCTGCGTATAAATCATCATACAAATCTTCATAGGTTTGCTGCAATGGAGTAATCCGAATAGTCAGTGTTTTTTCTCCGGGAACGGAAACGTCTGCATTCGGGGTAATCATAATGGTGCCAATAGGTAATTGCAATCGACAAGGCAGCGGCTGTTCTTTTACTTTCACCGTCTTAAATAAAGTTGATTTTATTTGGGCTGATTGTATGATTCCATTCGATAATGTTAGTTTTATTTTTACTGGTTTACTTAAGGTATCTAAAAACTGTTCGGGAAAGAGAAATGTTACTGGATTGTCTTTTCCATAAAGCAGTACATTTTTTAAGCCTTGCCATTCACGCGTTTCCACTTGGTATCCGGTTTCACGAATCGCTTCAGTCATATTGGTACGTGACATCAGTACTATTACTTCATCTTCCACACTGCTTCCTGAACTACTTCCGCCCAACATTGCACCTATACCTGTGCTTTTCAACATTTTCAGTTCAGACATCATCCCTTGATTATCTCTGATTAGTTGTATACGTGCTGTAAACTGATATTCTTGAGGTGTGGCTATTAAGAAACAGACGGCGGCAATCAGGCAGATAATGCCAATAGGTGTATATATTTTCCAGTAAGCTAGGAATTGCTTTAAAAGCGCTCCTATATGTATGTTTTCGTCATTCATAACTAAGTGATTTATTTAACCAATAATGCGATCCCTAACGATGCCAACACCGATAAAGCGCTGATTATAGTTGATGCCAAAGATACGTTAAATTGCCCGTTCTGGCTATATTTGGCATTTCCTTTCCTTGCTTTATTAGGCTCCACATAGAGAACGTCATTCTGCCGTAGATAATAGAAGGGTGAAGTCAGAGTTTCTGCGGATGTCAGATCAAAACGGTGATATTCTTTTTTTCCGTTGTTATCACGGATTAGAAGCACATTAGTACGGTTGCCATATATTGTTAAATCTCCTGCCATACCAAGGGCATCAAGTACGGACAGGCGTTCATTAGGTACATTTACTGTTCCGGGTTTATTAACTTCACCCAGTACTGAAACTTTGAAATTCCTTATCTGTATCGTAACAATTGGAGACTTGACGTAAGCGGAAATCTTTTCAGTCATCATGTCTGTCAATTCGCTACGTGTCATATTAGCAACTTGTATTTTACCAAGTACTGGGAAATCAATCTCTCCGCGTGAATTTACTAAATAAGTATGAAGTACAGGTGTAGAGGTAACATTTGTTTCCCCTGGGGCCAAATAGCTGGCAAGTGGCATATTGAATGCTGCTACAGCATTCGGATCTGTCCCAGATACAGTTATTGATAATTGATCATCAGGAGCAATCCGAGGGGTATAATTAACAGATTGCTCGATAACAGCTGGCATCTGGTTGTCTAAATCCTGAAAATAGGTAATAGTATTAGTCGTTGTTTTGCACGACATTAATATTAGTAACGAAAAAGCAGGAATCAGCATTCTTATTTTCATCGTATATCTTATCTTTTATTAATTTGACTATCGTAAAAGCAATAGTTCTATAGTCAATAAACGTTGGTTAGGCGGGTTTATTGTTAGGTTGTCTATAATTTGTTCATTGTTTCTAGAGCGTTTTATCAAATAAAGCACTAGTGATTATACTTCGCTGTCCGACGCGGTATTTTTTGTTGCGGTTTATAATTTGTTTGGCGATATGAATAGTTGAGTTTACCATTTTGTCTTTGAATATATTATTATCATTTACAATCTTATCAAACATTCAATCCGGCTAAAGGAAGTACTGCTATAAACTGTTATATCCCTTTAGAGACGGTCAATGCTTATATCCAAATATACAACACTATGGGAGGAATGGTTCTAAAATTGCCAATAGGAACAAAAGGACAAAATGAGATATATGTAGATACTTATAAATTGCCTAATGGAATTTATATTTATTCATTGGTAACAGATGGTCGTTTGATTGATACAAAAAGAATGATCATAGCTAATTAACGAAAATACAGATCCGAAATTAATAAAAGCTGGCTGATTCATTAACGAATCAGTCGGCTTTTATTCAAAGAAAGCATTGTACCATTCTGCATTGTTTATAAATTGTTGAAAAGAAAAATGCCCTGAAACTGGCTTATATCCGAGATTTACGTTACTTTTGCAGCATGATTGAATTGGCACAACATATAGAAGCTTTGTTATTGGAAAATGACTGCGTCATTGTTCCGGGTTTGGGAGGATTTGTTGCTCATTACGCTTCGGCTACAAGAGTGAAAGAAGAAAATATTTTCCTGCCCCCTACCCGTATTATCGGCTTTAATCCGCAATTGAAGATGAATGACGGTTTGCTGGTACAGTCTTATATGTCTGTGTATGGAACCAATTTCTCTGATGCTACCAAGATGGTAGAACGTAAAGTGGACGAATTAATAGCCACGTTGCACGAAGACGGTAAGGTTGATTTGCCGAATGTTGGCGAAGTACGTTACACTATTCATAACACCTTCGACTTCGCACCTTATGATAATAAGATCACAACTCCTTATTTATATGGGCTGGATGCATTTGAGATGCAGGAATTGTCTGCTTTGGAAAAACCGTCGACCGAGAACGTTGCCGCTTATTCAGTGCCTGCCGCTATCAAAAAGGAAAAACGTACTTTCTCCATCAAGTTTAACCGTGCATATCTGACTAATGCTGCCGCAGTGGTAGCTGCAATTGTGCTTTCTTTCTTCTTTTCCACTCCGATAGAGAATACGGAAGTGGTGGAAGAAAATTATGCAAAGCTATTACCGGATGAGCTGTTTGAGAAAATAGAAAAGCAATCTTTGGCTATTACACCGATTATTGTAAAGCAGAATACCCCCACCCGCAAATCAGCTAACAAGCAAAAAGGGACACAAAAGAAAGTGGTAGCGCCTGTTGCGGTTAGAGAAGTCAAAGTTGGTAAAACACCGGCTGTATCTACAGAAGCTCAAGCTAAGGCTGAGACTTCTAAAGCAGTTGTAACTTCTGAGACTCCTAAACAAAATGTGCAACCTGTTGCTGCTAAACAGTCCGTTGCCACTCCTAAAAGACCCTATCATATTATCATTGCTAGCGTGGGCACAGAACAAGATGCAGAAGCAATGGCAGCCCAGCTGGTTGCAAAAGGTTTCTCCACTGCAAAAGCGATTGTTGGAGACGGCAAAATGCGTGTCAGCATTGAATCTTGCGGAACAGAAGTGGAAGCTTATCAGGCTTTGGCAAGAATTCGCCAAAATGAGATGTACAAAAATGCTTGGGTGCTGAAGAAGTGATAATTCTTAAATTTTTAATCTTATGAAGCGTATCCGTTGTCCTAAATGTGAGAATTATCTTTTGTTCGATGAAACAAAATACAGCGAAGGTCAGTCATTGGTCTTCGTTTGTGAGCATTGTGGCAAGCAGTTTAGTATTCGTCTGGGAAAGACAAAGATGCGTGCTCCGCAAAAGGAAGAACGCCCTGATGAAGAAGAATTTAAAGATGCTTTTGGCAGTATTACGGTGATTGAGAATGTGTTTGGCTTCAAACAAGTGCTTCCTTTGCAGGAAGGTGACAATGTAATTGGCCGTCGCTGTGTGGGAACCAATATCAATACTCCTATTGAAACGTCGGACATGAGTATGGATCGCCGTCACTGCATTATTAATGTGAAGCGAAATAAGCAAGGCAAACTTGTTTATACTCTGCAAGATGCCCCCAGTCTGACCGGAACTTTTCTGAATAATGAAATACTGGGAGATAAAGACCGTATCCGTATTGTGGACGGGGCTATCGTTACTATCGGGGCCACAACATTCATATTACGGGGAGCAGAATAAAAAGAAAATTCTCATAACACTATTTTCTAAAAGGAACCTACATCATACACCGAAACGATTAAGTCGTTAATTTACAAGTTGATATATGATGTAGGAAAGTATGTAGAAAGGTGTAGGAAGCCTGCCTTCCTACACCACAATTTTACTGAAATCACAACTTTATCACTTCGTATATCATCCCTCTCTTAGTTCGTTTGGACTGAATCTGGTTTCTTTTCAAAATACGTCCAAATGTGGTTATACTGCTTTGAGACAGATTAATAGCCTTGTTCTTCTCTTGTAGATATTCAATAATCTGCATGGCGGACAATTGTTCTCCCGTCTCTCCTTCTTCCGGTGAACGAAAATGACAATGGAAAAGTTGCTCCAGCGGACTGATTTGTTCGAATTCCCGGTTAGATTCCTTCAGAATTGCTTCGTCTGTGTCATCAAACCAGTAACGTTCTCCTTTCGTGATAGCCTCCATTGCTTGTGCATACAGTTGACGGTAGTTGATGGTAACGTTTGTATTGATGGGTGCTGTTACCTCGATACAGATAAAACGGCGGCTACCACTCGGATCGGTCAACAAATCTTTTTGGTTACTGGTACCTATGAATGAAGCATAACGTCGCATCTCCTGAATACTGCTGCCATAAGGTTTGCGCAGATTGGCTACAGGCTTCTGTAACAGATGTTTTAGAAAACCTTGCTGATTCATGCTGACCTGGTCAAACTCATCAATGTTGATCAGCATAAAACGCCCCAGATACATTTCGGCATCCCGCTTATTTCTGAAATCCAGGCTGTCCGTATAGCCGAAACGAAGTTCGGGCGGAAGAATGATCCGGCAATAGGTTGATTTTCGAAAACCTTGAGCACCGACTAAAAGAGGCGATGTGCTGTTGGCATACTGTTTGTTGAGCCCCCGCCAGTGAGCCACCATATTCAGAAACCAACGGTAGAAGAGTTGACGCCAGTGTGGATTATTGCAAGGTACGAGGTCGGCAAGCGCATGAATACGATCTTTACCGTCCCAACGCCCTACGCTGCACAGATAATCTTCTACCGGATTGTATAGTGGCACACGGTTGGACGCCAGATAGCGGTTTACATCCCGGTCCCACACTTTGATGCCTTCTTGCAGGGCATCCATTGATATGCTGTTCCGTGCCCGTTGGTCAACAGGCTGGAAGTAGAAGTGAATGGAGTCCTTTTGACGAAATTCCAGATCATTGCTGACGGTATTAAAACGGAATTCATATCTACGTCCCATGAATTCCTCCAATTGCAGTGAGATTTTTTGTTCCGGTGTCAGGGCTGACTTCTTACCAAATCCTTTGCATTCACGATACAGATTGTGAATGGTTATCCTGACATCCTGTTCGTCTGCCTGTCTGTAATAGTGTATCATAACCTGACGTACGGTTTCTTCTTCCGGTATCCCTGCTTTGAAGCAATTTTCGGCCAGGCACACCAGCAGCGGATGCAAGGTATCTCCCCGCTTCCAGTTCTGCATTTCATCCAATGCCTTGCCGAGGGCTGTTTCAAACAGTATGGTGAAGGTTTCTGATGTCTCAAATCCGGGTTTCAGTCTCAGCAACGGATTCTTTTCCGTCAATTTCCGTTGGTGGAAAGTCTGTTCACCGGGCATGCTGAACGGCTGCTCCTGGCAGAAAGCTATGGCGTCAGGATTGAAATAAGGATCAGTGTCCAGTGTCATACGGCAGCTTTGTGCGGGGTTAGGCTCTTTCAAGGTTATGGGAAACGACAGTATGGGTTGATAGCACTGCACAGCCATACGATAAGCGCAGGCATGAAAGAGAGTGATATTCTCCTCTTTTACAGGGAGATTTCCGTCAGGAAGCACGAATTTCACCCATATCTTTACGCTCCGTCCGCTGCTTCCGGTAATAGCTGCCCACGTTTGCGGTAATAATCTTGCCTGCTCTTTCACTAGTTCCACTTCTGACAATCCGGCCAGGCCATTTACTTCGAGCATTACTATGCCGTTGTAGCGCTTCAGCTTTCTGCCTCCATCGCGGCTTCTTCCATATTCTACAGCCGGATAAATGCGTGGCAATTTATCAATGTGCTCGTAGTGACCACGAGCATCAGGGGTGGTATATAGTAGCATGGTCCGTAGTGCGGTGACGTGTGCTGCTTTAGTTTCTGTCTTTATCCGTTCCAATAATACATCTGCCTCGCAGGTGCTGACGGCTTCTCTCCCACTCTCTTTTTCTTCTCTGACAAGGGTTATTTTCATTTGTGTGTTTATTTAAAAAATAATTTATTCCTAAGAACCTTTTCCTAAGAGACTGCAAGGTAGGTATAAAATGCGTTTGAAACAAATAAATCAAGGCTTTTGTTAAGCGGTAACACCCCTTTTTTGTTCATCATAAAGCAATCATAAAAATTGAAATATAGTTGGTAGAAAACTTGACTTTCCCTTATTGTTTTTGTATCTTTGTCAGTAGCAAAACTTCGTCCCGCAATTGCGGGACGGACAGTTCTCGGCTGTGGGCTGTGCATCTTACAATTGCAGGATGCACAGCCCACAATTGGAAAACAAAGTTTTGCCTATAGCTTACTGATATTTTCCTTAATGCAAAAGAGGAAAGGGGCAAATGATGATTTAGTAACTTAATAACATAGCATTATGGCAGCAGAATATGATTTTCGGAGACGCCCGAACCCGAAGGGTGACGGCGAATTACAACCTTTGTACCCACGTATCGTAAATAAGGGTACTATTGAAATGGAGCGCTTGGTTCAGGATATAGCCGATATGTCCAGCTTCACTCCCGGTGATGTGAAGGGCGTGGTGGCTTTGCTTGAGGACCGTATTTCCTATTACCTGTCCGAAGGACATCATGTACAGTTAGGTGATATCGGATATTTTTCGGCAAGCTTGCAAGCCCGTCCGGTAATGGATCCCAAAGAGATTCATTCGCAAACTATTTTCTTTGGCAAAGTACACCTGCGTGTGTCTCCCGATTTCCGGAAACGCTGTGCGGGCTATGTAGAACGTGCCAAATATGGTTTCCGAAAAAGCGCGGAACTTAGCGGTGCGGAGCGTTATCGCCGTTTGCTGGCTTTTTTAGAGACACATCCTTTCATTACCCGTCATGATTATAGCGGAATTACAGGACTTTTGAAGAATAAAGCATTGAATGACCTCAATTTGCTTGTAGAAAAGGGGTATTTGAATACAGTGGGGCAAGGTTCGCACAAAGTGTATGTACGGGCTGATAATAAGGAGGTTACAGAATAAAAAACGTGTTTTTTTATGAATTTCGGGGTGTAGGAAGAGAATTTTATACATCTGCCTACACCCTTTTATACACCATATATTTGCCTGATATTCAATGGAGTATAATCATGGGTGTAGGATGTAGGAAACAACGTCTAAAAAACGTTGTTAATTATCAACGCGTTTCCATTTGCGTACTTCCTCCACGGTACTGGTTTTGGTAGGACTTTCATCTACTTTTTCTGTGTGATCTATTTCATAATGATAATCACAGTGTCCGCAGTTCGTTTCCTGATGATAAGTAATAGTACCTGTCCAATACTCGTGGCTTGACACTATGTCCTTGCTTTCATAGCGAGTTTCCCATTCTACAAAATCAAAGCCTTTGTCCTTGATTTTCCCTTCTTTCCGTGAAGTATACTCATGGCGTTTCACATTTGAATCTTTTACCAGCGAAGTAGCTTTTAAAGCATGCTGTCCGCACTTAGGGCATGCAAACTCTTTGAGAGGCTTCCAGTCATTCACCGAATCAGTCTCACTATCCGTATGTGTGTGGTGATGACAAACGGCACACTCTGTATCGGTTTCCACCAAGTGATGTTCCCGTCTACGTGCTTTTTCCACATCAACAAGTGTATTCTTTATCCAACTTGTCCCCCATACAGGCTCCACGTCCACACCTGTCAAATAAGTGATTTCAACTACATTTAATTTATTAAGTGCCGCGCATGACGGGCAACGGGCGTCACGAATGGAGAGTTTTTCTACAGCAGCGCACATCCATATCAGTAGCAATACGCCTCCCGGCAAAAGAATTATCCAAAGAGAATTGAATAAGTAGAGACAGGAAAGCAACAAGATATACATCCAAGGGATCATGTATACATATTCCAGTTTGGCGATAAACGAATTTTTCACTCCCGGCATGCGCCCCAGTGCAACAAACAGGAGACTTGCGGCTCCATACACTATCAGCGTCAATCCGCCCAATATCAATAAGAACAGTATCAGCTTCATGAGAAACCAGAAAATGGAGGAGAAAATCCCCTTAAACCACGAACCGAATTTACTGCTTAAGGATTTGTGGTGCAGCGGCTGACTATTAGCGTCTACCGTAAAGGGCTGGAAGTTCGTGACAAGATTCCAACTAATTATATAATAAAAGAAGGGTGCACTCGTGTATAAGTTATATTTTAACTCCGAGGTGCGTTCTGTATGTATCACAAGTCCCTGTTCATCTACCGTGAGTAACACTCCTTTCGTTCTTCCTTCCCCTTTGGCCAGCACAACTTGCGGAAAATAATAACTGCGCGTCGATATATCGGCCATCAAATAGTCTCCGGCTTCTTTGCATATACGTTCTAATGAGAAACCGGTCAATGAATCGGCTCGATAAACATAGCGGAAATCGGGATTCATAGCTCGCAGCTCCTTTACTTCACCTTCGACAGCCAATTTGGGCACGCCAAAGCGGTTGCCGTTTTCATCTTCCACAATCCATGTCCAACGTCCATCTTCGGCAATGCCTTTCAGGCTTGTACCGGCTTTTAATGTTTCGTTGGTTTCTTCAAGTTTTCCACTCTCACCAGACCATACATATATCCATTTATTACAGTCTTCCTTCAACACAATCTTCACATCTTTTTTTGCCAGTTCTCGTGAAGGACTCCAGAAAAGAAAAAAAACAAAACATACCAGGCATACTACAAAAGCAATAAGACTTTTCGTTAAAGAAGTCGTCTTACAATACTCTCTTCTTTTTAATTCTTCTTTCATATAAGTACTCGTTATTAATTAGTCTGTACTATCTCAATTCCCCTCCTCCTGGGAATTGAGATAGTATAAGTTATTTCTTGCTTATTACTTAGTCTATTTTATTTATCGTTATAACCTCTTGGGGAAATTAATATCTTTCTTTTCGGTTATGAATCAGTTACAAGCAACGAGCTACAAGTGCCTTTCGGAATATAGCGCAGCTACTTGTAGCTTGTAGCCGGTAGCTTGTAACCATACCTCGTGAGCTTGAAAATGTTATTTATTGCAAAGAAAATCTTTTTTTTATGGAAAGCAAAGGGATAACATAAAAAAATAGGGCGAAGCCTCCGCCCCGCCCTATCTCCTTTGTGATACTTGTAGATTAATTAAAGAATTCCCTTTACTGTTTCCAGCATACCTTTTTCTTGGATAGAATCCAGATCAGCTTTCACAGCGGCGGTAAGTCCCGGGATATTATTCAAATCTTCGCCCCAGATAGAAGTTGCAGCAAGTACACCTTCGGTTACTTTCTGGGTATCGCCTGTTGCCCACAGGTCTTTCAGTAATTGCATGATTTCCGGAGCATCGTTCGGGGTGATCTCAGCACCGTCTTCACGAACACCACCTTTATAATAAGTAATGATAGCGGCCAACCCGAGAACCAGTCCCTTAGGCAATTCACCTTTGCGTTGCAGATAAGTCTTCAAGCCAGGCAGGTCACGAGTTTCATATTTCGGGAAAGAGTTCAGCATAATGCTGGTAACAGCATGGTCAACAAACGGGTTGTTGAAACGCTCCAATACATCTTCCGCAAACTTCTTCAACTCATCTTTCGGCAAGTTCAATGTTTCCATCAACTCATCGAACATTACCTTGTTGATGTACTGACCAATAACCGGATGTTGACAAGCATCACGCACAATGTTTACGCCCGACAAGTAAGCTACCGGAGAAAGAACAGTGTGAGGGCCATTCAGCAACGTTACTTTTCTTTCATGATACGGTGCTTCAGAAGGAACGAACAATACATTCAAACCAGCCTTGTCAGCAGGGAATTCTTTGGCAATCTCCTGCGGAGCTTCGATGACCCAGAGGTGGAAGATTTCAGCCTGTACCACCAAATTATCATCATACTGCAATTTTTCCTTGATTGCTGCAATATCCTTGCGCGGGAATCCCGGAACAATACGGTCAACAAGCGTAGCGTATACACCACATGCTTCTTCAAACCAAGTCTTGAATTCATCCCCCAATTGCCATAATTCGATATATTGGTAGATGGTTTCTTTCAGTTTGTGACCGTTCAGGAAGATAAGTTCGCATGGGAAAATAATCAGACCTTTGCTCTTATCACCGTTGAATGTCTTGAAGCGATGATACAGTAGTTGAGTCAGTTTGCCCGGATAAGAAGAAGCCGGAGCGTCAGTCAGTTTGCAGGAGGGATCGAAAGCGATACCGGCTTCCGTAGTGTTGGAGATTACGAAACGCATTTCCGGTTGCTCAGCCAACTTCATGAATTCATTGTTCTGAGTGTAAGGATTCAGTGCACGGCTGATAACGTCGATCATTGTCAGGCTATTGACAGTTTCTCCTTTATCCAATCCTTGCAGGTTTACGTGATAAAGATCATCCTGTGCATTCAGCATGTCTACCATACCTTTGTCGATGGGTTGAACTACTACAACACTGCTATTGAAGTCAGTTTTTTCGTTCATGTTATAAATAATCCAGTCGATAAATGCACGTAAGAAGTTTCCTTCACCGAATTGAATGATACGTTCCGGGCGCTGAGCCTTGGGAGCGGTCTGTTTGTTTAATGCTTTCATGCTTAAAAATCGTTTTTAAAGTGATTGATATTATGATGTTTATTCAAATTCAAAATAGAAATTGATGTTTTCTTTCATCAGGATGTCGATAGGCATATACTTTACACCGGTCACCGGACGTTTGAATACGACATGGTCGCACAGAGCTTTTACGCCACAGTATCCTTGCAGTCCCGGTCGTTGTCCGATGAGATAATTTACTTCGCCGGATTTCAGGTACTCCACGTTCTTGGGCAGAAGGTCGTATCCAACTAGTCCTTCCAAATGGTGTCCTGTCTCCTGTAGATATCCTGCCACCTGGTAGACACGTGAGTTAAAAACGGCTCCTAATACTGCCTTGGGATGTGCGGCAAAGAAATCTTCCAATGTCCGGCGGTTGGCTTCATCATCTTCTTTATTCAGTACTACATCATGAACCACCAGATTCTCATGTTCCTGTGCAATAAAATTCATGAAACCGTCCATGCGTCGTTGCATCTGTATTTCTGCCGGACTATTCTTTTTATTATTAAGAAATAGTATCAGTTCCTGTCCTTCCTTGTACTTGCGCATCAGGATTTTAGCAGCCATATACCCGCTTGTTTGGGAGTCCTGGCCGATGTAGCAGAGTGCATGGGTGTCTTCTATATTAAAGTCGACAAATGCGTAAGGTATCTTTTTCCCTTCCAGATAAGATGTCAGCGACATTGTCTCTTCACGGAAATTGGGAGCGATCAATACGGCATCCACTATTTCTTTGCGGAGCTTCGCGCAGGCTTTTTCATAAGAAAGCCGGTCGGCATGATGGTAGCACAAAAAGTCCACGCTTACATTAAAAGGACGCAACTCTTGTGCGGCACGGTTGATACCTTCTGCAACGGAATACCAATAGTCATGTTCCACATAATAAGGTATAATACACAGAACACGGTAGCGCTTCTTGGCTGCCAGACCAATGGCAAACATATTAGGATGATAGTCTATCTCATCAAGCACTTTTTGAACCTTCTCCCTGCTGGCAGCAGAAACATCTCCCCGATTGTGCAACACGCGGTCCACAGTTCCGGCAGAAACACCCGCCATGCGGGCAATGTCTTTAATGGTGTAGTTCTTGTTTTCCATATTCTTTGTCTCATTCGTTTTAAGGCACTAAAGGTTCAATGTCTAAAACTTAAATATTATAAATATTTGCGGCAAAGATACGAATTATTTTGTTTCTCCAAGTAAATTTTCTACTTTTGTGTTCGATAACGGTTAATAAAAGCAAAAACCAATATCTTGCCTATTAGCTTTACAATCAATACTATATAGGTATAGAAAAGAGAAAGTAATATTTTTATATACTTAAAACACAGTAGAATGAAAAAATTTATGGATGAAAACTTCCTGTTGCAGACAGAAACCGCACAGAAGTTGTATCATGAACATGCGGCCAAGATGCCGATTATCGATTATCACTGTCACTTAATCCCTAAAATGGTAGCGGACGACTATCAGTTTAAGTCATTGACTGAAATCTGGTTGGGCGGCGACCATTACAAATGGCGTGCTATGCGTACCAATGGTGTAGACGAACGTTTCTGCACAGGTAAGGATACTTCCGACTGGGAAAAATTTGAAAAGTGGGCTGAAACCGTTCCTTATACTTTCCGTAATCCTTTGTATCACTGGACACACTTGGAGTTGAAGACAGCGTTCGGTATCGATAAGATCCTGAGCCCGAAGACTGCCCGTGAGATTTATGACGAGTGTAATGAGAAGCTGGCTCAACCGGAATACTCTGCTCGTGGTATGATGCGCCGTTATCATGTGGAAGCTGTTTGTACTACGGATGATCCTATTGACTCTCTGGAATATCATATTCAAACACGCGAAAGTGGTTTTGAAATCAAGATGTTGCCGACATGGCGTCCTGACAAGGCAATGGCTGTAGAAGTTCCTGCTGACTTCCGTGCATACGTTGAGAAACTGGCTGAAGTAAGCGGTGTTGCTATTTCTAATTTCGATGATATGGTAACTGCCCTGCGCAAGCGTCATGACTTCTTTGCTGAACAAGGCTGTAAATTGTCTGATCACGGTATTGAAGAATTCTACGCAGAAGACTATACAGATGCTGAAATCAAAGCTATATTTAATAAGGTATATGGTGGAGCAGAACTGACCAAGGAAGAAATCCTGAAATTCAAATCAGCTATGCTGGTTATCTTCGGTGAAATGGACTGGGAAAAAGGCTGGACACAACAATTCCACTATGGCGCTATCCGTAACAATAACAGCAAGATGTTCAAGTTGCTCGGTGCTGATACAGGTTTCGATTCTATCGGTGAATTTACTACTGCTAAGGCGATGTCTAAATTCCTCGACCGCTTGAATTCCAAAGGCAAGTTGACGAAGACTATTCTTTATAACCTCAATCCGTGCGCTAATGAAGTTATTGCCACTATGTTGGGTAACTTCCAGGATGGCACGATTCCGGGTAAGATACAGTTTGGTTCCGGCTGGTGGTTCCTCGATCAGAAGGACGGTATGGAGAAACAGATGAATGCTCTTTCCGTATTGGGTCTGCTAAGCCGTTTCGTAGGTATGTTGACGGACTCTCGTTCATTCCTCTCCTATCCGCGTCATGAATATTTCCGCCGTACATTGTGTAATCTTGTTGGCCGTGATATTGAAAATGGTGAAATTCCGGCTTCTGAAATGGACCGCGTGAACCAGATGATTGAAGATATCAGCTATTATAACGCTAAGAATTTCTTCAAGTTCTAAAAGAAGAATTACTTTTTACTCATAGCAAGGAGTGCATCAAAGTTATATTGATGCGCTCCTTTTTTTAATACGCATCCATCGCTTCGCTTCTTTTAAAGATAAAATGCGTCCAAATTGGATACCAATTTCCTTTTTACTATATTTGCATATAAATCCCATAAAACAGAAGATTATGATAATAATTAGCACAAGAGATTTCAGAGCCAATCAATCTAAATTCATGGATATGGCTAACAATGGAGAGGACATTATTTTGAAGTCCCGTAAAAACGGAAGTTTTAAACTTGTTCCGGTAAGTGAAAGTGATATGCTGATAAGCAAAGAATATATTCTTGAGCCAGATGCAGATCTTGATCGGGCTATAACAATGGATGAACTTCTTCAAGGTGTAAAAGCAGACATTCATGAATTGTTCAGGGATAAAAGGAAGCAAGAATAATGAAAGTAATAGCATTACCAGAGGTGAGAGAATACCTCATGGAGCTGATTCAGATTCTCTATAAAAAAGAATATTTCGGAGAAGATGTTATACGCTACGTTCCGGAAAAATAAGGCTACACAATGGTATGTATTTTTCAATATCTATCAGAAAGACGGTGAAATGATTTTTATTATACGCTATATCAGCAATAACCATGTAACAGCGCAATATTTATAAAGCACTCTAAAACTATCGCATCACTCCCCTGACTACTACGGCAGAATGACATTGTTTCTTCTTAATTCTGGTTTGTAAAGATGTTGCCTTGAGCATAAACATCCCGGAAAGAAGAGTTACTTTTTACCCATAGCAATGTATCAAAGTTATATTGATGCGCTCCTTTTCTTTTATATATATACAACGCTTCTTTAAAGAATGATGTTACTTACATGCACATGTTGGCACTATCAACACCCGGATGTTAGCATCATCAACATGTACATGTTAATAGCACTAACATGTGCATGTAAGTAATACTATTCTTTAATAATAATCGGGCATATCCTTTAACCTTGCATGAGATATTATATATATGGGAGAGAAAATTTCTCTATGTTATTGGCTTTTATAAATTATTCATTAACTTTGCGACACCTTTAGGAATATTCTGATATACTCCTAAAAGGCTACATATTAAATAGTTAGAAGCGTTTACCATATTATTCTTGTCAAGGAAATCGCCAAATTTCAAATGGGTATAAGAATAATAGGCAACAAAACGCTCATGCTCGCTGTATATCCAAATGTATAGTAGAGCGTGGGCTGTTGTCTTTATTATCTATATCCGGGTGTTTGGCGATACCTCTTGACAGATAATGGCAGCAGTTCCCACGCTTTCATTTTATTTATAGGTGTCGTATGGGGACTTTCGGCACCGGATATACACGATGAGAAATACTATATCTGTCTTATGTGCGGCAACTTTTCTGTGCCTGCTCTGTTCTTCCTGTTCATCAAGCAGGCAAGTATCCTATTTGCAAAAGCTGAATGAGGGATTCCGGGATACTCTTATAGAATATGATGCCCGCATCATGCCTAAAGATTTGCTTACCATCTCCGTCAGTTGTTCTGAACCGGAAGCCGCCTTGCCTTTCAATTTAGTGGTACCTGCTTCGCAAACAGGAATCAATTCCACTAATTTAGTTTCACAACCTACCCTGCAAAACTATCTGGTGAACAATCAGGGCGAGATCGTTTTCCCTGTACTCGGCACCTTGAAAGTAGGTGGAATGACCACTCAGGAAACCTCTGAACTGATTGTGGGGAAACTGGAACGCTACTTGAAAGAGCGTCCTATCGTAACTGTCCGGTTGGTAAACTATAAGATTTCCGTAATTGGAGAAGTAAGCCGCCCGGGAGTCTATACCGTAAATAACGAACAGGTGAATGTCTTTGAAGCTGTAGCAATGGCGGGTGATCTGACCATATACGGGAAGCGGGATAATGTACGTATCATCCGCACCGTAGATGGTAAACAAAAACTTATCACCATCAACCTGAATGATGAAAACATCATTTATTCCCCCGACTTCTATCTACGGCAAAACGACATCGTCTACGTGGAGCCGAACAAGGCAAAGAAACAGAGTGCCAACATTGGTTCTTCCACCAATCTTCTGATTTCCATAACCTCTATACTTATATCCCTGGCAGGGTTAATGGTCAATATTTTACGATAAAAAGTATAATTCACTAACTAACACAATCTATATATATGAACACCAATCAAACAGACACTAATCAAATGCAGGAACAAGAAATAGACCTGATTGAACTATTCTACAAATTGTTAGCACACTGGCGGTGGTTTCTGCTGGCTGCTGTGGTAGCACTTGCCGGAGCATACATTTATGTACATGTAGCTACTCCCATCTATCAGGCGACGGCTTCTGTTGTCATTAAGGATTCGGAAGGAAGCAATAAGGCCATTGATGAGCTATTTCAGAAAGTCGCTCCTTCTTCCCTCACCTCTGCAAATACGCAGATTGAAGATGAAATGGAGATATTGCGTTCACGCTCTATCCTGCTGCAAGTGATTAATGAGCTGAATCTGCATACGAAGTACAAGGTGAAAGATGGACTTTTCTATAATGAAACCACTACACCTCCCATCATTGCTTCTATAGATAAAGCATCCATGGATACATTGAGTGGGACATTGCTGATACAAGTAGAGAAAACAGGTGAACGTTATACCGTGAGCAGTGCCTTGGACGATATTTGTGTAACGGAGACTTTCACAGGTTTCCCCGCTTTTATAGAAACTCCTGCCGGACGATGCACTTTAAGATTACTGCCCGGACATCAGTTTTCCGAAGCTATAAAGATAAGTATTTGTCGTCCTATCGATGCCGTAAACGATTATTCCGGTCAGCTGGTGGTCACCACTACCTCAAAGAAAACTTCTATCATCAGTCTGACCTTCAAGGATACGGATAAGGATCGTGCGGAAGCTTTTCTTGTTAAGTTGATTGAAGTCTACAACCGGGATGCAATGGATGATAAGAATAAGGTGACAGGAAATACACTCATCTTTTTGGAAGAACGTTTGGACAGTATCAGCAACGAACTGGGATTTGTAGAAAAGCATCTGGAGCAATACAAACAAAAAGAACGTTTGAGCGATTTGAAAACCAACATGACTCTGGATCTGAATACAAACAATGAGTACGAAAAGAAGTTGCTGGATGTGGAGATGCAACTAAATATGACTAACTATATTTATAACTATTTGTCGGATGATAAACACCGTTTTTCGCTATTACCGGTGAATACGGGGATTGCCGATACGGAACTGGTGCAACTGATTAACGAATATAACAAGGAACTGCTGGAACGTGAACGGCTGATGAACACCATGAAAGCAGATAATCCGACGGTGGTAAATCAGGATATTCGCATTGATGCATTGAGAAGAAATGTAGTAAGTTCTGTGGTCGGTGTGAAAGACGGACTGAGCATAGCACGCACTGATATTCTGCGTAAAACCGATTATTTCAACTCCCGTATCGGAAATATGCCGAAGCAGGAAAGGGAGTTCAATAACATAGACCGTCAACAGCAAATTAAGGCAAACCTATATCTGATGTTGCTTGAACGGCGTGAACAGGCAGCTATTTCTTTGGCAGCCACAATGAACAAAGCAAGAGTGATTGATGCTCCCCTATCTGCTGACAGACCGATAGCTCCGCGAAGTATGATGATTTATGCCGGAAGTCTGTTTCTGGCATGTGCAATGACGGCAGGAGTGATTTTGTTCGGAGGCATTTTCCGTACTAAAATAATGTCGGTAGCAGAAGTAGAGAGTACACAAATTTCTGTAATGGGAATCATTCCGTATACCAAAGAAGGTGGTGGCGTTGAAGAAGGACAAAACGGCATCATGGAAGAATCTTTTCGCCGCATGAGAAGCAATCTGCGTTTTCTTACCGAAGACGGTGACAAAAAATGTATTCTGATGACCTCCACCATTAGCGGAGAAGGAAAGAGTTTCATCAGCATCAACCTGGCTCTGACCTTTGCTTTTCTGGGATGCCGGGTATTGGTAGTAGGTCTGGATATCCGCCGTCCCAGACTGGCGGAGTATTTCAGAATAAAGAGTCATGTAGGTATGACCAGCTACCTTTCGGACAATGAGATAAAACCGGAAGATATAATCTTCCCGTCAGGAGTACATGAGCAATTATTCGTCGCACCTGCCGGACCTATCCCTCCTAATCCGGCAGAACTGTTGGAAAGAGCCCGATTGAAAGAGGCATTCGCGTATTTCCGTGAACAGTTTGATTATATCATTGTGGACTCGGCTCCGGTGGGATTGATTAGTGATACATTGAGCTTGAGTAAAGTGACTGATTTCACACTCTATGTGTGCCGCATGAATTATACGCACAAGAATGTGTTGTCTGAAATTGTCGAGATACAACGATCAGGGCAACTAAACCAAATATCTTTAGTAGTGAATGGTGGTAATCTGGCGGAAAAGAAATATGGTTACGGATATGGCTACGGATATAGTTATGGTTACAGAGATACTCATAAAAAGCATAAGTAATATACACTTATTTTTTTCATCTCACTTTTTTTTCTTCTCAATGAAGATACTGCTCCGGACTTTCATAAATTAGGTAAAGTCCGGACGGTATTTTCTAAAGCCACCATTTCTTCTTTTTGTTCTGTTCCGCAGGGATATTGCCTTGCGTATAGATATCCCGGAAGGTTTTACGTTCTTTAATCATCTGATAGATAAGTCCCCAATCGGGCAATCCGCCCAGATTACGGTCGTCAATGAAAAGGTCTACTTTCAGTTTACGGGAGAATCCACAGTCCTGCTGCTTCTCTTCGGGATAATCACGATTGACAGCATAGAATTCCACTCCTCTTTCTTTGCACCAGGCAACGGCTTCTTCCAGAAGTTCACCTTCGCGCACACTCCACAAAATAAGCCTGTGCTGATCTTGCTGCAACAGTTTTAAAGTGTCTGTTGCAAAAGGAATTTCTCTACCGATACGGGGATAGCGATGTTCTACTATAGTTCCGTCGAAATCAACTGCTATTGTCATAGTTTTATGCTGAAAAATTACAGAACAAAGATACGAATCTTATTGAAAAAACAAAGCGTTCTCTCCCTTTTACAATAGGCAAATATGAAAGAAATTTGCATATAATTTCATAAAAATGTATTTTTGCGCTTAATTTTTCACTAACAACATAATATTAGGATGACTCAATCACCCAAAAATGTATCTAAAGGGTTCACTAAAGCCTTTTGGGTAAGCAACACGGTCGAACTGTTCGAACGTATGGCGTATTATGCCGTTTTTATCGTTCTCACTATTTATCTTTCTTCTATTTTAGGCTTCAACGACCTTGAAGCGAGTATGATTTCCGGTTTATTTTCCGGTGGTCTTTATCTTTTGCCTATCTTCACGGGTGCTTATGCTGATAAGATAGGTTTCCGGAAATCCATGATTGTTGCTTTTTCGCTGCTGTCTGTCGGATATCTGGGTTTAGGAATTCTCCCTACCCTGCTGGAAGCTGCCGGTTTGGTGGAATATGGCAAAGCAACCCGTTTCACCGGACTGCCGGATAGCGATAGCCGCTGGATGATCGTTCCTGTGCTGTTTGTTATCATGGTGGGCGGATCGTTTATCAAATCCATTATTTCGGCTTCAGTGGCAAAAGAAACTACGGAAGCAAACCGCGCACGCGGTTATTCCATCTTTTATATGATGGTGAATATTGGTGCATTTACCGGAAAAACAGTGATTGACCCGTTGCGGAATGTTATTGGAGAGCAGGCGTATATCTATATTAACTATTTCTCTGCTACGATGACCATATTGGCATTACTTTCCGTTGTTCTGCTCTATAAATCTACCCATACGGCAGGCGAAGGAAAAAGTATGCGTGAAATCGGTCAGGGTTTTCTGCGCATCATTACAAACTGGCGTCTGCTGATTCTTATCCTGATTATAACGGGATTCTGGATGGTGCAGCAACAGTTATACGCTACGATGCCTAAATATGTAATCCGTATGGCGGGCGAAACTGCCAAGCCGGGTTGGATAGCCAATGTAAACCCATTTGTAGTGGTTTGCTGCGTTAGTTTCGTGACGCGTTTGATGGCGAAACGGTCGGCTATTACTTCCATGAATATCGGTATGTTCCTTATCCCCTTTTCGGCTCTGCTGATGGCATGCGGTAACCTGCTTGGAAATGACGTGATAAGCGGAATGAGCAATATCACATTAATGATGATAGCCGGTATTGTGATACAGGCTTTGGCAGAATGTTTCATTTCACCGCGTTATCTGGAGTACTTCTCCCTGCAAGCGCCTAAGGGTGAAGAAGGTATGTATCTTGGATTTAGCCATCTCCATTCCTTCCTCTCTTCCATCTTCGGTTTTGGTATCGCGGGAGTATTGTTGACAAAATACTGTCCCGATCCTGTCCTCTTTGAGACTCGTGAAGCATGGGAGGCTGCCAGCACCAATGCGCATTATATCTGGTACTATTTCGCCGCTATCGGTCTGATATCTGCACTGGCACTGTTAGTATTTGCCAAAATCACCCAATCCATCGACAAAAAGAAGAAAGCCAAGGTCTGAATATCTCATTTTTTATGTATATTTGCCGTCACTTTGCCATAAAAGTGGCGGCTTTTTCTAAATTGAGGAGAACATAATGAAAGTAAAATTTATAAGCCTTGCGAGCGGAAGTAGTGGCAACTGCTATTATATAGGCACTGAAAAATACGGAATACTTATTGACGCTGGTATAGCGGTACGTACTATTAAGAAATCATTGAAGGAGGTGGGCATCGGTATGGAAACAATACGCGCGGTATTTGTTACACACGACCACGCAGATCATATCAAAGCTGTAGGCGGACTGGGTGAGAAACTGCACATCCCTGTCTACACAACTGCACGTATCCACGAAGGAATCAACAAAAGTTATTGCATGACGGAGAAGCTCCACTCTTCCGTTCATTACCTGGAGAAAGAAGAACCGATGGTACTGGAAGATTTTCACATTGAGTCTTTCGAAGTTCCCCACGACGGTACGGACAATGTGGGTTATTGCATTGAAATCGACGGAAAAGTATTCTCGTTCCTTACCGACCTTGGTGAAATCACCCCTACTGCTGCCAAGTTTATCCGTAAAGCGAACTACCTGATACTGGAAGCTAACTATGATGATGAAATGCTACGTATGGGTACATATCCGCAGTATTTAAAGGAGCGCATCACCAGCCGTACAGGACACATGAGCAATATTGCAACTGCCGAGTTCCTGGCTGAAAATATCACGGAAGACTTGAAATATATCTGGCTTTGTCATTTGAGCAAAGACAATAATCACCCGGAACTTGCTTACAAGACGGTGGAATGGAAATTAAAGAGTAAAGGTATATTGGTAGGTAAAGATGTGCAACTCTGCGCTTTAAAGCGTAGCACTCCTTCCGACTTGTACGAGTTTGATTAAAAAAAGCCGCTTTCATCGAAAAAAGATTTTATTTTGCTTGGATGAATAAAATAAAAGGACTACTTTTGCACCCGCAAATAAGAAAAACGATGCACTCTTAGCTCAGCTGGTAGAGCAATTGACTCTTAATCAATGGGTCCAGGGTTCGAGTCCCTGAGGGTGTACGAAGATAAGGTTCTGAAAACAATTGAGTTTCAGAACCTTTTTTATCGTCACTGGATATGACTATTGCTACTAGACTAAAAGAATCTTGAAATCTCCCGTATGTAGATGCAACAACAGGAGGCATTTATCTGTTTTTCATTATATAGTTTCACTCTCATCATGAATAATTGGAAGAAAAAATTTATCATAATATGGAGCGGGCAACTATTTTCTATATTAAGTAGTTCCATCGCTCAGTTCTCTATTGTCTTATGGATTAGTCTCAAAACGGGTTCTGCGGAAGTTTTGTCCTTTGCCATGATTGCCGCCTTGTTGCCGCAAGCCTTGTTAGGGGCATTTGCAGGCGTATACGTGGATCGCTGGAACCGGAAATGGACTATGATAGGTGCAGATAGTTTCGTTGCACTCTGTTCCGGTATCATCGCTTTGTTGTTTTACCTGGATATTGTGGAATTGTGGCATATCTATATATTATTGGCGCTTCGTTCCATTGGTGGTTCGTTCCATTCACCGGCAATGAAATCATCCATTCCATTGCTGGCTCCGGAAAAGGAACTGACACGTATTGCGGGGATTAACCAGGCTATCCAGTCTATTTGTAATATCGGTGGCCCTGCGTTGGGAGCGGTTCTGCTTCTGGCATTCGATATGAGTGTAGTCATGTTATTGGATGTGGCAGGTGCAATCATTGCCTGCACTTCCCTACTGTTTGTTTACATTCCGAATCCGAAGAAGGAAAATATCTCAGCTAAGAGTGTATTGAACGATATGCGCGACGGTTTTCATGTGATTATGCGCAACCGAGGAGTTAGTTGGGTGATGGTTACAGAAATCCTGATTACTTTCTTTGTGTTGCCGATAGTCGCCCTGATGCCGCTGATGACTTTGCATACTTTCTCCGGAACAGCTTATCAGATTAGTTTAATAGAAACACTTTTCGGGGTGGGTATGTTGGCCGGAGGGGCTTTATTGGGGATTTGGAATCCTAAGATCAGGAAGATACTGATGATCGCGTTCTCTTATGCAGTACTTGGTCTGGCATTGGCTATATGTGGTATGTTGCCCGGCAATGGGTATGTCTTTTTTGCCATACTGACGGTGGTACAAGGGCTTATCGTGCCATTTTTATCCGGTCCCTTTACCGCTCTATTGCAGACGCAGTTCAAACCGATTTATCTGGGACGTGTATTCTCGCTTTTCGACAGTATAAGTTTGTTCCCTTCTATCATCGGTCTGCTTGTCACAAGCTTTGTAGCTGACTCTCTGGGAATAGGCAACATATTTATATACTGTGGTTTTGCCATTGTACTGACTGCAATTTTGATGATGTGTATTCCTTCTGTTAGAAATCTGGAGAAAGAGGAGATCAGGAAGAAAAAGTAAATAGTATTATTGCGCGTCTATACCTCTTTTTTTCAGCATCTCAAAGTCTTCTTTTCTCATTCCTATATCATCCAGTGGACGCGGTTCATTATGATCGTTCAGATAAACCCTCGATTTCTCTGTATAGAGAGGGCTGGTGACAGATAGACTGTCATTGCGATACGGAGTTTCTATTCCGGCCAGTTCCATCATGGTCTGGAAAAAAGAAATGCTGGAAGATATATTTTTCTGTCGGTTCATCGAAGCAGCTTTCTCTATCCCGGGATACTCTTCCCTATAACTGTCGGATGTCCACAGCAGGAAAGGTACGTGTAGCTGATAGTAGGACGGAACGGGGGATGCATGAAGAAACAGGTGTCGGCCATCGTCGAAGATATCTTCCCCATGGTCGGACGTGTAAAGCATACTGGCATCTACTTGCTGCTCCTCCAATAGGTGGATGATACGTGCCAGGAAATTATCCGTATACCGAATGGAATTGTCGTAGGCATTCATCAGATTATCTCTGTATTTCACTTCTGCATCTACGGGGAAATCCGGCAAGAAGAAAGCAGCAGTTTCCGGATAACGTTCCCGGTAATTGAAGTGAGATCCATAGGTATGCAATACAATGAGCTGTTTCCGATTTCCTTTCTCAAGTTCTTTTTCTACCAACATTAACAGGTCGTCATCTGAAGGGTTATATTGCGAATCCTGGGAATCTTCCTTGATAAAATCATAAGTATCCGCTTCCATTCCGAAGAAGTCAATGAAAGAATGGTTATACCGCTGATTTGAGAAGAAAGCTGTCTGGAAACCGGCTTCTTTGAAAGCGGTAATGATGCTTTTCCGATAATAAATGGAATCGAAATTCTGTGCAGATACAGGAGAAAGCAGCATTGGTACACTCTTGTGCGTAGTATTCGATTCCGTCAGAACATGGCAGAAAGAGGTCACTCCTTCTATTTTAGAAAGTTCAGGGTTCGTATCCCGATCATAGTCGTAAAGACTCCAGTTCAGGGCACGGGATGTCTCGCCCACTACCATAATATAAATTTCGCGCCTGTCTTCCGGATGGGAAGGCTGGGCGTTAAAAGTAAAGTTCTCTGATGTGCGGTGATACGTCCTTGTTTGGGCATTACGCTGGAATGCGAGTGCTACATTGTAACACACGTTGGCCGGATACAAATCCGATTTCAGCTCGTAACGTTTATCCAGTCCATAAGCGGCGCCCAATGAGATTAAGCCGATGAGTAAGACAATCCATGCCTTTTTCCGTTCCCGACGGATAAATTCCGGAGATAATTTCCGCTTCTTTATAATGGAGATTGCAGCCAAAATCAATGCCGGTATATAAAGGATAATCACACTCACTAATGCCGGAACAAGATTATCCAGCAACTCCATAGCTTCACTTGAATTAGTGGTTACCAGGTTCAGAAACATATCCACAGCAATAATGGACTGTCCGAAGAGATAAAGCAGTACTATCTGGAAAGCTCCGAAGAAGATGAATAAGAAAAGGATCCAGAACATCTTTCCACAGTTTCTCGACAAAGTCATTAATAGATAATAGAAAGCAAATGGCAACAGTACATTGCACACTTTTGCCACCACAGGCATCGGCTCTGTAAAACAGAGGATGATATTGGGTACTATCAGGATCAACAGGAACAGATAGAACAAATGCTCCTGATTTTCCAACCATTTCTTTATGTTTTTAAAAAGCTTCATTGATGTTGAATATAAATCCGGTCTGGCCTTTTCCAAACCCTAAATCTAACCTTACGTTTACTCTCTTTTTGAACTCCCATCGATAACCAAAACCATAATTAGGGAGGATATGTTTAACTTCGAAGCCGGAGAATTTAGGAAATACGGTTCCCGCTCCTGCCCATACAGCTACGCCATTTCGCCTCCAGACGTGCTGGCGAAGCTCTATCTGCGCATCCATGGCACATTTATCACGGTAACGCCCTTCGTAATAGCCACGCATGGAATAAGAACTTCCCAATGTTGCCATCAATCCCCAAGGCGGATTACCGTAATTCAGCAACGTATGGAATTGTCCAGCCAATACTCCCCCTTTCCATACAGGATGATAATAGCTGGTAGTCAGCTCTGTGCTGCTGAAAGCATATTTATTACCGAGGAATGCGGGGCTGAATCGTTGGTCTATTCTCAGGTAATAGCCACTATAGGCATTTGTGAGGAAATCCCGTGAATCATAGAGTAATGAGAATCCGAGGCTTATATTGGTAGTCCGTGCTTTCATTCCTTCCCACAGTTCGGGCTTTTCAAAATCGTGGCCGTAGACATAATCAAAGACAGCCATCGGACCGATATAGAAGTTGCGCGCTACACGAGTCATGAAGTCTACCTTTACTTGTGCCTGGAAGCGGTCGTAATCACTTTCATTATCGTCATTAGAACCGTTTTCATATCCTTTTCCCCAATACAAGCTGGGGAACGAATAGAAATAAAGATTATAATTCAGACGGTATTTGTCTTGTGGAAAGAGGTGGTTTCCACGTACACCCAACAAATAGAAACCTACCGTAGATACATCACCGTATAAAGATACATTAGATGGCGGAAGGATGGTGTCATTCAGGTCTGTACGATATAATCCGGCGGCTACCAGACCGATACCGAACTTGGTATCACTGGAGTAATGAGGCCCTCCGATAACGCTGAAGTCAAACTTCTTGTTTTTTTTCTCTTTATTGGCATCATTAAAATAGTCCAGGAATTTCTTGAAGAAACTTTTCTTTTGTGGTAAAGTGTCAGTTACAGATACAGAAGATTCGACTGAAACATCTGTTCCTGTGGGGCCTTGTGCCCATATATCGGTGGCTATTATCAATAACAGCACCGGTAATATCCATCTCGTTAGTTTAGCGTCCATGATTACACCTGTAGAAAACTACGTCGGCAAATTTAGTTTTATTTTAACCATATAACAACAATTTTGTGAAGTGTTTTGTTCAAACTTCTTCCATTAAGAAAAAAGGGGGAAGAAATAAGAATTTCAGAACTTTATTCCCGTTTTAACGTTATTCTTTTAGAACGAATAACGAACTTCATTATGAAAACAAAAATGGATATTCCCGATAAAGAGGGACGAAAACGACTTGTAATTGTGGGTGGTGGCTTCGGTGGATTGAAGTTGGCACGAAAATTGAGAAGTGATAAATTCCAGATAGTGTTATTGGACAAGAATAATCATCATATTTTCCAACCCCTACTCTATCAGGTAGCAACCGCCGGTATTGAACCGAGTGCAATTTCTTTTCCTTACCGCAAGATATTTAAAAAGAGAAAACATTTCCATATACGTATTTGTGAGGCGCAACGGGTAATTCCCGAAGATAATATTCTGGAGACTTCCATCGGAGCTCTTTCATACGATTATCTGGTTGTCTCTACCGGATGTCGTACCAACTATTTTGGTAATGATGGGCTATCTCAACGGACAATGGCCCTGAAGAACACTGCAGAAGCTTTGTTTAATCGCAACCAGATACTGGAAAGTTTTGAAAAAGCACAGAATACCAGCAATCTGGAGAAAAGAAAACGTCTCATGACATTTGTCATCGTAGGTGGTGGCGCTACGGGTATAGAACTTTCCGGTGCATTGGCAGAAATGAAGAAATTTGTGCTTCCGCAAGACTATCCCGATCTTGATATGAACCTGATGCGCATTGTCCTTGTGGATGGTGCTCCCCGCCTGCTCTCCGCTTTCTCTGAAAAATCTTCGGAAGAAGTGGCAAATTACTTATTAAAACGTGACGTGGAGATCATAACCAGTGTGCAGGTTACGAATTATGAAAATGGAATAATGACACTGAGTGATAACAGTACTCTGGAAACGATGAATGTCTTTTGGGTTGCAGGTGTACGCGCCAACAGCATAGAGGGACTTACAAAAGAAGCCTATGGCCCCGGTAACCGTCTCTTTGTTGATCTCTACAACTGTGTTCAGGGTTATAACAATATTTTTGCCATCGGTGATACTGCACTGATGATTTCCAAGGAATACCCGAAGGGACATCCACAAGTAGTTCAGCCAGCCATTCAGCAAGCCCATAATCTGATCCAGAATCTGGATAGAAAGGAACGGGGGCTTGAAATGCAATCTTTTGTTTATCACAACAAAGGTTCCATGGCTACCATAGGACGCAATCACGCAGTTGTGGAACTGAAAAACCTTCGTTTCGGTGGTTTCCCCGCGTGGGCAGTATGGCTATTCATTCACTTAATGAGTATTGTCGGTGTAAAGAACCGTCTGTTTATCTTTGTAGACTGGATGTGGAGTTACTTTACATACGATCCTTCTTTGCGGGTTATTATAAAACCTTTGCGTAGAGATAAACCATAATGCCTTATTTTTCGTTATATTAAATATAAATGTTTAAACGAACGACTATGCTTTACAAATTTTTATTCCCGTCCAAACCGGATGGAGCAGCAACGTCTGCTATATTATTAATAGTGAGAATTATATTTGGTGTGTTACTAATGAACCATGGTATCGAGAAGTGGTCCAATTATCAGGAGTTATCCGCTGTATTTCCCGATCCGCTGGGTGTGGGCAGTCCTCTTTCCCTGGGATTAGCCATATTCGGTGAATTGGCTTGTTCTATGGCATTTATCATTGGTTTCCTTTACCGTCTGGCTATGCTGCCGATGATATTTACAATGGGGATGGCATTCTTTGTTATTCACGGAAACGATCCGTTTGCGGTCAAAGAACTGGCTTTCATATATCTGGTGGTATACGTACTGATGTATATTATCGGTCCTGGAAAGTTTGCCGTAGACCACTGGCTGGGTAAGGCTTTAACTCCCAAAAAGCCTTAATTTTACCGGGGCTGTTTAACTGAAAAATTGTTTTTGTCTCTTATTTAAGTGTATTTTTCACAAAAAGCACTTATATTTGCCCGAAGAAAAAGAGCAAAGAGTTAAATCAATAAACTCAGTAAAACAAAAGAAAGTAATTATGAAAAAGAGTAATTTGAATTTGGCTGCAACCGTGATGATTTGTGGCGCATTTCTTTTCAGTTCTTGTATCGGTTCTTTCGGCCTGCACAGTAAATTGGTAAATTGGAACCAAAGTATCGGTACAAAGTTTGTTAATGAGCTTGTTTATCTGGCTTGCAACATTATCCCCGTATATCCTGTTTGCTATCTGGCAGATGCGTTGGTAATCAACTCCATTGAATTCTGGAGCGGTTCCAATCCGATGGCCAACGTGGGTGATGTGAAGAAAGTAAAAGGTGAAAACGGAAACTATCTCGTAAAAACATTGGAGAACGGTTACTCTATCACAAAAGAAGGTGAAACCACTGCTATGGAGCTGGTTTACGACAAAGAATTGAACACTTGGAATGTTGTTGCAGAAGGTGTTAGCACTGAATTGCTGCAAATGAACGGTGACGGTACTGCACAGATGTATCTGCCGAATGGTGAAGCAATGAATGTGACATTGGATGCGCAAGGCGTAGCTGCTGCTCGTCAGGCAACGATGATCAACACTTATTACGCTGCACGCTAATTAAGAAAAGAATTTGAATATGCGGGCGGATGAGCAATCATTCGCCCGTTGCTTTTTATACCCTTCCCGATTTTTTAGAATGGGTAACCTACTGCAAAGTGGAAAGCAAAGTCACGTCCGAAGTCAGGACGCAGAATGGGATAACGATCCTTTCCCTTTTCAGGGTTAATAGCCTTCATACCACCATCAAAGCGAAGTACAAAGAAATCCAGATCCAGACGTAATCCCACACCGTAAGCTACGGCTATTTGCTTATAAAACTGGTCGAACTTGAATTTACCCCCCGGCTGATCCTGATATTCGCGAATCGTCCAGATATTTCCCGCATCTACAAACAAAGCACCTCTAAATTTCCAGAATAAACGTGTGCGGTATTCTATACTGGCATCCAGCTTGATGTCACCCGACTGGTTCATGAAGTTACCTTTTTCATCGGAGAAAGTACCGGGACCAAGACTACGTACCGACCATCCGCGTACACTGTTTGCTCCACCCGAGAAATAACGTTTCTCGAAAGGAATCATCCGTGCGTTTCCGTAAGGAATGGCAATACCTCCCCCAATATGAAATGCAATGGAGTTACGGTTGTCGATGACGATATTTTTGGCAAAGTCCAGGTCACCTTTTATATATTGTGCATATGGAATATTCAAGATAGTGTATTCGTCCTGATCATTCTTCTTTAAATTACTCATTTTAGAAAGCACATACAGGAGATTTCCCGCAGACTCAAAGTTAAAACGTATACTATAAGAATTACCAATCACTGCATTGTTCATCAATGCTTGTCCTGCACTGTTATAAATATAGCTGTACCCGGTACGAACAATCAAACGGTCTTTATAGTTATACTCCAGCAGATAGTTCTTCTCATCGTTCAGGAAATTGTTTTTAAACTCGGGTTCTATCCACGGCATATATAAATAGTTGATGTCCAGCAAGTCTATACGATGCTGCGAACGCTGTCTCTGCAATCCCCATTTATAACTCCATGAACCGGATGCAACGATGCGTGTAAACTCGGGACGCATCTGATAATTATATTGCAGCCCGAATTCTGTGGTTGCCCTTATCTTCCGCTTAAAGTCATTGGATATGAATGGAAACATGAAGCGGGGAAAGTTTATACTGGTTTCCACACCGAGTTCCGTATAGTTGTCATTCTTATACCCTAAACCGGAAACAGCTTCGTAAGCTCCGCGAAGCTTAACCAGAAAAGTTTCGGAACCTCTGAATACATTGCGATTCTGAAAAGATACAGATGCTGCGGCACCCAAATCACCCGCAGAGTTCGTTCCCTCCAGTTCGAAAGATACAGACTGATGTTTGTTCTTCGTCAGCATAACATAGGCATTCAGCTTTGCGCTATCATTTACCTGTGTTTCGAAGAAACGTACATTGGTATATTTCAATACCGGCAGACGTCCGAAGTTGGAATAAGTGCGTTGCACATCCTGTTCATTGTAAAGATCTCCCGGAGTTATCCGCAGATTATCAGTCAATACTTTAGGGCGCAGGTACAATTTATCCTTATAATATATGGGAAACCCCTTATAGTGTATCGAATCATTGATTTCCACACTACTGAGAGCTGAAGATTGCAGCACGTTATAGTCCGCAATGAAATTCACTTTATTAATCGTATACTGTGGATGATCCTGCAATTCAGCACCGGAATGCTGTCTGTATCGTGCCAAATGCAAGGTCAGATCCACCTGATAAGTGCCACGTACTGTATCCGCTGTATAAGAGATATAATCTTTATTGAATTTATAATAACCGTTGCGAAGCAGGTTACCCGTGATCCGTTGGCGTTCACTGTCCAGTATGTTGGCATTGAAGTACATACCTTCGGATAAATAGGTCGAGGCAGAATCTTTCTGCATATATTCCCAGATTTTTTCATCCTGAACATCATATTTCAGGCTACGGACAATATACGGCTCTCCGGTGTTTACTTTATAAGCCAGTTTTACCTTTTTCTTCTTGATTTTGGGAACGTACTCTACGGTAGCACCCATGTACCCCATATTCTGAACGGCTTTCGTCATTTCCTCCCGTGAACGTTCAGTTTCTTCTTTACTATAGATAACAGGGGCATCTCCCAGCCTGCGTAAAGCCCGGTTCACCCAGCGGGTAGAATCACGTCCCGACCAGTTGTAGACATACAGCTGGGTTTTAATCAGACTAAACCATTTGGAGTTCGGATTTTGCCGCACATATATGGACAAATTAGAAGGCTTCACATTTTTATTATCAGTATGTATGCGCACTTCATCCAGCAAGTATGAACCATCCGGCACATATTTGGTGGTCGAGCAGGAAGCTAATGTAAGTATGGCAGCAGTAAGTAGTGCGTAGTGGAAGCCTTTCTTCATACCAGAATTAATAAATTGCGCATAATTGACTACAAATATAAATCTATTTTTTCTTTTCCGAAATAAAAAACCGGATGAAGTGTGTTCCGTTTTTTGATTATATAGAAATAATCACGTACTTTTGCCAAACGATAACATTTAAGCTATGGCACTGAGCAAAAACCGCATCAAATATATCCACTCGTTGGAGCTGAAGAAGAATCGTAAAACAGAAAAAGTCTTTCTGGCAGAGGGTCCTAAACTGGTAGGCGATTTGTTAGGACATTTTCCCTGCCGTTTTCTGGCAGCTACGCCCGAATGGTTATCGCAACATCCCAAGCTTCCGGTAGAAGACGTTTCGGAAGTGTCTGATGAAGACCTTTCCCGTGCCAGCTTATTGAAAACTCCCCAGCAAGTACTTGCCGTATTCGAGCAGCCGGAATATGAAACGGATGCTTCCGTTATCAGCCATTCACTCTGCCTGGCGCTGGACGATGTGCAAGATCCGGGAAATCTGGGCACTATCATTCGCTTGGCAGACTGGTTTGGTATAGAGCATATCTTCTGTTCCCCGAACACCGTAGATGTATATAATCCAAAGACGGTTCAAGCCACCATGGGAGGCATTGCCCGTGTGAAACTGCACTATACTTCCCTGCCCGACCTCATTCAAAGCCTGAAGGATATGCCAGTTTACGGCACTTTCCTCGATGGAGAAAATATGTACACACAGAAATTATCATCCAACGGATTGATTGTGATGGGTAATGAAGGCAACGGAATCGGGAAAGAAGTGGAGCAACTCATTAACCGCAAACTTTATATTCCCAATTATCCCGCAGAGAGGGAAACGTCCGAGTCACTGAATGTGGCAATTGCTACCGCAGTAGTTTGTGCCGAGTTCCGCCGACAGGCAGCATCGTTGTAAAATCGAAAGGATAAAGTAGATAAGCATTTATTCCGGAAGGAAACGTTTCTTGGCAGAAAACTTCCGGAAGTTCCTGTAATACCTCATTTGCTTTCTGAAATATACCGGAGTACCCTTCGGAAATATCTTCTTCATTATTCAATAAAGCAATAACTCCGGGAAACCATTCCACTCCTTCAATCTCCTCTGTCAAGGGAAAGGCGGACACGACTTGTCCTTCTTCCACCCCTACCACATATTGTTTGAGATAACCATGTCCGGGCAGAAAAATAAAGTGTGAAGCAAATCGTTTGATCATCAGGAATTATCTTTACGGAATTGAACGTGCTCCGGATTATCCAATTTCTTCAGTGTAGGTTCCGAAGATGGACGAGGACGGGCAGCATCACGTCTGCGCGGATTATCATTTATCTTTTCTTCCACAGGTTTCAGTTCCTCTTTCTTGAGTTCCTGAGGTTCTATTTTCTCTGTCTTAACAGAATCTTTCTGAATAGAATCATTCTTAGCAAACGACAGTGTATCCGTAGCATGATAACGCATCAGTGAAATGCGGTCGGTCAGCAATGTACGGGTAGCCTGTGCTGCGGGATAATAGATATATCCACGTATTTCCCGGATTTCTCCCAACGTATCGGCAAAGAGGGAAACCGTTTCCATACCCGATTTATATACTTTCTGAATATCACTGATCATGCTGTCCTTATAGACAATCTGCATAGCCATGACAGGAGCATATAAGGAATCTGGCGCACCGTTGTGGAAGCGGAAACGAACGTTCCACCGCAAAGTATCGCGGTCTTTAAAGTTGGTATCTGAAGGTAAAACGAAAGTAATCTTGTTGTCCATCGGCATACCTGTCAGCTGATAGATACGTTGCCATGCCCATACATCAATACTGTCACCCGGAAGACTTTCCTTCGGTTTATTGTCACGTATGGCAATTAAATGGTTGACAACATCCCGCTCCGCTTTCAGCCTTGCGTTTACTTTCTCGTAAATCTTGGTGAGTACTTCCGGATTACGTGTGAACCAAACCATTGAAGAGTCAAATTCGGCTTGCGTAATGCCATGCTTTTTAAACACCGATTCAATGTACAACACCCTTTTATAGCCATCGGTATAAGGAACTTCTTCCCCCATAGCCTTTGCTATATGGTAGTCATAAAGCACATTTTCCATCTTAGCATCCGATATAACCACCTTCGGTCTTTTCACCTGACAGGCTGTCAAACAAGATGCTAACAGGAATATGCTAAACCATTGAATTCGACGCAGACCTTTCATGATTTCTTTATTGCATGATAAGAGTCATTCAAATATTTGCTGTAAAATAATAACAGGGCAATAATACCACAACTGATAGCGGCATCGGCAAGGTTGAATATCGGGCTGAAGAATATGAAATGATCCCCACCTACCAACGGCATCCATTGAGGCCAGTTCGTATCAATGATAGGGAAATAGAACATATCCACCACCTTTCCGTAGAACAAAGGAGCATATCCTCCGCCTTCCGGCAGGAATGAAGCTATCTGCGAATGTGTACTCTCATTGAACAACACACCATAGAACACACTATCGATGATGTTACCCAACGCTCCTGTAAGAATAAGAGATACGCATACGATATAGCCTGTCTTCAAGCCCTGCTTGATTATTCTCGTTAAATACCACCCTATCGCTCCTACTGCAACAATACGGAACAAGGTAAGGAATAACTTACCGAATATCTCCATACCGAACGCCATACCGTTATTCTCGGTAAAGTAAATATAAAACCATGTAGGCGGTTCTGCATCTACCATGCCCAGTTTCTCATAAAGCCATTTTATGGCGTTTTCGCTCTGATGCCAATACATGTGAGTCTTGACATAGATCTTGATTATCTGGTCAGCAATTAATACCGAGAAAATAACGAGCAGCGCAATGCGACCTTTCGTGAGGTATTTGTTCATCCTTACTTCTTACCGTTATTTTTGGCCTCAATGCTCAGTGTAGCATGGGGCACAGCACGTAAACGTTCGGCAGGAATCAACTTACCTGTTTCACGGCAAATACCATACGTTTTGTTCTCAATGCGTACCAATGCGGCCTGCAAACCCTGGATAAACTTCAACTGACGTTGAGCCAGGCGTGTCGTTTCTTCTTTGGACAAGGTGTTGGCACCTTCTTCCAAAACTTTGTACGTAGGAGACGTATCGTCGGTATCATTACCATCGGCTCCGGTTAAACTGGCTTTCAGCAATTCATAATCGCGTTGTGCCAATTCTAACTTCTCATTAATAATGGCGCGGAATTCTTCCAATTCAGCATCCGAGTATCTTGTTTTTTCTGCCATAACTTTACGTGTTAAATCGTTAGTATTATTATTCTTTTACAACGCTTACGTACAGGGAGAAATCGTCAAAGTTAAGTTCCGTGCCGTTTTCCACCTCATCGGTCAGCGTCAGTGAGGTTCCTAAAACCTGGTTACAAATATAGTCTTTATATTCGTTTACCGCATCATCTGTTTGCTGATTTTTTGATAATGTAATCTTTATTTTGTCTGTTATCTCCAAACCGCTTGACTTGCGAATATTTTGAATACGGTTAACCAGTTCACGGGCAATACCTTCGCGGCGAAGCTCTTCTGTTACGGTTACATCCAGGGCAACAGTCAGCTTTCCTTCGTTGGCAACCAGCCATCCCGGAATGTCTTCGCTGAAGATTTCTACGTCAACAGTTTCCACAACCACATCCGTACCATCCAGTTGCAAAGTATAAGAACCGTTCTTTTCCAGTTCGGCGATAGCTTCCTGTGACATTTCTGCTACAGCGGCAGCTACGGCTTTCATCTGTTTGCCGAATTTCGGTCCCATCTTCTTGAAGTCACATTTCACTTTCTTCACCAGTACACCGGCGGCACCGTCTACGAACTTGATATCCTTCACGTTCACTTCGCTCATGATAAGCGCTTTTACAGCTTCGATGTGGGCGCGTTGTTCCTCGTCCACAACCGGTATCATGATACATTGCAGTGGCTGACGTACTTTGATGTTCACCTTGCGGCGCAAAGCCAATACCATGGAAGTTACGTCTTGTGCCATTTGCATACGGACTTCCAGTTCCTTGTCTATCATTTCCTCCTTATATTCGGGGAATTTAGCCAGGTGTACGGATACCACGTTGTCGCGTCCCGTTGCAGTAACCAAGTCCATATAGAGCTTGTCGGCATAGAACGGAGCGATGGGCGACATCAATTTGGCAACGGTTTCCAGACAAGTGTACAGAGTCTGGTATGCGGATAACTTATCCTGCGTAAATTCACCACCCCAGAAACGTTTACGGTTCAGACGAACGTACCAGTTGGAGAGGTTGTCGTTTACGAAGTCGGATATCAGACGTCCGGCCTTTGTCGGCTCGTATTCGCTATAGCAAGTATCCACTTCTTTCACCAGTGTATTCAGCACAGAGAGTATCCAACGGTCGATTTCAGGGCGTTCAGCCATCGGCACGTCAGCTTCCTTGTATTCGAATCCGTCTACATTGGCGTAGAGGGAGAAGAAAGAATACGTATTATATAATGTACCGAAGAATTTACGACGAACTTCTTCGATGCCGTCTACGTCGAATTTCAGGTTATCCCACGGAGAAGAATTGGTGATCATGTACCAACGTAAGGGGTCGGACCCGTATTTCTCGATAGTTGAGAAAGGATCTACACCATTGCCCAGACGCTTGGACATCTTGTTACCATTCTTGTCAAGTACCAATCCGTTAGAGATAACAGCCTTGTAAGAGATGGTATCGAATACCATTGAAGCGATTGCATGGAGCGTAAAGAACCAACCGCGAGTCTGGTCCACACCTTCGGCGATAAAGTCGGCAGGGTAAACCTGATGGCTATCCAGCAATTCTTTGTTCTCGAACGGATAGTGGATTTGTGCATACGGCATGGCACCGGAATCGAACCATACGTCTATCAGGTCCGCTTCACGCTTCATGGGCTTGCCGTCTTTGGATACGAGGATGATATCATCCACATACGGACGGTGCAAGTCTATCTTATCATAATTTTCTCCATTGTATTCACCGGGTACGAAACCTTTATCCTTATAAGGATTGGACTTCATGAATCCGGCAGCTACGGATTTCTCTATTTCATTATAAAGCTCTTCAACCGAACCGATGCAGATTTCCTCGCTGTTGTCTTCCGTGCGCCAGATAGGCAGCGGAGTACCCCAGTAACGTGAACGGCTCAGATTCCAGTCATTCAGATTTTCCAGCCACTTGCCAAAACGTCCCGTACCGGTGCTTTCCGGTTTCCAGTTGATCGTCTTGTTCAGCTCTATCATGCGGTCTTTGCAAGCGGTAGAGCGGATGAACCAGCTATCCAACGGATAATACAATACCGGTTTGTCCGTACGCCAGCAGTGCGGATAATTGTGTACATGCTTCTCTATCTTGAACGCCTGGTTGTTAGCTTTCATCATCATGCAGAGACTTACGTCCAGACTTTCGTCCTGATCTGTCAGATTCGGGTCGTAAGCGTTCTTCACGAAACGTCCTGCATATTCCTTATACAGGTCTACGTTTACGCGCTCTTTCACGAAGTTCTCGTCCAGTTCGTCCAATTTATAGAACTTACCGGTCAGGTCCACCATCGGGCGGAGTTCACCTTTCTTATTGATGAGTTGCAACGGCGGAACACCGGCGGCTTTCGCTACCTGGGCATCGTCGGCACCGAATGTCGGAGCGATATGTACGATACCTGTACCGTCTTCCGTAGTCACATAGTCACCTGAGATTACGCGGAATGCACCTTCACCCGGATTCACCCAAGGTATCAGTTGCTCATATTCCATACCTACAAGTTCCGGACCTTTATATTCTCCTACAATTTTGAACGGTATCAGCTTATCTCCCGGTTTGTAATCTTCCAGGGCGATGTCTTCCGCTTTCTTATTGAAGTGCGTGTAGAGCAAAGCTTTGGCAAGTACAACGGTGATTTTCTCTCCGGTGTATCCGTTGTAGCTTTGTACGGCTACATAATCTATCTTCGGGCCTACGCAAAGCGCGGTATTTGAAGGCAATGTCCACGGAGTCGTGGTCCATGCTAAGAAGTACGGAGTTCCCCACTCTGCCATTTCCGGCTTCGGGTTCTTCATCTTAAATTGTGCCACACAGGTCACATCCTTCACGTCGCGGTAGCAACCGGGCTGGTTCAATTCGTGTGAGCTCAGTCCTGTTCCGGCAGCGGGAGAATACGGCTGTATGGTGTATCCTTTATAAAGATACCCTTTTGTATAGAGTTGCTTCAACAGCCACCACAAAGTTTCGATGTAGCGGTTGTCGTAGGTGATATAAGGATCAGTCATGTCTACCCAATACCCCATCTTGTGAGTCAGATCTTCCCATTCTTTGGTGAACTTCATCACATCTTTGCGGCAGGCAGCGTTATAGTCGGCTACGGAGATCGTTTTACCGATATCTTCCTTGGTGATACCCATGGCTTTTTCCACACCCAGTTCCACAGGAAGTCCGTGTGTGTCCCAGCCGGCTTTACGTTTCACCAGGAAACCCTTCATGGTTTTGTAACGGCAGAAAATATCTTTGATGGAGCGAGCCATTACGTGGTGAATGCCCGGCATACCGTTGGCAGAGGGCGGTCCTTCATAAAAAACGAAAGAAGGACAGCCTTCACGTTCTGTCATACTCTTGGCGAAAACCTGGTTCTCGTCCCATTTCTTCAACACTTCCGCGTTTACCTTTGAGAGGTCGAACTGCGAATATTCGGCAAACTTCTTACCCATCTTATTTGCAATTTAACTATTTACAATTTAACGATTAAGGAGACACTTTGAGACGTGCTAAAGCGACCCTCCTTATTTTAAGGGTGCAAAGTTACAAAAAAGTTAGAGAAAAGATATTATTGAATAGAAAAAAACATATCTAAATGGAATACGGCTCTTCAAAGAAGTGTTTTAGAAGATGTGTATTCCATCTTTTTCTATTTGTTGCTTTAAAAAAGCATTCATGTTTTTATGAGCGCGAGTGACATCAACAGAACATCCTAAAAGTTTTTCCAGATATGCTTTCATTCTTACTATTAGAAAAGGGTTAGGTGTTTCTGTCTCTACGTAAATATCAATATCACTTGTTTCTTTTTGCTCATTACGGGCGACCGATCCAAACAAATGTAAAGAACGCACACCGAACTGTTGTTTCAATTCGCTACCGCATGATTTCAACAAACTGATATAATCGTTCTTTGTTTTCATATCTCATTAAATCTTTAGAACAAAGATAGACAAAAAGAGTATTATTCACAAATCTTTTTGTTATTTTTGCCTGTCATAATTGATTATTCACCCAAACAAAACATCAAAAACAATATTATGGACAAAGATCTAAAAAAGGTTGTGGTGCTTCTGGCACACCCCAACATGGAAAACTCACAAGCCAATAAAGCCCTGCTTGATGCCATAAAGGATATAGAAGATGTGGCTATATTTAATCTATATGAGATGTTAGAGCAAGATATCCTCAATATGGATGCATGGAGCCGGATTATATCTCATGCCAATGCAGTGGTATATCAGTTTCCATTTTATTGGATGTCGGCACCATCTTTATTAAAGAAATGGCAGGACGGGATATTTACCTATTTGGCAAAAACTCCGGCAGTAGCCGGTAAGCCTTTGTTGGTGGTTACCACTACCGGTTCTGAATTTGATGCGTACCGAAGTGGAGGAAGAAATCGCTTCACGGTGGATGAACTTTTGCGTCCTTATCAGGGTGGTGCTGTGCATGCAGGGATGATATGGCAGACTCCTTTCGTGGTGTATGGTATGGGAACACCCGATGCGGAAAAGAATATTGCTCTGGCAGCGGATCTTTATAAAAAACGGGTGATGGCACTTATCGGGAAAGATAAATCGGAAGATAGCTGGTAAAGTGTAAAGTATCAGCCAAAACACTTGATTTTGCCTTTACGATGTTGTATCTTTGTAGAAGCTTTAAGCTGAGTTTTATTGTAAACCTAAACCTTTAGTAAAATGGCAAAAGTTAGTCTTTCTTTTTCAGAAGCCTTTAAACAGTGCATTAATTTGACAGATATCTTATGTGAGACAGCCTGCCTGCCGAATAAACATGGGTGGTTCGCTCGTTGGCAAATTAAATAGATTATAGTTATTTCAGATGTTCGACATTTGGAATAATAATAGGCAAAAAAGAAGATAAGGTGGTGTTTCCTCACAAGGATTTGCCACCTTTTTTGTTGATTTATATTTGGGGTAGGATTTAAAGCTCATTTTTGCGCTGTTAATAAACGTTGGATACGTTCTTAAAAAACGTTCCGGTTATTCTTTAAAAACGTTGTTTGCAGTTATTAGTGAATTGGTTTAAATGTTACTATTTTAGAATATTGTCACAACTCAATCAAGTCATTCAAAAACAGTCATCAAATCACGAAATATTTTAAAGGATACAAAATTTCTCTTTTCTACAATATAGTAACGGGATTAAATATATATAGCAACCTCTTATTACAGACTTATTCTTTCACGAACATTACAAAAAAGATAAGACATATAACAAGAGGTTATTATGGAAAGGTATCAATATAGAATGTACACGATATTCAAATATATCTTTTATGATTATCTATCGCTTGATGGAAGGAGCTTTTGTTGATCTACCATAATTCATTTCCCACCGTTTTTGAACGTTCCAACTCCAACAATCCTTTTTTTGCATCAAGACCGCCCCCATAACCTGTTAATTTATGGTTACTACCGATCACACGATGGCAAGGTACGAATATAGAGATAGGATTAGTAGCATTTGCTGATGCTACGGCACGCACCGCTTTCGGATTACGGATGCGACGGGCAAGTTCACCGTAGGATATGGTTGTTCCGTATGGTATTTTCATCAGCTCTCCCCATACAGTACATTGAAATTCCGACCCGGTAAAAACAACCGGAATATCAAATATTTTGCGATAGCCAGCAAAATATGCATCGAGTTCTTCAATCGCCCGTTGGATGATTTCGGAAGTTCCCTCTTCGTACTTCGCATTCAGATGTCGCTGTATGCGCCGGTCTATTGTATAGCGACGTTTCTCTACCGCCCAATCGCAAATACACAGTTTGTCACCGTAAGAACCTACAATCATGTCACCCACAGGCGACTGATAACGTGTAATTTTTATAGTTTCCATATTATTGTTTTTATAGTCATGATATTCTTCTTTCATACATATTTTGCACGGTCTATACCCAGTTTGTAAGGCATCATTGAGAGTGTCATAAAACACGATGTTCTTTTCCAAGGGTTTTGCTGGACAATCCGGCGTACAAACAATCTTTGTTGTTTTGACGGCAACGAAAAATTTATAACGATAACTTTTATCGCGATTTCTTACCGCTTTTATTTTCTCTTCTATTTCCATTATTTTTATTGCTAACCGGTGTATAGTCTTTCATTCCATCTATCGCGCCTCCTGCCACAGCCCAAAAATAAAGACTTGCTACGGAAGCGTAAGGCGAAAAGCGTTTTTTATACCGGGTGAACAACTGTTTATTTATTACTCTGTGGTGATAGACCATGCGCATGCCTCGTAAGAGTGCGAGATCTCCAAAACTGAATATATTGCGGCGTTGCATGGAAAATAACATAAGCATTTCGGCAGTCCATACACCTATACCATCGAGTTCTACAAGTTTGGTACAAACATCTTCATCCGGCATTGTCCTAAGAGCTTCGATTTCGAATTCACCCGATAATACTTTTTGCGCTGCCGATTTGATGTAAGCCGCCTTTTTGAACGTAATGCCGAACCGCTGTAGCTCTTCATCGCTGAGACTGTCAATAACATGGGGAGTTATCTCGCCGAGAGCAGTCACCATCTTTTCCCAGATTGTTTTGTGCGCCTTTGTCGAAATCTGTTGCCCCACGATGGAATTGATCAAAGCCGCAAACAAGTCGGGAATGACTTTCCGTTCTATTGGACCAACTTTGTCTATCACTTCAGCAAGCCTCTTATCTCGTTTTTTCAGATAAGAAATTTCCGCTTCGCCATAGATGAAAATATTATAATCTGCCATTCCCCAGCTTATGACGAAAATATTCGTTAGAATCTACTGGAGCCTCATTGCGGTAGCAGTCGTCATATTCCCTTATGACAGATGCAACGGTTATCCGATAACTCTCGAAAAGTTTCTCACGTCCTTCTAACTGGCTCATGCGATGGTTAAGTTCATTACGCCATTTTTCAACGGCTTCTTCACTTTCCCATACATTCAATGACAACAACTTGCTTTCTGCATTCAAACTGCTGAATCGTTCGGAACGGATAAAGCCCTTCGCGTTTGAAAGCAATGGTTTTAATTGAGAGGCAAGTTCAAGATAACGTTCTTTACCCTCTGCGGTGGGCGTTACTTCGAAAAGTACGACCACTTTCTGTTTGTGGCTTTCTAAGTTTTCTATCATTTGATTTCTATATCTTTAGTTGTTGTTATCTTATGGTTCTTCTACGATTATTGTCGCTGTTTTTCTGGCGTTCTTCAAATCACCGGCAATAATGTGTTTCAATAGTTTTTCGTGAGAAGTCTGTGAATTTATAAAACAATCTGTGCCGTTGTAAATGCGATTGAACTCCGAAAGCAGATGAGTGGCTGCGGAACGATAAATGTCAGCCAGTATTCGGTTGTGAGCGGCATCGGCAATAGCAATATGAAAATTCAAGTCGGCTTCGATGCATTCTTCCAACAAGCCTTTTTCCGCATTTACTTTTCTTTTTTCAAGTGAAGCTCGCATTCGTTCTATATCTTTTTCTGTTCTTCGCGCCACAGCTTTCTCCACGATTGCAATATCCAGTATTTTTCTAACTTCGTCCAGTTCCGTTCGATCTGCGGTGCTCATTTTTATGTTGACATCATCATTATTCGATGGAACAGCTACAAACGTTCCCGAACCTTGTTGGACTCGGACAACTCCCATGTTTACCAACAGTTTTACCGCTTCCCGAACGCTTGACCTGCCAACTCCGAAAGTTTTCATCAACTCCGGTTCGGTTGGAAGTTTATCCCCAACCCTATAGGTCCCTTCCGTAATCTGTTGCTTCAATGTCTCGGCAATCATATCTGCCAAAGACTTCTTTTGTATAATCATAATGCTTGTTTTATTAGTCATATCATCTGATGATTTGCAAAAGTAGATATTTTTATATAGAGAGCAAAATAATTAATGATAAATTGTTTGGCAATTGGTATTTGATTAAAATCTAAAATAAATCCTCCTCTCCTTGGATAGTATCTGAAATATGCACTACCTTTGTCGCCAAAGCAAAAACATTGCATGTGAAAAGGTTACTTTCCAACATCGTAAAGTATGTACTGATAGTAGTATTTGTTTATTACTACGTAGGAAACACAGCCTTTGTCCATACACATGTAGTCGATAATTTTCTCGTAACTCACTCCCACCCTTATCTGCCGGGCACACACCATTCGCACACGGAGGCACAGTGGGAAACCGTCTCCTGGTTCAATTTATTATGCCTGGACAGTTCGCATGAGTTACCGATAGTTCCCTTTATTTTATTTTTCCTAAGTTTCATCTTCTTGTTGCATGGAGCAAACCGGATTGTTCGCACAGCCCGGTCTTTCCATTTACGTTCTCCACCCTGTCATGTATGCTGAGAACAGATTTTGTTATTTAAGTTTCGTATGTAGCCTGAAAGGCAGAGCATAAGCGAAACCTTAATCTGTTATTCCCAAAATACATGAAGAAAAACGAGTTCTTATCATAACGACAAAGAAATGAAATACATATATTTATTGTGCCTGACCGGCATGATGTGCTATGCCTGTACCGGTCAGCAAAAAGAACAGGAAAACCAGGAATTTTCTGTCTCAGGAGATACTATTGTGGTATCTTCGGAATCCCCCATCGCCAAGAAACTGAAAATAAGCGAAGTTCAGAAAGAATTGCATGAAACGACATTTACAGTTTCGGGCATCGTGAAAGCCATCCCCAATCATTATGCAGAAATAGCCTCTCCGTTTGCAGGACGGGTGACGCGTTCCTTTATCCGTCTGGGACAAAAAGTGGATAAAGGCAGCCCCTTGTTTGAAATCAGTTCGCCCGACTTCTTTGAAACCGGAAAAGTCTACTACCAGGCAAAGCAGGAAATGGAACTGGCTTCCAAGAATCTGCGCCGCGAACAGGACTTGTATGCACACAAAGTAAGTGCGCAAAAAGAAGTGGAAGAAGCCGAAGTGAACTATGAATTGAAAAAGAAAGATTATGAAAATGCGTTGGCTGCCCTGAAAGTATTCCAGATAGAACCGGACCAGTTAGTACTGGGTCAGCCTATGATTGTCCGCTCACCCATTTCCGGTGAAATAGTGAAGAATAATATTGTAATCGGGCAATTCATGAAAGACGATGCCGACCCGGTGGCCGTGGTAGCCGATCTGAATGAAGTATGGGTAGCTGCCAATGTGAAAGAAAAGGATATGTCCCTGCTCTCTTCACTGAAAAAGGTGGAAATATCCTTGGTATCGCAATCAAATCAGACCTTCAGCGGTACAATCTACCATATCAACGAAATGCTGGATGAAGACACACGTTCGGTAGAAGTATTAGTGGCATGCGATAATAAAGAGCGACTGATGAAGCCTGCCATGTATGCCACTGTGAAACTGACTGACGAACCTGCTGAAAGCATTCTGATCCCGACTTCCGCCATTTTGCAGGAAGAAGAACAGGCGTATGTACTGGTCTCTTCGGGCAACAATAAATTCCTGAAACGGAAAGTGGAAACTTCTGCTACGGATGGCGACAAGAGTGTCATTACTTCCGGCCTGCAACCCGGAGAAAAGTATGTTTCGGACGGTGCTTTCTATCTGCTGAACGCCAACTAAACACCGGATTTACAGAGTATGAAGAAGTTGATTTTTCTGGCGATACATCGTCGAGGACTGATGTTCGTATTGTTTGCCTTCATTGCCGTGGTGGGTTACTATTCATGGACAAGACTGGCAATAGATGCTTATCCGGATATTGCGGATACCACCGTACAGATTGTGACACAAGTGCCGGGACTGGCTGCCGAAGAGATAGAACAGCAAATCACAATTCCCATTGAACGGGCCGTAAACGGTCTGCCGGGACTGAACGTGATGCGAAGTAAAAACACTTTCGGACTGAGCACCGTGGTACTGGTGTTTGATGACGGAATTGATGACTACTGGGCACGCCAGCGTGTGCAGGAGCGCTTGGTAGATGTAGAATTACCTTATGGTGCCGTACCGGGGCTGAATCCCCTAACCTCACCCACCGGAGAGATATTCCGCTACGTCATTGAAAGCGATAATCTGGACCTGCGTGAGATCACCGATTTGCATAAATGGGTGATTATCCCCCGGTTGAAGCAAGTGACAGGTGTAGCCGATGTAAGTAACTACGGCGGCATCACTACCCAGTATCAGATCGAACTGAATCCGCGTAAGATGGAAGAGTACGATATTTCCCTTTCTGACGTGACCGAAAAAGTTGAAATGAACAATGTGAACGCCGGAGGAAGTATGTTGAGCCGGGGTGATTTGAGTTACGTGATTCGCGGTATCGGTCTGGTGAAGGATTTGAAGGACTTAGGACGTATCGTTATCAAAACGGATAATGGAGTACCTGTGTATCTGGATGATATCGGAAAACTGAAATACGGCAATCTGGAGCGCAAGGGTGTACTGGGCTTTTATGATGGCAAACGTAATTTCTCTGATGGCGTAGAAGGTATCGTGCAAATGTTGCGCGGTCAGAATCCCTCGCAAGTGCTCGAAGGAGTACATGCCGCTATTGACGAACTGAATAACGAAGTACTGCCCAAGGGTACACACATCCATCCTTTTATGGATCGCACGAATCTGGTGGATATGACCTTACACACAGTTTCGCATACACTGTTTATGGGTATGATTCTGGTGATAGTAGTACTGATTCTCTTTTTAGGAAGCTGGCGGGGTGCATTGCTCGTTGCCGTCACTATTCCCCTATCGCTACTGATAGCTTTTATCCTGATGCATGTGACGGATATACCTGCCAACCTGCTTTCATTGGGAGCCATTGACTTCGGTATCCTTGTAGATGGTTCTATCGTGATGATGGAAACGATTCTGAAGAAGCGTGAGCGGCATCCCGATGAAGTATTGGAAGAAGATTCCATCTTACGACGTACAACGGAAGTCGCCCGCCCTATCTTCTTCTCTATCCTTATTATTATAACCGCTTATTTGCCCCTGTTTGCCTTCGAACATATCGAGAAGAAATTGTTTACACCGATGGCATATACAGTGGGATATGCACTGATAGGTGCTCTGTGTGTAGCATTGTTTCTGATTCCGGGACTGGCATATATGGCTTACCGTAAGCCTCGGAAAGTATATCATAACCGTTGGTTGGAAAAATTGCAGATGCTGTATCACGCTCAAGTGGTTCGTGTGATTGACTGCCCGAAAGCCGTATTGGGAGTATTGGCAGGAATCCTGGTTTTAGCAGGTGTTTTGAGCTACACGGTGGGAAAAGATTTCCTTCCTCCCTTAGACGAAGGGGCTATCTGGATTCAGGTACAATTGCCTCCGGGTATCTCTATCGAGCGTTCCAAAGAGATGGGAGCTGAATTAAGAAATAAGTTGGGGCAGTTTCCGGAAGTGTCGTACGTAATGACACAGGTGGGACGTGACGATGAAGGTGCAGAAGCCTTTTCCCTTTCGCACATCGAGTGCGGTGTAGGATTGAAACCTTATGATAGCTGGACTACAGGACGCAATAAAGCCAAGCTGATTGAAGCGATGAATGATACGCTCATGACCATGCCGGGATATTCGGTAGGTTTCTCCCAGCCGATTATTGACATGGTGATGGACCAGATAGCAGGTGCGCACAGTGATCTTGCACTGAAGATATACGGGGAAGATATCACGGAAACGCGTCATATTGCCGATAAGGTTGTCAATGTCATCAAGCAGATACCGGGCGCGACGGATGTTGCCGTAGATCAGGAACCTCCCCTTCCCCAACTTCAGATTATAGCAGACCGTGACCGTATTGCCCAATACGGATTGAATGTCTCGGATGTGGCCGATCTGATAGAACTCGCCATTGGCGGCAAGGCCATTTCGCAAATCTTTGTAGGTAGCAAGTCGTATGACGTCATCTGCCGTTTCAGCGAAGAGACGCGCAATACACCGGAACGCATCGGAAACCTGATGCTGACTTCGGGCACAGGTGCCAAGATACCATTGAGCCAGGTTGCGGAAATCAAACTGACCACAGGGGCAAGCACCATTTCACGCGAGATGAATAAGCGCCACCTTACAATCCGCGTCAATCTGCGTGGTATCGACCTGACTTCTTTCTTGCAGAAAGCGAACAGGATGATTGATGACCAAGTGAAATACAATCACGAAGATTTTCATCTGAAATGGGCGGGACAGTTTGAAAACCAGCATCGTGCATACAATCGTTTGGGCGTGGTAGTTCCGTTGGCATTGGGCATTATGTTACTGTTATTGTTTGCCGCCCTCGGCAAATTCCGGCAAGCGGCTTTATTGATGTGTATCATTCCGCTGGCACTCTTCGGAGGTATGCTTGCACTGAATGTACGGGGAATGACACTGAATGTATCTTCTGCCGTAGGCTTCATCGCACTGATTGGTGTAGCTATTCAGAATGGAGTGATTATGATTTCGCATATCAATAATTTGCGCGAACGGGGGCGCGACTTGCGCGATGCCGTGGTTACTGGTGTGCGCCATCGTTTCCGTCCCATTCTGATGACGGCTACTGTTGCTGTGCTGGGGTTGCTTCCGGCATCTCTGAGTACGGGAATTGGTTCCGATGTACAGCGTCCGCTGGCAACGGTTATTGTATACGGATTGCTGTTTGCTACTGTGGTGACACTGTATATTCTCCCCACTTTATATTATATGATGGAAAAAAAGGAAGATAAAAAGGATGAAAATGAAAAGATATAATATTGTGTTGTTTACCCTTATCGTCTGTGCCTGTTCAGTGCAGGCACAGACTGTAGAACCGATTACTTATAAGCAGTATATGCATAAAGTAAGTGCCGACAATCTGGAATATGCAGCGGAGAAGATGAATGTCAGCGCCGCACATGCAGATGTGATAGCTGCCAAAGTATTTGATGATCCGTCGCTCTCTTTTACTTATTCCAACAATGAAGACCATACTTTGCAAATGGGGCAAAGCTATGAACTGGAACTTTCGCAGAACGTAACTTTAGGAAGACGTACAGCCGGCATCAAGTTGGCACGCAGCCAAAATGAACTGGCGGAGATTGTGCTGGATGATTATTTCCGGAATTTACAGGCGGACGCCACTATTGCTTATCTGGAAGTAATGAAGCAAAAACAACTCAGTGACATCAAAAGAAGTGCATGGAGCAATATGTACGACCTGGCGAAATCCGATAGTATCCGTCTGGCATCCGGCAAGATCATGGAGGTTGAAGCGATACAAAGCAGGCTGGAAGCGGATATCATGTATAACGAGGTGCTGCAAGCTGAGACGGACTTAAAGCAGGCATATATGCAACTGTCCCTCTTTGTCGGAACCACAGTTACAGATACGCTGTTTCATCCGGTGGAAGAACTGAAAAAGCCGGAACAGGTATTTGTGCTGAACGGATTGATTGAGGGAGCTATAGAACATCGTTCTGATTTACTGGCAGCTTTGAAGAATACGGAGGTTGCACGTCGTGAACTGATTCTGGCTAAGCGTGAAAAGCGTCCTGATGTGGAGTTTTCATTAGGATGGAGTCATAACAAGCGTGTACGCAATGAAGAAGCACCTGCTCCGGCATTCAATGGAGTCAGTGCGGGGATTGCGATTCCTTTAAACTTCTCTTCTCTGAACAGAGGTGCGGTCAATGCTGCCCGTTTCCGTGCCCGCCAGGCAGAATTGCAATATGAGCAAATGTGCTTGCAGGTAGAACGGGAAGTTATGGGAGCCTATCAGCAATTCCAATCGCAGGCACTTCAAGTGAAACATTACGAAGGCGGAATTCTGAAACAGGCGCAGGATGTGCTTGAAGGGAAAATATACAGTTATAACCGGGGTGAAGTTTCTCTGCTGGAAATACTGAATGCACAACGGACGTATGATGAAGTTCAGGCGCAATATATAGAAACGCTGTTTAATTATAATGCGGCACTCGTTGAGTTGGAACGCAGCTGCGGAATTTGGGATATAAAGGGATAAATTGTTGATAATACAAATGGCACTATAGAGTCTATTTCTTCTCCTCGAACTCTTCATAGAGAGCTATCGGACCGTAGTGCCATAATTTTGTTTCTTCTTTTTCTAAGGCCTTATAAGTGTTTGACCTGTAGAAAACACGAATGGCATCCAGCAAAGTTACTCCCTTTTCTTCTGCGTAAATTTTAGCAAAAAGGCTCACCTTTCCGGGTAATAGAAGATGGAGATTTTTATCAGTTATTTCTCTATTCATAAAATTATCTCCTTTACTTCAATGTATTTCAAATATTTCAATGATTTATCTGTATGGAATAGCATTTGATCTACCAGTTTATAGGTTTTCAACTCTTTAATAAGTCCTTCTTTATCTAAAAGTTCGCTTTCATATAGAGCAAAGGCCGCATAAACCCTGTCATTAGCTACCGGTCCGTAAACCAAATCTATAGAAACCGGTACCATAATCAAGCGTTCTTGTAGGCTTAATGATTCGAGGTTCTTGCACTATTTCCAAACTTCCATGGTATAGTTTCATCCTATTTCCTCCTTTTTTTGCTGAATAAAGTCATCAATTTCCTCTAACAACCATTGACGACTTTGTGTATGCAAAATCTCAAAGTTGTCAGACAAGTACTCTGTCACCCCGTATTTGTCAAATAAGTCCATAACTTCATTGCCATTAGCTGAAATATGAACTTTATACTGTTCAATACAGAATGAAATAAAGTAAGCTATATCCAATTCTTTTTTTACCATTCCTACTTCTTTTAGTGCTCGAAAATACGATTTTTATCAGAAAGATACAACCTCTTTCTGTTTTTTTCATTTTTAGTTCACATAAGTCACTTCTCCCGTATTTCAGGTCGCGTACTCTGCTGTTATCTCAGAATATCGCATTTCTTGTATGAATTCTTAAAATGGGAGTATGTAATTGTCACAATATTCTCTTTTTTTCGTATCATTGCAAACATAATCCTCTAAAGCCTAAAATCCGCAACTATCATCCAATACACGATTAAGGGTAGATTTATGAGTCGTTAGTAGCAGCTTTCAGTAAAAAGCAACAGCACAACATCAATATGTAGCCACCATCCCCTTACCCCACGATGCGACTTGAGGTAATACGCAGATTCAAACCGGAAAGAAAGGATTCTTATCCGAATTCTGTTTTGAAGGGTTTTGCATAAGCTCGGTTCTCTGTGTAGATATTCAGCACGTATTGCCTTGCAGTCATGATCCACTTGGCAGGTACGGAGATGAATCTGAAGACAAAAGCCTTTATGCGACTCGTTTTCTTGAGCCCAAAAGCCTTGGTGTCAAGCCTGCTCATGAT